>Ga0210389_10001165_pt1 | contig 21554 bp, 10 predicted proteins | sample IncBWH28OmetaG_FD_160127 | JGI IMG/M metagenome (GOLD analysis project Ga0210389, IMG submission 160127) | Forest soil microbial communities from Barre Woods Harvard Forest LTER site, Petersham, Massachusetts, United States - Inc-BW-H-28-O ...
GGTTCCGTGGAACCCGTAACGGCGAATTCCGTAGTCGTCGGCGATATCCCGATGAATCGCGTACGTCGCGGCGGCGGGCGGGAGTGAATAGAAGAACCCGGTGTCGAACACCGCGACGTGTGGCACGTCCGGGAAGTACTTGTGCGCGACTTCGATGCCCGTCGCGTTTGCCGGGTTGTGCAGTGGCGCCAGATCGGACAGCTTCACGATCTCGGCCAATATCGACTCGGTGACCAGCGTGGGCTCGTGAAACAGCGTGCCGCCGTGCACGATTCGATGGCCGACCGCCTTGATCGGGGCCGCGTCGAGGTCCAGGCCGCTGTCGGTGAACATCTGATACATCAGCCGGAGCCCCTCCGAGTGGTCGGGGATGGGGCCGCGATGCTCGAATTTCTGGTCGTTGAACTCGTGTTTGACGCGCCCGTCGGGCTCGCCGATCTGCTCGACCAAGCCGGACGCCACCGCCACGCCGGCTACCGGATCCACCAGCTGGTATTTGATCGACGATGATCCCGAGTTGATCACCAGCACTAGGCCGCTCATTTGGTGTGCCTCCCTAAGCAGACGTTGTTGGGGTTATGACGTTTTTTGGGGTTACCACGTTTTTTGGGCTATTGCCCTTGGGCCTGGATCGCCGTGATCGCCACGGTGTTGACGATGTCATCGACTAGCGCACCTCGGGACAGATCGTTGACCGGCTTTGCCAGGCCCTGGAGCACCGGACCGATCGCGATCGCCCCGGCGGTCCGCTGCACCGCCTTGTAAGTGTTGTTGCCGGTGTTGAGATCCGGGAACACCAGCACGGTGGCCTGCCCGGCCACCGGCGAACCCGGCATCTTCGATTTGGCGACACTCGGCTCGACGGCGGCGTCGTATTGAATCGGTCCCTCGACCAGCAAATCCGGCCGACGCTCACGCACCAGTTCGGTTGCGGCACGCACCTTGTCGACGTCGGCGCCGGTGCCGGAGACACCGGTCGAGTAGGACAGCATCGCGATCCGGGGGTTGATGCCGAACTGGGCGGCCGTCGCGGCTGAAGAGATCGCGACATCGGCCAACTGCTCGACCGTGGGGTTCGGCAGCACCGCGCAGTCGCCGAACGCCAGCACCCGATCGGACAGGCACATCAGGAACACGCTCGAGACCGTCGAGACGCCCGGCGAGGTCTTGATGATTTCGAATGACGGTTTGATGGTGTGCGCGGTGGTGTGCACGGCGCCGGAGACCATCCCGTCGGCGACCCCCATGTGCACCATCATGGTGCCGAAATACGAGATGTCACGCATGACCTCGCGGGCGCGCTCCTCGGTCATGCCCTTGTGTGCGCGCAGCCGCGTGTATTCGGCAGCAAACTTGTCGAGCAACCCGCTGCTGTCGGCGTCGAACACCTGCGCATTAGAGAGGTCGACACCGAGCTCGGCACCGCGCCGCCGCACCGCGGCCTCGGCACCCAACACGGTCAGATCGACGATGCCGCGCGCGAGCAGCCGGCCGGCGGCCAGCAGGATCCGATCGTCGTCGCCCTCCGGCAGCACGATGTGCCGGCGATCGGCACGGGCGCGATCGAGCAGCCGGAACTCGAACATCTGCGGCGTGACCGCCTCGGGGACCAGCGCCTGCATCTGCTCGACCAGCGCACCCCCTTGGACGTGGCGCTCCACCAGCTCCAGCGCGGTGTCGACCTTGCGCAGCGCATCGACCCTGACCCGACCGCGGGTGTGGGACGCCAACTCCGCGGTCTTATAGGTTCCGTAGCGGGTGGCGATCAGCGGCAGCGTCGGCTGGACGCTCTTGACCAGCCTGTCGATCGACGGATGCGGCAACAGGCCGCCATTGAGAATGATCCCGGCCAGCGACGGGAAACCCGGCGCCTGGTGCGCGGTCACCAGCGCGAGCAGCACGTCGGAGCGGTCCGCGGGCACGATCACGACCTGCCCCTCGGTGAGCCGCTCGAGGATGTGTTCGGCGGTCATGCCGCCGACCATCAGGCTCATCGCCTCCCGCCGCAGCGATTCCGGATCCCCGCTGTAGACGCTGCCGTCCAGGGCGGTGCACAGCTCGGCCATCGTCGGAGCGGCCAGCACAGGCACCTCCGGCAAACTGAAGGCCGGCAGCCCGGTGTCAGCGAGCTCCGCCCGCACCTCGTCCAGACGCTCGGGGTCGACCCGGTTGACCAGGATCGCCGCGGCTTTGGTGTGCGCACCGGCCAGTTCATTCAGGCACCGCCGAGCGATCTGCCCGATGATCTCAGGGTTGCGATCGTGGCCGTTGAGGGCCAGCAACACCGGCGCCCCCAGGTTCACCGCAATGCGGGCGTTGAAGCTCAGGTCGGTCGGGTTGACGACATCGGTGTAATCGCTGCCGACGATGACGATCGCATCGCACTTGCGGGCGACCGCGCTGTACCGCGCGACGATCTCGCCCAGCGCGGCCTCCCGATCCTGGTGGACCCGCTCATATGTGACGCCCACGCACTCGCGAGGATCGAGAGTGGCGGTGGCGTGCGCGAGCAGCAGCTCGAGGGTTTCGTCGGATTCGTCGGTGGACCGCACGATCGGCCGGAAAACTCCCACTCGCACCGCGCGGGCGACCGGCAGATGCAGCAGGCCCAGCGCGATGATGGACTTGCCGGTGCCGCCCTCCGCGGAGGCGATGTAGTACGGCCTGGCCGTCACGGAAGAAGGCGTGCCGGTGCCGGAATCGGATTCAGCCATTGGTCTCACTCACTCGTCGGGCGTAAAGACATAAAGACAGTACCGGGGTTGGTGGTGCTCGATCTGATGAAATCTGCAGCCATTCGGCCCGCGGCGCGGCGCGTTCCAGAATCCACGCGCCGCCTATCGTCGTCGCTCACCCAAAACCGGCCCGGCGTGTACGCCGTCACCATGTCGGGGCTGCAAAATTGCTCGTCATCCGGTTTCTGACACCCCGCTGACGGCGCCGCCTGGCTACAACAAACCGGTGCCCGCTGCCCAGCACGCCGGCACTGGCCGCGGCAAGACCTGCCGCCGCTTGTGCGGTCCGACTTGCAGCAAGCAACATAGGATAAAACTAGGCTGCGCCGACCCTGCTGCCATTGTTCACCGGAACATCGAGAAGAACCTGTCGCTGTGCTTGGCGATATCGACTTTGCGCAGATACGGACAGAGAATCAACAAGGTCTCTATGCCGTCTTTTAGGAGGGAGTCCGGTGCTGATCGTCTCCCAGCGAATCGCAGCTTGCGGTGCGCCGGTCGTCGATCGTCATTGGTCAGTGGTTTTTTCTGGCGGCGCCGGCGATGCTGCTGCGCATGACGTTACCCTCCTTGACCAGGTAGGCCGATGATCGTCGAGCGCGAGACGACTTCGCTCTTGTGGCCAACGCGCTCGTCCACCTCGTTCGTCAGCCGCTGCCTCTGTGCATATAGAACGGCTTGACAATGTTCAAGCACTCAAAGGTCAGTTTGCTCCTGCCGACCTTCGATGAAGCGGGGTCGATCCGCCAGGAAATTGAGGTGCACGAGCCGAAACAGGGCTACGGACACGCGATCCGCCGCGGTTTCACAGAAGCGATCGACGACCTGATCATTGTCTGTGAGCGGGGCGGCACGTTCGTCCCGTCGGATATCCAGAAGTTCCTGGTCAACTCAGACGATGTCGCGATCGTATACGGATCGCAGACTGTCAACAATTTCATTTGGCAGAGCGCGAATATGGGGCGATTCTTTAAATGGGGCGACTGGGCCACCGCAAAATTCATCGAAGTGCTGTTCAACACAAATTCATTGAGCGATGTGGGTTGCACTTTCCGGTTCATTCATCGCGACGCGCTTGAGGTTTTGGAACCGCAGTTCAAGACCGGAGCAAATCTATTCGGAGTGGAGATGATGTTGCTCGGCTATCGTTTTGGGATTGTTTCGGTTCAAATACCGATCAATTATGGGCAAAGGATGGGCAAGAGTTCGGTCACGAGAGATTTTTTCGGGGCTTTTAAGCTGGGGCTTCGGATGATCGCTATTATCCTGGTGATGCGATTACGCGCCCAAACGACATCTCTATCGCAGCCGCGCTCGCCGCTGAGTCTCGCTGGGCAGGGTATGTATCGAGTGTGTGGTCGTGATCGATGGGTTTGGTCGTGATGAGTGAGCCGCTGGGACCGGAGTTGACGGTCTGGTATGACGGGTCGGCCCATACGTTCACCCCGGGCAAGGACGTGGTGGTCGGGCGGGACATCCACGCCGATGTGCGGATTGCCGACCCGCTGATTTCGCGGGCGCATCTGCTGTTGCGGTTTGACCAGGGCCGGTGGGTGGCGGCGGACAACGACAGCCTCAACGGGATGTATGTGGAGGGTCGGCGGGTGCCGACGGTAGATCTCGAGGACGGGCTGAATGTCAATGTGGGCAGCCTGGTCGGGCCGCTGCTGATCTTCGAGGTGGGCAGCAAGGAGCCCACCGAACAGCCACCGGCGGCCGCGGTGGCCGACTCCCAGCGCACCATGTTGGGTCCCGCGCCGCGTCACGCCAGGGACGCGCCGCCGTCGTCGTCGGCGTTTGCCACCAGCCTCCGGAAGATCACCCTGCCGGGTACCTCCAGCGAGCCGCCGGCGGGGTCGACCACCATCGGGCGCGCCGACACCAACGACATCGTGGTCGCCGATCTGCTGGCCTCGCGCCACCACGCCACGCTGGTGCCCACCGCCGAGGGCACCGAGATCCGCGATGCCCGCAGCATCAACGGCACCTTCGTCAACGGTTCCCCGGTGGATGCGGCGGTGCTGCACGACGGCGACGTGGTCACCATCGGCAACGTGGACCTGGTGTTCACCGGCGGCACCTTGGTGCGCCGCGCCGATACCGCGGCTGCCACTCGCACCGGCGGCCTGGGTGTGCACAGCGTGGTGTGGACCATCGACGACAAAACCCTGCTCGACCACATCTCGTTTAACGCCGCGCCGGGCACCCTGACCGCCGTCATCGGCCCGTCGGGTGCGGGCAAGAGCACGCTGGCCAAGCTCATCGCCGGCTACACCCAACCCACCAGCGGCGAGGTCACCTTCGAGGGTCACAACATCCACGCCGAGTACGCCTCGCTGCGCAGCCGCATCGGCATGGTGCCCCAAGACGACGTGGTGCACAGCCAGCTCACCGTCAACCAGGCGTTGGGCTACGCCGCCGAGCTGCGCCTGCCGCCCGACACCAGCAAAGAGGAACGCCGCGAGGTCGTGGCCCGTGTGCTCGAGGAGCTGGACCTGACCCGCCACGCCGACACCCGGGTCAGCAAGCTCTCCGGTGGGCAGCGCAAGCGCGCGTCGGTGGCCATGGAGCTGCTGACCGGCCCCTCGCTGCTGCTGCTCGACGAACCCACCTCCGGTCTTGACCCCGCGCTGGACCGCCAGGTCATGACCATGCTGCGCCAACTCGCCGACGCCGGGCGGGTGGTGCTGGTGGTCACCCACTCGCTGTCCTACCTCGACGTGTGTGATCAGGTGCTGCTGTTGGCCCCGGGCGGCAAGACGGCGTTCTGCGGGCCGCCCAGCCAGATCGGCGCGTCGATGGGCACCACCAACTGGGCCGACATTTTCTCCTCGATCGGCGACGACCCCGACGCCGCCCACCTGCGCTTCCTCGACCGCGCCGCGCCCCCACCACAACAACAAAGCGAGAAGCCCGCCAACCTAGGCCGAGCCGCCCGAACCAGCCTCTGGCGGCAATTCTCCACCATCGGACGCCGCCAACTCCGACTCATCGGCGCCGACCGCGGCTACTTCATCTTCCTGATGTTGCTCCCCTTCATCCTCGGAATACTGTCACTGGTGGTGCCTGGTGACGAGGGGCTCGGGACCGCCGACCTGCGCGGCACCACCCCGAACGAGCCTGCGCAGATCATCATGCTGCTCAATATCAGCGCCATCTTTATGGGCACCGCGCTGACGATTCGGGATCTGGTCGGTGAACGTCCGATATTCCGGCGCGAACAAGCAGCCGGCCTGTCCGCCTCGGCCTACCTACTTTCCAAAATCACCGTCTACAGCATCGCCGCCGCGCTGCAAACCGCGATCCTGACGGCGATCGTCGTGATTGGAAAAGGCCCACCGACTCGTGGCGCGGTGATTCTCGGCAATCCGACACTCGAGCTCTACGTGACACTGGCCGCCACCGCCGCCGTCGCCGCGATCATGGGCCTGGCGTTGTCGGCCGCCGCGACCTCACAGGATCAGATCCTGCCCATGCTCGTCATGTCGATCATGCTGTCGATCGTGTTCTCCGGCGGGCTCATCCCCGTCACCGGCCGTATCGTCCTCGACCAAATTTCATGGCTCCTGCCCGCCCGATGGGGCTTCGCCGCCTCGGCATCGACTGTCGACCTGCGCGCGATCGCCCCGCTCACGCCGAGAAATGAGGTGTTGTGGTCACACACCAGACACTGGTGGCTCTTCGACATGGGGATGCTGGGTGTCCTCGGACTCGTGATGACCGGATTCGTCCGATGGCGCATCCGTCTGCGCTAGGCACGCCGCTAACGCCGCGGCTCAGCCACCCGCGACTCGGCGGCCACGAAGGCTCGTCGAACAAAGCCCAACCGGTGGGCCAATTCTGGGGCCACCGACCGGTTCGACCTGGATCCGAGGTCTTGACCGACAGTCGGTGGAAAACCTCGATCAGTGTGGCCACCGCGACGTAAACTCGCGATCGAGGAGAGACAATGACCGAATTTGATCCGTTTGTTACCCGCCACGACATGATTGGCGATGTCGCCACCGAGCTTATGGCTGTCGGCTTCACCGAACCGACCGAGATAGGCCGTGGCGGGTTCGGCGTGGTTTACCGGTGTACGCAGCGTTCGCTGGAGCGCATCGTCGCCGTCAAAGTGCTGACCGCCGATCTCGACGCGGAAAACCGCGGGCGATTCATGCGCGAGCAACGGGCCATGGGCCGGCTGTCTGGCCACCCGAACATCGTGAACGTGCTGGAGATCGGCGCCACCGCCAGTGGGCGACCGTTCATCGTGATGCAATATCACCCACACGGCACGCTGGATTCGATGATTCGCAAACGCGGTCTGGTCGACCCGAGTTCGACAATCCGAATCGGCATCAAGATGGCGGGCGCATTGGAGACGGCGCACCGCGCCGACATTTTGCACCGTGACGTGAAGCCGGCGAACATTCTTTTCACGGAGTACGGCGAGCCGGAATTGACCGACTTCGGTATCGCAAGAATGGGGGGCGGCGGCTTCGAAACTCGCGCCGGCCTTATCGCCGGGACACCCGCATTCACCGCTCCCGAGGTGCTGGCGGGGGACGAGCCCACCGTGGCGTCGGACGTCTATGGCCTGGGTGCCACGTTGTTTTGCGCATTGACCGGTCACGCCGCCTACGAGCGTCATGATGGCGAGTCGGTCGTCGCTCAGTTTCTTCGGCTCTCCAATCAGCCGGTTCCCGATCTGCAAGAGCTCGACATTCCCGAGGCGCTCTCGCGTGTGGTGGGGCGGGCGATGGCCAAGGACCCGGCGGAGCGTCCGGCCTCGTGCAACGAGTTCGGTGCGGAACTCGGTGAGATCGCCGGTGAGATCGGCGCGGAGGTCGACGACATGGCGCTTCGCCTAGACGCGCCAGACGACTGCCTGTTCGCTAGCGGTGGTCCACGCACCCGTCGTAGTGGTCCACGTACCTCCACCCGACGCACCAACGTCAGTCATGCGACGTCGGCGCCGATCGCGGCGACCAAGTTTCGTCCACCGCGTGGTCCGAAGGCGAAGGTCCATCGCGAGCGGTTGCTCGAAAAGCTCCGCGCGGGAGAACATCGGCGGCTGACGGTGATTCACGCACCGGCCGGATACGGGAAGTCGACACTGGCCGCCCAGTGGGGAGAGGAACTCACCAGCAAGGGGGTCAAGGTTGCGTGGCTGACCGTCGATGACAACGACAACAACCTGGTGTGGTTCTTGGCGAACCTGGTGGAAGCCATCAAGCGGGCAAACCCCGCCGTGGCCGGCGACCTCGGCGAGGTGATCGAAGAGTCCGGGGAAGACGCCCAACAGTATGTGCTGACCACACTGGTCAACGAGATCACCGAGCGTGACGAGCCGATGGCGATCATCGTCGACGACTGGAACCGCATCAACACTCCTGGCGTCATCGGTGCGATGGCGTTCCTCCTCGAGCATGGCGGCTACAACTTGCACGTCGTGGTCGCGAGCAGGGCGCGTTCCGGTCTTCCTGTCAGTCGCATGCGGGTGTGCGACGAGCTCACCGAAATCGACGTGGCGGCACTGTGTTTCGACGATGCCGAGGCGCGGTCGTTTCTGATTGATGTGGCCGGGCTCGACCTGCGAAGCAACGATGTGATCGATCTGCGCAGCGCGACGGGTGGCTGGGTGGCCGCATTGCAGTTGGCCTCGCTGTCCCTTCGGGGGGCCGACACTCCAGCCGACGTGATCTCCCAGATCTCAGGCCGGCACCACGCGATCGCCGATTTCCTGGCCGAGAACGTCGTGAACGCGCTCGAGCCGGAGATGTTGCAGTTCCTCCTGAAGACCTCGATCACTGCGCGGATCTGTGGATCGCTGGCGCGCGCGCTCAGCGACGAACCCCGCGCGCAAGCCGTGCTCGAGGAGGTGGAGGCACGCGACCTCTTCTTGCGCAGAAGCGATCAAAACGGCGAATGGTTCCGCTATGAGAACCTGTTCGCCGAGTTTCTGCGGCGACGCCTCGAACGTGAGTACCCCGAGCTGATAACCCCGCTGCACCAGAAGGCGTCGGAGTGGTTCGCCGACCGCAAGATGCTCGTGGAGGCGGTTGACCATGCCCTGGCCGCCGGCGACACGCGGCGGGCATTCGAACTCGTCGAAACGGATGGTCTGAGTCTCCTCGAACAATCCCAGCATGCGAAGTTGTTGGGTCTGCTGGACAAACTGCCTGCTTCGGTTGTGGCCGCCAGCCCCAGGCTGCAGATGGCGCTTGCCCGGGTCAACGCCCTGCTGCATCGCACCGATCGCGCCCGTGCGGCACTCGAAAGGGTCCGCGCCGCGTTGACAACGATGCAGGACTCCGGGACCGACGTCACGGATCTGCGCGCGGCAGCCAACGTCGTGGAGGCGTCGCTGCGGGCACACGCCGATCAACCCGAGGGGCTCGACGAGCTGATCAGCGAATGCCTGGCCAAGCCGGACAGGTTCCCGCCCTCGGTGGTGGCGCTCGCGGGGAACATCGCCATTTACAGCGCGATGTGCCGATTCGACTTTGAGGCGGCGCATCACTGGCAGGAGTGGGCACGGCCCTACAACGAGCAGCAAAGCGGTCCTTATAACGAGATGTACGGGCATGCGCTTGCCGGCGTCGCCGCATTCGAGCAGCTGGACCTGGAGCTCGCCGAGCAGTCATTCCGCTCCGCCCGGCAGGCGGCATGCCGGAAGGGGGCGGTGAATTCGCAGGCGGCGCGGATCGCCGGCGCGCTATTGGCCCACCTGATCTACGAGCGCGGCGAAACCGCCGAGGCGCAGCGATTGCTCGAAGAGAGCTCCAAGCTCAGTGCCGAGGAAGGCATCGTCGAAATGATGATTGCCCGGTTCGTCGTGGGTGCGCGCCTGGCGGTAATGCGCGGCGATCGCGCCGCCGCGGCCGACTTGCTCGACGACGGCGCCGAGGTTGCCGAGAAATTGTCCACCCCGCGGTTACGCGCCAGCACAGAAAACGAACGGGTGCGTCTCAGGCTGCCTACCCGACGGCTGATCAGTCCGCTGATTGAGTACGCGCAGCGCCAACGGCCTGCGGACGGGATCGCCCAAATCACCGCTCAGCTGCAGGACGAAACCGCAATCCGGGTGATGATCGGCAACCCGGGTGTCGGTGCGCAGAATGACGCGGCGTGTGACTGGGCGCAGGAGTGGGTTGATCGCCTGCAGGGCCGCGGACGGGATCGTGCCCTGTTGCGGGCACAACGCATCCTCGTCGAATGCCTGGCGGCGGCCGGTCGAACCGCAGAAGCCAAGGAACTACTCGCCGCTGTCCTCGCGCAATGCGCCCGACTCGGCTTGGTTCGGTTCCCGCAAGACGGCGGGCCGCGACTGCTGCCGCTCATCGCAGAACTCCGAGATGACCAGCAGATGGGCAGGCTCGACCCCATGAAACCGCAGCCGCCGATGTCGTTCGTCGATGAAATCCTCGACGCCGCGGGGCTGAGTGTCCGGGGGGTGCACGCGGACACGTCGGCGGCGGCGCCCATCGGTTACGGGGCGTAGGTCGTCGGAAGATCGCGCTGACGGCCACAGCCGCTCGGCGAAATCTCATTTGCGCCCGACGCACCGGTAGCTGACCGTTTCATTACCTGCACGTGCGAATCGGACCCGATGCGTCACCACAACTGAAGAAGGATTCGCCGACCATCGGGATTTGATCTGGAACCGGCACAGCCCATTTCGCGCACAACGACAAGCGCGAACGTTAATGCACGGCATCTCCTGGTACGCCATCATTGGCACCTCCCGTCGAGTGAATGCGAATTCCTCAGCATCTCAACGCATGCGGCACGAACGCCCTTCGCCGATGTCACTAGCTGATGCCGGCTTGCCCATCTCGTCGGGGTCAACTGGGGACCGATACCACCTGTGCGCCAAGCGATGACACCATTGCGGCCCGCGCGACGGCGCTTGACGATGGTGCCGGTCGGGCCTCGCAGGCGACCGTCAACGCGCCGCGACGCGGCGCGTTATGCGTTGTGCGCAGCGACCATGGGGTGCGTTCGAAATTGTTTCACGGTCCATCGACACATGAGTAGATCCAATCGATGATGATTCTTTGGAATGCCGCAGGAAAGTAGTGAATGACCGTTCTAAGTTGGATTTTGGTGGAGACAACGGTGATTTATGCCGGGGTCAATTCACTGCGCTATGACTCCGACCTGGACGCGCGCGAGTTGATTCTGCGCCAAACACAGATGGGTGCCGTCCCGCGTGGTCGTGGTTCGCTGCGTGAGATTTCACCGCATTACCGGGATGGCCGAGAAATCGGCGACGGACCGCCGCACAGTCGGCCGAACAGGCACCGCCTTGGACCCCCGGCGGTCCGGCACCTCGACACTCGGCTGTCCCTCGGCCCTCGAGTTTGGTGCGTTCGGCGTGGGCGTGGCAGCGCTCACCAACTGCTGCGGCCCGATGCGCAGACCGAATTGCGCCGATAGCCATCGACGTTCTACACACTCGGAGAGACGTGGCCATGACCGACATCGACACTTCCGATCGCTGCAGCTTCGACCACCTGCTCGACGACGACGAGCGGGTGGTGCTGCGTACAGTGCGCGAGTTCATGGCGAATGAGCGGGCGCTCAAGGTCGCGCCCCGACTTCGTGGCCTGTCGGACGCGACCAACACCTGTCGCGGTTACGGAACCGGCTGCGGGAGCAGTCTTCTCGACGGCCTTATCAACATGGAGATTGCCCGTACGGACGCCTCGACCGCCATCTTCAACAACACCCACTCCGGTCTGGCGATGCGGTCGATCCGGCTCTTTGGCTCCGACTACCAACGGTCCCGGTTCCTGCCCGAGATGACCGCCTATACATCGCGGGGATCCTTTGCGATGCCGGCGATGGGAAGCGACGAGACCAGCGGGGACACGCTGGGGCTGGTCGCCGAACTCGTCGGGAACGGCGTCTGGCTGCTCAACGGCGAGGCCCGATGTGTGGGCGGCGTCGAACCGGCGACCATCAGGATCGTGTGGGCATGGGACAGGACCGGTCGGGAGCTCAACGGTTTTGTCGTGCATGAAGATCTCGACGGGATCCGGTGGGCGGTGCCGGCGGCCCTCGACCGCGGTAACAGCGCCGACGATCTCGGAGCGATTTTCCACAACGTGGAAGTCCTGGAAGAGAACCGGCTCCCGCTCGCGAACCGATGGTCACACGCCCGTCAGGTGATCGACACGAACTGGGTAGCCATCGAATGGATGGCCATCGGGTGTGCCAGCGGCGCATACGCCGCCGCGTTGCGTCATTCGCGCGACACCGAGTTCTCACGACGGGACTCGATCGAGCGAGCCATGGTTCAGAACAGCCTGAACGTCATGGGCGCCAATCTTTCGGCTGCGATCAGCAGGTGTCGCCGTATGTCCGCGTTGTTGGAAACGGGCGCAACGGCCGGGGTGCAATCGAGCACCGCGAGTGCGGACCGCCTGGGGTGGATGAAAGAGACCGTCGAACTCGGGGTGCGCGTAGTCGGCACGGTGAATCCTCCGCAGCGCAACGAGATGAACAAGTTCACTGTTGACTCCGACCGGATCGCATTGTTTGCGGCGAGCCTCGCCGTAGACGCCCCCTGCCCACGGCGCCGGTGGCGCGCAAGGCCTTTGCGTGAGGCGGCCCTGATCCGACGAAGCCGCTAACGGCGTCCACGGGGCGCGCTAGGCGCCGTAACGGCGATGGCGCAGGCTGTAATCGCGCAGCGCGCGGAGAAAGTCGACCCGGCGGAAGGCGGGCCAGTGCGCGTCGGTGAACCACATCTCCGAATACGCGCTCTGCCACAACAGAAACCCGGACAGCCGCTGCTCCCCCGATGTACGGATGACCAGGTCCGGATCGGGCTGACCGGAGGTGTACAGGTTTTCGGAGATCCCGTTGACGGTGACGGCCTCGACAAGCTCCTCGGCAGTGGCCCCGTTGGCGATTGCCTTGCTCAACAACGCACACACCGCGTCGGCGATCTCCTGCCGGCCCCCGTAACCGACCGCAACGTTGACCTGCAGGCCAGAACTCTTGTCACGGGTGGAGTTGGCAGCCTCGCGCAACCGGCGCGCGGGTTCCTCGCCGATCAGCGCTAAATCACCGAAAATGCGCACGCTCCAGCGATTCGCCGACGCGCAGATCTCCTCCACGACTTCGGTGATGATTTCGATCAGCGCGGCCAGTTCGCGGGGATCTCGTCGCAGGTTGTCAGTCGACAACAGGTAGACGGTGGCTATCTCGATGCCGGCGTCTTGGCACCAGCGCAGCATCTCCGCGATCTTGGCCGCGCCCCTCTGGTACCCGTAGCTGACATCGTGGTAACCGGCGCTGCGAGCCCAGCGCCGGTTACCATCGCACAGCACCGCGATATGTCGGGGCAACCCGCAATTTGGCGACCCCAGGCCCTGGCGCAGCCGCATCTCGTAGGCGCGATACAGCGGCTCCTTGAGTCGCGCCGGAATGATTTCCACGAGCATTCAGGCTACTGCGACCGCGAAAACTACTGGCAATCTTGACGTATGCCTATTTTCGGGCGCGCCGGGTTGCGCGCTATTGACGCGCAACCCGGCGTCGAGTCGAGCGTTACACTCCACTCAACTGGTCGGCTGCTGCCGGCTCAGACGAAGGCGCCCATTCCGGTGATGTCCCGGCCGACGAGGAGGGTCTGGATCGTTTCGGTCCCCTCGTAGGTGTAGATGGCCTCGATGTCGCACATGTGACGGATGACGTGGTTAGTCAGCAGGATGCCGTTGCCGCCCAACATGTTACGTGCTTCCCAAAGCACCTCGCGGGCCTTGGTGGTGTTGTTCAGCTTGCCGAGCGCAGCGATCGTGTCATTGAGCTCAGCGGACTCTTCGAGCTGCCCGAAGCGCAGGCAGTACAGCTGCATAGCGGTGACCTCGCACAGCATCTTGACCAGCTTCTCCTGGATGATCTGGCTCTTGGCGAGGGGCCGACCGAACTGGATGCGCTGCTTGGAGTAGTTGAGCGCCGCGTCGTAGCCGGCGATGGCGTGGCCCAGTCCGGCCCATGCACATGACGCCCGGGTTGCCTTGAGCACCTTGCCGGTGTCGGCGAAGGTGTTGGCGCCCGGCAGCTTGTTCTCGGCCGGGATGCGCATGTCGGTCATGTCGATGTCGGCCTGCCACAACGCACGCAGCGCGGCCTTGTTCTCGATTGGCCGAGCGTCATAGCCGGGCGTTCCCTTCTCCACCAGGAAGCCCTTGACCTGCTTGTCCTCGGTGTCACGCGCCCACACCACCACCACGTCGGCCGCAGTCCCGTTGCCGATCCAGCGCTTGGAGCCGTTGATGACGTAGGTGTCGCCCTCCCGCTTCGCAGAGGTTTCCAGACCCACCGAGTCGGAACCGTGCTTCGGCTCGGTCAACGCGAAGGCGCCGAGCTTTTCACACTGCGCCATCGCCGGGAGCCACTTTTGCTTCTGCTCCTCGGAGCCGTGCATGTGGATCGAGCGCATCGCCAGCCCACACGTCACCCCGAGGAACGTGGCGGCACTGCCGTCGCCGCGACTGAGCTCCATGGTGATCAGACCGGCGGCGGTGGGGCTCATCGGCGCGCAACCGTAGCCCTCCAGGCCGTCGCCCACCAGGCCCAGCGGACCCAGCCGGCGATACAGGTCATAGGGCACCTCCGCCCGCTGCCACCAGTCGTTGATGACCGGCAGAACTTCCTCGTCCACGTACTGCCGGGCGCGTGCGAGGTAGTCCAGCTCTTCGGCGGTGAGGCCTGCTTTGAGCAGGAAGTAGTCGGTGCCCAGCGCCCTCCCGAGGTTCTCGTAGACAGGCCGGTTGGGGTTCGTCGTGGTCATTTGTGTCGTTACCTTTCGTGGAGTTGTGCTTCCGGCCGTTAGCCGTTGGGAATTTACGAGCCCAGCGGGTCGACGACTAGCCCAAATCCTGATCTCACAGCGGGCAAGAGTCGATGTTCGCAGGTACAATTCGGCGCCGTTTGAGCAATGCGGGCATACAACAGGTGTTCGCGCGTACCGACAGCCCGGGCACCGCTGGTCGTGCACGGTTCGTCATGACAGGCGCCTCGTTCGCTATGTCGGGGGGGTACGTGCAGGGCGGGCCGCGCGCTGGCGGGCTGATTTTTCTGGGGGAACCTCAGGAGATGGTTGCGGTCTGGCTTGCGCGGCAAGGCTTACGTCGTCCGCAGATGTCGGCGATGCATCGGCGACGTGGCTGGGACCACCTGATCGGCTCGGTGCGCGTGCGCTGGCCTCGACTATTTCCAGGGCCTTAGCGGTGAACACGCGATAGCCCAGTTCTGGCCGGTACCCGTGCACCTCCTTGGTGTCCAGGCCGCGGATGAACGATAGGATCTGCCGGCTGACGACCTGTCCCGGGACCAGGACGGGGAATCCGGGGGGATATGGGGTGACAAAAGTCGTGGACACCACCTGCTCCCCGGATTCGATCTTGCCCTCGACCTCCTCGGGGGTCAGGTATTCGCAAAAGCTGTCCTCGTAGCCCAGGGAGAACGCGCGGCGCATGTCGCCCTCGGGGGTGGCTGAGTGTTCGGCACCGTTGTGGTCCACGAAGCAGGGGTGGAATCCGCTGAAGTCGGGCAGTGGCGCCGAAGGAGCGGTCAGCCGCAGCACCGCCCGCTCGTGGTGTCCCCGATCGCTCAAGCTCATGTCGGCGACCCGATCATCGAGTTCCTGGGCGATCTTGATCAAGGTTTCCACCAAGTAGGCCACAGAGCTGCGGGTGGTGCCGATGTTGGTCATGAAAAGCACGGTGTTGCGTGAGGTCTTGTTGATCTGCACGCCGTAGCGGTCCATCAGCTCGGCGCGTTTGAAGGTGTCGCCGTCGATCCCGGTGCCACCGATATACAGCGTGATGCGGCTCGGGTCGAGCACGAACTCGTCCTGCTCCCACGCGGTAGCCATGGTGCGCAAGCCCATCCGCAACGGCTGTTCGAGGCCCGAGGGCCGGAACTGCTCCGGGATCATCTCGCCCGTCGACAGGCAATGCATGTACTTGTGCAGCAACGGGTGGTTGTCGATCGCGTCGCGCAGCTGCATGGCGTTTTCGACCTGCTTTTGGACCAGCTCCACGCCCTCGAGGTTGGCCTGGCGCCGCCCGATATCCAGGGAGGCCAGAATTTGGTAATTCGGCGAGGTCGAGGTGTGCGCCATGTATGCCTCGTGAAACATCTCCTGGACCTTCTGATCGAAATCCTGGTCGAAGACATGGATCATCGAGCCCTGCCGCAACGCGGTCAAGGTCTTGTGGGTGGATTGGGTGGCATAGACACGCACCCGGGCGCGGGCCGGGTCGGGCATGAGGCGCCGCTGCAGCAGCGTCTCGTCGTCGGCACCGGCGATATCGTCGGCGTATTTGAGATATGCCTGCCGGTACTCCGGTGATCGCAGCCGCTCGCGGATCGCCTTCGCGGCGTGCATCGCGGTGCGTTTGCGGTAGACGTGGTGAAAGCGCGCGAACGCGAACCACGCTTCGTCCCAAAGGAATACCAGGTCCGGCTTGATCGCGAGGCACTCCTCCATCACCCGCTCGACGTCGTAGACGACCCCGTCAAAGGTGCAGTTGGTCAACGTCAGCAATTTGACCCGGTCCAACTTGCCGGCCGCGCGCAGGGCCAGCAGCCGGGACTTGATCTCTCGCAGCGGCACAGCCCCATACATCGAATACTGGTTCAGCGGATAAGCGTCCAGATAGGTGACCAGAGCGCCGGCCATCATCAGCCCATAGTGGTGCGACTGATGGCAATTGCGGTCGACCAACACGATGTCGCCCGGCGCAATCAGCGCCTGCTCCACGATCTTGTTGGCGGTTGAGGTGCCATTGGTCACGAAGTAGGTATGGCGCGCTCCGAACGTGCAGGCCGCGCTGGCTTGTGCCTCTCGCAGCGGGCCGATGGGTTCCAGCAACGAGTCCAGCCCCCCGCAGGTGGCTGAGGTCTCGGCCAGGAACAACTCCAGCCCGTAAAACTGCAGCATGTCGCCGATCCAGTGCGAGTTGATGATCGACTTGCCCTGCGAGATCGGCAGCGCGTGGAACACGCCGGTAGGGCGGTGGCTGTACTCCCGTAGGGCGGAAAAAAACGGTGTCCGATAGCGCGCTGCGACACCCTCGAGCATGCTGAGGTGCTGATCGAGTGTGCCCTCCCCGGAGTGGAAGACCCGCCGGAAGTGCTGGCCGACCCGGGCGGCGACGTCCTCCACCTCGATCTCGGTTGACAGATAGAGGTCCATTTCGGGGCGGCTGGCGTTGATCGCCCGGGCCAGGATCTCCACTCGCTCCTCGGGCGTGTGGCCGGACAGCTCCTCGGACACGTGGACATCGACGAAATGCGCCAAGGCCGACAGATCGCGGCGCGAGCGGTGCGCGAATCGCCGCGTTATCGTGCACGCCTGCAGGCTCGGGTTCAGCCGGGCGGCGATCACCGCCTCGTCACCACTGCCGACGATCACGAGCTCGTAGACGAACTCGTCGTCCGGACGGCGCCAGCTGCGCAGCTCGTTGCAGAGCGCCCGTTCTTGGGCCTCGGTCATGCTCACCACGACCAGCACCTCGAAATATGGGCGGCCGGGACGGCGGTGGCCGGGCTCCTCGGCTTGACCGCTACCGGCGGTCAGCCCCTGGTCGTCGCCCTCCGACTGTGAGGCCTGGACGCCGCCGCGGTAGGACTCGGTGATCAGCGCATGATTGATCTTTGCGACCGTCATGGCGAACTTGTCGTACGCCCCGGTGGCGAAAAGTCGTTGCGTCTGCGCAAACATGTGAATGCCCGGGTAAGCCCAGTAGCGTTCTAACGGCCCCAGCGCGGACAGGTGCTCTTCGACGCGATCGATCAACGGGAGGAGGTCACCCCGCCGCGCCGCGGCGGTCGAAAGCCGGTCGCTCGCCTCCTCCAGCCGAGACCATGCGTCGGCGCGGAACTGCCAAGCGGTGTTGTATGCGTGCGGATTTACGTTGGCCATCATATCCCCAGACCGGGTTTATCGTGTCTCGCATCGAGACGGTTTTCGCAGTTCGGGCGATCTCCACCCAGACCGTGCGTGCCCGGCGTAAATCGTTGACGCCGCCAGGGATTGATGCAGCGTGGCGCGCGTCGGGTACCGATCCAGGCCGAAGGTCGACCAGTCGCACCGCACCCGCAGTCACGAACTCGCCGCACGCGGTACCCTCTCCCGGTATTGGGCACGGTCCCATCTTGCTCCCGGCCACGATGACGGTCGATGTTCGCCAGCACCGTTCCGCCTTGGTGAGGGCAATGCGAGTGCACAACTGGTCTTCGTGCGTATGCTCTGCCCCATGCATGACGCGCCATATCGGTCGGCGGACGCGGCGGGCCTGGCATCCGCTCTGCTGGAACGGTCTCAGCAGATCGCCGAAGAGATGACCAACCGGATAGCCCGGCAAGTGACCATGTACGGGGACGTCGGCCTGGTCCCCCGGGATGACCTCTACACGTCATGCCGGGACAACGTCGAGTTCGTCTTCCGCAGCCTTGGCGATGGGCACCCGCACGACCTGTCGGCGCCAAGACGCACAGGTCGACGCCGCGCCGCCCAGGGGGCCTCGCTGGCTATGGTGCAGAGCGCGTACCGGATTGGCTTCGCGCACATGTGGGACTGCGTGGTCGCCGAGGCCGAGCGGTCCGATCTGGTTTCGGAAAGCGAACTTGTGCGGATCGCGTCCGACGTGTGGACGCTGAACGAGATCTTCACCGGTGAGATGGCCTCCGCCTATCGCGACGCGCTGACGGAGCAGATCGTCCGCCAAGACCAGGAGCGGTCGGCGCTCGTTGAGGCGCTGGTTCAGGGCAAGGTCATCGACACCGCCACGGTATGGGAAGCCGCCGACCTGCTCGGCCTGCCGTATCAGGGGCTGTTTGTCGTGGTGGCCGCCGAGCCGCCGACGCTCGCGCAGCAGGCGTTGCCGAACATCGAGGCCCGGCTCCGGGCTCGCGACATCGGTTCGGCCTGGCGGCTGCTGCCCGATCTGCATGTGGGTGTGGTCTCGCTTCGCGCGCCCAACACCTTGACCAAGGTCATCCAGGTGCTGCAGCCGGTAGTCAAGACGCGCGCCGGGGTGAGCCCGGTCTACACCGGCCTGGAGAACACGGCGCAGGCGATGCACCTGGCCCGAATCGCGATGTCCAGCATCATGCCCGGCGAGAGCCGGCTCTGCGTCTTCGATGACGCACCAGTGCCGGCTTTGGTCACCAGCTCCCCGACGACGTCGTACCGGGTCATGAAAAACGTGCTGGGCCCGCTGCTGGAGATCGCCGAGGACGAGCGCACGGCATTGCTCAAAACCCTGGAGGCATATTTCGCGGTGGGCTCCGTCGCCGGCGCCGGCGAGCGACTGTACTGCCACCGCAACACGGTGCGCCACCGGCTGCACCGCATCGAGCAACTCACCGGCAGATCCGTCGACGACCCGCTCGGCGCGGTGGAACTCTACGTCGCGCTGCAGATCAGGCTCAGACTCCCCACGCCTACTGAATAGGCTGGCACTAAAACCTTTTTCACTTTCACGGCTTTTTGCGGAACGGCGACTGCGCTTGACGCGCGCACGGTACGCAAAGAGCAATGCAGCATCGTTATTCGGCGGGCACCCGGCAGTCCCAAAGGCCATCCATTTTAGTCCCGAATTCGCCGCGGCGCGGTGTGCGGGCGCATGAAATGGGGCCGAAATCGTCGGGCACGGCGACGACGACACCGGGCGCAGTTGCGGCGACGATGAATCGGTCAAGCAGTCAGCGCCAATGGAGGCCGCGTGGCTAGTCGTGTGCCCTTGTGTGTGGCCGGCCACCGCGCCTGCGCGCACGCGGATCGTCGCGAACAAGACGCACTTGCGCCGTCCCGGCGGCGGTTATGTTTTCCGGGTCAGCCGCCCAATCGGGCGGAATGGGCGATTTCCGAGGAGGTGTATCACCGTGGTTTCCACCAACCCAGACGGCTTCGATGAATTGGCGGTGCCGCTGGATCTGCTGTTGACCAGTCCGGTGTTCGGCATGGCCGATCGGATTGCCCCCAACATGTCCTGGCGCAAATTCGCCACGAACCTGGCCAAGCAGCCAGGCACGGTTGCGTCCCGCGCGGGCACGCTCGGCAAGGAGCTGGGCGCCATCGCCATGGGCCGCTCCGACGTCGCTCCCACCCGCGGCGACAAGAGGTTCTCCGACCCGGCGTGGAAGGGCAACCCGTTGCTCAAGCGCACGATGCAGGCGTATCTGGCCGCGGACGCGACGGTGGACCAACTGTTTTCGGACGCGAAACTCGATTGGCGCGACGCGGAGCGGATGCGCTTCGTTCTGGACTTCGTGACCGAAGGGTTGGCACCCACCAATATCCCGTTTGTCAACCCGGCCGGATATAAGGCGGCGATCGACACAGGTGGGCTGAGCATCGTGCGAGGGTTGCGGAACTTCGCCAACGACATGCGCAAGGCACCGCGGTTGCCGTCGATGGTCGATTCCGACGCCTTCACGCTCGGGGAGACCGTCGCGGTCACGCCCGGTTCGGTGGTGTATCGCGACGAGGTCTTCGAACTGCTCCTTTACACGCCGCAGACCGAAACAGTGTTCACGGTACCGCTGCTGATGGTGCCGCCCGTCATCAACAAGTTCTACATCTACGACATTTCACCCGGCCGCAGCATGATCGAGTACTTCGTCAAGCAAGGTCATCAGGTCTTCGCGATCTCATGGCGCAATCCAACTGCAGAGCAGCGGGATTGGGGCTTCGACACCTACGGTCAGGCGATCCTGGACGCTCTCGACGTGGTCAACAAGATCACCGGCACCAAGCAGGCGCACGTGCAGGCATCGTGCTCCGGCGGCATGCTCGCCGCGATGGTCACCGCCCACCTCACGGCGATCGGGCAGGCGGACCGCATCGCCAGCCTGACGCTGATGGTGACGGTGCTCGACCAGTACCACGCCGGCTTCGCCGCGGCCGCGATCGACGAGGAAACCGCCAATCTCGCCATCAAGATGTCGGCACGCAAGGGGTATCTGGACGGCAATTCGCTGGCCGAGATGTTCGCGTGGCTGCGGCCTAGCGACCTCGTGTGGCGGTACTGGGTGAACAACTACATCGAGGGCAAATCACCCGCAGCCTTTGACGTGTTGTACTGGAACGCCGACACCACCCGGATGGCCGCCGCACTGCACCGCGACATGGTGCTGATGGGGTTGCACAACGCGCTCGCGACACCGGGCGCGGTCAGCATCCTCGGCACGCCGGTGGACCTGTCGACGATAACCCTCGACACCTATATCGTCGCCGGGATAGCCGACCACATCTCGCCGTGGCAGGCCTGCTACCGCAGCGCCCGATTGCTGACCGGCTCAGATTTGCGTTTCGTGTTGTCTTCCAATGGACACATCGCCGCACTCGTCAACCCACCCGGGAACCCCAAGGCGACTTTCCACGTCGGCACAAACGACCAGGAAGACCCGGCCAAGTGGTTGAAGGCATCCGAGAAGAAATCCGACTCGTGGTGGCCGGACTTCACGGCATGGCTCGGCGAGCGCAGCGGCGAGCTGGTCGCGCCGGCGGTGCTGGCCGACTCAGGCACGAAGGTGATCGAGCCGGCGCCCGGCAAGTACGTGCGGGGGCGCTGACCGGAGCCGTATCGCGCCCGATGGCCATGTGACCGATGGTCGCGTCGGCGTTGCGGGCAGGCGGGTCCGCGCGACCGTGCGCGCCGGTTCCGGGCGCTCTGCGCGGTGGCGCGATCCGTTGGTGCTAAATCGGTTCTCCAACGCCGCGCCTGAGGATCGGTGCGCAAACGCGCCAACGCGGACCGGTTGCTTTGCCAGATCGGCACGCAGGAGCCTTTCGGGTCACGGTGA
>Ga0210389_10001166_pt1 | contig 21553 bp, 20 predicted proteins | sample IncBWH28OmetaG_FD_160127 | JGI IMG/M metagenome (GOLD analysis project Ga0210389, IMG submission 160127) | Forest soil microbial communities from Barre Woods Harvard Forest LTER site, Petersham, Massachusetts, United States - Inc-BW-H-28-O ...
GGATGCGGCCCAGGCGAGCCGGTACAGGTGCGGGTAGGTCCGCTCGTCGACGAGTTCGCGCAGCAGCCCCTCGAACGTGAGCGGCGGGTCCTGCCCGCCGTCGCCGTCCGGCTGCCCGCCCGCCGCCTCCGCCTGCCCCGCCTTAGCCAGCGCCGCCGCGGCGCGGGCCGCGTCGTTCGCCATCCTGGCCTCACTGAGCGTGTAGGAGGCGAGCAGCCCGATGACCCTTATCTTCTCGGCGTCCGCCAGGCCGGTTCCGTCCAACGCCTCCAGGCCCCGTTCGACGAAGTGCAGCGAGTTGGGCGCGAGCGGGGGAGCGGGCATCGACATCTGGGTGATCCACGGATGGAGGTCGAGCATGTCCCGCTGGATGATCGCCCACGACCGCAGCCGGGACCGCCAGTCGTCGCCCTCGAGGACGAGGCTTTCCGCGCCGAGCGCGCTGGCGTTGAACATGAGCTGGAGCAGTTCATCCTTGCTGGCGACGTAGCGGTAAAGCGACATCGTGGTGAAGCCGAGTTTGCTGGCCACCCGGGCCATCGAGATCGCCTCGAGTCCCTCGGCGCCCGCGATCCGGACGGCGGCCTCGACGATGGCCTCCGCGGAAAGCCCGGGCCGCGGGCCGCGCTTGCCCCGCTCGCGCCGTCCCCACAGCAGGTCGAGCCCCGGGGGAAGCGGCCGGGGCGCGGGAGCCCCTGACGCTGCCTCTGCCATAAGTCCTCTCCTCATGAGCTGACGCTTCACGTTACGCCGCGGCGCCGCGGCGAGATGCCGCGGCTGTGCCCTTAACGAAGCGGGCCCTTGACGAAACTGTGTATCAAGCATACTTTTGCGTGTATGACGTACACAGTAAATGCCGTTGGCATTCGCCAGGCCTTCCGGGGCAAGACCGTTCTCGACGGGGTTGACCTGGCCGTCCCGTCCGGCCAGATTGTGGCCCTCCTCGGCCCGAACGGCGCGGGTAAGACCACGTTGATCCGCATCCTCGCCACGCTGCTGCGCCCAGACGCGGGCACCGCCACCGTGGCCGGGCATGACCTGCTCGCCGACCCGGCAGGCGTGCGGCGCGCGATCAGCCTCACCGGCCAGTACGCCGCGGTCGACGACATGCTGACCGGGGAGGAGAACCTGCGGATGATGGCCAGGCTGCGCCACCTGCCGCCGCGGGAGGCGCGAGACCGTGCGGCCCTGCTCCTGCGCCAATTCGACCTCGCCGACGCCGGCCGCCGCCTGGTCAAGACCTACTCGGGCGGCATGCGCCGCCGCCTCGACCTGGCGATCAGCATCATCACCCGGCCGGAGCTGCTCTTCCTCGACGAGCCGACGACCGGGCTCGACCCGCGCAGCAGGGACCAGCTCTGGTCGGCCGTCAAGGGCATGGCCGCCGACGGCGTGACGGTGCTGCTCACCACCCAGTACCTGGCGGAGGCCGAGCAACTCGCCGACAACATCGTCATGCTGCACGAGGGCCGGATCGTGGCCGCGGGAACCGCCGACCAGCTCAAGTCGGCCGTCGGGGCGGCGAGCCTGGACGAGGTCTTCCTCGCGCTCACCAGCGCCGCTGACGACACCGCTGACCTCGCGACCGTCCACGCACCGGAGATGACCCGATGAGCACCGCTTACAGTCCCGCTAACCACGGGCCCTCATACGACGGGCCCACTAACCACGGGCCCGCCTACCGCCCGGCCGACATCCTCAGCGACACCGGCGTGATGATCGCCCGCAGCCTGCGCCGCTCGGTGCGCGACCCTGAGGCGTTCATCACCGCGCTCGCCCTGCCCGTCACGCTGATGCTGCTGTTCGTCTACGTGTTCGGCGGCGCGTTCAACGCCGGCGTCAAGGCCACCAGTGCTGGTCCAAGCAGTGCCGGCTACGTCAACTACGTGGTCCCCGGCCTGATCGTGCTGTGCGCAGGCTTCGGCGCGGGCACCACGGCGGTCGCGGTCGCCACGGACATGAGCAGCGGCATCGTCGACCGGTTCCGTTCCATGCCGATCGCCGCCTGGTCGGTGCTCGCCGGGCAGATCGTGGCCAGCCTGGCGCGCAACCTGCTCGCCACGGCGCTGGTGATCGCAGTCGGCCTCGGCGTCGGCTGGCGCCCGGCGGCCGGCCCGGCCCAGTGGCTCGGCGCGATCGCGATGGTCGTTGGCTTCATCCTGGCCATGTCGTGGCTCGCCGCCTGCTTCGGCCTGCTCGTGGGCGGCCCTGAGGCGGCCAACGGCGCCACCTTCGCGCTCATGTTCATCCCCTACCTGAGCACCGCCTTCGTCCCGGCAAACTCGATGACCAGGGTGCTGCGCCCGGTCGCCGCCAACCAGCCGTTCACGCCGGTCATCGAGACCATGCGCGGGCTGTGGATGGGGCACACCTCGACCGGCGCCTCCGTCGGGCACGAGGCGCTGCTCGCCGCCGCGTACTGCGCGGCCATCCTCGCCGTCGCCGCGGCGGCCGGCAGCTGGCTCTTCAGGCACCGCACGGCCGGCCGCTGACCCGTCACCGGCGGTCATCGGCCGGAAGGGCGAAGCCACGAACCCGTTCGGAATACGGATAACAGCAACTGGGGCGGACCCGCGGCCGGGGACCGCCCCAGTCCGCGCCGGCATTTGCCATGTATGCGGCGGTAACGGCATGCGACCGAAAATTCTCGCGACCTTTTCGTTACATAACGCGCTTACGTAAATATCTTCCGTGTCACTCCGCGCTGCTCATCGGTCCGCGCGGAGCGTGACGTCACTGGGGAAGAAGCCAAAAATCAATGGCTTTCTTCGTGTCAAAGTCACACGCAGAAAGCCGTGGCCACGCTGCGAAGACGCGAGTCGCCGGGGTGTTGACACCCCTTTTTCAGCGGTTTAGCGTGAACTCAAATTTATTGGTCTATCAATTCTGTACGCCCTGCGGCGCCGGCCGCAACGTGCAGAGGAGGGCCGGAAACGGGACTGTTCACCGCGGAGAGGCGGCAGGGTGCGATGATGCGCTTGACAGGAATGTCTCGTCGGATAAGAGCTGGCTCAAGATGGCGTATAGCCGCCGTTGGGGCCTGCCTAGTGGCCGGGGCTGCGGCCTGCAGTTCAAGCTCAAGTTCTGCTCCTCCGGCGGCCTCGGGCACGGCGGCCTCGAGCCCCGCGGCGTCGGCGGGCGCCTCGACGTCGCCCTCCTCGGCGGGGGCGAACACGGCGACCGCCTTTGCCGGGTCGGTCACCAACTACCAGCAGTTTGTCGGCGCCTCTGGGGCGGCCAACAAGTCGCTTTCACCCGTCACGATCGGCTGGGTGAACGAGCAGGGCGGCCCGCCGTCACAGACCTTCCCCCAGGCGACCCTCGCCGCGCAGGCGACAGTCAAGTTCATCAACAGCGCGCTCGGCGGCGTGCACGGCCACCCGGTGCAGCTGTCCACCTGCTTCGTCGCCGCGGTCGAGGCGCAGGGCACCACGTGCGGTGACCAGATGGTCAACACCAAGGGCGTCGAGGTGATCGCCGAGGGCATCGACGCGGTCGGCAACGCCTCCATGTACGGGGTGGTCAACGGCGCGATCTCCACGCTGGTCGGCGTGTCCGCCGACCCGGCCGACGACACCGGCAAGAACGTCTTCGAGCTTGAGGGCTCAGGCGCGAGCGCGACGGTCGCGTTCGGCCCGTTCCTGCGCTCGCAGTACCCGAACGACAAGACGATCGCCATCGCCTACCAGAACCTGCCTGGCGCGGTGCCGATCAGCCAGGCGATCCAGAAGTCCGCGCAGTCGAGCGGCTTCACGGTCACGATGATCCCCTACTCCTCCACCGCGACCGACCTGATCGCCCAGGCCACGCAGATGGAGCAGGCGCAGATCACGGTGCCCGACTGCGGTTTCGTCGACTGCCCGCTGATGGCCAAGGCGATGAGCGAGATCGGCGCGAAGAAGCCGGCCCTCTCTGTCCCGCTCTGGACCGACCTGCCAGGGCAGGCGTACCCGGGCAGCGACCTGCCGAAGTGGATCGCAGGCGAGGCGACCGCGAACCTGGCCTCGACCCAGGACCCGGGCGTAGCGGCCTACTTCAAGACGATCGAGCAGTACGGCCTGTCGCAGGCGAACGCGATCAACCCGTTCTCCGGCGTCGCCTTCGGCAACCTGCTGCTCGCGGTCAAGGTGATGGACCAGATCCCGTTCTCCTCGCTCACCCCGTCGGCGATCTCGGCCAAGCTCCACACCTACACCGGGGCGATGCCGCTCGGCCCGACCACGATCAACTGCACCGGCTCGCTCTACCCGGCGGACAAGAACTCGTGCAGCGACTACGACCAGTTCTATGAATACGAGGGCCAAGGGCAGTGGAAGCTGCTTGAGGGCTGGACGAACTAACTAAAAAGGGAATCCAGATCCGTGCAGAACATCCTGCTCTTCGCGGTCCTCGGGCTCGGCGAGGGCGCGCTCATCGCCGCCCTCGCCATGTCCGTGGTCGTCTTCTACCGGGGCTCAGGCACCGTCAACCTGTCCATGGGCGCCGTCGCCATGGTGGGCAGCTACCTGTACTACAGCGTGGACAACGGTGCGCTCGGCTTCCGCCCGCCCTGGTGGGTCGCCTTCATAATCGTCCTCATCTTCGTCGCCATCCTCGGCACGATCATCGAGCTTGGCCTGTTCTGGCCGCTGCGCGGCAGTTCGCCGCTGGCCAAGCTGGCGGCCTCGCTCGGCCTGCTGCTGCTCGCGCAGTCGATCATCGCCATCGTTTACGGCAACAGCACCCTGTCGCCGACGTCGGTGCTGCCAAGTGGCGTCTTCCACCTGTTCGACGCGGTCGTCCCGGTCGACCGGATGATCCTCGCCGGGATCGCGATCGTGCTCGGCGTCGCGCTGTGGGCGCTGTACCGCTTCAGCCCGTTCGGCCTGTCGACCAGGGCGGCGGCGGAAAGCGAGCGGTACGCGATGTACGCCGGGGTGTCGCCCCGCCGCCTGTCGCTGGTCAACTCGCTACTTGCCAGCGTCATCGCCGGCGCGTTCGGCATCCTCGTCGCGCCGCTGATCACGCTGAACACGACCACGCTGCCGCTGGAGATCGTGCCCGCGCTCGGTGCCGCGCTGTTCGCCGGGTTCAGCTCGCTGGGCGTGGCGTGCTTCGCCGGCCTGCTGATGGGCGCCGGGGCGTCGCTGCTTAACTACTGGGCCTCGCAGAGCTGGTTCCCGCAGTCCCAGGGCAACCCGCTCAACGGCCTGGCCGAGCTGCTGTTCTTCGTGCTTGTCGCGATCGCCATGTTCTGGCGCGGCTCGAAGGTGCCCGCGCGCGGCGAGATAACAGAGAAACGGATGCCGCTCGCGCCGCGGCCAGAGCACCTGCTGCGATTCTCGGTGATCGGCCTGGTGGCCGGCGTCGTGCTGCTCATCATCCTGCCGTACGAGTTCCGGCAGGCGATGGTCAACTCGATGCTCGGCGCGATGATCTGCCTGTCGCTGATCGTGGTGGTCGGCTTCGTCGGGCAGATCTCCGTGGTCCAGGTCGGCCTGGCCGGCGTCACCGGTTACGCGATGTCGCACATGCTGACCAGCGTCGGCGGCGTGTGGGCGGACTTCCCGATCGCGCCGCTCGTCGGCATCGGCTGCGCGCTGATCGTCGGTTTCATCACCGCGGTCGCCTCGCTGCGGGTCAGGGGCGTGAGCCTCGCCGTGGTGACCCTGGCAGGCATGTACGCGATCGAGAACTTCGGCTTCGGCAACGCGGCCTGGGGCCAGCAGAACAGCGGCTCGCCCGTGAACCCGTTGCACATTTTCGGCCAGAACCTGTCGCCGTCCGCGGGCTTCCGCGGCGTGGACGGCAAGGTGCCAAGTCCCGTCTTCGGCTGGGTCGTCCTCGTCGTGCTGATCCTGCTCTGCCTGCTGGTGGCCAGCATCAGAAGAGGCCAGATGGGCCAGCGGATGCTCGCCGTCCGGTCCAACGAGCGCGCCGCCGCGGCGGCGGGCATCGACGTGCGGCGGGTCAAGCTGACCGCGTTCATGGTGTCCGCGCTGATCGCGGGCATCTGCGGCGCGCTGTACGCCTACAACTTCCAGACGGTCAGCTCCGACCTGTTCGGCACGGTCAACTCGCTGGTGATCATCGCCTACGCCTACTTCGGCGGCATCACGATGATCACCGGCGCGCTGTTCGCGGGCCTCGGCGCGACCCAGGGCCTGATCCCGCAGGCGTTCGACACCTGGTGGGGGCTGAGCGGCAACTGGGCCCTGCTGATCGGCGCGGTCGGCCTGCTCGTGACGCTCGTCGGCAACCCCGACGGTGTCGCGGGCACGGCCTACTGGAAGCGCAGGACGAAGGCGAAGCAGCGCGCGCTCGCGGCCGCGGCGACTGGCGCTGAAGAGGTCGTCGACGTGCCACCGCCACGGGAGGCGGCCCCGGTGCAGCCCTCGGCGACCACCTCCGTCGACAAGCCATAAGTCAGCGACGCCTGAGTCGACTAGCCGTGAGTCGGCCACCACCTGAGTGGACTAGCCGTGAGTCGGCCACCACCTGAGTCGACTAGCCGTGAGTCGGCCACCACCTGAGTGGACTAGCCGTGAGTCGGCCACCACCCCTGTCGACAAGCCATAAGAACGCCGCGGGCGGCGGCCGCGTCGCGCCCGCCGCCCGCGGCTTCGCCTTGTGGTTTTCCCTGGTCCTGCCCGGCAGTGGAGGTCCCGGTGCATGGCGGGGCTGGCGCCTGATTGATAATTACGTATGGCCACCTTCGCTCCAGGCAGGGCATCAGGCAGGAACAATGCGGCATCCGACCCAGAATCGGACGCAGGCGGCGGCCAGGGAAAGCCCAAGCGCACGCGGCGGCTGAGTGCGCAGGAGCGCCGGGCGGACCTGCTTGAGGCGGCGGTCATCGAGTTCGCGGAGAGCGGCTACCACGGCACCCGCACCGCGGACATCGCCGCCAGGGCCGGGGTCTCGCAGCCGTACGTGTACGCGCTGTTCCCCGACAAGCGCGCCCTCTTCCTGGCCTGCCACGACTGGACGACCGAGCGGATCAAGGAGGCGCTCGAGAAGGCGAGCGCCGACCTTTCCGGCGACGACGACATGGAGCAGGCGCTCGACCGCGCCTACCAAGTGCTGTTCGACGAGCGCCCGCACCAGGTCCTCTTCCAGGTCCAGGCGCACGCGGCCGCCACCGCCGACCCGGCGATCAGGGAGCCGGTCAGGCGCCGGTTCATCGAGCTGGTCGAGCTGAGCGAGCGCAACGGCGCACCGCGCGAACTCGTCCTGCGCCACGTCGCCCGCGCAATGCTCGGCAACGTCGCCCTGGCCCTCGACCTCCCCCCTGAGTACCGCCCCGTCGCCTAGCCGAAGGGAGCAACCCCGCGGCGCGGGTGCGAACGTGTCCGTTCTGTCCGTGTTGTTCGGTCGGCGCCGCGAGCCGGCTCGCGGAAGCGGCCCGCGCGTGCCCGTTTTGTCCGGGTTGTCCGAGCCTCACCGCGGCCCGCCCGCAGAAGGTGGCCCACGCGTGCCTGTTTTGTCCGGGTTATCCCGGCGGCATCGCGGCCCGGCTCATGATCATGGTAATTCCGCAGCTTATTTGGTGCGGAATTTCCACGAAAAGCGAAATCCCTGTCGATCCGGCCGCGCCCGGCGCGGGCGCCGCGTGCTGGCCAGCACACGGCCCCCACAGCCACCACGCACCACTTAAGCCCGCGGCCTAAGCCCGCGCGGCATTGAGCCGGCGGCCTAAGCGCGGCATTGAGCCGCCGACCATGATCATCGTCTTTGCTTAGCCGGTGACCATGATCACGACCGGCATTTACGGCAAGCGGCGCCGACTGCTAACCAAAGGCCGACTGCTAACCAAAGATGGCACTCCCGGCGTGGCAAAGATGGCCCCGCCGACCCTAAGGCGCCCGCAAAAGCCCCGGTGCCTTCCCTGTGGCGCGCGCCAATTGACACCCTGGCACCCCACCGTTAACGTCAGGAAAACTGATTGATCAATCAATCTAAGCGGAAGGCTTACGACGACGATGACTTCCGTCTTTCGCGCGCGCGGCGTGTCGGTCAGCTTTGGCGGCGTTCGCGCGGTGGCCGGGGTTGACCTCGAGATCGAGGCCGGCGAACTCGTCGGGCTGATCGGACCCAACGGCGCGGGCAAGACCACCTTCATCGATGCCATTACCGGCTTTGTCCGGTCAGAAGGCACCGTGGAACTCGGCGAGGCGACGCTGAACGGGCTGCCGCCGCACGTGCGGGCTCAGCGCGGCCTCGCGCGGACCTGGCAGACGGTCGAGCTGTTCGACGACCTGACCGTCAGGGAGAACCTGACCGTCGCGGCCAAGGGGGGCAAGGGCGCCTCAGTCGAGGAGGAGCTCAAGGTGCTCGACCTGGTCCACGCGGCCGAGTCGATGCCGTGGGAGCTCGCCCAGGCCGAGCGGAAGCGGGCGGGCATCGGCCGGGCGCTGGTGGCGAAGCCGCGGCTGCTCTGCCTCGACGAGCCCGCGGCCGGCCTGGACGCGCGGCAGAGCAGGGAACTCGGCGCGCTGCTGCCAGGCATCGCGCGAACGGGCGCGGCGGTGCTGCTCGTCGACCACGACATGGGCCTCGTGCTTTCTGTCTGCGACCGGGTGGTTGTCCTTGACGCGGGTTCCGTCATCGCCCAGGGCACCCCGGCGGAGATACGCGGCGATGAGCGGGTGATCGCGGCCTACCTGGGGCACGCGTCAGCGGGAACGGCGGGAGCATCATCATGAGTGAGCAGGCCACGCCAAGCGAAAGCGCGATCCCGGTACAGGCGGGCACGGCGACGGCGGAGCCGGTCCTCGAGCTTGACGGCCTGACCTCCGGGTACAACGGCTCGGCGGTGCTGCGCGACATCAGCCTGACGGTCCACCCAGGCGAGGTCGTGGCCCTGCTCGGCGCGAACGGCGCGGGGAAGACCACCACGCTGCTGACCATCTCGGGCATCGTCAAGCCGATGGGCGGCAGGGTCCTCTACCTGGGCGCTGACTGCAAGGGCAACTCGCCCGACGCGCGGGCCAGGCTCGGCGTCGCGCACGTACCCGAGGGGCGCGGCGTCTTCTTCGGACTGACGGTGGCGGAGCACTTCAAGCTCGCGCACCGCGGCGAGACGCTGGACGCGGCGGCGGCCTTCCAGTACTTCCCCGCGCTTGAAAGCCTGACCGGCCGCCGTGCCGGGCTGCTCTCCGGCGGCGAGCAGCAGATGCTCGCGCTCGGCCGGGCCCTGGCCCGCAAGCCGAGGCTGCTGATGATCGACGAGCTGTCGCTTGGCCTCGCGCCGATCATCGTCGAGCGGCTGCTCCCCGTGGTGCGCAACTACGCCAAGGACAGCGGCTGCGGCGTGCTGCTCGTCGAGCAGCACGTGGAGCTTGCGCTCACCGTGGCGGACCGCGGTTACGTGCTGTCCCACGGCGAGATCACGACCTACGGCGACGCCGCCACGCTGAAGGCCAACCCGGACCTGGTGCTGAGCAGCTACCTCGGCGAGCAGGCGGCCGCGGAAGGCCAGGGCGGCGCGGCGAAGGCATAGCGCAGGCGCCCGCCGCCAAGATCGTCGTGTGCCGTTAGGCCGGCTATTGCCGGCTCAACGGCACACGGGGATCTTGCCCGAGCGGGCCTGTTGGCCTGGAGGTGCCCAGCGACGGCGGCGGGAGCGCGGCAACGCCGCGGCCCGGTAGCATCGTTGTAGTTCACCGCCGGAACTCTGACATCCGGGTTCCGTGCCACAATTCCGTTCCGACGTCCACGTGAGGCAAAGCCGTGTCCCAGATCAAGATCCAAGTGCTCGACCGCCAGGCCCAGCGGAGTGAGCGCGAGGTGACGACGGGGACTACCGCCGGCGACTTGTACGCCGGCGACAGGGACGTGGTCGTCGCCCGCGTCAACGGGCAGCTCCGCGACCTGGCCCGGGCGCTTGCCGACGGGGACGAGGTCGAGCCGGTCACCGCCGACTCGCCTGAAGGCCGCGCGGTAATCAGGCACTCGACCGCGCACGTCATGGCGCAGGCGGTACAGCAGGCGTTCCCCGACGCGAAGCTTGGCATCGGCCCGCCGGTGGAGAACGGCTTCTACTACGACTTCCAGGTGGACCGCGCGTTCACCCCGGAAGACCTGAAGTCGGTCGAGTCGCGGATGCGCGACATCGTTAAGCAGGGCCAGCGGTTCGTCCGTCGCGAGGTGACCGACGCCGACGCGCGGGCCGAGCTGGCGGACGAGCCGTTCAAGCTTGAGCTGATCGGCATCAAGGGCAACACGGGATCCGACGACGAGGCCTCTACCGTAGACGGGGCGTCCAGTGAGATAGGCGCGGGCGTGCTGACCATCTACGACAACGTGGACGCCAAGACAGGGGAGTTGCGCTGGAAGGACCTCTGCCGCGGCCCGCACGTGCCGTCCACCAGGCAGATCCCGGCGTTCAAGCTGATGCGCAACGCGGGCGCGTACTGGCGCGGCAGCGAGAAGAACCCTCAGCTCCAGCGGATCTACGGGACCGCGTGGGAGTCGCGCGCCGCGCAGGACGCGTACCTGAAGATGCTCGAGGAGGCCGAGCGCCGCGATCACCGCAAGCTCGGCGCGGAGCTCGACCTGTTCTCCTTCCCCGAGGAGATCGGCTCCGGCCTGCCGGTGTTCCACCCCAAGGGCGGCATCATCCGCAGGGAGATGGAGTCGTACTCGCGCAAGCGGCACGAGGAGGCGGGCTACTCGTTCGTCAACACGCCGCACATCACCAAGGGCCAGCTGTTCGAGACCTCTGGGCACCTGCCGTACTACGCGGACACGATGTTCCCGCCGATGGAGCTTGAGGGCAGCGAGTACTACCTCAAGGCCATGAACTGCCCGATGCACAACCTGATCTTCCGCGCGCGCGGCCGGTCCTACCGGGAGCTGCCGCTGCGGCTGTTCGAATTCGGCAGCGTGTACCGCTACGAGAAGTCCGGCGTGGTGCACGGGCTCACCCGGGTGCGCGGGCTGACCATGGACGACTCGCACATCTACTGCACCAGGGAGCAGATGGAGGACGAGCTGCAGTCCGTGCTCGCGTTCATCCTCGATCTACTGCGCGACTACGGTCTCGATGACTTCTACCTGGAGCTGTCTACCCGCGGTGAGTCGGAGAAGTTCATCGGCTCCGCCGAGGAGTGGGAGTCAGCGACCGAGACGCTGCGCCATGTCGCCGAGGAATCAGGCCTTGAGCTGGTGCCCGACCCGGGCGGCGCCGCGTTCTACGGGCCGAAGATCTCCGTCCAGGCGCGGGACGCGATCGGCCGGACCTGGCAGATGTCGACCGTTCAGCTCGACTTCAACCAGCCCAAGCGGTTCGGCCTCGAGTACACCGCCGCCGACGGCAGCAGGCAGCAACCGATCATGATCCACCGGGCGCTCTTCGGCTCCATCGAGCGGTTCATGGGCGTGCTGATCGAGCACTACGCCGGCGCGATGCCGCCGTGGCTGTCACCGGTGCAGGTGGTGGGCATCCCGATCGGTGACGCCCACGTCCCTTACCTGACCGACGTCGCGGTCCAGCTGGCGGACCGCGGCATCCGGGTCGAGATCGACGACAGCCCCGACCGGATGCAGAAGAAGATCCGCAACGCCCAGAAGCAGAAGATCCCGTTCATGCTCCTGGCGGGCGACGACGACGTGGCGGCTGGGGCCGTATCGTTCCGCTACCGTTCCGGCGCCCAGAAGAACGGCGTGCCAATCGCGGAAGCGATCGACGAGATCGTCACCGCGGTGGAAACCCGCGCCCAGGTCTGACCGAGATGACCGCACGGCCCGTGGCGGCGCACCCGGCAGGCTATGAGCTCGAGCACGAGCTCGCCGAGGCGGGGTCCGCGCTGATCGCGGGTGTCGACGAGGTGGGCCGCGGTGCGTGGGCGGGCCCGGTCGTCGTGTGCGCGGCCGTCGCGCGTGCGGGTTTCCCTGAACCGCCGGGCGGGCTGACCGACTCCAAGCGGCTGACGGCGAAGCGGCGGTCCGAGCTCGCGGCGGAACTGCCCGCGTGGGTTGAGGCGTACGCGTTCGGCTCGGCCAGCCATGAGGAGATCGACGCGCTCGGCATGACCGCCGCACTCAGGCGGGCCGCTCGGGCCGCGCTCGGCGAGTTGACTAGCCGGCCGGACGTGGTCCTGCTTGACGGTAAGCACGATTACATCGGCTCACCCTGGCGTGTCCGCACCGCGGTCAAGGCCGACCTGCGCTCGGTCTCTGTCGCGGCCGCATCGGTCCTGGCCAAGGTGCACCGCGACGCGCTGATGGCCGAGCTGGGAGAGACTTACCCCGGCTTCGCGTTCGCCGACAACGCGGGCTACCCCGCGCCGGCTCATCTTGCGGCCCTGGCCGCGCATGGCCCGACGCCGTACCACCGCCTGTCCTGGTCCTACCTGGACGACCTCCCGGAGTGGCGCCACCTGAAGGTGCGCCGCCCCGAGATCGAGGGCCAGCTCACGCTGCTGTAGCGCGGACGCTGAAGCGGTTCCGCTACCGCCCCGTGGCCGGTGCCTCTGGCAGCTCCTGGTGAGCTACCGTCTCGGCGGACGCGAGCGGTTCGAACAAGAACAGCCACGCCACGTTGAAGCCAAGGAAGATCAGGGCCGTCAGCAGCACGGCCACCGTGCGCTGCATGTCGGGCCCGCCGATCACGGCGAGTACCGCGATGGCCAAGTAGAGCATCACCGCGGCGATGTCGGCGATGTCCCTGACCCGCAGGCCGCCAGGCAGGCCGCGCACGGGAAATAGCGCGGCCGCGCCGACCAGCGAGATGATCACGAAGGACACCCGCCAGAAGGCCGGGTTGGCCGTGTCGATGAGCGCGATGACGCCCATCACGCCGGGCAGCGCGAAGAAAAGCGCGACGGCGTAGGTCCGTCGGCGAAGTTCCCTGCTCGCCCGCACCTCATCGGCGCGCATCTGCACCGCCACCAGCCAGAGACCAAGCAGCGCGAGGCATGCCGGTGAAAAAGCACCATAGAACGCGTCAAGCATGGGCCCGCCCCCCATAAGTACACACGTTGTCAGCGCAACACTACGCCCTTAGGGCCGGCCGCTGGAGCCCTGTTTTCCTGGATCGGCTGCCGGTATATCGGTTGACGATATATAGTCGGTGCATGCCGAAACGAGATGGGCCGCGAGGGGATGACCGGACCGGGCTCGCCGGGTTCGGGCGGTACGCCGGGCCGGCCACGCTGATCCTGTCCAGCCTGGCCGACGGGCCCAAGCACGGGTACGCGCTGACGAAGGACGTTGAGGAGTTCGCGGGTGTGCGCCTCGCGCCGGGCACGCTGTATGAGGCGCTTGCCCGGCTGGAGTCGCAGGGGCTGATCGAGGCGCTCGAGCCGGCCGACCGGCGGCGGCCCTACCGGCTCACCGCGCCCGGCGCCGCGGCGCTGCAGGCGCACCTGGACGCGCAGCGCCGGGTCACCGATACCGGCCTGCGCCGGCTCAAGGCGAACTGGGGGACCAGGTGAGCACCGCGAGAACGCCACGGGAGCGGGCCGCGCGGCTGCTGCGCTGGTACCCGCGGGCCTGGCGGGAGCGGTACGGCGAGGAGTTCGCCGAGCTGCTCGTCGCCGACATGGAAGAGCGGCCAAGGTCGGCCGCGCGTACGCTCGACGTCGCCAGGGCCGGGCTGACGGCGCGGGCCGCGACGGCCGGCCTCGCCGGATCTTCGCGGCTCGGCTCATCGCTGGCCGACCAGTCGCGCCAGGTCCGGGCCAGCCTCGGCACGCTCTGGACGGCGCTCGCACTGTGCCTGGCGCTCAGTGCCGCGATGTGGTCGCAGCTCGCCATCGCCTGGCGGCGGGCTCCGGTCACAGCGGGCTTGGAGATGACACCGCACTCGCCGCTGGCACCGAGGCTGTCGGCGTTGCTCATGACGTCGACGTCAGCGGCGGTACTCGCCTTCCTCGTGCTCGCCGTGCTCGCCGTGCTCCCGGTTTGCCACGCGGTCGCGCGGAACTTCCGGCCCCGGCTGGCCGTCCCCGCGCTGGTGCTTGCGGCGGCGGTCGGCGTGCTCGCGGTCGGCGGTCATCATTTCATCTACCAGTGGCCGGGCACCGGCGGGCGTGGCGGGCAGGTGCCGCTGTTCCCCTTCATTCCCTCGGGGTTCCTGGCGTTCGTGTGGTCGCTCACGTACTGGTTCTCGTCCATCTGGGGGCACTGGTCGTTCCTGTCCGGGCTGAGTACGCAGGACCTGGCCTGGATGGCGGCGAGCCCGGTGGCGTTCGCGGCCGCGGTGGCCGCCGCGGTGACCCTGGTGCGCCGCGCCGAGCTGCCGCCGCGGCTGCTCGCCTACGAGACGCGCATCGCCGCCGTGGCCTGCGTGATCATGGGCGTCCTGCTGATCGGCAGCGGAACCTGGGTCTACGCGGGCCGTCCGCCCGGCCTGACTGTCGTCGGGCAGGTCGACGCCTACGCCGGACTGATCGACCTCGCGGCCACGGTACTGCTCGCGCTGGCGCTCGCGACCGCCTGCCTGGCACAGCGAACGGCGCTGCGGACCCTGTGGCTGGCGGGGCGATGACCATGACAAGAACGCCGGCCGGCGACGCGGGCGGCGCGGCCAGCCGGCAGGCGCCAAGGCGGCGGTTCCTCCGCTACGCGCTCGGCGGCGTCGTGGTCGCCGCGGCCGCCGGGACCGCCGGGTTCGAGCTTGTCTCGCATGGCGTGCTGCCCGGCAAGAGCGAGCTCGACCAGCTTGACGGCGCGTGTGCTGTCCCGGCGGCCGACCTCGCCGGCTACGCGCCGCCTGGCCCGCAGTACTCAGGCACCTTCTACTCGGCCGCCCGCCAAACCTCGGTCGGCTACACGATCGCCTACCCGCCAGGTCGCCGCCGGGGAGACCGGCTGCCGCTGGTCATCGCGCTGCACGGCTTCGGCGGCAACCACACGGACGCGCTGTCCGGGCTGTCACCGGCCCAGGCGGTGGCGCTGAAGCCAGGCGGCACCCCGCTGCCGCCGATGGCCCTGGTCACGGCGGACGGCGGCGGCGGTTACTGGAATCCGCACCCAGGGGACAACCCGCAGGCCATGCTCGTCGACGAGCTGATCCCGTTGTGCCAGCGCGCGGGCCTGGGCGCTGGCACCCGCGAGATCGGCGTCCTCGGCATCTCCATGGGCGGCTACGGTGCCATCCTGCTGGCCGAGAAGTACCCGCACCTGATCGGCGCGGTGGCCGCGATCTCCCCGGCGATCTGGACCAGCTACGCCGAGGCCAAGTCGGCGAACGCGGGCGCGTACGCGTCGGCCCCCGGCTTCGCGGCCGGCGACGCGGTCACCCATGCCGGGGCGCTGGCCGGGGTCCCCGTCCGCGTCGCCGCGGGATCCGGCGACCCGTTCTACCCGGGCGTCCAGGCCCTGGCCCGCGCCTTGCCGAAGAGCGCCGAAGTGTACTTCGGCGGGGGCTGCCACACGGGCTCCTTCTTCAACTCACAGGAGCCGCCGTCGCTGGCGTTCCTGGCCCGCCACCTAACCTCACGCCGCGACTGAGTGGTTGCGACTGCCCGGGCACCCCACCTCTTGCGGCCCCCAGGCAGCCGTGGCCATCGTCTGCCCGACGAAGTAAGCCGCATTCGTTCTGGCGACCGATTTTGTTTTTGCCTTTAGTCGGCGTCGCCGGACAGGGCCTCGGCCCTTTCCTCGGCTTCAAGCTCAGCCTCGGCCGCCGCCGACTCGGGACCCGCGGCGAGCGCCGCCGCGGCCGCGGCGGCCTGGACGCGCTCGGCCTGGCCGAGCAGCTTGTGGCCGGTGGAGAGGATCAAGATGCCGACCACGAGCACGACGGCGCCCAGGTAGAACGGGAAGTGGATGTTGATGGCGAGGACCAGTCGTCCCGCGACGTACGGGGCAAGGCCGCCGCCGATGAACCGCACGAACGAGTACGCGGCGGACGCGACGGGGCGCTCGACAGGGGAGACCGTCATGACGGCCTGCGTGGTGATCGTGTTGTTTACGCCGCAGACGATGCCGGACAGGATGACCAGGATGATCAGCACCGGCTTGTCCAGCGTCCAGATCGCGATGCCCAGGCTCAGCAGCGCGAAGATGGACAGGTTCGCGTACATGGTCTTGGCGATGCCGAAGCGGGCCTGCAGCCGCGGCGCGCCGAACACGGCGAACAGCGCGACGAAGATGCCCCAGCCGAAGAACACCAAGCCCAGCTTGATCGGCGAAAGCTCCATCGGGAACGGCGCGTAGCCGAGGATCGTGAAGAAGCCCCAGTTGTAGCAGAGCGCGGTGAGCGCCATGGTGAGCAGCCCGCGGTGCCGCAGCGCCTTGAACGGTGCGGCGAAGCTCGTCGCGTGCGCGGGCTTCGGCGTCTTCTCGACGAGTACCACGGTGGCGATCAGCGCGATCGCCATCAGCACGGACACGCCGTAGAACGGCCCGCGCCAGGAGATCTCGCCGAGCGTGCCGCCGACGAGCGGGCCGACCGCGATGCCAAGGCCGAGCGCGGTCTCGTAAAGCACGATCGCGCCCGCGAACCCACCGCTAGCGGAGGCGACGATGACCGCGAGCGAGGTCGCGATGAACAGTGCGTTGCCCACGCCCCAGCCGGCCCGGAACCCGATGATGCTACCGATCGAGTTCGACGACCCGGCCAGTGCCGCGAACGCGACGATGAGGACGAGGCCGGCGATCAGCGTCCACTTGGCGCCGATCCGGCTGGAGACCCAGTTAGTGATGAGCATCGCGACCGCGGTGACGACGAGGTACGACGTGAACAGCAACGTGGTTTCGCTTGGCGAGGCGTGCAGCTGGTTCGAGATCGCGGGCAAGATCGGGTCGACGAGGCCGATGCCCATGAAGGACACGACGCAGGCGAACGCGACCGCGAAAACGGCCTTGGGCTGCTTGAACGGGCTCGCAGCGGAGCCGTGATTGGCGCCACTCATGATGAAGCTGTACTCCTCAGTGCTGTGCGATTCCGTGCAGGGGCTTGATCCGATGCACGCGTGATTCCTTAGCGCACCGCGGCCCTGGCCGGGTCGTCGTCGCGGGGGATGCTGGCGAGCGCGTCAAGCGCGGGCAGCGCGATGGCGAGCGCGGCGCGGTGCTCCGGGCCGAGCTGGGCGATGATGGCGGCCATCCGCTCGCTCCTGACGGACCGGCGGCGCGCCAGGACCGCCCGGCCCTCGTCGGTGATGGCGACGAGGACCACCCGCCCGTCCTCCGGGCTCGCCTCCCTGCGCACAAGGCCTGACTCCTCCAGCCTGCTGATCAGCTGGGTCATGGCCGGCTGGGTGACGCCCTCGCGGGCGGCGAGGACGGTCAGCCGCTGCGGGCCGAGGCGTTCGACGGCCGCCAGCGTGGCGGCGGCGGTCATCGACAGCCCGCTCGCCGGGCTCAGCGAGCGGAACAGGCGGAAGATCCCCTCCAGGTCGGTCGTGAGTGCGGCCGCGAGCTCGTCGAGCGGCATCGTTCCGGAAGGGATCTCCATAAGAAACTTATATCACATGCTTATGTAAATCGGCAAGAGCTGCCGCCGTCTCGGAGGCGTGGCCGTGCGGCCGCCGCGCCGCTCCTACCCGCGCGCGGAGGAGACGAGCGACGCGAATACCACGACGGAGCTGAGGTAATGGCCGGTCGCCGCGTCGTAGACGCCGCCGCAGGTGATCACCCTGAGCGCGGCATAATGGGCCGGGGCGTAGATCGCATTCGCCGGGTATTCCGCTTTGGTATATTCCCGCACGCCGGTCACGCGGAAGACGGCCGTCATTCCGTCGGCGAGCGTCACGTTGATGTGATTGCCCGGACGGAGCGCGCCAAGGCGGAAAAAGACCGCGGGTCCCTGGTAACTGTCCACGTGGCCTTCGATGACGGCGGTCCCGATCTGGCCGGGTGTCACCGAGTACTTGTACCAGGCGGCCTCATTGGCGCTCGTCATGAGGTTGGGCACCTGCATCGTGCCGTCATTGTTGCGCCCGAGGTGAAGGAGCCGCGACTGGACGCCGATCGCGGGGATGGTGACCGACACGGGCGGCGACTGGTGCAGAGCGGGTCCCCGCGCGCCGCCCGGCCCGATTTTGCCGGCGGCCGACGCTGCCGGGGCGGGGGCGTGCTGCTGCGCGAGCACCGCGACCAGGATCGCTATGGCGCCGCCGAGGACCAGGGAGATCCCCGTGAGCCCCGCCAGCCGGACACGGGCACGGCCACGCGGCGGCGGCTGGGGGGCGAACTGGCTCTCTGGCCAGGACATGACCACGCGCAGCCCGGCAATGCGCGGCTGGCCTCCCATATGGCGTGCCTTCCCTATAGCTTCCGCCGTGCGTTACGGGTCACCGGTCAATAATCCCATTAGGGCCGGGCTTGCGCCATACGGCGGATTGGCCCGGGCCGAGCCCCGGCCGGGGCCCGTCGCAGGCGTTGCGGGGTGGGGGCGGCGGCGCCGCTGTTCTGCCTCGCCACGCTGACCGCCACTGCGCTCACGGCGCCCGGCGCGAAAGCGGCCACCTACTATGAATTGTATTGGGACCAAAGCGGGGCCCAGTGCCTGGCAGAAACCGGGACTTCGTCGGGTGTTTACCTTAGCGGCTGCGGCACGACAAACCATTCCCTGTACTGGGAAATTCCGGCGGAGGGCGTCGCCGGGCAAATCATCAACGAGCACAGCGGCCTGTGCCTGACCGCGGACGATGCCGGTGGCGTGTACCTGGGTGCGTGCGGGACCAACCACGTGCAACTGTGGAAGTGACGCCGCTCAATATGGCTGTCTATGAAGCCATCTCCCGTGCCGAGAAATGCGCTGGTCAGCGTGCCTGGTGACCGCTGGATGGCGGGGTTCTCCCATTATCTGCTCGCGCCGATGGTTGATGCCCGATGGTGAGGAAATGCATTAGCTGAAGGGCTGTGCTTCCGGGGGCAACCCCCGTACCCCCGGGAAAAACTACGGGTGCGCCTCAATACCGGAGGCGTGCCCGATGGAAAAGCGAATTTATCGGACACGCATTCGAGGAGGGTTCATGAAGATGCGCCTGATCCCGCCCGTCGCGGCCCAGGGTGCGTGGCCGATAGCGGGCCGCTCGGCGGCCGGGGCGATTCTCCTCGCGGTGACCGTTTCCGCCTGCACCGGCGGCGGCTCCTCGGTGCCGTCCATCTTCACGCCGACGGCCCCGGCGACCGGGCACTCCTCGTCAACCAGCGGGGGCACGCGCACCCCGTCGCCCTCTGGGCAGGGCTCAAGATCGTCAAGCAGCTCATCGGCCGGCGCCACCTCGACCGCCCGAGGTGGCGCTTCGACTTCTGGCTCGCCTTCCGCGTCGAGTTCCGCGCACGCGTCGAGTTCCGCGCACGCGTCGAGTTCCGCGTCCGGCTCAAGTTCCGCGCACGCCTCGAGTTCCGCGTCTGCCTCAAGTTCGCACGCCTCGCTCACGCCGACGCCGACGCCAACGCGGACCGTGACTCCGCCCCCGCCGTCGCACACGGCGTTCCCCACGGCGGCACCGGAGACCGGCGGCGGCGGCACGGCCGGCCTGCAGGACGGCGTGCTGTTCGGTGCGGGCGGCGTGGCGGTCCTCGTCGGCCTCGGCACCCTCGCCTACCGCAGGCGCCTCTCGCGCAAATTCGCCGCTAACCACCCCGATCCGCGCGACCCGGCCTCCCCCGACCAGGCGAACCGCGACTCCGCACCCCGCGACCCGGCGAGCCGCTAGCCGCGACCCGGCGAACCGCGACCCGGCGAACCATGAGCCGCTCGGCTCGCGGTCCGCAAGGGCTCACCAGCCGAACCACGGGCACGAATAACCAATCACGTCACGACTTTGGTCCCTGGCATGAGCTACAACATGTAAATTTTGTTCGAGGCGTAAATAAAGCTCGCGTGAGGCAATCTCTTTTCTTCCTGCTGCGCAAAGTTTTCCGGTTGTACGGAGTCTTCATGTCAATCGCCGCTGCGCAAAACGGACAGTGCGCGGTATCCGCCACAGGGGCCCCGCGGCCGCCAGCTTCCGTGCGGTGAGCGGGGCACGGCTGGTTGGCTGACAGATACCCTGCGGGGGTATGGTATGGTACATATGAGCTGCTGGAGGTAGGACATGCACGGGTACACGCCGGACAAGGACAAGTACCTGACGCGACTGCGCAGGATCGAGGGTCAGGTCCGCGGCCTGCAGAAGATGGTCGAGGACGACAAGTACTGCATCGACATCCTGACTCAGGTGTCCGCGGTGACGAGCGCGCTACTGTCAGTTGCGCTCGGCCTGCTCGAGGACCATCTCGGGCACTGCGTGGCGCAGGCGACCGCCGAGGGCGGCGATGTCGCGGCGGCGAAGGTCCGCGAGGCGTCCGAGGCCATCGCCCGCCTTGTGAAGTCCTGACCGAAGACCCAGGGAAAAGGGAGTTGCGCGATGACATCGATGACGTACCAGGTGACGGGCATGACCTGCGAGCACTGTGTGCGCGCGGTCACCGAGGAAATAGAAAGCCTGGCCGGCGTCAACTCGGTGACCGTAGCGCTTGTCCCTGGCGGCGAGTCGGCGGTCACGGTGACCACCGACGCCCCGCTCACCACCGAAGCGGTCGCCGCGGCACTCGACGAGGCCGGGGCGTACCACCTGTCCGGCCTTGGTGACGAGGAGGACGGCGCGATCATCGCTCCCGCCCGCACCCTGCCGGTCGTGTGACCCAGCCCAGTCGAGGCTGCGACCGGGGAAAGTAAGCCGCATTCGTTCGGAGTGATGACATGAGCACCACGGACCTCGTCATCGGCGGGATGACCTGCGCGTCGTGCGCGTCGCGGGTTGAGAAGAAGCTGAACAAGCTCGATGGCGTGACGGCCATGGTGAATCTGGCGACCGAGACCGCCCACGTGTCGTTCCCCGACGCCGTCACCGTGGCCGACCTGATCGCGGTGGTCGAGCGCACCGGCTACACGGCCGCGCCGCCCACGCCGGCTAACGCGGGGACTGAGGAGGCCGCGGGCCCGGCGGATCCGAGCGCGCCGCGGCGCCGGCTGGTCGTGTCGCTGGCGCTTGCCGTTCCGGTGACGGTGCTCGCGATGGTGCCCGCCGCCCAGTTCCCCGGCTGGCAGTGGCTGTCGCTCGCGCTGGCGACCCCGGTCGCGACCTGGGGTGCCTGGCCGTTCCACCGTGCCGCGGCGGTCAACGCGCGGCACGGCACGGCGACCATGGACACGCTGGTGTCGGTCGGGGTGGCCGCCGCCTACCTCTGGTCGCTGTACGCGCTGATCTTCGGCAATGCCGGGCACATTGGCGACCGGATGACGTTTTCCTGGCTCGCTGGCGGCAACGGGACGGACGCCACCTACCTGGAGGTCGCGGTTGGCGTCACCGCGCTGATCCTGCTCGGCCGGTCACTCGAACTGCGGGCGCGGCGCCAGGCGGGCACCGCGCTGAAGGCGTTGCTCGACCTGGGCGCTAAGCAAGCGACCCTGCTCCGCGACGGCCGCGAGGTCACCGTCGCCGCCGGCGCACTCGTGGTCGGCGACGAGTTCGTGATCCGGCCAGGGGAGAAGATCGCGACCGACGGCGTCGTCATCGCCGGGCACTCCGCGGTTGACACGTCCATGCTGACGGGCGAGCCAGTGCCGGTCGAGGCCGGGCCGGGCGACACCGTGACCGGCGGGTGCGTCAACGTCGGCGGGCGG
>Ga0210389_10001167_pt1 | contig 21532 bp, 19 predicted proteins | sample IncBWH28OmetaG_FD_160127 | JGI IMG/M metagenome (GOLD analysis project Ga0210389, IMG submission 160127) | Forest soil microbial communities from Barre Woods Harvard Forest LTER site, Petersham, Massachusetts, United States - Inc-BW-H-28-O ...
GCTGGGCGACTCGGCCACCTCGCTCATCGCGGGCACCCCGAAACATTGCTGTACCAGCTCGCGTGTCCCGACGGCAGGCCTGGCAACCTGGTCGAAAGCAGTTGGGACGTCACATTCCGGTTTCGTAGCTCGATGTTGTCGCCGACTTCCATTTCCCGCTCCTCGAATTCCCGTCCGGCCGACAGCCGGAGAACCCGCCCCCCTTGGCGGAAAAATCGTCTAGCGCCCCGATGAGCGGCAGCTCCGCAGTGGACGCCGAAAATGCCGTTCTCGCTTAATCGTTTGCTGCAGCGCAGGCACCCAGACGGATTACCCACTTCGCCTCCGCGGCCAACTTCCGTGTGCGATGAAATCGGCCGGGCGAGATTACCCACACGTAACAGTTAGCAAACCCGCGATGGCCCGGCAAGCAGCACACAGCTCGGAGTCGCCGCGGATATGCCTGCCGAGCCCGCCGGATGTTAGCTCAGCGGGTACGGCGGCGCGCCCACTCCGGCGACCGTGTGCGTTCCCCAAGGTGTTTCCTCGACGATGCGTGCGGGAGCGCTGCGTGCCCCGATCGTGACTGTCGCGGTGCGTGCCCGCTTGAGCGCCGCGGCCGACAGCGGCTGCGACACGGAACTGAACACCGTGCCTTGCCAGTGGTAGTGGCCGTCGATCGGGTCCAGGTGGCCGGCGAGCCGGACGCGCACCGGGTGTTCAGTGCCCGCCACCGTCAGCGTCGCTCCGCCGTCGTACGTCTCGTCGCGATCGCGTGCGCCGGACGAAAGGTCGAAGGCCTTGAACGTCGCGGCCGACCGGCCCGGGTGGGCGGGTCGCAGGTTGATGCGCTCGTTGAACACGCAGTGGCTGCTGCGCCGGACTTCGATGCGGGTGCTCGCCGTGCGCCTCATCAGGCCCACGCAATCGGCGACGAAGCGTGCTTGCGCGTCAACGTCGGGTCCGCCGACGAAGAAGTAGTTGGGGAAGCCGTGAAACGCGACCCCAAGGTAGGGCTCCATGCCGTCGTCCCACGCCTGCCGGACACTCAGGCCCGCGGCGCCGGTCAGCGTCGTATCGGAGGTCCGGTCGGGGATCGCGAATCCGGTGCCATAGATGATGGCGTCGACGTCATGGTCGAGGCCGTCGGTGGTTCGGATGCTCGATGTGGTGATGCTGCTGATCGCCGACCCGACCAGAGTGGGCCGCGATCGCCTGCGGTCCGCGGCCCGCCGGATGGGGCGAGCCAGCCAGCGTTGGGCGCGGGTGGTCGCCAACGGCAGTTCGGGGACAATCCGGCGTGGCGGATGCGCGAACACGGTGACCGCGGCGGCTGATCCGGTCAGCTGCGGGAGGTAATGACCGGCGGTGGCGTCGGTGCCGATGACCGCGACGTGCTTACCGGTGGCGTCGAAGTCGGGCTGCCACTGCGCCGCGTGAAACGACACCCCGCGGAAATCGTGGCGCCCGGGGATGTCCGGTAGGAACGGGGCGTGCGCGGGTCGGTAGGCCGCGATGACGACGTGAGCCTGGAGAGTCTCGCCACCGGTCGTCGTCAGGTTCCAGGTGTCGGTGTCATCGTCGAATCTCGAACCGAGGACTTCGTGGCCGGGCCACAGGTGCCCGGACGGGGCCGCCCTGGGTGCTTTGTCGAGCATCACGACGTCGGTGACGCCCGCTTCCTGCAACGCCGCCAGCGCGCTGCGGCCGCTCGGGCCCGCGCCGACGAGAACGACGTGGTGGCTACGCTGCGCCGGGCCGGGCGGCGGCGTCACAGAAACCTGCTGCGCTTCCAGCCGCGGCGGGCGATCGGCCCCATCAGGCCGATCTCGGTCAAAAACGCCGCGAGGGGAGCGAAGCCGGCCACCTGCGTCTCGCGCCGGTGCGGGCTGGTGCGCGCGATCCGTCGTGCCCGCTTGGCGTCCAGACCGGTGCGCGCGTACGGAATCGGATTGCTGAAGAGGTAGTTGAAGAAATACCCGCCCAGGCCGTTGATGTTGGCCATGAACCATCGGTTGAGCCGCGGCATTTCGGCGACACGCTTGCGTGCCCCGTCGCGGGCGAACTGGATGTGGCGGGCCTCTTCGGTGACGTGAATTCGCATGAGCCGCTGGATAATCGGCTGCAGTTCCGGGTCGTCCATCATCTGCCGTTGCAGCGAGTCGAAGATCTCCTCACCGATCAGCGCGGCCACCCACAACATCGAGCCCTGCTGGAACGCCAGCGGCAGCGCGTTGATGACCATCCGGTGCAACCGCCGCGGGCGCACCGGCTTGGCGCCGATGCGCTCGATGGCTTTGCCGAACATGACCATGTGGCGGGTCTCGTCGCCCAGCTCGGTCAGCTTGTAATGGGTCGACTTGCTCGTCGGGTCCTCGTGCAGGATGGTGCGCAACAACGACTGGTTGAGCATGTTCTCGAACCAGATCCCGGCCGACAGGGTGTTGACCAGTTCCTGGCGGGACAGCTCGATTTGTTGCTCGCGGGTCATCTCGTCCCACATCGCGGTGCCGTACAACGACACCAGCCGCCCCGGGAGGTAGAACTTGTCCGGGTCCAGCGGGGTGTCCCAGTCAATGTCGACGACCGGTTCGTAGGACTTTTTGACCGAGCCCTTCAGCAGACGCTCCGAGAATTCTTCACGACTCGGCCCACTAGGTTGCACAGTGGTGGTCATCGCTGGCGTCCCTTCATTGGGTGCTGCAGACGGTACCCATGGTACTGGGTACTTGCGGTCCCGACTAGGCCCCTTATGTGGCGATTCGGCAATCTGAATCGACCAGCGGCGCGCGTCAGGAGAATTCGGTGGGTCGGCATATTCACGTGATCGGCATCGGCGCGGGGGATCCCGACTACATGACCGTCCAGGCGATCCGGGCGCTCAACGACACGCAGGTGTTCTTCGCCATGGACAAGGGAGAGGCGAAAAGCGATCTGGTAGCGCTGCGGCGGGAGATCTGCGCGCGGTTCATCAACGAGCCCGGTTATCGCTTCGTCGAGCTGCCCGATCCCCAACGGGCGGTCGGCGTGGGCTGTACGGCCGACTACCGGGGAGCGGTCTCGGACTGGCACGCGGCGCGCGCGCGGATCTGGGCGACCGCCATCTCCACCGAGCTCGGTCCCGACGGTGTGGGTGCCTTCCTGGCTTGGGGCGACCCGTCGTTGTACGACAGCACGCTGCGCATTCTCGACGCCGTCGCGGCCGAGGTCGATTTCAGTTTTGACGTCATTCCCGGAATCACCGCCGTTCAGGCGCTGACTGCCCGGCACCGAATCCCCCTCAACGAGGTCGGTGAATCGATTCTGATCACCACCGGAAGGCAATTGCGTGCACGCGGTTTTTCCGGAACGGCCGCGGTGCTGCTCGACGCCGACTGCTCTTTTCAAGTATGTCCGCCCGACACCCAGATCTGGTGGGGTGCCTACCTCGGCACCGGCGACGAGTTGCTGGTGGCGGGCACCGTCGGCAGGGTCGGGACGCGTATCGCGGCGCTGCGCAGTGAAGCCCGCGCACGGCACGGCTGGATCATGGATACCTATTTATTGCGAACGCCGGCGGGCTAGGAATCGGCGCGGCGCTATTGTCGTCGTTTGGTTTGAGTGCGGTTGGGCGAGGGCGCTATTCGTCTTGTCGGGGTCACGCTACGATTCGCTCCTGCCGACCGATTTCGGGCGATCGTCGGCTTGTTGGGAGGTCGGCGATGGCGTTTGTCATTGCCGCGCCGGAATTTGTGGCGGCGGCGGCGGCGGATTTGGCGAACATCGGTTCGACGATTAACTCGGCGAACGCGGAGCGCACGGACCGGCGTAAATTCGCGCGCCCGGCATTAGACACCTCACCGCCGAACTAGGCAGACTGAACTCGTGCCCGAACTTCCCGAGATCGAAGCGCTGGTCGACCATTTGCGACGCCATGCCGTCGGTTTGACGATTGGTCGCGTCGATGTCGCAGCACTGTCTGTGCTGAAAACCTTCGACCCGCCGATCAACGCCCTCCACGGCCAGGCCGTAACGGGGGCCAGCCGGTGGGGCAAGTACCTCGGGCTGCAAGCCGGGCAACTCTTCTTGATCGCCCACCTGTCGCGCGCCGGCTGGTTGCGCTGGTCCGACAAGCTGGCCGCGGCGCCGCTGCGCCCCGGCAAGGGGCCGATCGCATTGCGCGTGCACCTGGGGACGCCCGGTGACGCACCCGGCTTCGACCTCACGGAGGCGGGCACCCAGAAGCGGCTGGCGGTGTGGCTCGTCGACGACCCGCGGCTGGTGCCGGGCATTGCCGCCCTGGGCCCCGACGCGCTGGACCTCAGCCCCGACGACCTGGCCGGGCTGCTGGCCGGCAACAGCGGCCGGATCAAGACCGTCATCACTGATCAGAAGGTGATCGCCGGCATCGGCAACGCCTACAGTGACGAAATTCTGCACGTCGCGAAGATCTCGCCGTTCGCCACGGCCGGCAAGCTGTCCGACGAACAGCTTGCCGCACTCCACGATGCGATGGTTTCGGTGCTGACCGACGCGGTGAGCCGGTCGGTCGGCCAGGGGGCGGCCACCCTCAAAGGGGAAAAGCGCTCCGGACTGCGGGTGCATGCGCGCACCGGATTGCCCTGCCCGGTGTGCGGCGACACCGTGCGTGAGGTGTCGTTAGCGGACAAGTCTTTTCAGTACTGTCCAACCTGCCAGACCGGGGGTAAGGTGCTGGCCGACCGTCGCATGTCACGTCTGCTCAAGTAGCCACCGGTGTGGTCGATATGCTGCCCGGATGACTCGTCAGAAGATCCTCATCACGGGCGCCAGTTCCGGCCTGGGTGCCGGGATGGCGCGCTCCTTCGCTGCCAAGGGCCGTGACCTGGCGCTGTGCGCCCGTCGCACCGATCGGCTCGACGAGCTGAAAGTCGAACTGTTACAACAGAATCCAAATGTCAACATCGCGGTGGCCGCGCTCGACGTCAACGACCACGAGCAGGTGCCGAAGGTGTTCGCCGAACTCAGCGATGAGCTCGGCGGCATCGATCGCATCATCGTCAACGCCGGCATCGGCAAGGGCGCGAAACTAGGCTCCGGCAAGGTGTGGGCCAACAAAGCGACCCTCGAGACCAACCTGGTGGCCGCCCTGGTGCAGATAGAAACCGCACTCGAGATGTTCAACAAAAGCGGGTCGGGGCATCTCGTCCTCATCTCCTCGGTACTCGGCAACAAGGGCGTGCCTGGCGTCAAAGCCGCCTACGCCGCGAGCAAAGCGGGAATGCGCTCGCTGGGCGAATCACTGCGCGCCGAGTACGCCAAGGGCCCCATCAAGATCTCGGTGATGGAGCCCGGCTACATCGAGTCGGAGATGACGGCCAAGTCGGGAAGCACAATGTTTATGGTGGACAACGAGACTGGCGTCAAGGCGCTCGTCGACGCGATCGAACGCGAGCCCGGTCGAGCCGTGGTCCCGCCGTGGCCGTGGGCGCCGCTGGTCGCGCTGATGCGGGTGCTGCCGCCGCCGCTGACCAAACGCTTCGGCTAGCCGTCATCTCGTGCGGCCCCGCTCTGTCCGGTAGCGGCGGACCAGCGCGTCGGTGGAGCTGTCCGATTGCGGGGCGGGCGAGGCGTCGGCCGTCAGCACCGGAAGCAGCGCCTTGGCCTGTGTCTTGCCCAGCTCCACCCCCCACTGGTCGAACGAGTCGATGCCCCAGACCACTCCCTCGGTGAAGACCTGATGCTCGTAGAGCGCGATCAACTGGCCCAGCACCGACGGGGTTAGTCGGTCGGCCAGGATCGAGGTGGACGGCCGGTTGCCGGGCATCACCTTGTGCGGCACGACGTGGGCGGGCGTGCCTTCGGCGGCAATCTCTTTGGCGGTCTTGCCGAATGCCAGCACCTGAGTCTGGGCGAAGAAGTTGCTCATCAACAGGTCGTGCATGCTGCCGGTGCCGTCGGCGGTGGGCAGGTCGTCGATGGGTTGACTGAAACCGATGAAATCGGCCGGCACCAGCCGGGTGCCCTGATGCAGTAACTGATAGAAGGCGTGCTGGCCGTTGGTTCCCGGCTCGCCCCAAAAGATTTCACCGGTGTCGGTGGTTACCGGTGTGCCGTCGGCGCGCGTCGACTTGCCGTTGGATTCCATGGTCAGCTGCTGCAAGTACGCCGCGAAACGCGACAAGTCGTTGGAGTACGGCAGCACGGCACGCGATTGCGCGTCCATGAAGTTGGAGTACCACAGCCCGATCAGGCCAAGCAGCACAGGCGCGTTGGACTCCAGCGGAGCGGTCTTGAAATGTTCGTCGACGATGTGGAATCCGGACAGGAAATCGGCGAAGGCCTCGCGGCCGATCGTGGCCATGAGCGACAGCCCGATCGCCGAATCGACCGAATAGCGGCCGCCAACCCAGTCCCAGAACCCGAACATGTTCGCGGTGTCGATGCCGAAGTCGTCGACCAGGCGCCGGTTGGTGGAGACGGCGACGAAATGCTTGGACACCGCCGCGTCACCGAGCGCCTCGGTCAGCCAGCGACGCGCGGCCGTTGCGTTGGTCAGTGTCTCCAGCGTGGAGAAAGTTTTGGATGCGACGATGAAAAGTGTTGTGGCGGGGTCTAAGCCGGCCAGCTTTGCGATCAGGTCGGCGGGGTCGACGTTGGACACGAAGCGCGCCGAAATTCCAGCATCCGCGTAATGACGCAGTGCCTGGTAGACCATCACCGGCCCCAGGTCCGACCCTCCGATCCCGATGTTGACGACGGTCGAGATCCGTTTTCCGGTGGCACCGGTCCATTCGCCGTTGCGCAGCCGGTCGGTGAAGTCACCCATGGCGTCCAGCACCGCATGTACGTCCTGGACGACGTTTTGGCCGTCGACGACCAGGTCGATGTCTCGGGGCAGCCGCAGCGCGGTGTGCAATACCGCGCGATCCTCCGAGGTGTTGATGTGCACACCGGAGAACATCTGGTCGCGACGCTCTTCGAGATTGGCCGCACGCGCCAAATCGATCAGCAGCCGCAAGGTTTCTCGGGTGATGCGGTGCTTGCTGTAGTCGATGTAGAGGTCGCCGGCCGTGACGGTGAGGTCGCGTCCGCGATCGGGATCGTCGGCGAAGAACTGGCGTAGGTGGGTTTCGCCGATGTGTTCGTGATGCCTGCGCAGGGCGTGCCAGGCCGGGGTTGCGGTGATATCGGGGATGGTTTGCACGGAAGTCATGGGCGTCGCTCCTCCTCGTCGCTTCGCTCCGCATCGTCGCCGACGCGGGTCATGTTCGACCCTATGGGGTCTGATGCGACGGAGCCAGGCGAAGTCGGAGCGCAGCGATTGCCGCCAGCGCGGTGCCCCGCCGAGCGGGGTGACCGCCGCCGCCCGACGCGGAATCCGCGGTAGGGCAGCCTCGGTATTGGAGGTCAGTGGCCGAGGCGGCCTCTGCCCAATCGCAGTAACAGCATCGCCAGATCCTTACCTTCGGGACCGAGTTCGCTGTAGCGTTCGATGACCTTCATCTCGCGGCTGTGCACCAGCCGGGTGCCGCCCGACGCCATTCGGACCTTGCCGATCGCCTGGGACACCTCGGCGCGGCGCTTCACCGCGGCGAGGATCTCGGCGTCCAATCGGTCGATCTCTTGGCGCAACTCTTCAATGTCGGTCTGGTCGCTTTCGACCATCTCGATGTTCATCTCTGCTAACTCCGCATTCTCTTGATGTGGGGGTTCTGGTCTCATCCGTTATCGGGCCTCACAAAAGAGACGAGCCCCGAATCCGGAAGCGGACCACGGGGCTCTGCAAAAGCAGCTAGACCACGGGCACCGCTGGCCGGTACCCATAAAAAAATCGGAGCTGCGCGTCGAGCACGAACCGAGTCTGCCACTAACGGCAGTGCCGGTGCAAAAACGCCCGCTCTCGCGCCTCCCCGGCCGCCGCGCGACCCACCCGCGGTCGGGGGATTCCCAGGCGGCACAGCGAGTTCGCTCCTAGGGTGCGGCATCCCAGGTTGTCGTTGTTAAGCAGGCAAAATCCCGCCGGGGAGCCTTTGTGGCTCAAGGGGCAGAGCGGACTTGGGGCCGGCTGCCCGGGCGCAACCTTCGTCGTCGGCGGGCGGCGGTAAATTTGGACCGACATGAGTGTGCACGCAACCAGTAATACCGACGCCAAGCCCGACCCCGAAGTGGATCGACTGCTCGACGACCTCAACCCGCAACAGCGCCAGGCGGTGGTGCATGAGGGTTCGCCGCTGCTGATCGTGGCCGGCGCCGGCTCGGGGAAGACGGCGGTGCTGACGCGACGCATCGCATACCTGATCGCGGCGCGGGGCGCCGGGGTGGGCCAGATTCTGGCGATCACCTTCACCAACAAGGCCGCCGCGGAGATGCGCGAACGGGTGGTACGGCTGGTGGGCAACCGCGCCCGCGCAATGTGGGTGTCCACGTTTCACTCGACGTGTGTGCGCATCCTGCGCAACCAGGCGTCGCTGATCAAAGGACTCAACTCCAACTTTTCGATTTATGACGCCGACGATTCGCGGCGTCTGCTCCAGATGATCGGCCGCGACATGGGGCTGGACATCAAGCGCTACTCGCCGCGCCTGCTGGCCAACGCGATCTCCAATTTGAAGAACGAGTTGATCGACCCCGACCAGGCCCTAGCCAACTTAGCCAACCTGTCGGACGCTTCCGATGAGTTGAGCCGCACCGTTGCGTCGGTGTACGGCGAATACCAGCGGCGGCTGCGGACGGCCAACGCGCTGGACTTCGATGATCTGATCGGCGAAACCGTCGCGGTGCTACAAGCCTTCCCGCAGATTGCCCAGTATTACCGGCGCCGGTTCCGGTACGTCCTGGTTGACGAGTACCAGGACACCAACCACGCCCAGTACGTGCTGGTGCGCGAACTGGTCGGTCGGGGCCGCACGGATTCGCAAGAGACATCGGACGAAGTGCCGCCCGCGGAGTTGTGTGTGGTCGGTGATGCCGACCAGTCGATCTATGCGTTCCGCGGCGCCACCATCCGCAACATCGAAGACTTCGAGCGCGACTACCCCGACGCGACAACCATTCTGCTGGAACAGAATTACCGCTCGACGCAAAACATTCTGTCGGCCGCCAACTCGGTGATCGCCCGCAACACTGGACGCCGTGCGAAACGCCTGTGGACCGACGCAGGGGCCGGGGAGCTGATTGTCGGCTATGTCGCCGACAACGAGCACGACGAGGCCAGGTTCGTCGCAGAGGAGATCGACGCGCTCGCCGAGAACGGCGATATCACCTACAACGACGTGGCCGTGTTCTACCGCACCAACAACTCGTCGCGGTCGTTGGAGGAGGTCTTCATCCGCGCCGGAATTCCGTACAAAGTCGTCGGGGGAGTGCGGTTTTACGAGCGTAAGGAGATTCGCGACATCGTCGCCTATCTGCGGGTGCTGGACAACCCCGGCGACGCGGTCAGCATGCGGCGCATCCTCAACACACCGCGTCGCGGCATCGGCGATCGCGCCGAGGCTTGTGTGGCGGTGTACGCCGAAAACACCGGCGCCAGTTTCGCCGACGCACTGGTGGCCGGGGCGCAGGGCAAAGTCCCGATGCTGAATACCCGCGCGGAGAAGGCGATTGCGGGCTTTGTCGAGCTGCTCGACGACCTGAGGGGGCACCTCGCCGACGATCTCGGTGAACTGGTGGAGTTGGTGCTCGAACGCACCGGATACCGCCGTGAGTTGGAGTCCTCCACCGATCCGCAGGAATTGGCCCGGCTGGACAATCTCAACGAATTGGTCAGCGTCGCACACGAATTCAGCACCGACCAGGCCCTTGACACCAGCGAAGCGGGCGCGCTTGCTGAGGACAACGAAGACGTGCCGGACACCGGCGTGCTGGCGGCGTTTCTGGAGCGGGTGTCATTGGTCGCCGACGCCGACGAAATCCCGGAGCACGGCGCCGGGCTGGTCACCCTGATGACGCTGCACACCGCCAAGGGTCTGGAGTTTCCGGTGGTGTTTGTCACTGGCTGGGAGGACGGGATGTTCCCGCACATGCGGTCGCTGGATGATCCCACCGAACTCTCCGAAGAGCGGCGGCTGGCTTACGTCGGTATCACCCGGGCCCGTCACCGGCTGTATGTGAGCAGGGCCATCGTCCGGTCTTCGTGGGGGCAGCCGATGCTCAACCCCGAATCCCGATTCCTGCGCGAGATCCCCCAGGAGCTCATCGACTGGCGGCGCAGTGCGCCCGTGTCGTCGTTCAGCGCGCCGGTGAGCGGTGCCGGCCGGTTCGGCGCGCCGCGTCCGGCGCCGGCCCGCTCGGCGGCGGGCAAACGTCCCCTGCTGGTGCTTCAGCCCGGCGATCGGGTGACTCACGACAAGTACGGGCTGGGCCGCGTCGAAGAGGTCTCCGGGGTGGGCGAATCGGCGATGTCACTGATCGACTTCGGCAGCTCGGGACGGGTGAAGCTGATGCACAACCACGCCCCGGTCAGCAAGCTTTAGCGCTGGGCAATCAAGCTTTAGCGCGGCGAGCCCGGGTTATCCCTCCAGCCAGCGTGTGGTTCGCGGGTGCATCGCGAGCACCACACTGGCGATCGGTAGCACCGGCAGGGCGTGCACGATCCACGCGACGCGCGCTCCGGCGATGAACACGCCACCGTACGTCAGCACCGCGACCGCAGCGCCGACCACGATGAGGTAGCGCCCGAGGGCCCGGCGTTGCAGCAACATGATCACGCCGGTGACGGTGGTGACCGCAAACACCAGGGCGAGAAAGGCGACCGCGATGCAGAACAGGCGGTCGGTTCGCCACCACCCGGCGATCAGGTCAGTGGCCACCACCGACGTGGCCCATCCGCTCACGATGCTGACCGCGCAAGCGGCGACGGCGGTCCGGTCGCTCGGCTCATCGCTCGGCAGAGCCGCGCTGTTTCCCCGCCGGACCGCTGCCGGGGGACCCTGATAGGGCGGATGCTGCCGGGGAATGTGAGTAGTTAGGGACTCAGGCACTATGGGCACCGGCCCGGTCGGTGCCCGCCGGATGATCCGAGTCCGAGATTCCGACGGCGGCGCAGCAGGCTCGGGGTTGGGAGGAGCAGGGGGGTCGTTCGGCGCGGTCACTTCAGCCAGCGTAGTTGCCGACGCTGAGGCCTCGCTTTGCCAACCACGGCACGGGGTCGATTCTTTCGGTGCCGCCCTGCAGCACCTCGAAATGCAGGTGCGGGCCGGTCGAGTTGCCACGGTTGCCCATGGTGGCTATCTGGTCGCCGGCCATCACGCTCTGGCCGACGCTGACCAGCGTGGTGTTGACGTGGCCGTAGAGCGTGACCGTGCCGTCGGCATGGCGCAACTTGACCCACATCCCGTAGCCGGCGGTCGGGCCGGCGTCGATGACTACACCGTCGGAGACGGCGACGATCGGCGTTCCGATCGAGTTGGCCAGGTCGATACCGGCGTGCAGCACACCCCAGCGATACCCGAAGTTGGAGGTGAAGATCCCGTGGGTGGGCATCACATACAGCGGCTGCTGCAGTCGTGCCTCACGCTGCGCGCGGTCGTTGGCGAAGGCCATGCCCTTGGCCAACTCCTCGTTGTGCACCGCTCCGTTCGCCGCGGGCTGGAGCGCGACCACCTGGGCGCCGCGGATCGTATTGCTGCCGGCGCCGCCGGTGAGTGCCGACGCGTTGGCGGTCAGGACGGCCTCGGTCTTCGGGGTATCGGCGTGGCTGGTGGCCGTGTGTGCGGCCGCAGCCGCCGCCCCGGCAGCCATGGCCCCGATGAGCAGGCGGCCCCTGGCCGCGCTGGTGGGCTGCTTGCGATGCTGACCGCCCCGCCGCACCGCCGGGATGACGTCGGTGACGTCGAGAGCATGAGCCGCCTCGAGCTTCTCCAGCCTGAGGTCCGGCTCGGCGGGCACACGGGCCAGAACCACGGTGGGAGCGGTCAACCACAGCGGCGTCAGATTGTCGATCTCGGCCAAATCGTCGAGTTCGGGGGCCAACAGCACTTGTGCTTCGTTGTCGAAGGTCGAGTCGTTGCTGAAGTCCAGGCCGTCGAGGTCGGCGAAATCATCCACGAAGTCAAGGTCGTCGAAGTCGAATCCGTCGAGCGGGAGAATCTCGGTGACTTCGTTGTGATGGGGTGGTTGCCAGTGCTCGCGATGGGCGCGAACGGTCCTCGGCAGGGCCGAAGAACGAGCGAAACGGTGCTGGGGCAAGCTGAATTGTCCTCGTATCGTGACCATAACGTTATCTGGACCCTAGGAAGGTAGCCGTTGACCGCCAGAACTGGCAACTTGGGGCCAAAATCCGCCCGACATTGTGATTTGGATCACACCTGCCGTATGCCTGTTCTGTCCAACATGGTGGACGCGACGGTAGCAGTGATTCGGTGGGTGGATACAGTGCCAGCGTGCGAGTTGCCGATTCCGGCACCGCCAACGGATAGGCCTACCAGCAAGTCGACGAAGACAGTGAGCCCATGGACCTTTTCGAGTATCAAGCAAAAGAATTGTTCGTCAAGCACGACGTGCCGAGCTCGCCCGGTCGGGTGACCGACACCGCCGAGGGCGCTCGGGCCATCGCCGAAGAGATCGGTCGCCCGGTGATGGTCAAGGCACAAGTCAAGGTCGGCGGTCGTGGCAAGGCCGGTGGTGTCAAGTACGCCGCTACTCCGGATGACGCCTACCAGCACGCCAAGAACATCCTCGGCCTGGATATCAAGGGCCACATCGTGAAGAAACTGCTGGTCGCCGAGGCCAGCGACATCGCCGAGGAGTACTACATCTCCTTCCTGCTCGACCGTGCCAATCGCACCTACCTGGCGATGTGCTCGGTCGAGGGCGGCATGGAGATCGAAGAAGTGGCCGCCACCAAGCCCGACCGGCTCGCCAAGGTTCCGGTGGACGCCGTCAAGGGCGTCGACCTGGCGACCGCGCGTTCCATCGCCGAGCGGGGTCACCTGCCGGCCGAGGTGCTCGACGCCGCGGCGGTGACCATCTCCAAGCTGTGGGACCTGTTCGTCGGCGAGGACGCGACGCTGGTCGAGGTCAATCCATTGGTGCGCACTCCTGACGACCAGATCCTGGCGCTGGACGGCAAGGTCACCCTCGACAACAACGCCGACTTCCGCCACCCCGATCACGCCGAATTCGAGGACCGCGATGCCACCGACCCGCTGGAGCTGAAGGCCAAAGAGCACGACCTGAACTACGTCAAGCTGGACGGCCAGGTCGGCATCATCGGCAACGGCGCGGGTCTGGTGATGTCGACGCTCGACGTCGTCGCGTACGCGGGGGAGAAGCACGGTGGAGTCAAGCCCGCCAACTTCCTCGACATCGGTGGCGGCGCCTCGGCGGCGGTGATGGCCGCGGGGTTGGACGTGATCTTGGGTGACGAACAGGTCAAGAGTGTCTTCGTCAACGTCTTCGGAGGCATCACCGCCTGCGACGCGGTGGCCACCGGAATCGTCAAGGCGCTGGAGATCCTTGGCGATGAAGCCAACAAGCCGCTCGTGGTGCGGCTGGACGGCAACAACGTCGAGGAAGGCCTTCGGATTCTGAACGATGCCAACCACCCGCTGGTGACGCTGGTGGCGACCATGGACGAGGCCGCCGACAAGGCCGCCGAGCTGGCGAGCGCCTGACGTGGCGATCGCAACAGCGGCGAAGCCGGTCGTAGCGGGTCGACACTAAGAAAGGACTTGTGGAAATGTCGATCTTTTTGAACAAGGACAACAAGGTCATCGTCCAGGGCATCACCGGCGGCGAGGCCACCGTCCACACCGCCCGAATGCTCAAGGCGGGCACCCAGATCGTGGGCGGTGTGAACGCACGTAAGGCGGGCACCACCGTCGCGCATGAGAACAAAGACGGCCAAGCCGTCGAGCTGCCGGTGTTCGGCAGCGTCGCGGAGGCGATGGAAAAGACCGGCGCCGACGTGTCGATCATCTTCGTGCCGCCGAAGTTCGCCAAAGACGCCATCATCGAGGCCGTCGACGCCGAAATCCCGCTGTTGGTGGTGATCACCGAGGGAATTCCGGTGCAGGACACCGCATACGCCTGGGCCTATAACCTCGACAAGGGCGGCAAGACCCGCATCATCGGCCCGAACTGCCCCGGCATCATCAGCCCCGGCCAGGCGCTGGTCGGCATCACCCCGGCCAACATCACCGGCGCGGGCCCCGTCGGGCTGGTCTCCAAGTCGGGGACGTTGACCTACCAGATGATGTATGAACTGCGCGATTTCGGGTTCACCACATCGATCGGGATCGGCGGCGACCCGGTGATCGGCACCACCCATATCGACGCCATCGAGGCGTTCGAGAAGGATCCCGACACCAAGATCATCGTGATGATCGGCGAGATAGGCGGCGACGCCGAGGAGCGGGCGGCGGACTTCATCAAGGCCAACGTGTCCAAGCCGGTCGTCGGCTACGTCGCGGGATTCACCGCGCCGGAAGGCAAGACCATGGGACACGCGGGCGCAATCGTGTCCGGGTCGTCGGGCACCGCGGCCGCCAAGAAGGAAGCCCTGGAAGCGGCCGGCGTCAAGGTCGGCAAGACTCCGTCGGAGACGGCGGCGCTGGCCCGCGAGATCCTGAAGAGCCTGTAACGGCTGGCGGTTGCGCCCTGCCGATTTTCCCCGGTGACTTCGGGAGAGCCCGGTTCCTGCTGCCTCGATTTAGGTACCACCTGGGGTTTCGGGTATCCCGTCGGCGCCCGCGGCCAGCACCTCTGCCGTCGGGACGGAAGCTGCCGCGTTTGCCTGGCTGATGGTCGAGCCGATGCTGGCCAAATCCGAAGCCGCTGCTGTCAGAAATTCGGGCGCCGCGGTCACGTACGACATCTGAAACCTCCCATATAAGTGATGGGTATTCAGGCGTGGCGATCCGGCTTCGTCAGGTCGGGTTGGTGAAGAAATCAGCTAGCTGATCATATCGCCATCAGAACAACCAGTCCGGCGTCTGCTGGTTACGTGCCGGGCTTGCCCGGCACCCCGATCAGTTGCCCGCCGTCGCCGCCTTGGCCCCCGGTGCCCGAGGGCGCCCCGGCCCCGCCGTTGCCACCATTCCCGCCGAAACCTATGAGTAGCCCGGCTCGTCCGCCGTTGTTCCCGTTGCCCCCGGGAGTTCCGGCGGAGGATCCTCCCGAGCCGCCAGCGCCGCCGTCTCCGAATAGCAAGCCCGCGTCACCGCCGGTACCGCCGGCACCGCCGCCGGTACCCGCGCCGGCCCCGCCTAGGCCGCCGGCGCCGCCAGAGCCGGACAGCGTGCCGCCTGCGCCACCGGCCCCGCCGGCCCCGCCAGCGGGGCCGAACCCCCCCGTGCCGCCCGTGCCGCCAATGCCGTTGAGGAATCCGCCGTGGCCGCCGATCCCGCCCGTGCCGCCAGTGGTCCCAGCCGCAACCCCGTCCCCGCCGTCACCGCCGGCCCCGCCGGAACCGAGGAGGATTCCGCCGGCGCCACCGGCGCCACCCGTGCCACCGGCGCCGGCGCTGAGAGTCGTACCACCGCGGCCGCCGGCGCCGCCGGTGCCGATCAATCCACCGTTCCCGCCGGCGCCGCCCGCCCCGCCGTCGCCGCCGAGGTTCGCCGTCCCGCCGTCGCCGCCAACACCCCCGGTGCCGAACAGCAGCCCGGCAGCCCCGCCAGTGCCGCCGGGACCTCGGCCGCCGATCCCTCCGCTGCCGCCGGCTCCGCCGTTACCGAACAGACCGCCGGCACCGCCATTGCCGCCGGGGGCATTGCTGTTGGCGGTGGCGGGTCCGCCGGCTCCGCCGTTGCCGAATAGCCCGGCAGCTCCGCCATTACCCCCGGCGGGATGGGCTGCGGTGCCTGCCCCGCCGGTGCCGCCGTTGCCGATCAGTAGCCCGCCGCCCTGGCCGTCCGCCCCGGGGGCCCCGTTGGCTCCGTTGCCGATCAGCGGGCGTCCCAGCAGCGACAGGGTTGGTGCATTGATCACGTCAAGCAGCTGCTGCTCCACGAGCTGCAGCGGATTGGTGCTGGCCGCCTCGCCCATGGCGTACTGCCCCGCACTGGCGGTCATGAGCTGGACAAATTGGCTATGAAAAGCCGCCGCCTGGGCGCTCAGCGTCTGGTAGCCCCGGGCGTGCGCAGCGAACACCGCGGTGACCGCCGCCGACACCTCGTCGGCGCCCGCGGCCACCAACTCGGCGGTCGGGGCAGCCGCGGCGGTATTTGCCGCACCGATAGTCGAATCGATACTCGCCAAATCCGAGGCCGCCGCCGTTACAAACTCCGGCGTCACCAATAGATAGGACATCTGGGCGCCTCCAACCGGCAGTTCAGATGGAATATTCGAGGAGCGGCGATCGTAGCGTTCTGCGCGACCGGGTAGCCCGGCGTTTCCGATGAACTCAAATCAAGCTCATCGGAACGCTGTGCCAGCTGGTGTCGAAGTCCGCTAAACGGCGGCGGCCAGCGTGTCGGCCAGCCGCTCCACGCAAAAGGCACGAGCCCGCAATCCAGGCACAGAACTAGAACGTGTTCTATCTGCGGTGAGCAAGCCCGTCGTCGGCTACGTAGCGGGATTCGCCGCGCCGGTAGGCAAGACGATGAGCCACGCCGGCGCCCAGTGTGTCCGGGTCGTCGGGCACCGCGGCCGCCAAGAAGGAATCCCTGGAAGCGGCCGGCGTCAAGGTGGGAGACGCCGTCCAAGGCGCCGACGCCAGCCCGGGAGATCCTGAGCAGCCAGGAATCGCTCGCTCGCACTAAACCCCGGCGGCATCACAACCCGGGTTGACCGTCGAGGCCGAGCAGCCCGCCGGTCCCGGCCTTGCCACCGGCGCCCGGGACGGGAACAGCGTAGCCGCCGTTGCCGCCGTTACCGCCGTTGCCGATCAGCACGGCGTTGCCGCCGTTGCCGCCGGCGCCGGGGAAACTTGCGGGGGCGAGACCGGCGCCGCCGGAGCCGCCGGCGCCGCCGGAGCCGAAGAGGATGCCGGCATCGCCCCCGCCCCCGCCGGTACCCCCGGTTCCGGCTCCGCCGCTGGCGACCGCGCCGCCGCTGCCGCCGGCGCCGCCGGAGCCGGAAAGTGTGCCGCCATGCCCGCCGGCCCCGCCGAACCCGCCGTTGAACCCGGTGCCGCCGGTGCCGCCGGTGCCGCCGGTGCCGTTGAAGAAGCCGGCGTTGCCGCCGATCCCGCCTGCGCCGCCGCCACCCGCGGGGGCAACGGTGGATCCGCCGGCCCCGCCGGTGCCGCCGGAGCCGAAAAGTATCCCGCCGGCTCCGCCGGCTCCGCCCGTCCCACCGGCGCTGACAAGTGATACGCCACCGGAACCGCCGGCACCGCCCCTGCCGATCAGCCCAGCAGCCCCGCCGTTGCCTCCGGTGCCGCCGTTGCCGGCACCGGAGGGGCCGCCGGCTCCGCCGGCCCCGCCGTTGCCGAACAGCCCGCCGGCCCCGCCGTTGCCGCCGGCCGGGTGGGTGCCGCTGCCAGAGCCGCCATTGCCGCCGCTGCCGATCAGGTAACCGCCGGGTGCTCCGTCCGCTCCGGTGCCCGGTGCTCCATTGGCGCCGTTGCCGATTAACGGGCGCCCGAACAGCGCCCGGGTGGGCGTGTTGATGGCGCTCGGCAGGTCCTGCTCAATGGTTTGCAAAGGTGACGAGTTGGCCGCCTCGGTGGCGGCATAGGAGCCCGCGCCGGCGTTGAGGGCCTGCACGAACTGGGCGTGGAAGGCGGCCGCCTGCGCGCTGAGCGCCTGATAGGCCTGGCCTTGTGCGCCGAACAACGCCGCGATGCCGGTCGATACCTCGTCGGCGCCTGCGGCCAGCACCTCGGTCGTTGTGGTCGCCGCGGCAGAGTTTGCCGTGATTACTGTCGAACCGATATTCGCCAGGTCAGTTGCCGCCGCTGTCACCAGTTCCGGCGTCGCGATCAGGAACGACATGGGACACGCCTCCCACCACATCGCGACGCACCAGGCGAACCCAGAATCGCCCGGCCAGCACCGGTCGATGTGAAGGAGCAAATCGTAACGCTTGGGCGCGCGACCTGTCGGGCTTTTGCTACACCAGAGCGGCCAGTTTGCCGGCCAGCCGCTCCACGTAGGCGGCGATCTCGTCTTCAGGCCGGTCCGGCAAACCGAACAGCACCTCGGTCACCCCGAGATCGGCCCAGTGCGCCAGCTTCTCGGGCACCGGCTTGAGTTCCAGCGCGACGATTTGCGGGGCCCCGTCGCGGCCGGCGGCCGCCCAGGTGTCCAACAGCAGCTTGACCGGGCCGTCGATGTCGAAGTCGCGGGGCGTGGTGATCCAGCCGTCGGCGCTGCGGGCGATCCACTTGAAGTTCTTCTCGTTTCCGGCCGCGCCGACCAGCACCGGGACGTGTTGCTGAACCGGCTTGGGCCAGGCCCAGCTGGGCCCGAATTTGACGAACTCGCCGTCGTAAGCGGCCTCTTCCTGCGTCCACAGCGCCCGCATCGCCTCGATGTATTCGCGCAGCATGGTGCGGCGCCGCCCGGGCGGCACCCCGTGGTCGGCGAGTTCGTCGGTGTTCCACCCGAACCCGACGCCGACGCTGACCCGTCCGCCGGACAGATGGTCCAGGGTGGCGATGCTTTTTGCCAGCGTGATCGGGTCGTGCTCGACGGGCAGCGCGACCGCGGTGGAGAGCCGCACCCGCGATGTCACTGCGGAGGCGGCGCCCAGGCTCACCCAGGGGTCCAGCGTGCGCATATAGCGGTCGTCCGGTAATGACGCGTCACCGGTTGTCGGATGGGCTGCTTCCCGCTTGACCGGAATATGGGTGTGTTCTGGCACGTAGAAGGTCTGGAAGCCGTGGTCGTCAGCGAGTTTGGCCGCTGCTGACGGGGAGATGCCGCGGTCGCTGGTGAAAAGCACAAGCCCGTAATCCATGCACAGAATTAGAACGTGTTCTACCTGCGGTGGGCAAGCTGCTGTGCTGCCGAGAATCTCGACTCGGGTGCGCAGCGCGGATTGGTGCAGGTCACGCCGACAGGCCGACGGCTACGGCATGTGCAACCGAACGTGCGCTAGCGTGGTTGATCGACCGTGTCGCAACGCAAGATCTCCGAAGGTGCTTCGAAAGCGGCGCGCCTGGAAGCAGAGCGTCGCACCGCAATGTGGCGCCGCTAAGGCCTTTGAAGGCACTGGAAGCAACAGGAGGGGTAATGACCTACTCGCCCGGTAGTCCCGGATACCAACCCGCGCATCCCGGCGGCTCCTATGCAGGCGCCACTCCGTCGTTCGCCAAAACCGACGACGGCGACAGCAAGCTTCCGGTCGCCTTGAACGCCACGGTGGTGGTGCTCGGCCTGGCGGTGTATCTCCTGAACTTCGGGCCGACTTTCGTGATCAGCGCCGACCTCGGCCCCGGCGGTGGTCGTGCCGGCGATGCCGGCACCGCGGTCATCATCGCGGTGCTGGCCTCGCTGCTTGCGGCGCTGAGCTTGCTGCCCAAGGCGAAGAACTATGTGGGAATCGTTGCGGTGACCGCCGTGCTGGGTGCGCTGCTGGCCATCACCGAGACGGTCAACACGCCCGCCGGTTTCGCACTCGGCTGGGCGATGTGGCCCTTGGTGGGGTGCAGCGTCGTCCAGGCGCTCGTCGCCGTTGCCGCACTGCTGCTGGACTCCGGAGTGATCACCGCTCCCGCGCCGCGGCTCAAGTACGACCCGTACGCGCAATACGGGCAGTACGGGCAATACGCGCAGTACGGGCAGCAGCAGCCCTACTACGGCCAGCAGGGTGTTCAGCAGCCCGTGGCACCCCAGTCGCACAGCCCGCAGCATTCGCAGCAGCCTTCCGGCTACGGGTCGCAGTACGGCGGTTATCCGTCGAGCCAGGCTCCGACTCAGGCCTCGGTTCCGACGCCGTCGAGCGGCGGATTCGGTGCCCAGCCCGGACATCAGGTGGGGGCGCACCAGCAGGGACCATCAACACCGCCCACCGGGTTCCCCAGCTTCAGTCCGCCGCCGTCGGCCGGCGCGAGCGGCGCTGAGTCCCAGGCAGGCTCGGCTCCGGCCGATTATTCAAGCCAGGCCGGGAACCAGCAGTCGCACAGCCACGAACAGCAGCAGTCGCCGTCATCGTCATCTGGGCCGGCGCCGCTCTAACCAAGCGCTGCCGCGCGTAAACGGGCACGTGCGCCAAGAGTGACACGGGTGGAGGACAACCGGGCGGCGGGTGCTCGCCAGGCGCGTGACCTTGTCCGGGTCGCGTTCGGGCCGGCCGTGGTGGCACTCGGCATCATCGCCGCGATCACGTTGCTTCAGTTACTGATCGCCAACAGCGACATGACCGGCGCGTTGGGAGCCATCGCCAGCATGTGGCTGGCGGTACATCAGGTGCCGATCTCCATCGGCGGACGCGTACTGGGCGCCTTGCCGCTGCTGCCGGTCCTGTTGATGGTGTGGGGCACCGCGCGCAGCAGTGCGCGGGCCACTTCGCCGAACTCGTCGTGGCTGGTGGTTCGCTGGGTCGTCGCGTCGGCATTGGGCGGACCCCTGCTGATGACGGCGATCGCGCTGGCGGTCATCCACGACGCGTCCACCGTGATCACCGAGCTCGAGACGCCCAGCGCCCTTCGCGCGTTCACCGGCGTGCTGGTGGTGCACGCCGTCGGCGCTGCGATCGGTGTGTGGTCCCGGGTGGGACGACGTGCTTTGGCGGCATCGCCGCTGCCCAATTGGCTCGGCGATGCCCTGCGCGCCGCCGCGGCCGGTGTGCTGGCCTTGCTCGGGCTGTCCGGTCTGGTGACGGCGGGGTCGCTGGTTGTTCACTGGGCGACGATGCAAGACCTTTACGGAATCACCGATTCGATATTCGGCCAGCTCAGCCTCACCGTGCTGTCGGTGTTGTACGCGCCCAACGTCATCGTCGGTACTTCGGCGGTCGCCGTCGGGTCCAGCGCTCATCTCGGCTTCGCGACGTTCAGTTCGTTCACCGTTTTCGGCGGCGATATCCCGGCGCTGCCGATCCTGGCCGCGGCGCCCACACCGCCGCTGGGGCCGGCGTGGGTCGCACTGCTGATCGTCGGCGCGTCCTCCGGTGTGGCCGTCGGGCAGCAATGCGCTCGGCGTGCGTTGCCGTTGCTGTCGGCGATGGCCAAGCTGCTGGTCGCGTCGGTAGCCGGGGCGTTGGTGATGTCGTTGCTCGCATACTGGGGCAGCGGTGAGCTGGGCAACTTCGGCCATGTCGGCGTTGACCAAGGCACCTTGCTGGTCGGTGTGTTCCTGTGGTTCGCGGTCGTGGGCTGGGTCACTGTGGTGATGGCCGGCGGCATCAGACGTCGAGTCCGTCGGCGCAGACCCGCGCGCGCGGCCACTGCGCCGGCGGACTTTGCGGGGCTCTTCGACGAGGCGCAGGGTGAGCCGGTCGGCGGGTCCATGGAGGACGAGCGGGCCGACTCGACCGACGAGTCAGACGAGGAAGTCGCGGTGGCTGAGGAGCCGGCGGACGACGAGGAGCCGCCCGAGCAATCCGACCAGCAGTCCGACTAATCATGGGGACGCCGCCCATCGAGTCTGCGCTGACGGCATCGAGACTGCGCTGAGCGACGTGACGCGGCGTCGAACATAGCGCTGGACGCAGAGTCGACGTGGCGGGCGGCCGCTTTGGAGATCGGAAGAGCGTCGTG
>Ga0210389_10001168_pt1 | contig 21526 bp, 27 predicted proteins | sample IncBWH28OmetaG_FD_160127 | JGI IMG/M metagenome (GOLD analysis project Ga0210389, IMG submission 160127) | Forest soil microbial communities from Barre Woods Harvard Forest LTER site, Petersham, Massachusetts, United States - Inc-BW-H-28-O ...
GGAGCGACTGTGCGCTGTGCCAATGCCGCGGGAGTATCGCGAGTGGTGAGCATCGTGGGCACCGACGAGATCGATCTCAACCGCAACCACATCAGTTGGGTGTCACCTCTGGGGCGCGCGTTGATGAAGTCGGCAGCGGGTGACAGCGTAGTCCTGCAAGTGCCGGGCGGCACAGAAAACCTGACCGTGCTGGAAGTCTGTTACGAGCGCATTGATGTCGAACCGTTCCGTGAACCACCTGGATCCGAGGCCTCGGCGAAGGGACTTCCTCGCCGACGCTAGCCGGCACAATTCCCCGCGTCCAAGCCTTCGTTGAAGTGCTCGCGAAATTCGCCCCAGCGGGGGAATGCCCGGCACGAACTGGGGAGTAGCCACCGCCACGAAAGAAAGCGACGGCGCGGAGCGAAAGCATGAATGCCTTAAGGCATGAATGCCCTTCATCGTAACAATGACGAATCAACGTTTGACGGACGACGGCCGCAGGGGGAGACTAGCGCAGTGAGGTCGCGATGTTTGTGTTACGTCATCACACCCGTATGATTGCGAACCTGATTGCGAAGCAGGATGGCTCGGTCTAGTCCACGAGATGTTCGGCCGCATGTGCAGTCTGCTGGGAGGACCAATGGCAGAGACGTTCGAAGCATACCGAACTCGAGTCCTAAGCTACCTTGGCGATGAGGAGCCCATCGGTGTACAACAAGCCACTCCATCGCAACTCGATCGGTGTCTGCGCGATGTCGCGCCCGAGGAGTTGATCCGGCGTCCTGCACCTGAAAAGTGGTCAATCGCCGAGATCGTAGCGCACTTGGCGGACGCGGAGCTGGCGATGGGGTGGCGATTGCGAAACATGATGGCGAATCCGGGCGTGGCCTTAACGTGGTGGGATCAGGACGTATGGGCGGAGCGCTTGGGTTACGCGCAGCAAGATGCGAGCCTTTCGGCAGGGGTCTTTCGGGCGCTGCGCGAGAGCAACCTGCGACTGTTGGAGTCGGTCCCGCGCGCGCGGTGGGTGGAGTGCTATGGGGTCCACGAGGTACGCGGACGACAAACGGTCGAGGAGTTCGTCCGCTTGGAAGCGGCACACGACTTGAACCACCTTCGGCAGATCGACCGCATCTTGGGTGGGCCTAAGTAGTGGTAGCCGTTTGGCTGCCAACGCATCGGCCAACGGGCAGCGCTCGTTCAGTCCGGCAGGGCGCTGCCGCGCGTCAGCCATGTTTCTCATCCAAGAGAACACCTTATTCCGTCGACGAGACCGGCGGAGTTCCACTATCGATAAAGGTGTAGAACACAGCAACGCGGCCGCCGCGTTCCTCCAAAACGTCCGTACCGGTATAGCGGAACGGTTGGCCAGGAAGTCCGCTCCCCCAACGGCACATCCCGACATTGTGCATCGTGCGAATATCGCCAATCACCTTGTAGCGGTACTCCGGGATGCGCTCACGAATTTCCGACGCTGCCTCATTGACCGCCGCGATGCCGACCAGGCGGCCACCCGGGTGTATCCATACGCAATCTTCCGTATAAGTATTGCGCATCATGGCTTCGCGCTTCACTGGATCAAGCTCGATGAAGATCTCATCGAAGTTGTGGTGCATCAGTTCTGCAGCTGTCATCTTCTCTCCCTCCTTTTCATTTCTTCCAAAATACTTGGAAGGAACAGAAATGGCTTGTACGAAACGGCTACGATAGTATGAAACGCTATGGGCGAGAGCCGCAAAAGGAGGACGACAGATGCGGGTTTCTGAGGGCTCGGACACATTTGAGTTTCGTTCTCCGCACGGTATGAAGGCGGCGCACAGCAGACTTCGAACTTTCGCGGGCATAGCCGTTCGTCACCTGCAGCATTTCAACTACCCTGGCCGGGCTTGGCACGACCTGTCGGGTCCGCAAGACACTCTCACAGTTGTGCTCGCGGAGATAGGCGGCAGATGTGAGGCCCGCACTAATCTGCATCGTCCCGCTGCTCTAGAACGTCAACGGCCGAATCACATCAGTTTTGTACCGGCAGAGATGAGAGTCTGGGGTTATACGGACAACATGGAGTCTGTACGCGAAGTTCGCCTGAGCTTCGACAGGAAATCTCTGGGAGATTGGTTTGGCACGGATCTGGACCTGAGCAAAGCAGGAAATCCTGAGCTGATGTTTCATGACAAGAGAGCGGTCGAGTGCGCGCGACTCCTTGCTGCCGAATGTGACGCATCTGACACGAGTTCAGAATTGTACGGAGAAGGACTCACGATCGCCCTCCTGAGCGCCTGCTTCCAGCGGCGACCCCAAAAAGAGAACTCAGGAATATCGGTTTCACAACTCCGTCTCGTTCTCGACTTCATCCACGAGCATCTCGATTTATCCGTTTCTGTTTTCCAACTTGCCCGTCTGGTCGACCTGTCACCCTCGCAATTTGCGAGGATGTTCAAGGCGTCTACGGGAGTATCCCCGCATCGCTATCAACTGAACACCCGGATAGGCAAAGCGCAGGAGCTACTGCTGATGAAAGGAGAGAGCCTCTCCATGGTGGCTGCGGCAACAGGTTTCGCAGATCAGAGCCACTTCACGCGGACGTTCAAGAGGGTCACTGGAGCTACACCACACCAGTGGCATCAGAATCGCACCCGAAAACGCTCTTAGCGTCAATTGTGCGATCGACGGCGAGAAGCCGACCTCCGGAGACCAACCAGTGTGCGCATACGCGATGGTTGGCCCAGTGCTAAAGTTTCGTCTTACCTGACCGGCGCCCATCATCGGACAAGACACTTCCCAGATACAACGTCAGCACCTTCTTGAACTCAGCCACAACCAAAACTTTTCCTTTGGGATCTGCTTCCCCATAAAGCGTCATCATGCCTCTGACTATCTGGAGAGATACGTTTGCCGCGAGTAGAGACTGTTCCCTCGAAAGCGACGGATTCTTCGCCTGAAAGGCATTTGCGATTGCGATTCGTGAAGCCTTTCGGGCAGCGGGGTCGCGGCGAAAGCGGATTGGCGCGGCCAGCAGGCTGAGATAAGCGGGACGCTCCTGGACGAATTGGGTGATGCGCTCGATGAACAGATCGGCGAACTCCGCATGGGTGAGTATCGCCGCCTGCTCCATCAGCGGCTTCCAATGCGCCTCCATCTTCTGGGAATATTTATTTAACAGGGTGAACGCGATGGACTGTTTATCCGGAAAGTAGTTGTAGAGCGCGCCGATAGAAGCCCCGCTTCGCTCCGCGACCGCCGTCATAGTGGCTGCTTCGTAGCCCACTTCGACAAACAGCTCCGCGGCTGCTTCCAGAAAACCCGCCAGCCGCCGCGTCGAGCGTTCCTGCTGCGGAGCGACGCGAATGGGATTTGACGAAATCGAGGGCATCCTCGTATTATAAAGCCATAGAAATCGAGGCTATCCTCGATTTTCGAGACATTTTCAACAAAGAGGAACCATGGCAGAATTCCGGCTCGACCCTAAAAAGACCGCACTTGTCCTCATCGATCTCCAGAATGCCATCGTCGGCATGAACTCCGCGCCGCATACTGCGGCAGAGGTCGTCGAAAACTCCAAAAAACTTGCCGAAGTCTTTCGCGCACATGGCGCTCCCGTCGTCTACGTGCGCGTCGATCTCAACGACTTCATGAAGCTCCCCGTCGACCAGCCGCACAACCTGGGCGATAAGCCCCTCCCTGTCGCAGCGTCGGAGGTCGCTCCTTCCGCCGGTTTCCAGCATGGCGACATCCTCGTCACCAAGCGGCATTGGGGCGCCTTCGCTGGCACCGACCTGGAGCAGCAGCTCAAATCCCGCGGCATCGACACCGTCGTCCTCACAGGCATCTCCACCAACGCCGGTGTCGAGTCCACCGCGCGTCAGGGAACTGGCCTGGGCTTTGCCTTCGTGCTCGTCGAAGATGCCTGCTCCAGCCAGAACGCCGAGCATCACCGTTTCGCCTTTGAAAATATCTTCCCGCGTCTGACCCGCGTTCGCACCACCGATGAGGTCCTGACCTCCCTTGCCTAAGGTCTCTGCCGAATCCGGCGGACTCGACCCGTTGGTCTGGAAGATAACGGCCGTCGCGGTACTCGGCTCTTTTCTCGGGCAGCTCGACGCAACCATCGTCAACGTATCCCTCTCCAGTCTCGCCGTCGATCTGCATAGCAGCCTCAGGGCGATTCAATGGGTCACCAGCGGCTATCTTCTGGCACTCGCTCTTATGCTCCCGCTCAACAGCTGGCTGGTGGAGCGCATTGGAGCCAAATCTCTCTACCTCTGGTGCTTTTCTGCCTTCACGCTTACCTCCGCTTTATGCGGTCTGGCCTGGTCGGCGAACTCGTTGATCGGATTTCGCATCCTCCAGGGCATGAGTGGCGGCCTGATGGCTCCGTTGACGCAGATGATGATGGTGCGTGCTGCCGGAAAGCATGTGGCGCGCGTCATGGGCTACGCGGCTGTGCCCATCCTGATGGGGCCGATCCTTGGCCCGGTCATCGCCGGGGCCATTCTGCAACACGCCTCTTGGCGCTGGCTCTTCCTGGTCAACCTGCCGGTCGGTGTATTGGCAATCGTCCTGGCGGTTCTCTTTCTGCCCGCTGATCGCGAAGAGACCAGGTCAAGAGAACTCGATCTTCCTGGCTTCGCCCTACTCTCTCCCGGACTCGTGCTCTTCCTGTATGGGTCAGATCATCTGGGCGAGCATATCGGTCTTACCGCTCTCCTGGTTTCCATCGTTCTGCTTGCGCTCTTCTTCAGAATGGCAATTCGCAAAAGAGATCGAGCACTCATCGACCTGTGGCTATTCAAAAGCAGAACCTTCTCTGCGTCCGCCACCACGCAGTTCATGTCAAACGGAATCTCGTTCGCAGGCCAAATGCTGATTCCGATCTATCTCACCCGCGCCTGTGGCCAATCACCGAGTGCGACGGGTTGGTTGCTGGCTCCGCTTGGAGTGGGGATGATCTGTTCCTATCCATGGATGGGAACTCTTACGCAGCGGTTCGGAATACGAAAGGTTTCTAGTGGAGGCGCACTTCTAGCTTTCGCGGGCACGCTGCCATTTCTCTATCTGTCCAGTCACGGACTTGTTCTCTCCGTGCTCGCATGTGCTCTTTTCCTACGCGGAGTGGGCCTGAGTGCAGTCGGCATTCCCTCCATCTCGGCGGCCTACGCTTCAGTCAGGAAGCAGGATCTGCCTATGGCGACAACCTCTCTCAATATTGTGCAGCGTCTCGGGGGGCCGACACTAACGACGCTCTGTGCGACTTTCCTGGGATGGAGGTTGGGTGCGGCACATTCGTCCGCCGGTCTCCTCGACGCATTTACGGCAGCCTTTCTTCTACTTTGCATCCTGCACGCTTGCCTGTTTGCTGCCGCCCTAAGGCTTCCTCTTTTCATCGGCAAGGTGACACAACAAACCCCTGCACAAGAAGCGCCTGTCATTCTGGAAATGATGTCCGAGTAATTGCATATCCGAAATCATTCCATATCCGAAATCATTGACCCGTTCGATCAGTACCGACAAACGCGCTTCTGTTGACCGATCCGATCAACTCCCGGTTGGTCGGCGATCCGGAACTAATCCGCAAACAGGCTCCCGGAAATCGCTCCGATGGTTTCCGCTCATGCCTGACACGTTTGCGAATCAGCGAAATCCTGGGTTTGCGCTGGACGGATTTCGATTTCAAGCGATCGGTGGTTCTGGTTCAACGATCAGCGGTCGGAAAGCGGCTCAACAAGTTGAAGACGGAGTATTCGCAGGACGAGGTTCCAATCGAACGGGGCTTTATTCTCGAACTCAAGAAATGGCAAGCGCTCTGTCTCGATACCGAAGAGCACTGGCTTTTCCCGAGCCCGGTGACGGGTCGACCGTATCATGCCGACTCGATGCGCAACGACTACCTGGTTCCTACGGGTCTGAAATTGGGACTTGGCAGGATCGGGTGGCACACGTTCCGTCACACATATCGTGCTTGGCTGGACGCGACCGGAGCACCCATGGGCGTACAGCAGAAACTCATGCGACACGCGCACGTCTCAACCACAATGGATCAGTAAGGCAACGCCTCGGCCTTGGCCAAGCGCAAGGCCAATCGGCCCATTGTGCAACGCCTCTTGCAAAGGCCTGCCAATCAAGAGGTCTCCATTCAATAAATAAGGGGAACTGTGAGGCAGTTCCCCTTAATGGACAGTTTTGGACAGTTGCTGCAAGTTCCCAATCGCCCGTAACTCTATGATTGCGTTGGTTGCGGGGGGTGGATTTGAACCACCGCTACGAGTTGATAGCGCGTAACTTGCTGATTATAATATGGCAGGAATGCCACAGGGGGCTGGGATTCCAGATCGTGAGCACAAAATGAGCACAAAATGAAAATATCGATAAAAAGTACGAACCCGTCTACATCCTGCCGTTTTATCATTGACGCAGATTTTCACTCCTGCTATTAGTGAATATGGGTGGCCAATCAGGCGGCCACGAGCGCCATTACTTTCAACGGCGCGGAAACCAGCACTGCGCTGTCCACGGTGCCAAAAAGCCGACGCTGCGCTCTCCACGGCGTTGAGGAATAAATGACTATGACCGATCGCAAAATTTGCAGTTAGACGGAGAGCCTCGCACTAAAGTGGCTCTCCGCCAGGAGAAGTCACCATGTTCGATAACGCCGTACCACCCACGGCAGACGCCCTGCCATCCGAGCAGGTCAACCACAGCCACGACCTCGCCCACCTTCAGGCCGCGATGCGCGCGCGTGCCGAGGAGCACAACGCGCCTGGCGTCGATCCCAAGTTGCGCCCGTTTTCCGTCAACGACCTGATGATCCTGCATAACCTCTCGCGCAGGACCATCATCCGGCTGTACGAGAATGAGTCCGGTGTCGAAGTCCTGCCCGATCTGCGCCCACCAGGCAAACGTCGCTGCCACAGGACTTTCCGCGTGCCCAGACATGTCTATCTGCGCGTGCGGAATCGCATGACTGTCCGCTAAATCCACACCCAACCCCCAGCGAAAGGAGTCAGCATGGCACGCAGATCAGAATTCGTCGTCGTTCCTTCACCAGCCAAGCCACCACTCGCAGTGAAGCGCAGCCGTGCGCAACCGCCGAAGATTGACATCGAGCACCGCAGCCTGGGCATCGGTCGGCTGCGCGGCATTCGTCCGAGCGGCAGTGGCGGGTACGTGGTTGACCTCGACTTCGCCGGAGCGACCCGCACGCTGAAGCTGCAGCAAAGTTTTTTCATCACGCCGGTCGCCGACGTGCTCGCGCTGCTCCCGATGTTCCCGGCGTCGAAGCCGCCTGTGGAGCGCGAGCCGAAAGCTGAGAGCGTCGATGAAAGCGAAGAGGAGACCGCAGAGCTGTGCGCCGAGGGCGCGTTCCTTGGCGAGCAGAGCGCAGTTGAAGATAACGGCGATGAAGGCAACGGCGACGGCGCTGAGCTGGAGGAGATCGCGTGACCATCGAGCCAGCACACGTCCGTAAATTCTTCGCGCACCACCTGGGCGCGAGCCTGCCACGTCGCGATCAAGTCCTGCTCCACTGCCCGTTTCACGACGACAAGACCGCGAGCCTGTCCGTCAACCTGAAGGATAGCCTGTGGAAGTGAATGGCCGGATGCGGCGAAGGCGGCCTGACTGACTTCGAGATGAAGAAGAGCGACTGCGACCGCGAGATGGCGAAGGCGAACATTGCCCACATCGTTGGCGCTGACGTGTTCCACAGCCGCGAGCAGAAACCTGAAGCCGTCTACGAGTACCGCGACGCGCAGGGCGTCGTCATCTTCGAAAAACTCCGCTATCCGGGAAAGAAGTTCATGCAGCGGCGGCGGACCGAATCCGGCTACGTATGGAATCTCAATGGGGTGGAGAAGCCACTGTACCGCTTGCCAGATGTCTTGATCGCGAATGAAGTCATCATCGTCGAGGGCGAGAAGGATGTCGATAACTTGGATGCCGCGATCCGTGCGTTGAACCTGGACAATGCCCATGTCGCGGTCACCTGTAACTTCGGAGGCGCGGGTCAGTGGGACGATGAATACAACGCCTTCTTTAAAGGGAAGCGCGCAATCGTCGTGCCGGACAATGACGCCATCGGCCAGCAGCACGCTGAAAGAGTCGCGGCTGCCCTGCATCCGTTCGCGGCTGGAATTAAGGTTGTCAGATTACCGGAGCTGCCAGAGAAGGGCGACGTATCGGATTACATCGCTACCCACTCGGTCACCGATTTTCAGGGCGAAGTAAATCGGACCCCGGCATGGTCACCATCGACTACCACGTCCACATGGCGGTCGGCGCTGAGGTCGTACAGCGAACTGGAGAAGGGCGACCTGGAATTCCTGATCGACAAATTCCTGCCGCCTGGCATTACGTTCTTCGCCGGGCTGCCCGGTGCGGGAAAGACATGGCTGGCGTTGAGTGTGGTGAAGGCTCTCCTGACCGGCAAGAACTTCTTGCACAACTTCCGCGTGCCACATACCGTCCCGATCATTTACTTGATCCCCGAATCTGGCGACATTTCTTACCGTACCCGCCTTGAGGCGATGAGGCTGACGGAGTTTGAAGATCGCCTGCTATGCCGGACCATGGGGAGTGGACCGACCCTGGCGCTGAGCAGCCCCGAGATCAAGGACGCCGTCCGCGCCCTGAAGCCTGTCGTTTTTTTGGACACGGCTATCCGGTTTTCCAACGCGCAAGACGAGAACAGCGCCGCCCAAAACCGGGAACTGGTGAATGAGATGTTTGGCCTTCTGGGTCAGGGTGCAAAAGCAATCGTCGCGGTCCATCACAGCCCGAAAAGCTCAGCCAACACCATCGATGCAACGCTGGAAAATACGCTCCGGGGAACTGGCGATCTGGGTGCCGTCGCCGATGCCGTTTACAACCTCCGCTGCGAAGATCCCAGCAAGCTGAGCATCCTGGTCCAATGCGTCAAGGCCCGTGATTTCGAGGCGCGCGCGCCGTTCCATCTCGAAGGCCGCCCATACATCAACACCACAGGCGACTTCGCAATGATCGAGCTGCCGACCGATGAGGAACGGCTTGCACGAGTACTGGCGGGTGACCAGGACCTGAGCCTGCGGGAGTTGCAGGGACTGACTGGCATCGGCAAAAACAGGGTCACCGCCGTGGCCGCAAAGATTGGATGGAAGCAAGTTGGCAAGGTATGGGTTCAGGAGAAGACGGTGATCCAGTGATCGATAGGAAGGTTCTATTCCTGGTCTGTCCCGACCCTCTGTCCCGACCGCACATACCTTGTATGTATGTGCGGGACAGGGGCAATAAGGCAGGGAGCCGGGACAGGGTATCTCTTGTGTTTCTATCGCGTTAGCTGACGTTGTCCCGCGTGGGACAGGATCAGGACAAAAAGGGCCGGGACAGTCGTCGGGACAGCTTAACCCGCGCTCGCCGCCGCCCAGATCTAAGGAGTAAGAATATGCCCCGTAAGAAACACAAGACCGATTTAGATCGACCGGTTTACCGCCCACCGTCGCCGTTGGCCGCGTTCACCGCAGGCGTGGCGCTGGGCCGGATCGTAGACCAGTGTGGCATGGACAACGTGAGAGCCGCGCTGGAAATCATCGAACGGCGCTGCAGCGAGACGCGCGACGCGTGGAAAACCAATGCCAAGCCAATGACGGCTGCCACGGCTGAGCTGGTGGAGCTGCCGACCGCAGCGGAGCGGCGACGGGCACCGGGATACCGCCGCCATCGGGAAGATGCCATGGACAGCGCAATCCGCAGGCAGGAACGCGACCGGGAGTTGGAAGCTGGCCTGGCGGTGATCGTTGAACGCGAGGAGCGGATTCCTGGCTACCGCTCCCAGGTTGTCGAGATCGTGGATCGGGTGGAGGCAGAGCAGTCGGTTGCGCAGATCGCGGAGGAGATGGGGATTCACCCTTCAACCGTAGAGCGCCGGTTGCGGGATGTTCGGAACGCCGCCGTGGCCTCAGCCGAGGCCGAACAGCTCTCCAGCCAGGCAGTTCACTGAGCGGACTAAAAGAAGGTCCGTGGCCACGCACGCCGTATAGATATAGGGGGTAATTTTCTCGGCCCGCCAGCGCTTAAGTCCGCAAAGCAGACTCAGGTGCCGTCACTTCTTGCCCTTGGCGCGCGACTCCATCCAGTCGAATCCCGCCTTGATAAGCAGGACGACGCACAAAAGTCCGACCACAAGGCGGAGAATGTGTCGCACTAAACACGCTACCTTGTTTCCACAGGCGAGTCGAGTAGCGTGCGGGTAGTTACGTGCTATTACCGAAGATCGGCGGGCGGAAGAAAAATAAATGAACCAACCCTTAACAGAAACCTGGCGCAACGGTCTCTACCGCGTCTGGCATCCCCTGCACGAATTCCTCTTCGCCGTCTGGCTACCCGGTGGCCAGATCGGCTGGCAGTCCGTTGTCCAGTTTAAGGCTGGCCAGGTATCGGCGCGTCGTCCTCTGCCTCAAACGCGAACACATCATCCGAGCCGTACAGATAACTGCTTCCGCACCGTGAGCAAGCAACGGGGTCAAGCGGAGCCGCATAGAACGTAGTGCTGCCGTGATCCGCTGGGCCGCGTTGACCGAGCGCAATGGTTAAGCCGCAGGTCTTACATTCAACCCCGTAGTAATCAGCCATTTCAGCCTTGGTAGAGCCGTGAGCACCAGTTTCAGTGTTGCGCGTTACTCCCGTCCTTCTACGTTCGCTTACCGCTTTCGCGGCTTCCGGTATTCGTCACAGGAGCGGACGCGGGCGGGGTTTGGTGCCCACCAAGACCAGTTAATCACACCATGTCAAGTGCTATCCGGCTCTACCGTAGACCTTGCAAACGTTGCAAGCCCTGTGTTCATGCGCCTTCCCGCGATCTGTACCCCATCATGCTGACCCCATCGTTTATCCCCGGCACCACGAATCCGTACTCCTTCATTGGCTCCGAACTTCGCGCATCATCCCCACCGACCGACTCCGCGCCGCCACCGCTCACTTGGCGCTTCAACCAGATGAAAAGGTGGCATCCGACCTCAAGTTTTCTTTACGCCATCAACAGCACCCCACCCATTGAGTGGTGGTCTGTCGCATCCCACGCTCCGCGCGCTGGGCATGATGGAAATCTCGAACGCCCACGCCGCCTTCGCGGGTGAGCCGATCCATTCACGTCTACGAATCCAGTCCCGTTACTTAACGACGCGCCCCTTTTATTCGCCATCGCTGAAGCGCTTCGGAACCGAGGCATCAGCATGTCGAATAAGCTCCATTTACTCCTCGCAGATATCCACTATCCCGTTCACTGCCGCAAGAGCATCCGCGCAGTGCTTCAATTCGTCGAGCGCCATCGAGCAAATATCGAATCGTGCGTGTTGCTCGGGGATTTTCTGGACCTTGAGACGATCTCGCCGCACACAAGGAATCGGCCACGTCTTCGAAGACGCGGCGGCTACAAGTCTGACATCGACGGTTTCGCCCGCGCGATATTAGATCCGCTCGACAAGCTGCTAAAGCCCACGTGTAAGAAGACCGCGATCTGCGGAAACCACTCGGCATGGGTAGAGATAAACCTCCTCGATGAACAACCCGAGCTGGAAGGCGTTCTCGATATCCCAGTCATGCTGGACCTGGAAGCGCGTGGTTGGCGCTGGGTATCGCAGGGCGGTCACATTAAGATCTGCGGCGTTACGCTCCTGCATGGCGACCAGATCGGCAGCGGTCACAATATCGCAAGGAAGCTGGTCGATGCAGTCCACGGCACGGCGGTTATGGGGCACGTACATCGCCCCAGCTCGGAGACCGTAACCTCACTCACCAGCGAAAAAGAAAAATGGACGGGCTACACGCTGCCCTGTTTATGCACCTTGGCACCCGCCTACGCCAAAGGACGCCCCAACGCGTATTGCACGGGCTTCGGCATTATTGAGGAAGGGACCAAAAGTGCGAACGTCCACAGCATCATCATCACGAACGGCGCGTTTTGCTGGGGCGGGATGGAGTACGGCAAGTCGTAACGGGAGATTCGATGTGGATGATTCAGTGCGCACGCGATAGAATCGCGCCGTATGCCAACACATCAATACCTGCGCCGAATTCTCTTTACGGTTGCTCTGCTGTGTCTGGTCTGTCCGGCACAGCAGAAACCGAAAATTCCACGAGTGGAATATCTGGGCGGCGACTGCGAGGAGCATCTGTTGAACGCCGATGACTCGTGGGACACAAACCGGCCAGCGGACATGCTTTGCACGGCTGGTGTGGAAGACCCAGAAACCTTGCGAATTTATGAATTGCACTGTGCATGGGGGCCAGCGGAAACTTCTAAGTGGCCACGCACCCCCTGTGCATGGCCGTTACCGGCAAAGTTCAATCTGGTAACAACCGCGAAGCGCACGACGTACACGTCCGGAGATGGCAAATTAGGGCACGTCGATTGTGGAGCGCAGAAGTATGGCTGTTTCGTTCTTGAGGGCAGCATCTATCTGGTGATCGAACCGACGCGGCCTTGGATCGGATGGGGGCCAGCCCATAAGCCCCAGTAACCTCGCTGGCGCTTATCTGCTAAACCGTCAGCTCTTGACCACCTTCGCTGCTACGAAGTTGATGGGCATGATGAACGGCGCACACATGCCCGTTCTCACTGTGGTTTATCCAGCGCTCGCACTTGAAGGTGATCGGGGCACAGCTTGCCCTACAGATATCGCATTCGTGCTGGCATGTGCCGTCTTCTCGCGGGTCGAACCGTTTCTTCTTCACAGCTACCTCTGACTACCTCTGACTGCAACTACTCACTCAATAAGGATCGCCACATTGTACTCCGCCCGAATCAGCCTGGAGCTACTTCCAGACCCCACACTTTATGACGTTGCCCGCAACCTCGACGCCGCATCCCGGTTACTGGCGATCCGCATTTTATGCGAGCGCGGCAGCGAGTACATCCACCGCCCAGAACTTGCGGGTGATGTGGAACGATACGCTCTCGACGATCCAGCCTCCGACTTCACCGACCTTGCCCCAGCCGCAACAGCACCACATCTTCCACGAGGTCGGGAGTAAACTTATGACCTTCGATCCGCTGCGTGATCTTCAGAACCTGCCTGACGAGCAGCTCTTCAATGTTGCCCGCAACCCTGCCGCCGTCTATCGCGGTCTTGCCATGCGGCTGTTGGTCGAGCGCGCGAGCCTGTTCGCGGGGCATCCTGACATCGCGGAAGAGTGCCGGGAGTTGGTCATACAAGATCCGATAGTCTTGAAAAAAGTAGATCCGGCGCAAGCTCTGCACGCGCTGCGGCTGCCCGGCGTCATCGACATTTTGGCCGATCTTCAAAATAGGCGGATCGCCCTCACTCGTACAGTGGCAGAACACAACGCCACACACACTAAAGAGATCGAGTCTCTCGGAAGCACCGTCAGCAACAATAGGGACGCCGCCGAGTTGGCCCTGCGACAGGCGTACTCGTCGCTGTGGAAGGATGCCACCGTCAAGATCTTTACCTTGAAGACGGAACACGATGAGCAGATCGCCGCCCTGCGAGCCGATCACGAGCACGAGATCACGAATGCCCAGGCCCGACTCGCATTGCTTGAGCGCAGCCTGTGGCGCAGGCTGGTGGACTGGACGAAGGCTCGATGGGCTCGGCTAAGGAAAAGTCGAGCAACTAAAACTTAACGTCGGTAGTGGCGGGAACAGCGCCCAGTCCGACTCTCGTGCTCGAAGTGATTCGCGATCTTGTTACTACGATGCAGGCGCACGTGGCGCTTACAGTCCGGGCAGAAACATCTGACCGCGTTCTTTATGGCAGCTTCATTCGCGCTTATCTCAATTACATCTGTCTTGACTAAAAGTGCGGTCTTCATGGCTGACCTCTCCATATCAACACTATACAGATTCTGGCCTTCCTTATTTATGCTGGGGCCATCTCTTCAACCTAACTCTACGCTCACGCCTCCGGCGTGATGGTTGCCTCGCAGTACAGCTTACCTCCAATAAAAAAACGGACTGCTAATAACGAGCGCTTCGGCGCGACCGACTGCCACGATGGCAGGCTACCCGATCAGGTTTCGGGATGGCGATGTGAGTCTTGGGAAACCCTGGCAACGGGCTGGTAGTTGATCCAGCGCTAAACGGCGAACGTCCAGGTCCCATAAGGTGCCCGTAAGGGTAACGACTAACCGAGACAGCACGCTAAGAGCACCTGCGTAGAGCGAGTAAGGCAACACCTTAAGGGACGCCGTCCGTCTTAAACGTACATTGATGGACATAAATATATATCCATCGCGACCGATACCACATTCCTGGAGAACTTGCTAACCATGCCTACAACTTCTGCCGCCCAGCGCGCCGAGATTCTCGGCGCTTTCGATCCGCGGTTCGCGCCCTTGGACCTCAGCCAATTTCCCCAACTTCAAGACCAGCCAGCCCCCGACACGCGCGAGTGGAGTAAAGATTGGCGCGACACTGCACTCAGCTCGTCCGCTCGCGCGCTTCGTGACTTCGTAGCAGACCCGCCCCTCGATGTCCTCGAAAGGGTGGGCCAAGAAACCGGCCATGAAGACTATGTTGATGAAGTCCGTCAAAGACGTGGGGAGACAACTGCGAACGCCTTTCGGCGGGCCTGTCCGGGGTATCTGCCGACAGATTCAAATTTTGACCTCATAACGTCCACACTCGCCTTCAATGCACTGCCCGCGAGCCAGCAGGGTGGGACCACAGAGGAGAGCGTGGCCGCCCTTATAGACATGGGCGCGTGGACCGTGCCGAATCTCATCGCCTGCTTTAGAGCCTTGAATGACGAAGGGCTGTTGGATATTGCCGCTGGCTCCACGCGGAACCTGTCTTCCGCAGAGCGTCTGCGCGTCACGCGCATGGCCCAGGCGGGAAACATCGACGGGGCTATCGAAGAATATTTGAAGTGCAGTTTGGACGGCGAAGACCTTGATCCGGAGATCGCTTACGATCCGGCCTATCGCGATGCTTGCGATGCCGCTGTCTGGGCCGTCTTCAAAGACATCACGAATGACTTCGTTTCCACGCCCGAGCGGGAAGCTTATATGAATCGTCACTGTGCCGGTCGGCCTGTAACGCTCGCACTGCTTCAGTCAGCGTGGAGCGCGTGCCAGGCTGCTTCTCGGCGCTACGAGCATACTGAGGCGCTCCGCCCGCTACGGCAGCGTGAAGAGCGCGCACCAACGCAGCAAGAGCTGGAAGCGATGGACGATGGCCAGGTAGATGATCTCTACCATAAAAGTTTACGCGCGTATGCGAGCGACATCCGGCGTCCTCGGGTGACTCAATGAAGATCACCGCAGAAGATAGAGCCGCAGTTGCGAACCGTAAGACGAAGCCGAAGATGTCTGATGCCGCAAAGGCCAAGCTGCGGAACATCAGCGAACACGACAAGATCGATCAACAGGCAGAACAGAACTTTACAGAAGCATTCCAGCGGCTTCCAAGGGACGTGCCCGCCATGCGTTACGTGCTGCGAAAAATCCTCCCAACCATCGGCGCGCTGGCTATACGGGAGCACAAGTCAGGTCGTGGTGACGAGTACAACATAATGCGCATGGCGCAGAAGCTCCTGGCCGGTGTAACCAGTGGGCTACGCCCGCAGCGGGTTATCGACGTGGTTCTGCTCGCAGAACTCACCCCCGACGAATTACGGATGACGGATGACGCGTTCGAGAAGGAGCTGGCGATCCATGCCATCATGCGGCATCGGGTCAGCGGAAAGGTCAAGCGCGGGTCCCTCGAAGAGAAGCAGCAACAGATGCGCAAGCGTGTCTTAGTCGCTTAGAAATTGTCCGTATGGCGCTGATTCTATAGGGCTACTTTTACACTTTTTGGCACCGATGAGCTGTGCCTTGGAATTCTCGGTCCGCATAGCGAACAACCAACCCGGCACCTACCTCAAGGACCCCATGTCTAACGTCTTCTCCAGTAATCCCGTGTACATCGACACCGACACCACCGTGGTCTTAAACACGAATTGGCGAGGCACGAGCGGCGGCGCTGCTTTCGTCGGCAAGATCGGCCTGCGCCCCGAGAAGATCATCATCACCGCCTTCGGCGGTACCACGGCAGGCACCGTGGTCATCAACGAAATCAAGTCGGTCGGGGGCGGTACCGGCGTGGCGCTATTCACGACATGGGTTCCCACAAGCGCCACCGGCACAACGCAAGAGTTTGACCTCGTTGGCACGAGCGCAGGATGGCACGACTTCATCGTCACCGGAGTTACTGCCGCAGGCGTTGCGCTCGAAATCTACTACCGGGTTTAGCGCGTCCCAGACCACGAATCGCCCATATCTACTGGGTGGCGGCAACCGGAGGCACCTTCGGTTCTACGGTTACCGTCGTGGTGCTGATAGATGTCTCGTCCTCTGGTGTGTTGACGGTGTCAATCGCGATCACGTTGTAGCCTTCTGCTTCGAAGGTTCCCTTTATCGCCACCAGCGTGGTCGCGTTGGGAAAATACGTGACTCTGTCGGGCTTACTTTTTTCTTTGCGTATTACTCTGCAGCTACGATTCGGATCGTGTTGGACAGGGTTTTTTATCAAGGAAGTCGAAAAAGTAACTGACATCGGAGTCTTGCGGTTGTCGATTAGCGTCAAAAGTCCGCCCACGTTTGTCGCGGCTATATGTGTTTTCGCAATCGGAAGGTCGCAGATTGCGGTTACGACCAGGCGACGGATATCACCGGCAGAAATCGCGCGATGGTCAGGGTCGTGCTCTGAGACGTTCTTGTAGATCACAGGTGTTTCGAAACCCACGCGGGTGGAGGGAGAAGTCGGCAGATCGGTCGTACACCTTACCAGTTCTATGGAACCCGCACTCACGCCATCGTGGTTCCGCACAACCAAGGTTAGTGTAATCACAATGGAGTGGTGCGCTTTGACGCCACCGACGATGTCTTTGGGATACACGTACTCGCCCGCGCTCTCTGACACAAGTTCAACCGAAATGTTCTTGAGTCGTTCCTCTGCGGCGTCGGCGCGATCACCGGCATGACTAAAAGCCTTAAAGGTGCTGATGATAAAACTAAGGGCAAAGCCAAAAACTGGGAGATAGAACAACAATGCCAACAACGTCGGCAAGTGCGGAGCCACTCTTGGAATGAACCTGGCAGCGATACCGATGATTGTCAGTGGAATAGTTATCCAGAAGAACACCGCGCGAAAGTTCCCCTTGCTGCCAAATGTGTCGTGAAGCATTTGCTTGATCGTCATGTTCGCTTACGCTCGCGGCATAAGACTAACTCATCCGCGAGCGCTCATCCACCTTCGTCGCCGAACCTGGCGCGATAACGAGACGGCGTACCGAGGCTTCCTGTTCCGTCAAGGGTTTCATTTCCCTGGCAGGGCCTCACCTTTATCGAGATCGGGCTCCCATCGGCCCGACAGCGTAGCCGGTGCTACCCTCATCGGCTGCGCGCCCTGGTGGGAGGTCTTAGCTCCCTCCCACCAGATAACTTCAACAAGATCGAGCTGGCCACTAACCAAGCTCGTAGCGCCCGATACCCTCGACCTTTATCGGAGCGCGCTGGCGGCGGGTAGCTTCGTCAGTCACTCGCCGCCAGTCCTTAATATCGTGGTTGCCAGCGGGGACACTGGTGAGCCGCCTGGTTGTGGAATCGCGGCCTGCTCTTAACCGGGACAGGCCGCCCCACACCCCTTCGTGGTGGACAAGCTGCATTTCTTCAGAGCTTCTTGCTCCCGTAAAAGAGGAGCATAGCAATTGCCAAGCATGCAATTCCTATCGAGAAGCCAGCGAATTGAATATAGAAGAGTATCCACGTTCTAAACCCCATGACCTGCAATTCCTCGCTGGACGGTGCCTTCACTTTGTCTCGAATGTGTCGAGCAGTGCTCTGAATGTCATGTAGCCGATTGATGATGCAGGCGACCCCAGCTACGGCTGCGACTTCGAGGAGGATGAGTGAAGTCAACAACCAATGCCGAGCGAACATGTCTGGATTAAAGTCCTTGTCCTTCAACAAGGAAAAAATGTAGCCGAGAGATGCGATTGTCAGAGTGAGAACAAAATTTAGCGTATAGCCGAGCTGGTCAATCGCGAGCTTCTGCCAACGAATGAATCTCTCTCTATCAGACTCCTTCACCGCTTGTGACTGCTGGACTTTTTCCACGCTCGCATCCTCACCGAGACTTGGATCTTGCCGCTTTCCAATGTCTTCCGGGCTTCGTTTATAGAAGTCCTTTATTTCGCTCGGAAACATCATAAGGCGCTTCCGTTGTTAGCCCAAGACATAATCATCGCTTGTCCCCCAGTCGGTGATGGTCGCTCGGGATCGTATCCAACTCAGCTTGCGGCGCGCGCACGGGCCGCTTGGGGCGGTGGAGTTTCGTTTCCTTTTCTCTGCCGCCTTTCTTTCTCATTCAGATCCGCAGCCATGCTGCCAGAGGTACCACTTATGCTCGACACTTCCGCACCAACTTCAGTCGGTCAGGCGCTCAGCGGCCAGCAGCAAGCTCCGCAGCAAGATCCACAGCAAGTGGGCAACACTCCGCTCTCCGCTCGTATGGCGCAGTTTCAAGGGCAGCAGCAGCAGCCGCAGCAGCAAGCTCCGCCACAGCCCAGCCCGCAGCAGGTGGCCACGGCGCAGAAGCACCAGCAGCTCGGGAAGGTGGCGAGCTTTCTGTTTGGTCATCAGACAGACGAAGCCGGGAACGCGGTCAAGCAGCCACCGGGCCAGCTATTTCGCAGCCTGTTAGCAGGGGCCCTCCTCGGCATGGCCGCAGGTTCAAGCGCACCGGCAGGCGGTGGCAAACTCGGCGGCGCTCTGAGTGGGCTCGGTCATGGATTTGCGGGCGTTGAACAGCAGAACTATCAGCGGCAACAGCAGGCCAAGGATGAACAGCGGAAACAGCAGGCGGAAAGCCGCGAGGAGCAGGGCTTCAAGACTGAGCAGACCATGCGAGAGGCGACTATTGCGCACGAGAACCTGGAAACGGTCCGCACGCAACAGCTCATCAATAGGGGAACGCTGGACCAGTATAAAGAACAAGCGGAGCTGGGCACCGCCAAGCTTGAGCCATACGTCGTCTCTGGCATTCCGGCAGTCGCTACGGATAAGACCGCAGATGAGCACACAGCCATCGTGAAAGCTAACCCAAAGGCCGTGGCCTGGGACTGGGAACAGACAGGCGTTAAGACCGTCCTCACCAAAGACAAGGATGGAAACCAGGTCTCACATTACGTGCCAACATTTAGCGCTTACGATCCCAACTCCAACGTCACCATCACTCCTGGCTTCATTAAGCTGCTCAAAGATGCGCACATCGATGACACCTACCCAGGCACAACTGACCGTTTGCGCGAAGGCCAGCAGTTGAAGCCAATTGAGTTCTCCGCGCTGAAGGGTCAGTACCAAAAGGCGTACAACGACAACCTTGCCAGGCAGAAGGCGGGGCTGGAAACCGAGGAGACCAAGGCCAAGATCAAGGATTACAACTCCCAGGCTCTGGAACGTTCCCGGCAGGCGGCACGCGCAGACAGAACAAACAAGCAGTCGCAGCTCCTCTCTGACGCACTCGATGATTGGGATCAGGCAGGTCCGGGTCCTGAAGGCTTCGCCAAGCTAAGTCAGAAATCACAATTCGCCATCACTACCAACCTGGTTAAGACCATCGACTCACTTGAGCGGCAGATCAAGGATGCACTTCAAGATGCCGATCAGGACCGTGCTGACAGGTTGAAAGAACAGCAAGAGCGCTATCGCGACTTACAACGCATGGCCATCCCTGCACGGTCCGCCGCCCCCGCAGGACAGTCTGCGCCGAACCTCAAGCAGACTCCGCAGAAGGCGACAGTCTACGACCCGCAAGGCCAGCCCCACTTCGTAGACGGCGATAAGGTGAACGCCTTCCTCGCTGATCCTAAGTACAAGGGTTGGCACCAGTAATCACAATGCCGACTGACAACAAGTACAACCTGGCTCCCGCGCCCGCGTCTACGAATCCCTACGGATTACAGTCAGCGACCAGTGCGGACAATCCCTACGGACTATCCGCGACTTACGCCACTGACAACCCTTACGGACTCACCGACGCTCCCAGCGATCCTACTCGCTTCTTCAATGGCGGTCAGGGTGAAGTGCGCGCGTACCAACCAACGGCCTGGGACAAGATCAGGTCGCTCTTCGGCAAGCCTTCCGAACCTGGCTTGAATGCCAGCCCGCTCGCACAGGCCGTTGGCTCAGCCATCCCGGAGGCCGCAACTCCGGCGCTTGCCGCAGCGAAGAAGTACGCGGTCGATCCGCTGAACCGCGCTGCCCAAGCTGGCGGCGATGCCTTCCGCGAAGCTGGCCGTGATGTTGTGACCGGTGCAACGCTTCTCCAACACGGCGGCGATTATCTAAATGCAACGTTGCCGTCGCCGTATGGACCGAAGCCGCCAGTGGAAAGCGTAGAGCGCAGGACCGAGCGCGAGCACCCGGTTGCACTCGGCGTTGCCGGTGGTGTTGGCTCGGTGGTTGGCTCGACTCTCGCCGATCCGCGCAACTGGCCGTTCTTGGCCTCATCCGCAGCGCGTCCCATATTGCAGAAGCTCATCGCGGGCGGATTCACAGCTCAGATGAGCGCCCAGACTTACGATGGCGCGCGCGAGCTATACGAACACTGGGACGAACTGAAGCCAGAGGAGCGTGCAGAGCTTGGAGCCAAGACCGGTGTCGGCGCATTGTTCTTAGCGAAGGGCTTGACCGAGAGTATCGGGAAGAAGGGCACAACAGAAACACCGGCGCACATCACACGCGCGGTCGATCCATCCTCTCCTCTTGGCCAAGTGCTTGCCGAGAATGCCCCATCGATTCGCGTGGCCGACTCAGATGCAGCCGCCCGCGCCTTGATTGAGAAGGATACCGTCGCTCGCCCAGTCAGCGGGGTACAACCCACCAACGTTGAAGCTCCTGGTCGCGGCACCGAACTGCGTGAGCCACTGAGCCCCGACGCACTGGATTCCGGTGCATGGTCTTTATTCGGTGCCGAACACTACCGCGACCTTACTCCTCTCCAGCAAGATGCGGTGGTGAAGTCGATGTCTAAGCGCACGGTCGGTCAGTCATTACAGACTCCGGCTGGCCACGAACAAGTGCTGGGCGAAGCCAGCGTCACCGGCCCACGCGATACCGCCGCATTTATCAATCCCTCAGCGCGCGTAGTTAGTGCCAATCATCTTCCTGTGGTCCCTTATGACGCCGTGCTCGCCGAGGCTACCCACAAGATCATCACCAATAGCGACGAGCTGCAACGCGCTGGCGTGGACGTGACGAAGATCACCAAGCCAGCCGACATTGATGCTGTGCTTCAGCGCGCCTCCGACGTAATCAAGAGTGGGCTTGATGAGCGCGCAGAAGCTACGATCACATTTCAGGCTCAGACCCAACTGGCTGCAGACCTGGGTATGAGCGTCGAACAGCTACTGTCACGTAAGCCTGGGGAAGCCTTCAACACAGAACAAGCTCTCGCTGCGCGTGCTCTGCTTATCCAATCCTCGCGGCATGTACTCGATCTGGCCAGGATCGCCGCGCAGAGCGGAAATGCTGCATCACTGGAGGCTGCTACCACTGCCATCGCGCAACATCA
>Ga0210389_10001169_pt1 | contig 21514 bp, 19 predicted proteins | sample IncBWH28OmetaG_FD_160127 | JGI IMG/M metagenome (GOLD analysis project Ga0210389, IMG submission 160127) | Forest soil microbial communities from Barre Woods Harvard Forest LTER site, Petersham, Massachusetts, United States - Inc-BW-H-28-O ...
CCGGATACGCACCGCACCACTCGTCGATGTGCCAGTCGTTATAGGCCTGCACCAGAGCCACCGAGAATTCCTGATCTTCGGTGGCGAACAGGCGGCCCGCAAACCCGGGGAAGGACGGGAAGCAGATCGACGCAAGGATGCCTCCGGCGTTCATGTCCTTGATGCGTTCGTCGACGTTGTAGCAACCCGGCCGGATCTCGTCCAGTCCCGTCGGCTCGATTCCGTACTCTTCCTTGGGCCGGCCGGCGACCGCGTTGAGTGCCACGTTCGGGATGACCGTGTCGCGGAACTTCCACATATCCGAGCCATCGGGGTTGTGCACCAACCGAGGCGCGTCATCCAGATACTTCTTCGGCAGGTGGCCTTTGAACATGCCAGGGGGCTCAACAGTGTGGTCGTCCACGCTGATCAGAATCATGTCTTCTTTGTTCATGCCCATTCCCTTCCCAATCCGATCCGTCTGAGCCATTCGGACGCGCTACTCGCCAACACAGCATCGGCGAACCGCCGCGGAGCGCAAAGATCCCTGGTGTGAAAACTATCTTCTCGTGAAGTGAGAATCAACATCCGAGGTAGGCGCACAAGGTGGCGCAACAGGGCCGCACGCGCGCGACAACCCGGAATACCGGGATACCGGCGCCTGGTAGCGGGCAATCGCAACCACGCCGGACCGGTGTCGGAATCACCGATCGCCGGGCCCCGCCCCACCGGGCGCCATTGACCGGCAGACCGAATCATGCAACTCTATTGGTTAGAAATGAGAATCTGATTCTCTTTGACCGAGAAGTGGTCAAGAGGATGCCGAGAGGAGATGGCGGATGCGCCTGCAGCCGCTGCCGGCGGATGAGTGGGACGAGACCGTACAGCGGTCGCTGTCGGTCATGCTGCCCCCGGAACGCTGCAACCCGCGAGACGCCTCCAACGCGCTTGCGACGTTCGCCAACCACCCGGCGTTGACCAAGGCATTCCTGCGGTTCAACGTCCACCTCTTGTATTCGTCCACGCTGCCGCCACGCATCCGGGAATTGGCCATCCTGCGGGTCGCACACCGTCGCGATTGCGCGTACGAATGGGCCCACCACGTCGATCTGGCCAGAGACGCCGGAATCAGCGACGACGAAATCGCCGCGGTTCGCCGCGCCGGCGAAGGCAGCGCCGGCGACTTCGAGGCGTTCGAGCGTGCGGTGCTCGCCGGGGTCGACGAACTCGATGAGAAGTCCCAGCTGTCCGACGAGACCTGGGCCGCGCTCGGCAACCGACTGGACGACCGCCAACTGATGGACTACATCTTCACGGTCGGCTGCTACACCCTGCTGGCCATGGCCTTCAACACTTTTGGCGTCGAGGTAGAAAGGTAGAGCCTTGCCCCACTTCGCGAAACCGGCTGCGGGAAGCTGGACAGAGAACTACCCCGAACTGGGGACAGCACCGGTCGATTACAGCGACTCGATCGATCCGGCATTCTTCGAAGTCGAGCGCGAGGCGATCTTCAAGCGGACGTGGCTCAACGTCGGCCGCGTCGAGCGCCTGCCGCGCACCGGCAGCTATTTCACGAAGGAACTGCCGTCGGCCGGCAAGGGTATGTCGGTGATCATCGTCAAGACCAAGGACGGGTCGGTCAAGGCGTTTCACAACGTCTGCCGCCATCGCGGAAACAAGCTGGTATGGAATGACTATCCCCACCAGGAAACCAGCGGCACGTGCCGGCAATTCACCTGCAAGTACCACGCCTGGCGCTACAGCCTCGACGGTGAGCTGACCTTCATTCAGCAGGAAGATGAGTTCTTCGACGTCGACAAGAGCCGATACGGGTTGGTGCCGGTGCGCTGCGAGGTGTGGGAAGGGTTCATTTTCATCAATTTCGACCAACACGCGAAGCCACTTGCCGACTATCTCGGACCACTGGCCAAGGGGATCGAGGGCTACCCCTTCGGTGACATGACCGAGTCCTACTCCTACCGGGCCGAGGTCGGCAGCAACTGGAAGCTGTTCATCGACGCGTTCGCCGAGTTCTACCACGCGCCGGTGCTGCACCAGGGCCAGTACACCAAGGACGAAGCCGCCAAGATCATGAAGCACGGCTTCGAGGCGCTGTACTACGAGCTGGCGAGCCCGCACGGAATGATTTCGACCTGGGGAGGTCAGGCGCCACCGGCGGACATGTCCATGGTCAAGCCCATGGACCAGGTGCTGCGCAGCGGGCTGTTCGGGCCTTGGGACAAGCCGGAAGTCATCGAGCGGCTCGATCAGCTTCCGCCGGGCGTCAACCCAAAGAAGGTGCCCCAGTGGGGCATTGACTCGTGGCACTTCTTCCCGAACTTCATGTTGCTGATCTGGGAGCCGGGCTGGTACCTGACCTATCACTACTGGCCCACCGCAGTCGACAAGCACATCTTCGAATGCACGCTGTATTTCGTTCCGCCGAGAAACGCACGGGAACGATTGGCCCATGAGTTGGCCGCGGTGACGTTCAAGGAGTACGCGCTGCAGGACGCCAACACCCTGGAGGCGACGCAGACCATGATCGGCACCCGGGTCGTCAAAGATTTCCCGCTGTGCGATCAGGAAATTCTGCTGCGCCATCTCCACAAGGTCACGGGGGACTACGTGAAGGAGTACCAGACCAATGGCCACGCCAAGTAGGCTGCCCGCCGAATTCGCCGACCTGGAGCCCTATCTGGAGTGGGACCTTGCCACCGAGCCGGAGCGCTACGCCAAACGGCTGGCCTCGTCGATGACCGAGATGCAGGCGTTTTACGACGCTGCGTTCCCCCGCCTGAACGACGTCATCGCCTACTGCGACAAGTACCCACTGGACGATCTGCCCGACGACGCACGGACACTGATGCACGTGATGCAGTCGCTGGTTATGGTGTCGTTCCCGGTGGAGGCGTGGAAGCAGCCGCGCGTGCCCGACAGCGGCGCCGCCTGGGTGGAGCTGATCCGGGAACCGGTGATCTGAGAGATGTTGACGCTCAAGGCCGCCGGGCTCCTCGATGTCGATTCCGGCGAGATCGTGTCGCCGGGCATCCTGCGGGTCGACGGTGACCGGATCGCCGGTGTCGGAGGTGACGCCGGAGGTGGGCTGAGCGACCACCTCATTGATCTAGGGGACCAGATCCTGCTGCCCGGGCTGATGGACATGGAGGTCAACCTGCTGATGGGTGGGCGGGGGGAGAAACCCGGTCTGTCCCAAGTCCAGGATGACCCACCCACGCGGGTATTGCGTGCGGTCGGCAATGCCCGCCGCACGTTGCGCGCCGGCTTCACCACGGTGCGCAACCTCGGGCTGTTCGTCAAGACCGGCGGCTACCTGCTCGACGTCGCGCTGGGCAGGGCCATCGACGCGGGCTGGATCGACGGGCCGCGGGTGGTACCGGCCGGGCATGCCATCACACCCACCGGTGGGCATCTGGACCCGACGATGTTCGCCGCGTTCGCACCCCACGTGCTCGAATTGACGGTCGAAGAAGGTATCGCCAACGGGATCGACGAGATCCGCAAGGCGGTGCGCTATCAGATCAAGCACGGTGCCGAGCTGATCAAGGTCTGCTGCTCGGGCGGGGTGATGTCGCTGACGGGACCGCCTGGTGCGCAGCACTATTCGGACGAGGAACTGCGCGCCATCGTCGACGAGGCGCATCGGCGCGGGCTGCGCGTCGCGGCGCACACGCACGGCGCCGAAGCGGTCAGGCACGCCGTCGCGGCCGGCATCGACTGCATCGAGCACGGCTTTTTGATCGACGACGACGCGATCGCGACGATGGTCGAGCACGGCACCTTCCTGGTATCCACGCGGCGCCTGGCCGAGGGGATGGACGTCTCGCACGCGCCGCCCGAACTACAGGCCAAAGCGGCGGAGATGTTCCCGAAGTCACGCACCTCGATTCTGGCCGCCTACAAGGCGGGCGTGAAGATCGCGGTCGGCACCGACGCACCCGCGATACCACACGGGCGCAACGCGGACGAGCTTGTCACCCTTGTCAATTGGGGCCTGCCCCCGTTGGCGGTGCTGCGGGCGGCCACCGTGACCGCCGCCGAGCTGATCAACGCAGACGACCGGGGACGACTCATGCCGGGCCAGCTCGCCGATATCATCGCGGTGCCGGGAAACCCATTGCAAGACATCACAGTTACCCAGCACGTCAGCTTTGTCATGAAAGGCGGCAAGGTCTATGTCGACGCATCAACCAACCAAAAGCGAACCAACCAGAACTGACGACCTGGTCGAGATCCAGCAACTACTCGCCCGCTACGCGGTCACCATCACCCAGGAAGACATCGAAGGCCTGCTAGCCGTCTTCACCCCCGACGGAACCTACAGCGCCTTCGGCGACACATACCACCTGGACAGGTTCCCGGAGTTGGTCGCCGCGGCACCAAAGGGCTTGTTTCTCACCGCAACTGCGGTGGTCGACATCGACGGCGATTCGGCCAGCGGCACCCAGCCGCTGTGCTTCATCGACCACGCCACTCACGACATGCGAATCGGTTACTACCGCGACGCCTATGTCCGCACCATCGACGGGTGGCGGCTGAAGACCCGCGCCATGACGTTCATTCGTCGCAGCGGCGTGCACGACTCGGGACGCCCACACGCCATAGGCCGTCCCACACCGTGAATGTCGAGCAGTTCCGGGCAGACCTTCGCGCGTGGCTCGACGAACACGATTTGACCCCGGGGCCCGACCACTCGCTGCACGCGCAGATGCAGCAACTCGCCCGCGTCCACCGGGCGCTCTACGACGCCGATTGGATGCGGTACGGCTGGCCCGTCGAGGTCGGCGGACTGGGTGGCCCCGCGCTGCTTCGCGCGATCGTCGGCGAGGAAGTCGTCGGCCGCCGGCTCGCCGAACCCGGCCCCTACTCGATGGTCGAGGTGCTGGCGCCCACAATGATCGATTACGCCCCTGCCGAACTCGCCGCGGATATGGTGCCGCGGCTACTCAGCGGTCGCGAGCAGTGGTGTCAGGGCTTTTCGGAACCCGGTTCGGGCAGCGACCTGGCATCGCTGTCCACCCGCGCTTTGCCGAAAGGCAACGGCGATGAAGCCTGGATCGTCAACGGCCAGAAGGTCTGGACCAGCTTCGCGCAGTTCTCCACTCGATGCGTCCTACTCACCCGCACCGCGGCCGGCCATGAGGGCATCACCGCGTTCTTCGTCGACCTGGACTCGCCGGGCATCACCGTTCGGCCGCTACGCACCATGCACGGGGTCGATGAGTTCTGCGAGGTCTATTACGACGACGTGGTGGTCCCGGCGAGCCGGATGCTTGGCCGGCCAGGCGATGGCTGGCGGCTGGCGATGGACCTGCTGCCCTACGAACGCTCCACCTGCTTTTGGCAGCGCATCGCTTACCTCTACTCAAGATTCGACGAGCTCATCGGAGAAACTTCAGCGACTGCCGACGAATTCGAGCTCGGCTCCGCCTATCTCGCGCTTCACACGTTGCGCTGCCGATCCCGTCGCACCCAGCACCGGCTGCGCGACGGAGCCCGTCTGGGCCCGGAAACTTCCATCGACAAGGTGCTGCTGGCCACCGCCGAGCAACGGCTCTACGACACCGCCCGCGAACTGCTGGGCGGGACAGTGGAACTCGACGAGACACCGTGGCGGTCGGAGTACTTGTATTCGCGCGCGGCGACCATCTATGGCGGCACCGCCGAAATCCAGCGCAATATCATCGCCCGCCGGCTGCTCGACCTCGGGGAGGAGTGAATCGTGGATCCCGCGACAGACCCCGAATCACTACGCCTGCTGACCGATTCGGTGCGAACAACCATGACGGATCCTTCCGTGGCCTCAGGGGCCAAGCTCGATGTGGCGCTCAACGACTTGGGCTGGCTCGACATGTTGGACGAAATGCCCGACACGGCAATTCCTTTGGTGTTCCGGCTGCTCGGCGAGACCGGCACTCACGCTCCGCTGCTCAACGACGTGGTGCTGCGCGCGGCGGGGGCCACACCGGGCGGCACGCTGCCGCTGCCGTTCGCGGGTGGCTCCTGGGTGGTATGGGAGCGCGGCGATGGCCCCACCGCGGCGCTCGACGGCGAACTGCCGATACACCGCACGCCGCAAGGGGATCCCGTGCCGGTTACCGCGCTGGCCGCGGGGCGGCGGGCACTGGGCTGGTGGCTCGTCGGCAGCAGCCGGGCGATGCTGTCACTGGCGCGCCAGCACGCGCTGGACCGCGTTCAATTCGGCCGGCGCATCGCCTCGTTCCAGGCGGTCCGGCACCGGCTGGCCGAGACGCTCGTGACGATTGAGGGCGCCGAGGCAACTCTGGACGTCGCCAGCGCGCAACCGGACGACCGCGACGGACTGGCTTCCTTGCTGGCCAAGGCCGCGGCCGGCCAGGCTGCGCTGACGTCCGCACGCCACTGCCAACAAGTGCTGGGCGGCATCGGCTTCACCGCCGAGCACCGGCTCCACCACCACATCAAGCGGTCCCTGATCTTGGACGGTTTGCTTGGCAGCGCACGAGAACTGACGCAGCAGGCCGGAGCGTCCCTGCGGATCAAGGGATCTGCCCCACGCCTGGCCCAGCTGTAGCGGCCGGACCGACAGCACGCCGCCCGCGCACGTAGACTCATCTCGCCTGTAGGTCCACACGATAGGACGCGATGAGTCACCCCGACGCGCCTCGTAACGAGTTCGGCGTCGCCTCGGTGATCTTGGGCGTGGTCGCACTGATGACTTGCTGGCTGCTGATTGGTGTGCCCTTCGGCATAGCGGCGGTGATAACCGGCGATATCGCTCGCAGGCGTGTGCAACGCGGCATAGCGAACAATCCCCGAGTAGCGGCTGCCGGCATCGCGTTGGGAGCGGTGGCGATCGTGGCCGGGCTCGTCGCGATCGGTTACTACGCCTGGCTGGACGCCCAAACGCCGTGATCAGTGCTGCCTGACAGCTAGCTGCGGGGCAGCCTGAGTATCCGTTCGGCGATGATGTTCCGCTGTATTTCGGATGTGCCGCCGGCGATGGTTGCGGCGAACGTACGCGCATACCGATCGAACCAGCTGCGGTAGTGGCTGTCCAGGTTCAACGGCGCGAACGGGGCGGTGACCGCGCGGTATACGAGCCCATCGACCCCTGCGGCGTTCAGCGCAGCCTCGGAGGCGCTTTGCAGGGCCTCCGACCCGAGGAGCTTGAGCACCGACTGGGCGGGCACGTCCGCTTCCCCGCGATCCGCTCGCGCCAAGGCGGCCGACCCCAGCAGCCGCAGCGCCTGGGCATCCATCACGAGGGTGGCGCAGCGATCCCGCTCCAGCCGTCCGGATGGTGCGAAATCGACAGTCAGCTCGTGCAGCAAATCGACGTACCCCATCCACAGCATCACGCGCTCGTGACCAAGGGAGCCGGTTGCCACCCGCCAGCCCTCGTTGAGCTGACCCACCAAATTCTCGGCCGGCACCCGCGCATCGGTGAAGAACACCTCGTTGAAGTCGACCTCGTCGCTGTCACACAGTGACGCGAACGGACGGCGCACTACCCCGGGGGTGTCGGTCGGGATCATCAAAACACTGATGCCCTTATGTTTTGGCTGCTGTGGATCGGTGCGCACGAACGTCAACAGCACGTCGGCGTCATGGGCGCCCGACGTCCACACCTTCTGCCCGTTGACGACGAAGTGGTCGCCGTCAAGCACAGCCCGCGTTTTTAGTGAAGCCAGATCCGAGCCCGCGCCGGGTTCGCTCATCCCCAGCGACGCGGTGATCTCGGCCCGCAGGATCGGCACCACCCATCGCCGCTTTTGCGCTGGCGTGCCAAACGTCAGCAACGACGCGGCAATGATGCCCACACCTTGCGGATTGAAGCTCTGATAGATACGCCGCCGGCCCAACTCCTCCAGGTAGACATACTGCTGCAATAGCGTGGCGTTGCGTCCACCGAATTCCGGCGGATTGCCGGGCAGCAGCCACCCGCTGTCGAAGAGCAACCGCTGCCAGCGCCGGGCCCACTGCGGGATGTGCGAACTGGACCGCGGCCGCGCGACCGCCTCGGCCTCGGGTGGCAGATGTGCATCGAGGAAGGCCACGAATTCGGCGCGGAAAGCCTCGACGCCGGCGTCGAAGGTCAGTTGCACAGCACTCCCCGAAGCTTCCAACCGCTCGCGAACGACCGGCAGATCAAGATTTCCCGATTCTCCGGGACCGCACATTCTGCTCTTACGGTTACGCTTCCATAGACACGTGTAAGAGAATACTATTCTCGTCGTGAGGAAGTTACAATCTCGGACACGGCGTCCGTGAGGGGGTCGAGCAGAGCGATGTCACGGCGTTCTCCGGTAGAGTCCGATCATGTCTTTCCCACGCGGCAAGCGTCTGAGGCGCCCGTGACCAGCCCGAGCGAAGAACCCGCCTGGAAGCAGCGTGCCGTCGAGCGGTCCATCAAGACTGCGAAATTGCGAGCAGCGCAACGCGTTCAGCGCTTCCTCGACGCCGCGCAGGCGATCATCATCGAGAAGGGCAGCACCGATTTCACCGTCCAGGAAGTCGTGGACCGGTCGCGCCAGTCGCTGCGGAGCTTCTACCTGCAGTTCGACGGCAAGCACGAGTTGCTGCTCGCGCTGTTCGAAGACGCGCTGAGCCGATCCGCCGACCAGATCCGCGCCGCCACGGAAGGCCACACCGATCCGCTGGAGCGGCTGAAAGTCGCCGTCGAGCTGCTGTACGAGGCTTCGCGTCCCGACCCGACGGCCAAGCGGCCGCTCTTCACCGACTTCGCACCCCGTTTGCTCGTCACGCATCCCGTCGAGGTCAAGATAGCCCACGCACCGCTGCTGGCATTGCTGACCGAGCTCATGGAAGCCGCCGCGGAAGCCGGCGAGTTGCGCGCCGACATCAACGCGAGGCGGGTGGCCGCCATGACGATGCAGACAGTCATGTTCATCGCACAATCCAGCGGCGGCACCGACGACGCGTCGGTCCATCCCATCTCCGCCGACGAGGTGTGGGACTTCTGTTCACGAGGATTCGTCGGCTAACACGCGCGAAGCGCGCCCTCCCTTCATTGGCGAACTGAGCAAATCGCGCACGCGATTTGTCTGCGGAGAATCTGATTCTCAAATATTGAGAATCAGAAATGGTCAAAACGGATTCGGCGTTGACACAATTGGTGGGTGATGACAGAGTTCACATGCGGCACGATCCGCGGTCCCGGGGGCGCGGTTCCGGCGAGAGGTGCGCTGAGCCGTGCCAATCGACGAATTGAGGTAGCCATGACTGGACGAGTCGAAGGCAAAGTCGCTTTCATCACCGGGGCGGCACGTGGTCAGGGCCGCAGCCACGCGGTGCGGTTGGCGGAGGAAGGTGCCGACATCATCGCCATCGACATCTGCAAGCCCATCCGCGAGTCCACGGCGGGCAGTGCGGCGATCCCGGCGTCGACGCCGGAGGATCTGGCGCAGACGGCCGATCTGGTCAAAGGCCAGAATCGCCGAATTTTCACGGCCGAAGTCGACGTGCGTGACTACGCGGCGTTGAAGGCGGCCGTCGACGCCGGCGTGGAACAGCTGGGCCGGCTGGACATCATCGTGGCCAACGCGGGCATCGGCAACGGCGGTCAAACGCTGGACAAAACCAGCGAAGAGGATTGGACGGAAATGATCGACGTCAACTTATCGGGGGTGTGGAAAACCGTGAAAGCCGGTGTCCCGCACATCCTGGCAGGCGGGCGCGGCGGGTCGATCATCCTGACCAGTTCGGTCGGCGGGCTCAAGGCCTACCCGCATACGGGCCATTACGTCGCGGCCAAGCACGGTGTCGTGGGGCTGATGCGCGCCTTCGGAGTCGAGTTGGGGCACCACATGATTCGCGTCAACTCAGTGCATCCGACTCACGTGAGCACTCCGATGATCATGAACGAGGGTACGTGGAGAATGTTCCGGCCGGACCTGGAAAATCCGGGTCCCGACGACATGGCACCGATCTGTCAGATGTTCCACACGCTGCCGATTCCATGGGTGGAGCCGGTGGACATCAGCAACGCGGTGCTGTTCTTTGCCTCCGACGAGTCCCGCTATGTCACCGGCGTGACCCTGCCCATCGACGCGGGTAGCTGCCTCAAATAGGGCCTGAAATAGGGGCTCGCCGGTGGACTAGGCGCGGACGCTGATTTTGAAGATGGCCGTGGAGATCGTTCCGAAGACGTTGCGCCCACCGATGAAAAGGCGTTTCACGTCATAACCCGCGACGTCTTTCATGTTCTCGCCGCCGAACCGTGCCGGCGCCTGGCCGTCCGACAGGATGACATCGAGGCCTAGCAGGCTGTGCCGCAAGGCTATTCGCTCCGCGCCCGTCGCGCTTGCGATGAGTTCGCCGACGGTGCGCGCGGGTCCCTCGTCGGGAATGGCCGCGCAAGAAACACCGTGTTCGGCAAGGTGTCGAGACAGGTCTCCGAGGGTGACCGCGGCACCGACAACCAAGCTGAGGTTGGCGGTGTTGACCACGATTTGTGTGCCCCCGGCGTCGTGGGTCGACGGGGATTGCGGGACCGCAGCGTCCGCCGCCGTCCGGTAGGGCGCCAAGGCGGCATTCAGCGCGGCTTCAAAAGAGGCCACGCCAGGTTCGTCCGGCGAAAGCTCCGGCAACATGATGCCGGGGTTGAAGAGTCCCGTGGGATCGAAGACGCGTTTGATCGCGCGTTGGGCCGCGATCTCAACCGGGGTGAATCGCTTGGTCATGAATTGGACCTTCTCGGTGCCCACTCCATGCTCACCGGTGATGGTGCCGCCCAGTTCCAATGCGGCCTCGATGATTTCGTTGTTGGCGGCCTCCAGCGCGGCGGCCGCTTTAGGGTTGTCGCGGTCGAAGAAGGTGGTGGGGTGGAGGTCGCCGTCGCCGGCGTGGCCGGTCACCGCGATGAACAGCAGATCATCGGCGTGCCGGACAGCCGTGGCCTGGATGGCTTCCTGCATGTCGGGGATGTGTTGCCGGGGCACGGTGACGTCTCCGATGAAGAATCCCTTCCCGCTTCGCACTACCATGTCGGGGGCATGCAGGCGCCCGTACCAGAGCTTGGCGCGCGCATCCGCGTCATCGGCTCGGCGCACCTCGACGGCGTTACGTCGAAGGACCTGCTCCACGGTTTCGGTATCGCGGTCGACCTGTTCGGCGGTGCCGTCGATGTCCAACAGCACGATCGCGGCGACATCGGTCGGGTAGCCAGTGTCGGTGAACTGCTGCAGGCCGACGATCCCCGCGTGGTCGAGCCATTCCACCGCCGCGGGCACGGTTCCGGTTTCGATGATGGCTGAGATGGTGGACGCCGCTTCGTGGGCGGTGGCGAAACTGCCCATGAGGCTGCGGGTGACGGGTGGGATCGGCCGCAGCGCCACCGTCGCCTCAGTGAGGATCCCCAGCGTGCCTTCCGAACCGACAAGCACGCCAAGCAAGTCGGGGCCGTCGTCGGTCGCGCTCAGGACGATTACGGTTCCGTCGGCCAGCACGAACTCGATGGCCAACACGTGGTTATAAGTCACGCCGTACTTGAGCGCGTGAGGGCCGCCGGCGTTTTCGATGATATTGCCGCCCACCGTGGCAAGGTGCGCAGACACGGGGTCGGGCGAGAAGCACAGCCCGTGCGGCGCGAGCTTCTGCTGCAGGACGGAGTTGATGACACCGGGCTCAACCCGAGCGGACCCCGCGGACGGGTCGATGTCCAGAATCCGGTTCATCGTCGATAAGTCGACCAAGACGCGGTCCACGTCGGGCATCATCGCCCCGGCGCAGTTGGACGCGCCACCACGCGTGACAATGGGGACCTGATGTTCGGCGGCGATCCGGACGATCGCGACCACCTCGTCGCGCGTGCGCGGACGGAGCAGCAGTCCCGGCTGACCGCCAACACCCCAGTAGTCTGTGCCCCTTTCGGTCAGCGTGGCGGCGTCGGTGACCACCGCGTCCGGACCGCTCAGTGCGGCGCTGAACGAAGCGATGAGCTTGTCGTCCATATTGTGTTCCTTGGTCAGGAAAGTCGGGCAATGGTTGTCCGTGCACGCGGTCGACTTCGGCCACAGGCATGGTCATTGGGCCGGTCCGGTAACTTGCGGGTCAGGCCTGAACCGGGGTGATGCGCGCGTTGATAAGGGTTGGTCGTTGCCGGTCGGCGATGCCAGCTTCCACCAAGTGGATCACCTCCTCGGTGCTGTGCGCTTCGTGGGCGTCAACCCCGTAGCTGGCGGCGGTTGCCACCACGTCGAGGCCGGGCAGGTCAAGGCCGGGAACACCAGGTGTTTTCTCCCACCCGCCGAACTGTTTGAGCACACCGTATTCGGCGTTGGATGCGACCACGATCGTGACCGGGATTTGATAGTGCGCCGCGGTCCACAGCGCGGTGATCGCGTAATGCATTGAGCCGTCACCCATCAGCGCGACAACGGGACGATCTGGGGCAGCGAGCTGAGCACCAGCAGCTGCGGGTAGCCCATAGCCGAGTCCGCCACCGGCAGCCGACAAATGCGAGAACGGGTAACCGGGTCGGATGCTGGTCGTCATTACGACCTCGTTGCTGCCGGCTTCGCTGACCCACAGGGTCTCCGGGGGTGCGGCCCGACCGACCGCTGTCCACAGCGCTTCGGGCTTTAGCGGCGCCTGCGCGTTTTCGACATCGGGGATCGGGGCTCGCGGCGCCGGGGCGGGCCGCTGACTTGGTTTCGCGGCGCCGAGCAAGGCCTGGGCGGCACTGGCCAGGTCGGCGACGATCGCGTCCCCGACAGGGGCACGGGCGGCTTCATCGGGATCATTGGTGATGTGAATCAGGCTCGCGCCTTCGGGTAGATAGGGCCCCGGCACCAACGGGTAATACCGAAAGACCGGGGTGCCGATCGCCAATAGCAGGTCGTGTCCGGCTAGCGTCTGGGAGATCCAGCCAGCCCCGGGCGGCAACATGCCCTGATACAGCGGGTGATTCTCGGGAAATCCGCTCCACCCGGTCAGCGGGGCCGTCCACACGAGTGACTGGGTGCGCTCGGCCAACGCGACCACCGCCTCCCACGCGCCATAGCGTTCGACGTCACCGCCCACGATCAACACCGGCGATTTCGCGGCCTCCAGTCGCGCAGCGATCTTCTCGGCGAGTTCCGCGGGGAACCCCGCGGCATGGGTGACGGAGCGCTCGCGCACTGCGGCGATATCGCCGACCTGGGTGTCGTCGAGTTCGACCGGCATGTCATCCATCGGCAATGAGACGAACACGGGCCCCATCGGTGGGGTCGTGGCCAGGTGGATGGCACGAGCGAGCACGGCGGGAGCCTCGCTTGCGATGGCCGGTTCAGCCGCCCATTTCACAAACGGCCGGGGCACTGTGGTGGCCTCGAGGTTGGTCAGCAGGCAGTACTGGTTTTGCATGTTCCGTCGCTGGTTTCCCGCCGTGACGATCAGTGGAGTCTTGTTGACGAACGCGTTGTACAGCTGACCTTGGGCATTGCCCATGCCTGGCGCGGTGTGCAGGTTGACCAGAGCGGGGCGACCACTGACTTGCGCATACGCGTCGGCCATCCCTACCGGCACCATCTCCTGCAGCCCCAGCAGATAACGAAAATCGTCTGGAAAGTCTTGCATGAGCGCCAGTTCCGACGAGCCGGGATTACCGAACCAGGTCGTCAAATTGTGTGAGCGAAACAGGTCGAGGATTGCGTCGCGGACGGTCGTCATTTGGTGATTATCGCTTTCGTTTGCGTGGCTTGGTAGACCCGTTAATCGAATGCACCGGCCCGCGGATCCATTGCCCGATCCAATGCGAAGTCCGCGACTTGTTCCCTGCCGGGTTCGCCGCAGGTGAAATGGTTCGTCCGGGAAATAGCTTGGCGGCAGCGACGGCGGTGCGTCTCCCTTTCAGTTATCGATCGGGTTGGGGCAGCGGCATATAGCGCGGCACACGACCGTGTCCACGTCTCTGCGGCTGTCGCCCATCTTCTTTACTTTTGCGGCCTAGCACAATTGTCAATGGCTCAAGGTTGCGGGCGAAGTTTGTGCCTTCACACAGATGCCATCGGGAGGTCGTGTCATCATCATCGGGTGGCTGGCCTTTGCACCCCGAGTAGCGCGGTGCGGGCGATTTTTGCGCGGATCGACGCCGACGAGATAGCGCGCCAGATGGATCTGGCGTTTCGTGAGCTGCCCAACTACACACGATTCGTCGCCGAGGATCCCACGGACCGGGGTCATCCGGCCATCCGGTGGAACGTCGCTCTGATACTTCGTTGGCTGGCTGACGGTGTCTCACCTGACGAAAGCATGATCTCAGAGCTGCATGAGGTGGTGCGGGTCCGCGCGACAGCCGCCGAGCCGATGCATGAAGGACTGCTGGTGTACCGGGCGGGAGTCCGCATTATGTGGAACGTCCTGCTCGACGCGGCGACCGATAGTGAACGCGCGCTGCTGCTCGAAGAAGCCGATATCTTGTGGAGCTATCTGGAACTCGTGATTAACGCGTTTGCTCAGGCCTACGCCGACGAGCAAGACGCGCCCCACACCGTCGGTGAACGTCGCGCGGGGACACTTCTTGACAGATTGTGCGCGCGGGGACCGATCACCGTCGACGATCGAGAGCGCGCGGAGTTCCTCGGATTCGACCTTGCCGGTCCGCATCGGCCCTTCGTGGCTCGCCTCGCCGGAGCCACCACTGCCCAGCACATCGGGCTCGCCCGCCGGTTGCGCTCACAAGGGGTGCTCGCGACGACCGAGGGCGGCCAGATCGCCGGCTTGTGCGCCGAGAATTTCGATTGGACGGCGCAGCTCGATGATCCGCGTCTCCTGTTGGCCTGCGATCGTCCAACGGAGCGATCCCGGCTGGCCGCTGCCCTCGAAAGCCTAAGGATGCTAGTCGGTTTCGCCGATGACGCCGGACTCACCGGAGTGGTCACGGTCCGTGACTTCCTCTTACACCTGCTGCTGGCGCAGTCCCCCGAGATCGCCGACGACATCGTCGATCGAGTCTTCGGCGGTCTCGGCGGTGTCGAGCACGCCGACCTCGCCGCGACACTACGGTGCTTGGCCGCCAACGGCTTTGACCGCGGAGCCACAGCAGCAGAACTCATCGTGCACCGCAACACCGTGCTCTACCGTATTCAGCGGATCCAGAAACTGAACGGTCTGGATCTGCAGAACCCAATGGACCAGAACCTGGTTTGCCTAGCCATTCTGTGGACGCAGATCAAGCCCCGAATCTCACCGGGTCTATAACGAAGCGCCTACACGACCCGGGATGCAGATGAACGTATTCGTATCTGATTTCAGGGACCGCGGGGCGGTAATCACCGGCGGTGCGAGTGGCATCGGTTTGGCGACCGCCAGCGAGTTCGCTCGCCGCGGAGCCCGTTTGGTGCTTGCGGACGTCGACAAACCAGCGCTGGAACGGGCGGTGGCAAGGCTGCGCGCCGAGGGGTTCGAGGCCCACGGCGTGATGTGCGATGTCCGGGATCTCGACGAAGTGGTTCACCTCGCCGACGAGGCGTTCCGGTTGCTCGGCCAGGTAGACATCATCTTCAGCAACGCCGGCATCGTTGTCGCGGGCCCGATCGCGCAGCTGACGCACGATGACTGGCGCTGGGTGATCGATATCGACCTATGGGGCTCGATCCACACTGTCGAGGCGTTCCTGCCGAGGTTGCTCGAGCAGGGCGCGGGCGGCCACATCGCCTTCACCGCGTCGTTTGCCGGCTTGGTTCCCAATGCTGGACTCGGGGCCTACGGCGTTGCCAAATACGGCGTCGTCGCCCTGGCTGAGACGTTGGCCCGCGAGGTCAAGGACAACGGCATCGGTGTGTCGGTGCTCTGCCCGATGGTCGTCGAAACCAAACTCATTTCCAACTCCGAGCGCATCCGCGGCGCGGACTACGGACTCGCGTCGACGTCCGACGTGACGGGGTCGCTCGGGCCGCTCCCGACGCAAGGCCAGAGCATGGGGGCCGACGACGTGGCGCGGCTGACCGCCGACGCGATTCTGGCCAACCGTTTGTACATCCTGCCCCACGAGGCGGCCCGCAGCTCGATCAAGCGCAGGTTCGAACGCATCGACCGGACGTTTGACGACCAGGCCGACGAGGGGTGGAATCACTAGCGGGACGGCCCGAGCCGGTAGTCCTCCGTCTTCGGATCGTGATACCAACCGCTCGCCGCATGGGTGCCGCCGTCGACGTGCAGCGTCTGCCCGGTCAGGTAGGCCGACATATCAGACGCCAGAAATACTGCGGCACTGGCTATTTCGTCGACATGGCCGGGTCGCCCCAGCGGGACGATGTCGCCCATGCGCTGCACCCCGACATCGCCGCTGAGCTGTGCCAGCCCTTCGGTGAGCGTGATGTCGGGTGCTATCGCGTTGACCCGAATACCGTGGGGCGCCAGTTCCAGCGCCGCGGTCTTGGTGTAATTGACGACCCCGGCCTTCGCCGCGGCGTATGCCGCGTAACCGGGTGCGGCGCGGACGGCTTCGATCGACGTCACCGAGATGATGCTGCCGGCAAGGCCCTCCGACACCAACAGCCGCGCGATCCGCTGCGTACACAGCAGCACATGACGCAGGTTGGCTTTATACAGTGCGTCCCAACCGTTTTCGCTGGTGTCCAGCAGCGGCGACGAGAACACACCACCGGCGTTGTTCACCAGAATGGTGGGCGACCCGAGGTCGGCTGCGGTGCGCCGAAGCGCCTCATCCACCTGGTCGCTGTCGCGGACGTCGGTCACGATCCCGAGCGCACCAATGGATTCCGCGGCCTGCGCGCAGGACTGCGGGTTGCGCTCCCAGATCGCCACCCGGGCCCCGAATGCGGCCATCCCGGCCGCGATACCGCGGCCGATGCCCGAGCCCGCGCCGGTCACCACCGCCACGCGATCCGTGAGCAGAATGTCAGCTGGGTCGATTGCCATCAATTACCTCTGCAATTGCCTCGCGAGCCGGGGGCACTCCCCCACCGGCGGTGCGCCCACCCGCCCGCGCGTTCATCCCGCCGCTTGCGCTTCGGGCCCACCTCCTCAGGCCTGCCACGAGGGACTGGAGGTCAAGACTTCCGGCCCATCAGCGGTGACGAGGACGGCTTCTCGCCCGAAGACCGCTCCGGCTCCCTGCTCCCAGACGTAGCCCGTCACGGCCAGTACCATGCCCGGCTCCAATCGCTCTTCGGCTGCGCTTCGAGGCAAGTGGTGGGAGACGACGGGCGGATCGAACCCCATGCCCAAGCCGCGCGCCACCGGCATCGGCGGAGCCGGCTCCCCTGCGGCCTGGTAGGCGGCCAGCAGTTCGCCCGCCGCGGCGCCCGGCTGGCATGCGGTTAACAGCCTGGCCCACAAGCTGTCCCAGCGTCGATACACGGCAGCCAGATTGGCCGCGCCCCAACCCATACCTGCGGGCCACGTCCGTCCCACCTCACCGATGTAGCCACCGGCCAGCACTCCAGCGGAGAAGGCCACCAGGTCACCGTCTTTCACGCGACCGCCGCCGTCCACGCGCCGCCACGGGTGATCACGGGAAGTCACCCACGCGACATCCTGATTCGCCGGCGTGCTCACCCCGCCGGCCGCCAGCGCCTCCAGCAGTACCCCGGCCAGCATCTGCTCGCTCACCCCGGGCCGCAGCTCGGACACCGCGGCCGCCAGCCCAGATTCGGCGACCGCGATCGACTCACGCAGCGAGACAATCTCTTCGGCCGTCTTGATGCGGCGCGCGGCACGCATGGCGAGTTCTCCGTCGACCAGCTCAGCATTCGGAAAGGCCGTCGGCAGCAGTCGTGCGAAAACCGGTGACAGCGCATCGGTCCCGACACGGCGCGCTCTGGCCGCGCCCTCGATGCGCCGCAGCGCCGAAATGGTGTTCATCGGATTCCACGAGATGCCATAAAGGTTCTTGCGGGGAATGTCGTCCGGAACGCCTTCGTCCCACGTGCTGAGCAGATGCACCGCGCCGGTCGCCCGCACCAGCACGCAGGTCGGGCCGAACGGCCGCGTCCCCGCGACCCACAACTGCGGCGCGCCGGCGACGTAGCGGACGTTGGCCTGCCGACCGAGGACCAACACATCGAGATCGTGCGCCGCCATCTGATCGAGCGCCCGGCGGCGGCGCCCGGTGCGCAACGCGCGATCGTCCGGCAGGACTTCAGTGGCCATACGGGTCATAGGGGTAGTCGGTCAATCGGGTCCAGCCTTCCTCGGTGATCACCAAGACCTCTTCGCTGCGGTAGCCTCCGGTACCGTCCTCCCACACCACCGGCTCCAGCACCAGCACCATGCCCGGTTGCAGGACGAAGTTTTCGTCGAACTCGTCACCGAGATCGGTTCCGATCATTGGCATTTCGGCGGCATTGACGCCTATACCGTGGCCCAGATAGAAATGTGGCAGCCATGGGCGGCTACCACCATTGGCTTTCGTCGCCGCCCGGCCGAGATCAGCGGCCGTGGCCCCGGCTTTGGCGACGCCCAGGACGGCGGTCATGATCTCAAACCATTTGTCGAACTGCGCCTGCTGGCGCGGCGACGGGTCACTGCCGACGATCCAGGTGCGCCCAAAGTCCGAGCAGTAGCCGCGGTAAGTGATGCTGACGTCGGTCCACAGCACATCGCCCTGAGCCAGTTCGCGTTCGGTGCTCAGCAGCGGCAGGGCCAGGTCGCCGTGTGTGGTCCACACGCCCTCTGCCTTGCTGTGCGGCATTGTCTGCCAGATCGGTTCGAGCATGCTGGCCTGCGCACCCAATTCGAATGCCCGCCGCAAAAAGCTTGCGGAAAGGTCGATCTGGCGGATACCCGGGGCCAGCCGCTGGTGAACTCCGATCATCGCCTCGTCGGTGATCCGGATGGCCGTGCGGATGCAAGACAATTCGTCTTGCGTCTTGATCGCCTTGGCTGCACTGACCACGGCCGTCGCGTCGGCCGGAGCGCCGCCGGGAAACAATAGCTTCGCCGCGCGTGACATGGCGCCGGTGCACTCATCGACCGCAATCACCGCTCCGGCGGGAATCAGATCGGAGAGCAACCCCGCGAAATTCTCGACCCCTTCGTCGAATTCGAGATAGACCGGCCCGTACAGGTGATCGGCGGGCAGGCCCGACTCCAGCGCGGCGCCCTCACGGAACGGCAGGAACAGGTGCGGCCATTCGTCATCGGTGAGCACCACCGCCACCGGCCGCTCGACGTAGGACAGCCCGGCATCGCCGAGCGGCCAGCTGGTCCCGGTCGAATAGACCACGGCGTTGTTGCCCAGCAAGATCATCGCGTCGACGCCACGTTCGGCCATCGCCGAGCGAAGACGCTTCCCAGTCTCACGACGCATGCGGGCAAGGTCGGGGGTATCGGGAATCGTCACACCACTACCGGTGCCCGCTTGCGCGAACGTTGTCATCGTGCCGCCATTTACAGGCCCAAGAACTTTGTGACGTTGCCGCTGACGATGCGTGCCGCGTCGGCCGGGCCGACGGCTTCCACAACCGCGGCCAGCGACTTCTCGGAATACCCGTAGGTACTTTCGTTGTGCGGGTAATCGCTGGACCACATCACCTTGTGCACCCCGATCTTGTCGATCAGCTGCAGACCGAGCGGGTCGACCATGAATGACGCGCTCATGTGAGCGTCCCAGTAGTACCGCACGTCGTGCTCCAGCGGCCGGTTGAACATGTGCCGATAGGACGCCACCAGGTGCTCGGCGTCTTGCAGAGCCCACGGAACCCAGGCGATGCCGCCTTCGAACCAACCGATCCTCAGGCTGGGGTGCTCGTCGAGGATGCCGCCAAAAATGTACTTGGAGAACGTTTCCCGGAACCCGTCGATGTTGATCATCATCCCGACGACCACGCTGTTGAACTCGCAGGGGCTTTTGGGCGGGGTCTCGCCGATGTGATGGCTGATCGGGAGGCCGGAGGCTTCGATCTCGTCCCAGACGGCGCTCATGGAGGTGCTCGCGTAGTCGATCGGGTTGCCGTCGTCATCCTTGCCTGGGTTCAGCGGCATCAGAAATGTCTTGAGCCCCAACGATTTCAGTTCGTCCAGGGTTCGCCGGGTGCCTTGCGGATCCCACCAGTTGATCAATCCGGCGCCATAGAAGTGGCCGACCGAGCGTTCTTGGAGTTCCGCGATGTACTCGTTGTAGATGCGGAAAGCGAGTTCGCGCAGTTTCTTGTCCGGGTAGTGGAACAGTGCCAGCACCGCGTTGGGGAATGCCAGTTCCTTGTCGACGCCGTCCTCGTGGAGCTCCTGGATCCGGGCCTCGATATTGGTGCTTGCGGCGCCGGGCAGATCGTCGTACTGCATGAGCACCGCGCTGAAGTCGCCCGGCAGGAACGACTGCCCCTTGCGCCCGACCTGGTAGGCACCGTCTTCGTACCAGATCCGCGGAGCCTTCTCCTTGAGGTCGTCGGGGAAGCGTTCGTAGAAGATGTCATCGGCCAGGGAAATGTGGTTGTCCGCGGAGAAGACCACCGTCCCTTCGGGCAGGCCCACATTGGTGCCGCCGGCGTGACCACGGCGATCCTTCGGTGCGCCAAAGCCTTCAGGCGGGTAGAGCGAAACGGTGCTTGCTTGAGTCGTCATCATTGACCCTCCATTTGGATCGGCATTTTCGAGGGTAGCCAGCTCGCGCTCACCAGTTCACCGGCAGTTCGTAGACGCCGTAGGCGAGCCGGTCGTGCTTGAACGGGATGTCCTCGATCGGGACGGCCAGTGCCAGCGTCGGGACGCGACGGAACAGTGTGCGGTAGACGATTTGCAACTCGGCGCGCGCGAGCTGCTGGCCCACGCATTGGTGTCGGCCGTAACCGAATGCCACGTTGCGGTCGGCCCCCGAGCGATGCAGATACAGTCGATCCGGTTCCGGGAAGGCGTCCGGATCCCAGTTGGCCGGCGCCAGGTCGATGATGATGCCATCGCCGGCTTGGATCACCTCTCCGGCGATATGAATGTCGTCGACCGCGACGCGGCGCTGACCATTCTGGATGATGCTGAGGTAGCGAAGCAGTTCCTCGACGGCGCTCGCGACGATTTTCGGGTCTTCGGCATCGCGGATGACGGCCAACTGGTCGGTATTTTCCAGCAGGGCAAGCACACCGAGGCCGACCATGTTCGACGTCGTCTCGTGTCCGGCGATCAGCAATCCGGTACCCAACTGCGCGGCCTCTTTCACGCTGAGCTCACCGGCCTTCACCCGTTCGGCGAGATCGGATACCGCATCCTCGGCTGGGTTTTCCATCTTGTACTCGACCAGCTTGCGCAAGTATTTGTGCAGGCTCAGCGCACCTTTGGCGGTATCCTCGCCGGTCGCGTAGCGCGCCAGCCCGACATTGGCGTGGTGCTGGAACATCTCGGCGTCCTCGTAAGGCACCCCGAGCAGTTGACTGATCACCAGCGACGGGACCGGCAGCCCCAGCGCGGCGACAATGTCAGCGGGCTGCGGGCCGGCCAGCATCGCGTCGATGTGCTCGTCGGTGATCCGCTGGATGGTCGGGCGGAGGCCTTCCACCCGCTTGAAGGTGAAGGGTTTCGACAGCATCCTCCTGAATCGGGTGTGCTCTTCGCCGTCGGCGGTGAAGACGGA
>Ga0210389_10001170_pt1 | contig 21499 bp, 21 predicted proteins | sample IncBWH28OmetaG_FD_160127 | JGI IMG/M metagenome (GOLD analysis project Ga0210389, IMG submission 160127) | Forest soil microbial communities from Barre Woods Harvard Forest LTER site, Petersham, Massachusetts, United States - Inc-BW-H-28-O ...
CGATCAGCCCGGCCACTCGCCGTCCGGCCCGCAGACCGGCCTCGACCATATAGGTCGTCGTGGTCTTGCCGGACGTCCCGGTGATCCCGATAACCGTCATCTGGCCGGACGGGTGTCCATACACCGTCGCGGCCAGGCCCCCGAGCACACTGCGGGGTGCGGGGTGCAGCAGGATCGGCACGGGGCTGGCTTGGGAGCCGACCTGCGCGCGCATCTCGGCGACCCCAGCGGCGTCGGTGAGCAGCGCGACAGCGCCACGGTCGATCGCCTCGCGCGCATACCGTGCGCCGTGCGTGTTCGAACCGGTCAAGGCGGCGAACAAATAACCGGGCAGCACATCCTGGGCACGCAACGTCACACCGGTGACCGGTATGTCCGGGACGGCCGCGGTGCGACCTGGGCTGTCGGCCAGCACCGCGCCGACCTGGGCGGCAAGCGTGGGCAGCCGCACCCCTGCGCCGGGGCTGGGAGTGAGCCCAGCGGGAAACACCTGTGTCACCTCCTCCGGCGGGTAACGCTGCGGGCAAGCCATGACCGGCCCATGACCGGCGATGACACCCTACCTAGACACGCCGGACATGCGGCGTTCCCGCGCTTGCGGGACGCTGAGCTCAGGTGGCCTGCAGGGTGAGCGGCGGTCCGGGGTCGGGCGACAGGGGGACGTTCTCGCGCTGCATCAGCCAGCCCGCGATGTTGTGAAACAGCGGGGCCGCCGAGTGCCCCGGCGTGCCGTCGGCGTTGCGCCCCGGGTTGTCCATCATCAGGCCGATCACGTAGCGCGGATTGTCGGCGGTGGCCATTCCGGCGAAGGTGATCCAGTAGACGTCGTCGAAATAGCAGCCACACCCGGGGTTGATCTGCTGCGCGGTCCCTGTCTTACCCGCCATCTGGTAGCCCGGAACCGCGGCCGCCGGCCCGGTGCCCTGCTGATAGCCCATAGGGTCACGCTGCACGACGGCGCGCAGTATCTGGCGAACCGTCTGGGCGGTTTGCGGGGATACCGCCCGAACGCCCTCCGGACGCGGTTCTTCGGTTCGGGTGCCATCCGGCGCGATGGTGGCCTTGATGATCCGCGGCGGCATCCGCAGCCCGTCATTGGCGATAGTCTGGTACATGCCAGCCATCTGCAGCAGGGTCATTGAAAGACCTTGGCCGATAGGCAGGTTCGAGAACGTGCTGCCTGACCACTGGTCGACTGGCGGTACCAGCCCGGCGCTCTCACCTGGCAGACCGACGCCGGTGCGCTGACCCAATCCAAACTTGCGGACCATGTCGTAAAAGCGTTCCGGGCCGACGCGCTGGGCCAACATCAGCGTGCCGACGTTCGACGACTTTCCGAACACGCCGGTGGTGGTGTAGGGCATCACGCCGTGCTCCCACGCATCGTGCACGGTGACACCGCCCATTTGGATCGAGCCGGGGACCTGCAACACCTCGTCGGGGTTGGTGAGCCCATATTCGATAACGGAAGACGCGGTGATCACCTTGTTCACCGAGCCCGGCTCGAAGGGCGAGGACACCACCAGATTGCCCAGCTGCCTGTCACCCTGGCGCCCGATGTCTTGCGACGGGTCGAAGGTGTTGTCGTTAGCCATGGCCAGCACTTCGCCGGTCTTGGCGTCCAGGACGACGGCCGAAACGTTGTGGGCCCCGGACAGGTTCTTGGCCTGCTGCACCTGCTGCTGCACGTAGAACTGGATGTCGTCGTCGATGGTGAGCTGGACGGTCGAACCGTTGACCGCCCTATGCCGGTTGCGGTAGCTGCCGGGGATGACCACGCCGTCGGACCCGCGGTCATAGGTGACCGAGCCGTCGGTTCCGGACAGCACCGAGTCCAGGGAGTCCTCAAGACCCAGCAGCCCGTGCCCGTCCCAGTCGATGCCGCCGACGACGTTGGCCGCCAGCGATCCGCCTGGATACTGTCGCAGATCCTGCCGCTCGGAACCGACCTCGGGATACTTGTCCGAGATCGCGCTGGCAATGGCGGGATCGACGGCACGCGCCAGATAAACGAAGTTGTCGTTGCTTTGCAGCTTCTTCAGCACGGTCGGGTAGTCCGGCTTGTTGTTCAGCCGGCTCGAGACTTCTTTGGCGATATCCTGCAGCCGCTGCTGCGGGTCGGGTGCGGCCGAGTTCTTCTTCTTCGCCTCCTCCAGCTGCTGGCGGATTCTCTTTGGCTGAAACGTCAACGCGCGCGATTCGATGGTGAAGGCAAGTTGGTCGTTGTTGCGGTCGACGATGCTGCCGCGGACCGCTTTTGCGACGTCGGTGACTTTCAGTTGTCCGGCCGCCTGGGCACGCAGGGTCGGGGCATCCGTCACCTGCAGGATGAAAAGCTGCGTCGCGGCCACCATCATCAACGCGAAGATGACCACGTTGCCGGCTCGATGCCGGAACACGAATGACGCGCCGCGCGTCGCGACTTCCACCAACTGCCGGGTGCGACGGTCGGTTGCTGAGTGACCTTCCGGCATAGCATCTGCCCGTACCAGTGCGCCTGATTTCTTGGCTTCCTTGCCTTTCCGGAACCTTTTCGGTTCCCGAATGTCCTTGGCTTGGCGGGCCTTCTGTGGTTTGCGGGGACCGCGCGCCGACCCCTTCAACTGTGTCGGGCGTGCGCCCTTGGCGTCGTTGCGCCTCACCGCGGCGCACCCGGCGGTGTCACAGCGACGGGGCCGAACTGTTCGCCGTTAGCGGGCGTGAGCCCCGGCGCAGCCGGTTGCGGCGCCGGAGCGAACAGCGGGGCCCCCGGGACGACCGGGACCAGAGGCCGGGGGGCCTGGGAGCCGATCCCCGGTTGCACGTCAGCGTGTATTGGCGCGGGCACTTGGGCGGGCACTGGCACGGGTAATCCGCCCAGCGGAGCCGGCACCTCTGCGGGTCCCTGGGCGGGCACCGTGCCTCCCGGAACTGGCAGCCCGGGCGCCGGCGTCGTCCCCGGGACCTGTCCGGGAGGCGTCCCGGGCAGCCGGGGAACAGCCTGCGGCAGGTGCTGGCCGCCAACCGTCGACGCGCCGTCCGGAGCGCGCAGCAACTCCTCGGGCCCAGGCCGGGCGGGCGCAGGCGGATCAGCGGGGCCTGGTTGCAGTCGAACCGGGACCTCAGGGGGAGTCGGGGGCGGCGGCGGGCCTTGTTCGGGAAGCGGGCCGTTCAGCGGTGGCGGCGGAACGCCGTCGGCCGGCTTGGGCGTGCCGACCACCACCCAATTACCGGCCGGATCCTGGACCAGGTGCGCGGTGTCCCTCGTCGGGATCATGCCCTGTTTGCGGGCGGCCTCCGCCAGCGCCGGCGCTGACTGCGCCTCGCGCACATCGCGTTCGAGCGCCTCCTTCTGCTGCTGCAGCACCCGAGCCCGCTCGCGCGCATGGCTCAGCTGGTAAGAACGCTCGGCCGAGGCAGTGGATAACCACAGCGTGAGGCCCAGCCCGACACCGAGCGCCCCGATGATCAGCACCACAAACGGCACCTTGTTCACCAGTGTCCGTGGCCGCAGGTCAATCGATGCCATCCGGGTGGCCAAGCGCTCACTCAACCGAGGTCGGACAACCTTGGGCGCCTTGGCTTTCCGCGCCTTCGCCCGTGCCTTGGCCTGGCTCGTACTCTTGGGCCGGGCCGGCCGCTCGACCGGCCGCGCGATGGGGCTGGTTTGCGGTCCGGACTTCGGCGTCCTGGCCTCGCGGGTGGGCGCCGAGTTCTTTCCGGCGCGCGTCCGGGTGCGGCGCGACGACGCTGCGTCAGCCGTCGCGCGCGTGCTCCGGCGGGCGGAACCGCCACGTGAGCCCCGACGGTCACCGCCGCGGCGTTTCCCTGGCACCTGGGCCTCGTTCTTGGCCTTCATGAATCGCCCTTCCCGGTTGCCTGCTGCGGTTAGTGCTGGACTCGTTGCAGGGCCCTTAATCGCACCGGGGCGCTGCGGGGATTTCGTTCGATCTCGGCGGTATCCGCCCGTTCGGCACCGCGCGTCAACGACCGGAATCGCGGCTCGTGACCGGGAAGTTCGAACGGAAGGCCTTCCGGTGTGCGGGAGGCGACCGCGTCGGCGAACGCGCGTTTCACGATCCGGTCCTCCAGCGACTGGTAGGCCAGCACCACGACGCGGCCGCCCACGGTGAGTGCGTCCAGCGCGGCGGGAACGGCGCTGGACAGCGAGTGCAGCTCGTCGTTGACCGCGATCCGCAGCGCTTGGAACGTGCGCTTGGCCGGATGTCCGCCGGTGCGCCGGGCCGGAGCCGGAATCGCCTGGTAGAGCAGGGCGACCAGCTCAGCGGTCGAGGTGAACGGGGTGCGGGCGCGCTGCCGGACGATGTGGGCGGCGATGCGCCGCGCGAACCGCTCCTCGCCGTATCGGCGCAGGATATCGGCCAATGCGGCCTCGTCGTAGCTGTTGACGATGTCGGCCGCGGACAGCGGCGATTCTGGGTCCATCCGCATGTCCAACGGCGCGTCCTGGGCGTAGGCGAAGCCCCGCTCGGCGCGGTCCAGCTGCATGGACGAGACTCCGAGGTCGAACAACACCCCGTCGACCGATTCCACTGCGGCATAACCGGATTCGTCCAGTGCCGCGGCGAGGTAGTCGTAGCGGGTGTGGACCAGCGTGACCCGGTCGGCGAATGGCGCCAGCCGGGCCTGGGCGATGTCGAGGGCACTGGGGTCGCGGTCGAGTCCGATCAGCCGCAGGCCCGGCAATTCGGTCAAGAACCGCTCCGCGTGCCCGCCCGCGCCGGTGGTGGCGTCGACGAGGACGGCCCCGGAGCCGTCGGCGTGGTAGCGGGTCAGCGCGGGGGTCAGCAGCGCGACGCAACGGTCCAGCAGCACGGGCACGTGCCCGAAATCGCTTGTCCCTTCAGCCACTGCGACACCTCCCAGGGCCAGCGGCGACCCCCCTGCATCGAGGTCCCTGTCCGAACTCACGAACCTGGCGTTGGGGAAGTACGCCAGGGTCGGTTCGGGCAGAGGCCACGTTGCACGGGCATGCGCCTCAGATGATGTCGCCGAGTGCTTCATCGCTGGCTGCGGAGAAGTTCTCTTCGTGGGTCTGCTGGTAGTCCTGCCAGGCCTGCGCATCCCAGATCTCGAGAAAGTCGACCGCTCCGATCACCACACAGTCCTTGGACAGGTTGGCGTAACGGCGGTGATCGGCAGACAACGTGATCCGGCCCTGGGCGTCGGGGTGCTGCTCATCGGTGCCAGCGGCGAGATTGCGCAGAAACGCCCTGGCTTCGGGGTTGCTTCGCGACGTTTTACTTGCCCGGCGCGCGAGCTGCTCGAACTCCGCTCGTGGATAGACAGCCAGGCTGTGATCTTGGCTCTTGGTGACCATCAACCCCCCTGCCAGCGCGTCCCGGAATTTGGCGGGCAACGTCAGTCGCCCCTTGTCGTCGAGTTTGGGCGTGTAGGTGCCGAGAAACACCAGTTCACCTCCCGCCCGGAGCGGCTCCGACTCACCCAAACACTTCGGCCACCATACCCCACAACCCCCCACTTCACCCCATTCCAGCGGTGTCGCGGTCGAATTTTCCCGCTTGTCTGCCACCCCGGTGCGCGGGCGGGCGTTCCGCGGTTGCCTTGCGACCCGATCGCCAGGTCGATAAACCGCATTTCAGGGGGCCAAACTGGACAAGTCGGGCCTAAGTGGGGCGCAGTGGGGCATCAATCGGGTCTGCGCGACTCAATTGGGCCGCTATTTGGACTCGAAATGGGCTTCCCAGCCCACCGAACCAGGCCGAGCGTGCACCGATGGCGCCGAGTCCGCGCACATGGCGTGGCTGCCCTGAACCCGCGAGCACATTGGCGCCCTCAACGCAGAGTCGGCCGTAACGCTAAAACGGGGCAGCCGATGGCTGCCCCGTTATGCCCATTCCGTCACTATTCGTCGAAGCGGCGGCGGAAGCGGTCCTCCATACGACTGGTGAATGATCCGCCGCCACCCTTGGCGCGACGCTGGCGCGACGTGCCAGGCGCTGATCCGGAATGATCCGCCCTGCCGGACAACCGCCCGCCGGTGATGGCAAACACCACACCGCCGAACATGACGACGAAGCCAAAAACGCTGAGAATCGGGAAATTTCCGATCATCGTGGCCTTGAACGCCACGCCGGAAACCAACATCCCCAGGCCGATGACGAACAACGCAGCGCCCTGCAGGCGCCGCCGCGCGGTCGGTGCACGGAATCCCCCACCACGCACACTCGATGCGAATTTGGGGTCCTCGGCGTAGAGAGCGCTCTCGATCTGATCGAGCATCCGCTGCTCATGATCGGAGAGTGGCATTCGTCCCTCCTTGCCGACAGGCCGACACGTAACTTTCCATAGAACGCGGATGCCCGTTGTGCGGGCAACTAACTCAGATGATACGAGCAGAATCTGTGCCGTACCACTGGTTCGCGAGCGATTCTATTATGGCCGCACCCCGGCGGTGACGCGGGCCGGAACGGCCGTGGGCCGCGAACCCGGTTGCGAAGCGGGCCGGCCCGTCGGCCAGTCCCCCTCGGCCCCTCGTAAATCGGCGGCCGTTCCGTCCGATAATGGCGATAGACGCATCCCACCGGATCACTGGATTCACTGGATTCACTCGATTCACTGGATGAGGAGGACACCGCGAATTGGCGATATTCCTCATTGATCTACCGCCGACCGAAATGGAGCGCCGTCTCAGCGACGCCCTGGGTGTGTATGTCGACGCGATGCGATACCCGCGGGGAACCGAGAACCAGCGCGCCGCGATGTGGCTGGAGCACACCCGGCGACGCGGCTGGCAGGCCGTGGCCGCCGTCGAGGTACCCGAGGCGGCGGCGCCGGTCGAGATAGCCGAGGGCCCCACCGCGGAACTGAGCAACGCGCCGTTGCTTGGCGTGGCCTACGGCTACCCGGGGGCACCCGGTCAGTGGTGGCAACAGCAGGTTGTCCTGGGCTTGCAACGCGGCGGCTTGCCTTCGCAGGAGATAGCCCGGCTGATCAGCAGCTACTTCGAGTTGACCGAATTGCACATCCACCCGCGCGCGCAGGGCCGCGGCCTTGGTGAAGCATTGGTCCGCCGGCTGCTCGCCTGTCGCAGCGAGCAGAACGTCCTGCTTTCCACGCCGGAAACCAACGGTGAGGCCAACCGCGCGTGGCGGTTGTACCGCCGGCTGGGCTTCATCGACATCATCCGGCGCTACCATTTCGCCGGCGACCCGCGCGCGTTCGCGATCCTGGGCCGCGCGCTGCCGCTGTAACGGCACGGCGTTGGGGCGCGCCGAAGCAGCACACCGGATCTGGCACGATGACCTGGTGCGCGCCAGCCTTCCCCCACTTCTCGCCCGAGGATTTACTGCCCGGCGCCGCCGCGTGCTGGCCATCGCGATGCTGCTGCTGTTAGTGCCCCTGGCCACGGGATGCCTGCGGGTGCGAGCGTCGATCACGATCTCACCCGACGACCTGGTGTCCGGGGAGATCATCGCCGCAGCTAAACCGAAAGGCCCTAAAGACGCCGGACCGCAGCTCGGCGGGGATTTGCCGTTCAGCCAGAAGGTGGCGGTCTCGAATTACGACAGCGACGGGTACGTCGGATCGCAAGCGGTGTTCTCCGATTTGACCTTCGCTGAGCTGCCGCAGCTGGCCAACATGAACTCCGATGCCGCGGGAGTGAATCTGTCGCTGCGCCGGAATGGCAACCTGGTGCTCCTCGAGGGCCGGGCGGATCTGACCTCAGTGACCGATAACGACGCAGACGTTGAGTTGACGGTCACCTTTCCCGGAGTCGTGACCTCGACCAACGGTGACCGCATCGAGGCCGAGACAGTCCAATGGAAGCTCAAACCGGGCGTGGTGAGCACCATGACCGCGCAAGCCCGTTACACCGATCCCAATACCCGTTCGTTCACCGGGGCAGGCGTGTGGCTGGGCATCGCGTCGTTCGCGGCTGCCGCCGTGGTGGCGCTGTTGGCCTGGATGAGCCGGGATCGCTCCGAGCGGTTCACCACACCGCGCGACCAACCGCCCGCCTAGACCGTTAGACCTGCTGCGCTGGTGACCAGTAGGCAAGCATCTCGGCGAAGGTCGCAAAGGCCGCCGGGGAAACGCCATAAGTCGCCTCGAGATGAATGCTCAGCGGAAAGCCGAGGTCGACGACACCGTCTATCACGCGCTTGTACAGGTCGACCATGAGCTGGCGCTTCTGGGCGGGTTCACTGCCGGCCAACCTTTTGACGAATGCCTGCTCATCAGCCACCGCGGCGTTGCCCGCGTCCTGGATTAGCCAGTTGATCAGGCCGATGCGGGCCTCGACCTTCGGAACGAAGCCAAACGACAACAGCAGTTCGGGGCGATGATCGGTGTTCTTGGCGAACTCGGCAAGGAAGTCGACGATCGCATCCGAATACAGCAACTGGGTCATGGCGTAGGTCGCGCCCTGATTGCACTTGAAATTCAGCCGGCCTTGTTCGCCGTCCCGAGTGGGGATCAGGATCACACCGCGGTTGGGTACCAGCTGGCGATAGATGGACAGGGCATCGGTCGGCGCGACGCCGAAGCCCTCACCGTCGTTCATGGTGCGCGGTACGCCGACGAAAACGACGCCCTCCATCCCGGCGGCACGCAGCTCGGCGAGCCGCTGGCGCAGCGACGGCTCGTCCATGAAGGCGGTGACCTGAGTGCACAATCCGTTGACCCCGGGCAGCTGTGACTTGATGATCGACCAGAAGTCCAGCACGTCCAGCTTCTGCTTCATTGGGACGGGCCGATCGTCTTCCTCGGCGATCATCCCCGGAATCATCACGTGCCGAATCCGGCCGTCGAGGCCATATTCAGCGGAGCACTGCACCACTTTGCGCGCATCTTCGATTGCCCGCTGCTGACCGTCATCGACGTTCGGCGGCACCAGCTCGAGCGCGATCGTGTTGAGGGTCACACAGCTCCTCTTCAACTCAACTGGCTAACCGCCCAGTGCGCCGGGCACCTCGCCAGCATAGGGGCGGAATAGTGAGCCAGTCGAAGCAACTGGGTCCGCCACGGCGCCCGGCGGGCGCCCAAGTCACGTCGAAACGGTCACGGACGTCACGCCGAATACACTGGTCGGGCCGGGGAAAGCCGAGCAGAAAGGGGCGCCGCGCTGAGCATCGAAGCAGCGTCAACCGTCGAGTTGGCCGGCGCCATCACCGACCAACTGCGGCAGTATTTGCGCGACCGTCGCGACGAGGCCGCCTACATAGATGGCCCTGAGGGCAGCGATTTCGGTGTCCTAATCGCCGGGCTCGAAGATTTCGTGCTCAGCGGGGGCAAGCGGCTGAGGCCGGCCTTCGCCTACTGGGGCTGGAACGCGGTGGCAACCCGGGACCCCGATCCCGCTGTGCTACTGCTGTTTTCCGCACTGGAACTGCTGCACGCGTTCGCGCTGGTACACGACGATGTCATCGACGAGTCCTCGACCCGCCGCGGTAGGCCGACGGCCCACATGCAGTTCGCCGCGCTGCACCGCGACCAGAACTGGCGGGGCTCGCCGGATCAGTTCGGGATATCGGCGGCCATCCTGGCCGGCGACCTGGCGCTGGCCTGGGCCGACGACATAGTCTCCCGGGTCTTCCAGGTCTCCCAAGCCGGTCTGTCCCCCGACGCCGAGCGGCGGGTCCGGCGGGTCTGGGCCGATATCCGCACCGAGGTGCTGGCCGGGCAGTACCTCGACATCGTCGCCGAGGCCAGCGGCGCGGAGTCGATCGCTCCGGCGATGTCCGTCGCCACCTTCAAGACCGCCTGCTACACGGTGTCACGACCACTGCAGCTGGGGGCGGCCGCCGCCGCCGACAGGCCCGACGTTCAGGCGATCTTCGGCCAGTTCGGGACCGACCTGGGCGTCGCGTTCCAGCTTCGCGACGACGTGCTCGGCGTATTCGGGGACCCGGCGGTGACCGGAAAACCGTCCGGCGACGACCTGAGATCCGGCAAGCGCACCGTGTTGGTCGCTGAGGCAATGGAACTGGCGGACAAGTCGGATCCCCTGGCGGCCAACCTATTAAGAACCTCGATTGGCAACCGGCTGACCGACGCGCAAGTGCGCCAACTGCGCGACGTGATCGAGTCGGTGGGTGCGCTGGCCGCAGCCGAAGACCGTATCGCGGCGCTTACCGAACGGGCGCTGGCGACGCTCGCGTTGGCGCCCATCACGGCGACGGCCAAGGCGGGGCTGTCCGAACTGGCCAAGACGGCCACGAACCGGTCCGCCTGAACAGATGACCACCCCTACACACACTTCCGAAGCCGGCTCGGCTACCGCGAAAGGGTATGTAAGTCAACATCTTTCACAGCTGCGCGAGTTCGCAACCGCCCCGGAGGCCGGACCGGCGAAGCTTGGCTTCCTGGGCTCGCTGCTGATCACCATCGGCGGATTGGGAGCCGGCAGCACCAAGCCACACGACCCCCTGCTCGAAGCGCTGCACCTGTCCTGGATGCGTTTCGGCCACGGGCTGGTGCTGTCGACCATTGTTTTGTGGATTGGCGTGGGCCTGATGCTGATCGCATGGGTTGGACTCGGCCGACGCGTCCTCGCCGGCGAAGCCACCGAGTTCATGATGAGGGCCACCACCGCTTTCTGGTTGGCGCCGCTATTGCTGTCGGTACCCGTCTTCAGTCGCGATACCTACTCATATCTGGCCCAGGGGGCGCTACTGCGCGACGGCTTCGACCCCTACGCGGTCGGTCCGGTAGCTAACCCGAATGCGTTGCTGGACAATGTAAGCCCCATTTGGACCATCACCACCGCGCCGTACGGTCCGGCGTTCATCCTGATTGCGAAGCTCGTCACGATGGTGGTCGGCAATCACGTGATCATCGGCACCATGCTGCTGCGCTTGTGCATGCTGCCTGGGCTGGCGCTGCTGATCTGGGCCGCCCCCCGCCTGGCCCACCATCTCGGCACCGACGGCCCAACCGCCCTATGGACCTGCGTGCTCAACCCACTGGTGCTCATCCATCTGATGGGCGGGGTGCACAACGAGATGCTGATGGTGGGTCTGATGACCGCGGGTATCGCGCTCACCTTCCAGGGCCGCAACGTCGCGGGTATCACCGTGCTCACAGTCGCGATCGCGGTCAAGGCCACCGCCGGAATCGCCTTGCCGTTTCTGGTCTGGGTGTGGACGCGCCATCTGCGCGAGCGACGGGGATACCGGGCTGTGCAGGCGTTCCTGGCGGCTACCGCGTTTTCCCTGCTGATCTTCGTCGTGGTGTTCGGGGTGTTGTCCACTGTGGCCGGTGTCGGCCTGGGATGGCTGACCGCGCTGGCCGGCTCGGTGAAGATCATCAATTGGCTGGCCGTGCCGACCGCGGCGGCGGACCTGATCCACGCGCTGGGCAGCCCGTTCTTCTCGGTCGACTTCTACGCCGTGCTGCGGGTGACCCGGTTCATCGGAATCGTGATTATCGCGGTGTCGCTGCCGCTGTTGTGGTGGCGATTCCGGCGCGATGACCGAGCGGTTCTTACCGGCATCGCGTACTCGATGCTGATCGTGGTGCTGTTTGTGCCCGCCGCGCTGCCGTGGTACTACTCCTGGCCGCTAGCGGTAGCGGCCCCACTGGCCCAGTCGCGACCGGCGATCGCGGCCATCGCCGGGCTATCGACCTGGGTCATGGTGATCTTCAAACCCGACGGATCGCATGGCATGTATTCATGGCTGCACTTCTCGCTGGCCACCGCCTGCGCGCTGGTTGCCTGGTATTCGCTGTATCGGGTGCCCGAGCCGAAGGTCAGTACGCCATAGCTTGCGCCCGGCGCACAACTTCCCGAGCCTGGTGGGCATGCAGCGCGTCGACGGGACGGGCGTTGCAGATGGCATCCTGCGTGCCGTCGCGGGTGACGGTCAGCGACGGATCCGGGGTGAATAGCCAGCGCACGATTTCGGTGTCGCGATAACCGCCGTCATGCAGGATCGTCAACAGCCCAGCCAGGCTTTTCACCACCTGACCGGAATTGGTGAAGAAGACTTGCGGCACCACCACCCCGTCGCCACGCCGCACCGCCACGAGGTGGCCTTCCCGCAACTGCTGGTGCACTCTCGTGACGGGCACTCCAAGCAGTTCGGCGACCCGGGACAGGTCGTAGGTTGGCTCGTCGGGGTCCAGAACGTCGTCGCCGGCCGGAATACTGCTCACTCGGCAAGTGTAGAACCTGGTCGGCAGCCCAGTACGGCCGTTTTGCGCAGGTTCCGCACCCAATCGCACCGCGCACCTACGATGGCCCCGTGGCTAGAGCTGGGCCGGAGGACCCGTTGGTCAGCACGGTGCTGGACGGCCGCTACCTCGTGCAGACCAGGATCGCCAGCGGCGGCACCTCGACGGTCTATCGCGGCGTCGACCTCCGGCTCGACCGCCCCGTCGCGGTGAAGGTGATGGACTCTCGCTATGCCGGCGACGACCAATTCCTGACCCGCTTCCAGCTGGAGGCCCGCACGGTCGCCCGGCTGAAGGACCCTGGGCTGGTCGCGGTCTACGACCAAGGCCAGGATGGGAGGCACCCGTTTCTGGTCATGGAGCTCATCGAAGGCGGCACCCTGCGCGAGCTGCTGGCCGAACGCGGCCCGATGCCGCCTCATGCCGTGGTGGCGGTGCTTCATCCGGTGCTGGGCGGGCTGGCCGCCGCACACCGCGCCGGCCTGGTGCATCGTGACGTCAAGCCGGAGAACGTGCTGATCTCCGATGACGGCGACGTCAAAATCGCCGATTTCGGGTTGGTACGCGCGGTCGCCGCCGCGGGAATCACCTCCACGAGCGTCATTCTGGGAACCGCGGCCTACCTGTCCCCCGAACAGGTCCGCGACGGCAACGCCGGTCCCCGCAGCGACGTCTACTCCGCCGGGATCCTCACCTACGAGCTGCTGACCGGGCGCACACCGTTCACCGGCGACTCCGCGTTATCCATCGCCTACCAGCGGCTCGATACCGACGTCCCACCCCCCAGCGCCGCGATCGACGGTGTGCCCCGGCAATTCGATGAGATGGTGGCGAGAGCGACTGCCCGCGACCCCGCCGATCGATACGCCGACGCGATCGAGATGGCCGCCGATGTGGACGCGATCGGCGACGAACTGGCGCTGCCCGAATTCCGGGTACCGGCGCCGCGCAACTCCGCTCAACACCGCTCGGCCGCGCTGCACCGCAGCCAAATCATCGAGCAGCCTGCCGCCGCGCAGCAGCCGCGGCCGGTCGTGAAAGCGCCGGTTCACCATCCCACCCGCCAGTTGACCCGCGGACCCGGGGACTGGTCCGAACCGACACGACGGGACCAACCCGACTCCGAACCCCCCGAAGAAGATGCAAGCGGATACGAACCGGTGTCCGGCCAATTCGCCGGGATCGCGATGAGCGAATTCATCTGGGCCCGACAGCACGCCCGGCGCATGCTGGTGATCTGGGTCGCGATCGTGGTGGCGCTCACCGGGCTGGTCGCGACCGCGGCATGGACGATCGGCAGCAATCTGAGCGGACTGCTGTAGAAGGTTGCGCGAGCAGACCCTAGTCGCGCAACATCTCCGCGACCAGGAACGCCAGCTCCAGTGACTGCTGGGTGTTCAGCCGCGGGTCACATGCCGTCTCGTAGCGGCCGGCCAGGTCCGTGTCCGAAATGTCTTGCGCCCCACCCAAACACTCTGTGACGTTCTCGCCGGTGATCTCGACATGGATGCCACCGGGATGGGTGCCCAACGCACGATGCACCTCGAAGAAGCCCTGCACTTCGTCGACGATGCGGTCGAAATGGCGGGTCTTGAACCCGGTGGACGACTCGTGGGTGTTGCCGTGCATCGGGTCGCACTGCCAAATCACCTGGTGACCGGTGGCCTGGACCTTCTCGATGATCGGCGGCAGCACATCGCGCACCTTGTTGTTGCCCAGCCTGCTCACCATCGTCAGCCGGCCCGGCTTGTTGTGCGGGTCGAGCCGCTCGACGTATTCGACGGCCAGCTCCGGGGTCATCGTCGGGCCCAGCTTGACGCCGATCGGGTTGGCGATCACCTCGGCGAAGGCGATGTGTGCGCCGTCGAGCTGGCGGGTTCGCTCGCCGATCCACACGGTGTGCGCCGATAGGTCATACAGCTGCGGGCCCGCACCGTCCTCGCCCTCGGCCATGCGCAACATGGCGCGCTCGTAGTCGAGCACCAAGGCCTCGTGGCTGGCGTAGATGTCGGCGGTCTGCAGATTGCGGTCGGCCACCCCGCAAGCGCTCATGAACCGCAGCCCGCGGTCGATCTCGGTGGCCAGCGCCTCATACCGCGCACCCGCCGGCGACGTCCGGACGAATTCCCGGTTCCAGTCGTGGACCAGGTGCAACGACGCCAGCCCCGACGAGGTCAGCGCGCGCACCAGGTTCATCGCGGCGCTCGCGTTGGCGTAGGCCCGCACCAGCCGCGACGGGTCGTGCTCGCGCGCGGCGGCGTCCGGGGCGAAACCGTTGATCATGTCGCCGCGGTAGGACTTCAGGCCCAGCGCGTCGAGGTCGGCCGACCGCGGCTTGGCGTACTGACCGGCGATACGGGCCACCTTGACCACCGGCAGGCTGGAACCGTAGGTCAACACGACGGCCATCTGCAACAGGGTGCGAACGTTGCCCCGGATGTGCGGTTCGGTGTTGTCCACGAATGTCTCCGCGCAGTCGCCGCCCTGCAGCAGGAACGCCTCGCCCTTTGCGACCTGAGCCAGGTGGCCCTGCAGCCGCACGATCTCGGACGGCACGGTCACCGGCGGCACGCTCTCCAGTACTGTCCGCATGGCCGCGGCGTGGTCAGCGGACCAGTTAGGTTGCTGGGCAGCCGGCTTGGCCAACGCGGCGTCCAACCGGGCCCGCAAATCCGCTGGCAGCGGCGGCAGCGGCGGCAGTTGGTCGATCGGTATGTCGACGGTCCAGTTCATCGGTCCATGGTAACCGGGCGACGCCACCGGCCGATCAGGGCGAACGCTCGCCGTCCGCGACGGTAGTCCGATTGTCCGTCTCGCCCCCTCGCCGCTTAGCGGCTGGGGGTGCCCCCACCGCGGGACGGCCCGCGTGCAGCATCGTCTCCGGACGTGATGAGGCGAAACCGACGCAGCTGGTCCCGAGCGTCCACTAGCGCGTCATGGACGTCTTGCGGCCGCGGCGGCATCCGGGGACGTCCTCGGTCTTCCCACAGTTGGCGCAGTTCCCGGGTGAAGCGGGGTATCGCCGCCGGCAGGGCGGTCATCGGACCCCACAACTGACACAAGGCCACATGGTCATAGGCCCCCACCCAGGCCCACAGCTCGATCGGTTCGGTGGCCTCAGCTTTGAAGGCGCCGAAGAACTCCTCCAGGTCCAAACGAATCTGGCTGCGCGCGCGCCACAACTGCGAGGCCGGTGGCGGCAGCTTGGGCAGCACGTGCGCGCGTACCCAGCTGCCGGCCCGCTCGGGATCGAATTCCGTGGACACGGCGTAGTACTCGCGACCGTCCTCGGCGACTACCCCGATCGAGATCAGCTCGATGGTGCGGCCGTCCTCAATGAATTCGGTGTCGTAGAAGTACCGCACGCGGAAAGCCTAGGGGCAGCCTAACCGCCGATCAGGATGGGCTCGGTTCCCTCGGGAGGTGGCGCGGGATGCACCTCGCGGTCTAGCTCGGCGTCAACGGTCCGCTCGTCCGGCAGGCGCGGCGTACCCGCGATCGCGCACTGCAACCACAATTTGGCCCGAACGACCGGGCGACGCCACGTCCGTTCTCGTTGCAGTGCGCGGCGCATCTTGTCCGGCTGGGTGCTGTAGCGCCACCGCGCCCACGGGGCATGCGGACGGGACAGCCGGATCGCGCCGATGACCAGTAGTACGACGATGAACATGCCGAGCAGACCAGTCCACAACTTGCCCTTGAGCAGCACCACCACGGCCAGCGGCAAAGCCAGCGCCAGCACGCCGCCCACCCCGGCGCGCAGCGCCACCGAATCGGCGCCATGCCAGATCGGCAGGAAAAACATCAGCGGGTGGAAGCCCATGATCAAGAGTCCCGCCACGGCCACCGCCGCAAAGACCGCGTCCACCGACGCCCGCCCGTCTTCCTCCCAGTACACATCGGACAGGTGCAGGATCAGCGCGTACTCGTCGAGCACCAACGCGGCACCGATCCCGAAAAAAGTCGCCGCCACGGTGAATTGAGGCTCTTGTCCGTCGACGGAGAGAGTCACCAATGTCAGGCCGGAGACCAGCACCAGGACCACACCGAACGCCACGTGATGAATGTGCACCGCCCCGACCTGGATATTCCGCGGCTGCCACCACCTGGTCGGCAGGCCAGCGTCGCGGCGGTGGCGGATAAGCCGTACGAAGCTTCGCGCGACAAAGAAGGTCAGGATGAAGGCGAGCAAGCAACACAACAACGGCAGGCGGCCACGCTCGACGATGTCATGAGAGAACCAGCGGAGCACCCTCGGCACGAACCAGTGGAGCACGCTAGAAACCTACGCCTGCGCCCCTTGGACACTGCGGAAGCCGCGCTGTGCTACGCGGGCCCGGTGCGGACACCGATTACGCTGGTCTGCGAGATGAATAAATGGCAGGCGCCCGACGTGGGCAGTCGACGCGGGCGGGTGTTGTTGTGGTGCCTGCTCTGGCTACTGGCCGCCGCGGCGCTGGGTCCCGCGGTCGGGCACTTATTCGGGCACATCCCCTACCGCATCGATATCGACGTCTATCAGATGGGCGGTCGGGCCTGGTTGGACGGGCGGCCGCTGTACCGGGGCGACGTGTTGTTCCCCACACCCATCGGGCTGAATCTGCCGTTCACCTACCCCCCGCTGGCAGCTGTTGCGTTCTGCCCGTTCGCCTGGTTGGGCATGCCCGCTGCCAGCGTCGCGATCACGCTGATAACGCTCGTGCTGCTGATCATCTCGACGATGATCGTGCTGACCCGCTTGGACGTGTGGGCCACCTCACCCTGGCTGCCCGGGCCGGCCTGGTCGCGCCGGTTGTGGTTGGGCGTGGTCATCGTGGGCCCCGCAGCGCTCTGGCTTGAGCCCATCAATTCGAACTTCGACTTCGGCCAGATCAACGTCGTGCTGATGACCCTGGTGATCGCCGACTGCTTCCCGCGCCGCACGCCATGGCCGCGCGGGCTGATGCTGGGCTTGGGGATAGCGCTCAAGCTCACTCCGGCGGTGTTCCTGCTCTACTTCCTGCTCCGTCGCGACAACCGCGCGGCGTTGACCTCCTTAGCGTCTTTCGCGGGGGCAACGCTGCTCGGTTTCGCGCTGGCGTGGAGCGATTCACTGGAGTACTGGACTCATACGGTGCGCCACACCGACCGGATCGGCACCGCGGCGTTGAACACCGACCAGAACATCGCGGGTGCCCTCGCCCGGCTCGGCCTTGGGGAGCAGGAGCGCTTCCTGCTGTGGGTGGCCGGGTGCCTGCTCGTGCTGACGGTGACCATATGGGCGATGCGGCGGGTGCTGCGGGCCGGCGAGCCGATGCTGGCCGTCATCTGCGTGGCCCTGTTCGGGTTGGTGGTTTCGCCGGTGTCGTGGTCACACCATTGGGTGTGGGTCCTGCCGGCGGTGCTGGTGACGGGGATTTTGGGCTGGCGACGGCGCAACATCGCACTGGCCGTGGTCAGCGCTGCCGGGGTGGCGCTGATGAGGTGGACGCCCATCGACCTGCTCCCCAAGCACCACGAGGAGACTGCGGAGTGGTGGCGTCAACTCGCCGGGATGTCCTACGTGTGGTGGGCGCTGGCGGTCATCGTGACCGCAGGACTTACTGTCACCGCCAGCATGAGCGCGCAGGACGCGACAACCCGCAGCCCGACGCCGGTACCGGCGGTCAGCTGACTAAACCGCGGCTGTCTCGGGGATTCGCGCCGCATCCGTGGCGCCGTTGCCGGCCTCCTTGGCGGTGGCGGCGTAGATGTCGACGTACTCCTGACCGGACAGTCCCATCAGCTCATAGATCACTTCGTCGATGACGGCTCGCTCGATGAAACGGTTGCCCGCCAACCCCTCGAAACGTGAGAAGTCCATCGGCTTGCCGAACCGGACGGTGACCCGGCCGAACCGCAACATCTTTTTGCCGGGCGGGTTGACCACATTGGTGCCGATCATCGCCACCGGTATCACCGGAACCCCGGTCTCCAACGCGAGCCGCGCCAGCCCGGTCTTGCCCTTGTACAGCCGGCCGTCTGGCGAACGGGTGCCCTCCGGATACATACCAAGCAACTTGCCCTGTTTCAGCAACCCCTCGGCGGTGTCCAATGCGGCCTGCGCGGTGTCGGCGTTGGAACGGTCGATGGGCACCTGACCGGCGGAGCTGTAGAACCAACGGTAGAACCAGCCTTTCAGGCCGGTGCCGGTGAAGTATTCGGCTTTCGCCAGGAAGGTGATCCGGCGGCGGACCACCAGCGGGAGATAGAAACTGTCCGCCACGGCAAGGTGGTTACTGGCCAGTATCGCCGGTCCGGAACTCGGGATATGTTCCAGCCCTTCGGTTTTCGGACGACCGAGCAGAGTGAACAACCAGCCCATGAAGACGTACTTGAATAGCCAGTACCACATGGCCCTCCCTCTCGCCCGCACGGTTGGTGTTCTGCGCCACTGTACCGATCTGTGACGGATGGGACCACCTCGCGCGCCGGTGGCTCACTGCTCAACTGTGACCGAGATGGGCTCATAGCGAGTTTTCACGTCGCCGTCTTCGGGGGCTGTTGGGGCTGTCTCGTTGGGTAGGCCGCCCCCGGGCGGACCGTCCGGCGGAGGTTTCACCGACCGGTCGATGTCGTCCACGATGGCGCGGATCACCTCCAGCAGGGCGACGCTGTGGTCCGCGACAAGAGTGAGCAACGGGTGCTGGTCACCGGTTACCAGCGCGGCCAGTGCGCACACCGGACACCACACCTGCTGGCACTTGCCGGTCCCGACACCACCGCCTGCCGCCAGCGCGGCCGCTGACCGCACCGCGGGATCGATCCCGTCCAGGATCGCCTGTGCAAGCTTGCGCAGCTCGGGACCGATGTCGGGATGAGCCCTACTCACGTCGGCCACACCTCCGGATTCGGTCGAAAACGAACGGTCAGCTCACTACCCCGCAGGCGTGCGTCCAGCACCGTACAGCGCCGCAGTACGGACGCCAACCTAACTCTGCGTCGTAGTCCGCCGGCACTGACGATCAGGTCGTCGTCGACCCGGCCCAGCGTCAGCGCTCCAGGATCAAGCTGGGGCAACGCTAGTCGCAGTCGGTATACCGACTCCAGTCCCGATCCGGATTCCAAGTCCACAATAGGACGTAACGGACCCGGCGGCGCCGCTCCGCCCCGACGACGGGCGCTGTCCAGCAGTCCGCCCAGTGCCTTGGGGCCGATCGGCTCGCCGGACAAATGCGGAGTCAGCACCAGCGCCACATCACCGATGGTGGCCTCGAGATCGTCGAGGACGGCGCGCTGCTCGGAGATGCGTTCGGCGTACCAGTAGAACGCGGGGTGAGCGGGCAGGCTGTGGTACTCATACGACTCGTCTTGCAGGAGAACCTGATTGACGATCAGCTCCTCGACGCGTACGCCCATCAGTGCCAATGAGCCCAGCGTCCGGGTCGCCTCGGCCGCGACCACCCGCTCGGGAGTCAGGACCAGGTGCGCACTGACCAGCTCCCCGTCGGTCAGCAGTGCGCCTAGACGATCAACGCTGGCGCTGATGCGCTCGAGCAGTTCCACCACTGCCGCCGACCGGCCGTCGTCGGCGCTAGTGCTGAGCCTGCGATGACGCGGCCAGGCACGCTCCACATACAGTCCGAAGGTCGCGGGCAGGGTCAGCATTCGCAATGCGTCTGCGGTCGAGGCGCAGTCCACCACGAGGCGATCCCATCGGCCGGTTGCCGCGAGCTCGCCGACCGCGTACAGACCGAGCACTTCCTGAACACCGGGCAACGCTGAGAGTTCTTCGGGGGCAATGGTGCTCAACTCAGAGTTGGGGAACCGCCGGTCCACGGTGCGGACCACTTCATTCCACCGAGCCTCGAGCAGGGCCAGGGTGTCCAGCGCCAGCGCGTCGAGAAAGCCACCGCCCGTCTCCGTCGCCCCGGTTTCGAGCTCGGCGAACACCCGAACCGGCTCTCCCTGACCCGTGGGCGCGACCGCGACGCCCAGCACGTCGCCGAGCGAATGCGCCTGGTCGGTGGACACGACCAGCACCCGCCGCCCCTGGCTGGCATCGCGGACCGCGGTGGCGCACGCCAGGGTGGACTTTCCTACCCCGCCTTTGCCAACGAAGAGACTGATCCGGGCCGGGGTGGGCACCACGAAGTCACTGGAGTCACTCAGCCCTCGACTCGTTTCTTTAGATCCTTCAATGCGCCGTCGATCAACCTGCGTTCCGCCTTGCGTTTGAGCATCCCGATCATCGGGATGGCAAGGTCGACCGAGAGTTCGTAAGTGACGTCGGTGCCAGAGCCCTTGGGCGCCAAGCGATATGAGCCTTCGAGGGCCTTGAGCAGTGAGCTGGATTCGAGAGTCCAGCTGAGCGATTTTCGGTCCGCCGGCCACTTGTAGGACATGATCAAGGTGTCTTTGAAGATGGTTGCGTCCATCAGCATCCGCGCCCGTTTCGGGTAACCCGCGTCGTCAGCCTCTAGGACTTCGACTTCCTTGTACTCCGAAATCCATTCCGGGTAGGCCTCGAGGTCGGCAATCGCCTTCATCACCTCGCCCGGGTCCGCGTCGATGTAGATCGTCTGCGTCGTCTTGTCCGCCACGTGGCAACTTCTCTCTCTCCCGCGAGCGGGTAAACCCCCACCATCTGCGGGAGTACCCCAGCCTCACGGCAAAACGGTACTCTCCGTGCAAACCTTGACGCGGTTAAACTACCGGAGAAACACCCACCGGACGTGACCGTTCGAGTGTCGTTTTCACTTCAAAGGCCATTTTTTTGCCGGCCACTCGGCGTCGGTGTGTCATTTTGGCCAAATTCATCTTGGCCAGCTGCCAGGCCGCCGCGCCGGTGGGTTCGGCGTGCATGAAGTAGTGGAGCAGCACCCCGTCCAGTGTCGGTTCCAGCCAGACCTCCATGGTGCCCGTCAGTGCACCAGTGACCGCCCACCTGATCCCTTTGTCAGCACGATCCTCGACGACCCGCAACTGCAAATCAGGCCACCACCGAAGCCAGTTCGACCGATCGGCGACCGCCGCACCGACCTTTGTGCCATCTGCGGCGACAAACGTCTCGTCGGCGATCTGGATGCTGTTCATCGCCTCAGCTTCACATACCGATTCGGGGCGCATGCCCGAGGGCACGCCAGGCGCGACCCAACGGACCCACGGCAATCGCGGTGGTGCGCCAACCGACCGGCTCCAGGCTGCGCGAATGATCCTATTAGGCTGGGCGACAGCAAGCCGGCTCCCGGACCAATCACACTAAGTCAAACGAGGTCAAAAGAGTGCGTGAGTACAGTGCCCCCGCCCGCTTTTCCGTCGGCGACCACGACAACATTGCGGCAGCGGTCTTTGAGCACGAGCACGACGATCCCGACTTTGTCATCTACCAGCGCCAGATCGA
>Ga0210389_10001171_pt1 | contig 21494 bp, 24 predicted proteins | sample IncBWH28OmetaG_FD_160127 | JGI IMG/M metagenome (GOLD analysis project Ga0210389, IMG submission 160127) | Forest soil microbial communities from Barre Woods Harvard Forest LTER site, Petersham, Massachusetts, United States - Inc-BW-H-28-O ...
GATGATCGAACAAAGATGCCAGCCCGAGCCGGCAAGCCCTTTCAGCATCGATCGCGAGGCGGCTTCTTCATCCAGATGCATGGGCTGCGGATCGAACTCGGCCGCGAAGGCGCGAATTTCCTCACCGGTGACGTGCCGCGGTCCGAACCGGCCCAGCGGGCCCGGGATAAAGTCTTCGAAAACAAGCGTATTCATGACAGGGGACATCTTGGAAGGAGCCCGATTGTGGCCGCACTTTGTGGCAATCTCAACCCATCCACGCGCATGGGTCGCCTCCGGCTTGCCCGAACTCACATTCGGAGCTAGCCCTTTTGTGAACCAGACAGCTCGCGCGAATCAATTCGACTTGCCGGGGGAAAAACCGATGTTCGATTTTCAGGACCTGTTTCAGTGGGATCGCTTTATTACGCCTACGATTATCAAGACATTCTACTGGCTGGTCATCGCGCTCATCGCTCTGTTCGGCATCGCCGGCATTTTCTCGGGCCTCGCCGCCATGGCGATCAGTCCGTTCGGAGGGTTCATACAGCTATTGTCCTCGATCGCCAGCGTCATCGTCGGCATCATCTTTTCGCGCATTGCGGCAGAATTCGTCTTGATCGTGTTTCGCATCAACGAACACCTCGGCGCGATCCGCGACCAGGGCCCGGGGCACTAGCGTAACCAGCGTCGTCGCGAGCAAAGGCTTCCGTCAGCTTCAGGTGTTGAATCTGAAATGCATGACGTCGCCATCGGCAACGACGTAATCCTTGCCTTCCAGCCGCAACTTTCCGGCGTCGCGCGCGCCGGCTTCGCCATTGAGGGCGATATAGTCAGCGTAGGCAATGGTCTCCGCGCGAATGAATCCCTTTTCGAAATCGGTGTGGATGACGCCGGCCGCAGCGGGCGCCCGGGTGCCGCGATGGATGGTCCAGGCGCGGGCTTCCTTGGGCCCGACCGTGAAATAAGTGATGAGGTGCAATAGCTGATAGCCGGCGCGGATCAGCCGGTCGAGGCCAGCTTCCTCAAGGCCAAGCGTCTCGAGAAATTCGACGCGCTCCTCGCGCGACAGCGTCGCGATCTCCGATTCGATCTTGGCGGAGATTACGACCGCAACGGCGCCTTCCTGCTTGGCGCGCTCGAATACCTGCCTGGAAAAATTGTTGCCGTCCTTTGCCGACCCTTCCTCGACATTGCAGACATACAACACCGGCTTGGAGGTCAGGAGGCCGAGCATGGCGAACGCACGCTCCTCCTCCGGCTTGCGCTCGAGCGCCCGCGCGGGCTTGCCTTCGCGCAGCAGGGCCAGTGCGCGGTTGACCAGATCAAGCTGTTCCTTGGCATCCTTGTCGTTGCCTTTCGCCTTCTTGGCGAGGTTATCGACGCGCTTCTCCAGGCTATCGAGATCGGCCAGCATCAACTCGGTCTCGATGGTCTCGATATCGGCCAATGGCGCGATCTTGCCTTCGACGTGGGTGATGTCGGAATCTTCAAAGCAGCGCACGACATGCGCGACCGCGTCGACCTCGCGGATGGTGGCAAGAAACTGGTTGCCGAGGCCCTCGCCTTTCGAAGCTCCACGCACCAGACCCGCAATATCGACAAAGGTCAGCCGGGTCGGAATGATCTGCGCCGACTTGGCGATCGCCGCGAGCTTGTCCAGCCGCGGATCGGGTACCGCGACTTCACCGACATTCGGCTCGATGGTGCAGAACGGATAGTTCGCCGCCTGTGCGGCTGCCGTCTCGGTCAGCGCGTTGAACAGCGTCGACTTGCCGACATTGGGCAATCCGACGATACCGCATTTGAATCCCATGATATGTCCTGAAAAGTCGATGGAGGGAGCCTGCGGCGCTAGATGGCGCCACTGTCATCCTGGTCGAAAAATCCCTTGGCCTGCATCGCCAGATGCACCTTGTTCTGGAACGTCGAATCCTTGCCGCTCGCCAGCAGACCGGCATTGTCCGCCAACACCGCGCACAGCGCCTCGACCCACGGCCGATCACTCTTGGCAAAATCCGACAGCACGTAACCGTGGACCAGTTCCTTGATGCCAGGGTGACCGATTCCAAGCCGCACGCGGCGATATTCATTGCCGATATGCGCGGAAATCGACCGAAGGCCGTTGTGACCGGCAATGCCACCGCCAATCTTGACCCGCACCTTGGCGGGAGGCAGTTCGAGTTCGTCCTGAAACACGACGATCTCGCCTGCGCCAAGCTTGAAGAAATTCGCGGCCTCCTGAACCGCACGGCCGGATTCGTTCATGAACGTCGCCGGACGCAGCAGCACGACCTTCTCATGGTCGAGCGTGCCTTCGGAAGCCTCGCCCTGAAAGCGACGGCGCCATGGTGCAAAATCATGGCGCCGTGCGATTTCTTCAACGGCCATGAAGCCGACGTTGTGTCGGTTATGCGCGTACTTCGCGCCGGGATTGCCGAGACCAACAAAGAGTCGCATGACGCGGCATCCCGCGCTAGCGCGCGATCAGCAAAAGTGGCCGCCGGTTTTGCGTCCGATCGCGCGCTAAATTATAAATTTGCGCACGATCTTTCGCCAAACCGCTCACACTTTGGCGGATCATGCGCGTTACTTCTTCTTGTCGCCGCCACCGGCAGGCGCCTTGGCACCAGCCGCTGGAGCGGCAGCGCCAGCCGCAGGCGCGGCGGCAGCTGCACCAGCCGCAGGCGCAGCGCCGGCCGCAGGAGCGGCACCGGCCGCAGGAACACCCGTCGCTGCGGCAGCCGCAGCGGCCGCAGCCGCCTTCATTTCTTCGGCGTAGCCGGACGGCGGCACGATCGTGACGAGGGTTGCATCCTCGCGCGTCAGCGACTTCACGCCGGCGGGCAACTTGATGTCCGACAGATGGAGCGAGTGGCTGATCTCGAGCTCGCTGACATCGGCCTCGATGAATTGCGGAATGTTGTCGACCGAACATTCCAGGTCGATGGTGTGGGTAACGATGTTGACGGTGCCACCGCGCTTCACGCCGGGCGAAGCTTCGGCCTTCTGGATGCGCAAGGGAATGCCGACGCGGATGGTCGCGCCTTCGCCGAGCCGCATGAAATCGACATGAATCGGGAAGTCGCGCACCGGATCCAGGTGGAAGTCGCGCGGAATCACGCGGTGCTTCTTGCCTTCCAGATCGATGTCGTAAATCGTGGTCAGAAACCGCCCCGCCAGGATGCGCTGGCGCAGTTCGGCGTCGTCGACCGAAATGGTCACGGGGGGCTGGTTGTTACCGTAGATCACTCCGGGCACTCTCCCGGCGCGACGCTCGGCCCGGGCGGCCCCCTTGCCGCTCTTCGGACGCGCGGTCGCCTTCAATTCCTTGACGGTCGCCATTTGCTTAAGTCCTTGTTTTTTAAAAGTTAAAGGCCGCATCGCGGCCCGTTAGCTGCTCGCAGCAAGCCTCCAGGGGTGCGGGGGCCGCGAGTGTGGCGGCGTTCTAGCCTCAAAGGGCAGAAATGACAAGGAAATGAAGCAATATTTCTAGGCAGGTCCGGCCGTAGCAGCCGACCCCGAAGGTGACCCAGCGTACGGGGGCGGCAACCCTCAACCCTGACTGTATGCGACGGACGGCCTAAGGGGCTGCACCAAGCTTGGCTTCCAGCGCGGCGATACGCGCCTTCAGCGCCTCGTTCTCTTCACGCGCCAGACGGGCCATGTCCTTGACCGCCTCGAATTCCTCGCGCTTGACGATATCGAGGTCGCGCAGGATTTTTTCGGCTTGGTTGCGCACCAGCGTGTCGACTTCGCGCTTGACGCCTTGGGCTGCGCCCGCGGCGTCGTTCATCAAACGTCCGATTTCGTCGAAAAACCGATTATTGGTCTGGGTCATTCCTGAAATCTCCGGCCGGCTTGCACACTCCGTAAGACAATGGCGATCTACCCCACGCGGTTCAAGACCATCCTCGTTTGATTCCAACATTCGCAAAAGTATCTGCCAAACCGGGATGCGGGTGTTAGAAACGGACCACCGATGTCCTTGCAATCGTATCGGAAGTTGCGCCACATGCCATCATCAGCAACCCATCGATCGTAGATGCCCCTTCTCACCATTGCCTTTCCGGTCTTCGATCCCGTCGCTTTCGCGATCGGCCCGTTCGTGATCCGCTGGTATGCGCTGGCCTATATCGCAGGCATCGTGCTCGGCTGGATCTATGCGCGCGCGCTGATCAAGAACGAAAAGCTTTGGGGTGGACCTGCGCCGATCGCGCTCGCCCAAATCGATGATTTCGTACTGTGGGTGACGATCGGAATCATCGTCGGCGGCCGAACCGGCTATGTGCTGTTCTACAATCCCGTCTTCTTCATCCAGCATCCCGCCGAGATTTTTGAATTGTGGAAGGGTGGCATGTCCTTTCACGGCGGCTTCCTCGGCTGCGTCGCCGCCGTGATCGCGTTCAGCAGGAGGAACAGCCTGCCGATCTTGTCGCTGGGCGATATCGTGACCGCGGTCGGGCCGATCGGGGTGTTTCTCGGGCGGATCGCCAATTTCATCAACAGCGAATTATGGGGCCGGCCCGCCGATTCCAGCGTTCCCTGGGCAATGATATTTCCCAATGGTGGGCCCGTGCCGCGTCATCCCAGCCAGCTTTACGAGGCGGCGCTTGAAGGCGTCGTCCTCTTCACCATCCTCGCCGTGATGATCAGAATGGGCGCGTTGAAGCGCCGCGGCCTGATCCTCGGCAGCTTCATCGCGATCTATGCTGTTGCGCGTATCATCGGCGAGTTTTTCAGGGAGCCCGACCCGCAACTTGGATTTCTGTGGGGCGGACTCACCATGGGCATGTTGCTTTCAGTGCCGATGATTATTGCAGGAGCTATTATTGTTGTGGCGGCGTGGCGCCGGAAAACGGCCGAGCCGATGACGCCACCCGTCTAAGGAATATCGTGACCGAATCCTCGCCGCTCCTGTCGGAGATCAAGAAGCTGATCAAGTCGTCCGGTCCGATGCCGGTATGGCGTTATATGGAGCTGTGCCTGATGCATCCCAAGCATGGCTATTATCTTGCGCGCGATCCGCTTGGACGCGAGGGCGATTTCATCACCTCGCCCGAAGTGAGCCAGATGTTTGGTGAATTGCTCGGGCTCTGGGCGGCCTCGGTGTGGAAGGCGATCGACTCGCCTCCCCTGCTCCGGCTGATCGAAATCGGCCCTGGCCGGGGCACCATGATGGCGGATGCGCTGCGCGCGCTTCGCGTGCTGCCTCCGCTGTACCAGGCACTGAGCATCCATCTGGTCGAGGTCAATCCGGTGCTTTGCGAGAAGCAGAAGGCCGCACTGTCCGGCTCGCGCAACATCACCTGGCACGACACCGTCGACGACGTGCCGGACGGCCCCTCGGTGATCTTTGCCAACGAATATTTCGACGTGCTGCCGATTCACCAGGCGGTGAAAGGCGAGAATGGCTGGCACGAGCGTACCATCGAGCTCGACAGCGATGGCAAGCTGGCGTTCGGCGCGGTTGCCGAACCGATACCGCGCTTTGAGGTATTGCTGCCGCCATGGGTGCGCGCCGCGCCTGTTGGCGCCGTGTTCGAGTGGCGGCCAGATGTCGAGATCATGAAGATCGCAAGCCGGGTCCGCGACCAGGAAGGTGCTGCCCTTATCATCGACTATGGTCACGTGCGCAGCGACGCCGGCGATACGTTGCAGGCGATCGCCAGACATAGTTTCGCCGATCCCTTGAAAAATCCGGGAGAGGCCGATGTGACCGCCCACGTCGATTTTCAGGCGCTGGTGCGCGCCGCCGAAGATCTCGGTGCCCGCGTCCACGGCCCGGTGCCGCAGGGGGATTTTCTCAAGCGCCTTGGTATCGAAACCCGTGCCATCAATTTGATGGCCAAGGCGACCCGTGAGGTCTCCGAAGATGTTGCCGGCGCCTTGAAGCGGCTGGTCGGCGGCGGCCGCGGCGGCATGGGCCAGATGTTCAAGGTGCTCGGAATCTCTGAACCCAATCTCACCACGCTGGCCGGATTTGCCGACGAGGACCCGGCTGAAAAAGCAGAGGCGCCATGACTCTGGAATCGCCGTTGCTGTCGGCCATCCCCGGCCTGCGCCATGCTTTCTTCAGCCGCGAAGGCGGCGTCTCCGAAGGCATTTACGCCGGCCTCAATGGCGGAATCGGTTCTTACGACAATCCGGCGCATGTCGCGGAAAATCGCCGCCGGATGGCCGCACAGATCCACGTTCCCTCCGAACATTTGCTGACCGTGTTCCAGATTCACTCCCCCGATGTCGCGGTGGCATCAACGCCATGGGATACCGCGACGCGTCCGAAAGCCGACGCGATCGTCACCCGCACCCCAGGTCTTGCGATCGGGGTGACCGCAGCCGACTGCGGGCCCATCCTGCTGGCCGATCCCAAGGCGCGCGTGATTGGCGCCGCCCATGCCGGCTGGAAGGGCGCGCTGACGGGGGTGATCGAATCCACGGTGGGCGCGATGGAAAAGCTTGGCGCCGAACGCGCCAATGTCGTGGCGGCGATCGGTCCCCTGATCCGTCAGCAATCCTACGAAGTCGGTAACGAATTCGTTGAAAGGTTTATGGAGGCCGACCCGGAGAACGCCCTCTATTTCCTTCCCGCCGCGCGCGAGGGTCATGCGATGTTCGATCTCGCTGCCTTCATCCGCAAGCGGCTCGACAATGCCGGCGTGCTCATGATCGACGACACCGGCATCGATACCTATTCCGACGAGCGTTTTTTCAGCTACCGCCGTTCGGTGCATCGCAAGGAGGCCGACTACGGCCGCCACGTTCATGCCATTGTTCTGGAAAGCTCGCCCTAGACGTTAATGGATTTTAACGATATCGCTCTGGGGAAATGAGGGGCGCATCAGCAACTTTATTCCGCAGAAGGCGGACCGCACCACGCGGCGCAATGGCCGCGGTTCTGCTCGCAATGGCGTGGGGACTTGGCGGCTGCGCCGGCGGTGCTGCCAGCAATTCGTTTGCGATGGCGAGCACCCCAAGCGGTCCCACGATTGCCTTTGAATCCATCGATGGACCGCCACCGCAGGTGTTCGACCGGATGGTCGGCGTGCTGGACAGCGAATCCAAACTGCGAAGCCTGTCGATCGTATCCCGCGATGGCACCGCGGCCTATCGGGTTCGAAGCTATCTTGCCGCCCAGGTCAACCACGGGCGCACCACGATTGCCTGGGTCTGGGACGTCTATGACCAGAACCAGCAGCGCGCCTTGCGGCTCTCCGGCGAAGAGCCCGCCGGCAAGGCCGGACGCGACGCCTGGGCCGCCGCCGACGACCTCGTTTTGAGGAAAATCGCGCAGGCCGGACTGAGCGGCCTCAGCGCCATGATCAATGGTACGACACCGGGAACGCCGTCGCCTGCGCCCGCGCCGGGCCTACGTGGAGCTGTGGTGGCCAGCGTCGACCAGACGCCAGTGTCAGCAGGCGCGCTCGGCTACACCAGCCATTAGGCAAAATAGCTCGGAAAACCACCATTTTGCTCGGGAAAACCGTTCCTACGGGTTGCCAGCCGGGCCACCCCCTTGATATCACCTCGCCTACCGAAACGCGCTATTTCTTGGGTATTGCGATATGCTGAATGTAGTCTCCAGCAAGGCGCGGGGAGAGGCCTCGATGTCGGCCAAGAACGGCTCGATCAAGCTCGTCGCCGGCAATTCCAACCCCACGCTGGCAAAGGAAATCGCTAGCTGGCTGGATCTATCGCTGACGAAAGCGATCGTGCGCCGCTTCGCTGACATGGAGATTTTCGTCGAGATCCAGGAAAATGTCCGCGGCTCCGACGTTTTCGTGATCCAGTCGACGTCGTTTCCGGCCAACGACCATTTGATGGAACTTCTGATCATCACCGACGCGTTACGCCGCGCCTCGGCGCGCCGTATCACCGCTGTCGTGCCCTACTTCGGCTACGCCCGGCAGGACCGCAAGGCGGGACCGCGCACGCCGATTTCGGCGAAACTGGTGGCGAACCTGATTACCCATGCCGGTGCCGATCGCGTCATGACGCTCGATCTGCACGCCGGGCAAATCCAGGGCTTTTTCGACATCCCGACCGACAACCTCTATGCCTCACCGGTCATGGTGCGCGACATTCGCGAGCATTTTGACCTCACCAATGTGATGGTGGTGTCGCCGGACGTCGGCGGCGTGGTGCGCGCCCGCGGGCTTGCCAAGCGCATCAACGCGCCGCTCGCCATCATCGACAAGCGCCGCGAACGTGCCGGCGAATCCGAGGTTATGAACGTAATCGGCGATGTCGCCGGCTATACCTGTATCCTGGTCGACGACATCGTCGACTCCGGCGGCACGCTGGTGAATGCCGCCGACGCACTGCTCGCCAACGGCGCCAAGGAAGTCTACGCCTATATTACCCACGGCGTGCTATCGGGCGGCGCGGTGACGCGCATCGCCTCGTCGCGGCTGAAGGAACTGGTGATCACCGACTCGATCCAGCCGACGGAAGCGATCAGCAAGGCGCCCAATATCCGCACGCTGTCGATTGCGTCCCTGATCGCCGAGGCCATCGGCCGCACCGCTTCCGAAGAGTCGGTTTCAAGCCTGTTTGACTGAGCAAGGCTGTTTGCCCGAGAAAGTATGTCTCTGCGACGCAGGATCAGCGGTGCGTTCGCATCAGGCGCCGTTCAGTAGCACCGCATGATGTTGACTTCACCCTTGCCGCCACGGCCGTCAGGAACCGTTACGGTTTCAGAGGGGCAGCTCGACACATAGGGGCGTTCCGACGGCGCGACGATCGGTGGGTAGCGATGTGCCCAATCCCAGGGCATGCCGTTTGTATCGCTGTAGCGGACACCGTCGGATGTCGGCGGCGTCAACGCTTCGCCATTTGATCCATAGTTTGATCCATAGAAGGAACCATCATCTCCCGGCCAGACGAAGGCTGCCTCTGGCTTCCGATGATGGCGGAAAAAATGGTTATTTGGCCGATGCGCCGAGGCAAATGCGCCGCGCGCAGTTCTCGAAGCCGCAAATGCCTCGCCGGTCGCCAGCACAAGCGCAAGGGCGCCGAGAGACGCAATCAACGCGGTATTTATCTTTGAACTCATGGCACGCACCATCTGTTATGGGCCGCATATTGAATAGGGACGCTAGGACGCGCCTCTGCTGCCCGCAAACGCGTAATTAATTATTGGTTAAATCGTAAGATTAACAGGGAACCAGCCAAAAACCGCCGCACTACACGATCCCTGCTGCGACCTGTCCGCGCAGGCGTTCCAGGCTGAGCAACGTACTGGCGCAGGCCTCGGCGACCTCAACACCCTTGGACGCAAAATGCGCGCGCAGGAAATCCGCATCGGCGGTCTGGCGAAACTGCTGCGGCGTGACCACCGCGGAGAATACCGGGATCTCCGTGCGCAGTTGCACCTCCATCAGCGCCCGGATCACGGTCTCGGCGATGTATTCGTCATCGACCACCAGCCCGGCCGCGACGATCGCGGTGTAGCGCCTGGTCTTGGCCAGGATCTGCACGTGCAGCGGAATCTCGAAGGAACCCGGCACTTCGAAAACATCGATCTGCGCGCGCGCGATGTGACGTGCCTCGATCTCGGCGAGGAATGCGAGGCGGCATTCGGCCACGACTTCGCTATGCCAGGCGGACTGCACGAAGGCGATCCGCTGCGGCTTCGCGAAACGCGGATGCGCGGCTGACGTTTCGGCTGTCGAGGCTTTTGAAGTGTCCTCGGCCGTGCCGTTGGCGCCGACGGGGTCTTGCGACATCTGAAACACCGCTTTCGAACGATGACTAGTGGTCCGATTCTAACATTTGCATCCCGGTGCGGCCGGCACTTTTGCAAATGCTAGAATCAAAGGACCACTAGCAAATATAAGTTTCCAGTAGAGTTTTGGATTTGACATTCGCTATTCACGCATTCGCGGCTCCAGGCTAGCGAATGTCAAATCCACTCCACCAGGCGGTGACTATGGCCAAGACGTGAGCCCACAGCAAGGCACCCCGCCGTCGGCAGCCCAGATAGGGCACGAGCGCGACGTCGGACTCCGCAAGGAGTTTCCGCCGAGCGGCCGACGGCGGAAAAGTTAACGATTTGGGCGAGCTGCGAATCCGATTCCGGTTTGTTCTCATGGCAAAAGTTAACGGCCACGAAGAGCTGTGGATGATTTCGGCATTGCCTGTGGACGGACTCGGCCCCCCGTTGCGCCGATTCCGCAAATCACATCACTTCGTCTCGGCAGGCCCTGATCCCGATGTGTTGGAACATCGGGGCGTGCAATTCGCCGCAGCGCGAATGAGTGGCGCGCGTCGGCGTGCCGCGTGCGTATCGCTCGTATCCGAATTTTGTAAAAGGCAAGGTCGAGACGGCATGTCCCTCCTCGAAGGCATTATTGATTCCCGGAACAATCCTCTCACTGTCGTCGAGGACCTCGCTGCCGACAATAACCTGTCGTTCGAGCGCTCCGGCGAAGACGAGATAACGATCGTCTCCAAGGGGAACTGGACCGATTACCAGCTCTCCTTCACCTGGATGACCGAGATCGAAGCGCTGCATCTGGCCTGCGCCTTCGACATGAAGATTCCGGAGGCGCGAAAAGGCGAGGTGCAGCGGCTGATCGCCGCGATCAACGAGCAATTATGGGTCGGACATTTCGACATCTGGACCCACACCGGCATGATCATGTACCGGCAGGCGCTGGTGCTGCCGGGTGGAATGACCGCCTCGACCGCGCAATGCGAGACCATGCTGGTCAGCGCGGTCCACGCCTGCGAGCGCTATTTTCCGGCATTCCAGTTTGTGGTCTGGGCCGGCAAATCGGCGGCTGAAGCCATGAGCGCGGCGATGTTCGACACCGAGGGCGAGGCGTAGGGCGCCTGCGATACCTCAGTCGTCATGCCCGGCATGAAAGTAATGGTCGTCCCCGCGAACTCAGGGGACCTATACGCCGTGACGGCAATTGCATCGCACAGCGCTTGTTGCTGATATCCCGATGAACTAGAACCGGCTGTGGTTATGGGTCCCCGCGTGCGCGGGGACGACGAGTCATTTGTGGTGACATCCGTGAACTCCAGCAACGCCTTGCAAAACATCAACGGCACTATCGTCCTCGCCGGTGCGGGGAAGATGGGCGGCGCCATGCTGTTGGGCTGGCTGGCGCAAGGCCTTGACGCGCGCCGTGTTGCCGTGATCGAGCCGAAACCTTCCAAGGAAATCCGCGCGCATCTTGCCGGCGGCATGCGTCTCAACCCGTCGCTCCAGGATGCCGGCAACATCGCGGCATTGGTGATGGCGGTGAAGCCGCAAGTCTTCCGCGAGGCGGGGCCGGCCCTGAAACCCTATATCGGCGCGCAGACGCTCGTGGTGTCGATCATGGCGGGAACCACGATGGCATCCCTTGCGGAGGTTTTGGGCGGCCACGTCGTGCGCGCGATGCCCAACACGCCGGCTGCAATCGGCCGCGGCATCACCGCGGCGGTGGCGGCGCACGATGTCAGCGAAGCCCAGCGCGCGACGGCCGACAGCCTGTTGCGCGCCACCGGTTCGGTCGAATGGGTAAACGATGAAAGCCTGATGGACGCGGTGACCGCGGTCTCCGGCTCCGGTCCCGCCTATGTCTTCTTGCTCGCGGAGGAACTGGCGCGCGCCGGCATCGCCGCCGGCCTCCCCAAGGGGCTTGCGACAAAACTCGCGCGCGAAACCGTCGCGGGCTCCGGCGAACTTTTGCATCGCTCCGACCTTTCGGCAGAAGTGCTGCGCCAGAACGTGACCTCGCCGGGCGGCACCACGGCGGCGGCGCTGGAAGTGCTGATGGGAAAAGACGGCCTGCAATCGCTCTTGACGCGCGCGGTCGCCGCCGCGACGAAGCGCTCGAAGGAACTGGCGAAGTAATCCGCCCGGCTAAAGCCGCTTGGCAAAACTCTCGGCATTGACGAGGCCGCGGACGTGGCGGCCCTCGCCGATGCGGCGTTTCTCATCGAACGCCTCGACCTCGAACCGGATCATGCGCCGCTCTACCGCGATCACGCGCGCGGTGGTGCGCACGGTCGCCCCCACGGGGGTAGCGGCGAGATGGCGGATATCGACCTCGGTGCCGACGGTGACCCAACCCGATTCGAGACAGGGATTGATAGCGTCGGCCGACGCCAGCTCCATCTCCAGGATCATCATCGGCGTCGCATAGACCATCGGCATGCCTGGCACGAAATGCCCGACCGTGCGGTCCGGCGGCACCACGAGCTTGCGTTCAGCGCTCATACCGATCTTGACGAGGTCGCGTGCGTCCATGGGATGGAGCTCCATATCACCACGTCGTCCCCGCGAACGCGGGGACCCATACGCCGTGAACCGGCATTAGGCACGAAGGCGGACGCCTTCTAAATCAACTAACGCTGGTGGTTATGGGCCCCCGCTTTCGCGGGGGCGACGCAAGAGCGGAATTATTTCTTCGCGGCCGCCGCGCGTTCGACGAAGGTCTTGCCGCCCTTCATCTTGTGCGTCAGCGGGGCTTCGTTGATCTGGATCACGACATTGTCGGCGTCGACGCCGAGATTCTTCACCAGCGCCTGGGTGATGTCGCGCATCATGCCGGCCTTCTGTTCATCGGTGCGGCCGGCGGCCATGCTGACGGTAATTTCGGGCATTGTTGTTTTTCCTCTTCTCTGCTCTTTCTTTTCGTCATGGCCGGGCATAGTAGTCTGTTTTCGCAGACTACGTAAACTTGTCTGCGATCCCGGCCATCCACGATCTTCCTATCAAACAAGACGTGGATGCCCGGCACAAGGCCGGGCATGACGACTCGAATGATTGACTAGCCCCACTTCACCCCGTGCCGGTCCAGCACCTCGCGCACTTTGGCGACGAGTTCATCCTCGCGGCAGGAGAATTGCGCCGGCCGGCTCTCGCGCCATTCCTGGTTGGAGGCGATCGCGGCGGCGGCCTTGGCGCCCTCGATCAGGTCCTTGATCTGCACCTCGCCGCGCGCCTTTTCGTCCGATCCCTGGATGATCACGCAAGGGCTGTTGCGGCGATCGGCATATTTGAGCTGGTTGCCCATGTTCTTGGGATTGCCGAGATAGAGTTCGGCGCGGATTTTTTCGGCGCGCAGGCTTGCGACAAATTTCTGGTAGTCGGCGACGCGTTCGCGGTCGAACACGGTGACGACGACAGGACCGAATTCGGGGCGCGTGTCGAGCTTGCCGAGCAGCGTGAGCGCGGCCTGCAACCGCGACACGCCGATCGAAAATCCGGTCGCCGGCACCACCTCGCCGCGAAAGCGCGAGACGAGACCGTCATAACGCCCGCCGCCGCCGACCGAACCGAAACGAACGGGGCGGCCTTTTTCGTCCTTGGTGTCGAGCAGCAGTTCGACCTCGTAGACGGGGCCGGTGTAATATTCGAGGCCGCGGACGACGGAGGGATCGATACGGATGCGATCGGAACCGTAGCCGGATGCAGCGACGAGCTTGCCGATCTCTTCAAGCTCCTCACGCCCTTGCTGTCCTATCTTGCTGTCGCGCAATCGCGGATCGATCGGTTCGTTACTTTCTTCTACCGATGCGACCACGAGCGCGACGTCTGCCTCTTTCAATCCAGCGCCCTTGGTGAAGTCGCCCGATTCATCCTTGCGGCCCTCTCCAAGCAATTGCTTCACGCCACCAATGCCAAGCCGATCGAGTTTGTCGACTGCGCGCATCACGGTCAGCCACTGGCCATCATCGGCGATGCCAAGCACGTCACGCACCCCATCGAGCACCTTGCGGTTGTTCACCTTCACCACATAGGAGCCGCGGGGAATGCCGAGCGCTTCCATCGTGTCCGCCGCCATCATGCACATCTCGGCATCAGCCGCCGCGCTCGATTGGCCGCCTGCGGCGGTACCGATGGTGTCGGCATCGAACTGCATGAACTGGCGAAAGCGGCCCGGGCCGGGCTTTTCGTTCCGGTACACATAACCGAAGCGGTAGCTGCGATAGGGCAGCACCAGATTTTCGGTGCCGTAACGCTCCGCGACATAGCGCGCGAGCGGCGCGGTCAGATCATAGCGCAGCGAAATCCACTGCTCGTCGTCGTCCTGGAACGAGAACACGCCTTCGTTGGGACGATCCTGATCGGGCAGGAACTTGCCGAGCGCGTCGGTGTATTCCATCGCCGGCGTTTCCACCGGCTCGAAGCCGTAGCGCTCATAGACTTCGCGGATCTTCTCGACCATCACGCGCGTGGCGTTGATCGCGGCCGAACCGCGGTCTTCCAGGCCGCGCGGCAGGCGGGCTTTGAGTTTTTGCGGTTTCTTCGGTTTCTCGGCCATTATGCGCGCGTTGGTATCAGCCGGGACGCGAAGCGGCAACCCGGTTCAATGAGGCGGCTGCTCCATCCGCGCGCGCATGGCGTCGGCGTCTTTTTTCGGCATCGACTTCAGCAGCAGCTTGATGGTCACTCCGCCAACGATCTTTTCATTCCGCATGAACATCCAGTCGGTGATATCGGCTTGTTCGAATTCGGCCTGATCGCCGATGGTCTTGCCTGGCCGATTATTCGGCTCGTTGCCGAACCGGCCGGAATAATTACCGTCCGGAAACTTCTCCACGTCGGCCATCCAGATGTGCTCGACGTAGCCATCACCGGCAAAACGAACTTTCAGGCAATGTCCTGACTCTGTCGGCTTCGGCGCATCGTAGGAAGCCCAGGACGTCGGAAGCGTGTCGCGGGCATGGGCGATCGCAGCGTTCATCTCGGCATCAGCCGCACGAACGTCAACGACCGTCGGATCGTCTTCCGTCAGAAATTTAGCCACCATACCGTCACTCCAAGGTTGCAAGGCTCGAGCGTTCATCGTTCGTCATCCTGACGCAGTCCACGGCAGCCGATCACATCACCTTTCTGATCCAGTTGTGTGGGTCGGCCGCGCGACCGTACTGGATGTCGACCAGCTTCTTGCGCAGTCCCATGGCGACGGGGCCGGCCTCGCCGCCGTTGATGAGAAAATCGCCGCTCACAGAGCGCACCTTGCCGATCGGCGAGATGACCGCCGCCGTGCCGCAGGCAAAAGCCTCTTTCAGCTTTCCGCTGGCGGCATCCGCGCGCCACTGCCCGATCGTGTAGGCCTCCTCGCGCACTTGCGCGCCCGCATCCCTGGTGAGCGCGATGATCGAATCGCGGGTGATGCCTGGCAGGATCGTTCCCAGCGGCGGCGTCGAGAGCGAGCCGTCGTCGAACACGAAGAAGATATTCATGCCGCCGAGTTCCTCGATATAACGGCGCTCGACCGCATCGAGGAAAACGACCTGATCGCAGCCGTGATCGATCGCCTCGGCCTGCGCGCGCAGGCTCGCGGCGTAATTGCCGCCGCATTTGACCGCGCCGGTGCCGCCGATCGCGGCGCGCGTGTACTTTTCCGACACCCAAATCGACACCGGCGCGGGTCCGCCCTTGAAATATGAACCGACCGGCGAGGCGATGACGGCGAAGATGTATTCCGCCGAGGGTTTCACGCCGAGGAAAACCTCGTTCGCGATCATGAAGGGCCGCAGGTACAGACTGCCCTCGCCGCCGGGCACCCAGCCGCGGTCGGCGCGCACGAGCTGCTCGGCCGCCTCGATGAACACGGGCTCGGGCAGCAGCGCCATCGCCATGCGCTCAGCCGAGTTGCGGAACCGTCTGGCATTGGCGTCCGGGCGGAACAGGTTGATGCCGCCGTCGTCGCGCATGTAGGCCTTGAGACCTTCGAAAATCTCCTGCGCATAGTGCAGGACGGCCGTGGCCGGATCGAGCGGGAAATTCGCACGCGATTCGACGCGCGCGCTATGCCAGCCCTTGGCCTGGCTGTATTGCACCACAGCCATGTGATCGCTGAAAACCCGGCCGAAGCCCGGATCCACCAGCTTTGCCGCGCGCTCCTTGTCGGGCGTCGGATTCGTCGGAGAGTGGATTTCGAATTTCAAACTCATTTCCTTGTTCCCCGCTGTAGGAATCGGCGCGATTCGGGCCGCCCCTGCCTCTTTCGGGCCTGCTGGCTTTCTCGATCTGGACTTCGCCACCACCTGCCTTGCGGCCGGTCCCGCTCCCGGGCACGCCGTAAGGACATGCTTTTGTGGAGCGAGGAAGTCCAGTATGTTTGCCGGGATGCCGCCCGACAGTCGTACGGTCAACATACCCGAATGCTTCGCTGTCACCTTCCGGCCCACCAGGCCGTTAACAGCATCACGACCCCGACGAAACGACTTATTATTTCGTCACGATCGACCGTTTTGTAACATTGAAACCAAGATACGTCAATATGGCTGACATAATTTTATCCAGCCCTGCCGCAGGCGCCGGTTCAAAGCCGAACGAGAGCCGTTCGGCACAGGCCTCATCGGGCCTGCGCTGGGACATCATCGAGCTATTGTTCTTCGCCTATCGCGATTTCGTCGGCGATGCCGATCACGAATTGGAGGCTTTCGGCTTCGGACGCGCACATCACCGCGTGCTGCATTTCGTCCACCGCTACCCCGGGCTGAAAGTCGCCGATCTCCTCGACGTATTGCGGATCACCAAACAATCGCTGGGACGTGTCCTGAAACAACTGCTCGACCAGGGCTACATCGTGCAGAAGGCTGGCAACAATGACCGCCGCCAACGCCTGCTTTTCGCTACCCCCAAGGGCGAGGCACTGGTGGGCAAGCTTGCGGGGCTACAGACCGAACGCCTCAATCGCGCGTTGCGCGGCATGGAGCCTGATGGCATCGAGGCGATCCGGCAATTCCTGCGCGCCATGATCGATCGCGACGATCCCGACAAGGTGCTGGAGGCGATCTTCGGCGTCCCGCCTTCGCACGCAAAGGCAAAGGATTGACCGTGGCCGAAGCCGCAGCCATCGCACGAACGCCACTGAAGCCGGCCGACGACGCGCCGCATCTTCTCCTGGTCGACGACGACCGCCGCATCCGCGATCTGTTGTCGCGCTTTCTGTGTGGCGAGGGCTACCGCGTCACCACCGCGATGAGCGCGAAGGATGCGCGCGCCAAGCTCAACGGGCTGAATTTCGACCTCTTGATTCTGGACGTGATGATGCCGGGCGAGACCGGTTTCGATCTCGCCAGATTCATCCGAACCTCCTCCTCGGTACCCATCATCATGCTGACGGCACGCCACGAGGCCGAGAGCCGGATCGAGGGCTTGCAGATCGGTGCCGACGACTATGTGGCAAAACCTTTCGAACCGCGCGAGCTGTCGTTGCGGATCGCCAATATCCTCAAGCGCACCGCGCCGCCGCCGGTCGAGACGCTGGAGCAGATCGCGTTCGGCCCCTACGTCTATCACCTGGAGCGCGGCGACTTGCGGCAAGGCGAGGACGCTATCCGCCTTACCGACCGCGAGCGCGACATGCTGCGGGTTCTGGCGCTCGCCCGGGGCGAAACCGTACCGCGCAACGCGCTGACCGGCGACGGCAGCGTCAACGAGCGCGCGGTCGACGTGCAGATCAACCGCCTGCGGCGCAAGATCGAGCGCGATCCCACCAATCCACTGTTCCTGCAGGCGGTGCGCGGTATCGGCTATCGCCTGGTCGCATCTCCTTGAGGTGTTTGGAGCAGGATGATCGTGATTGAATTGGTTCCGCCCGAACGGTGTCTTGTCCCCCCTCCCCCGCAAGGGGGGAAATCACCTCCGGTGCGGTCACAGCTTGAGCCTACCTTTCCGAGCATTAGCCGATGAGCACGCCTAGCGCCCACTTTCCGAAGTTCGCACCCCGGCGCGGCATCCACTTTTGCGAATTTCGGAAAGCTATGGGCGCTAGCAGATATAATTTACGAGTGGAGCTTTAGATTTGACGTTCGCTTCTGAAAATCGCGGCAAGTGGGTGGCGAACGTCAAATCCGCTCCACTCGACACCGGCCTCACATTGATCCGCACCGCCGCAGGACGGGTGTCCGCGGCCAATGGCTGGATGGGAAACGCCTTCAAGAGCTGGATGCCGACCGGGCTCTACGCCCGTGCGCTTTTGATCATGATCGTTCCGATGGTGGTGCTGCAATCGGTCGTCGCCTTCGTGTTCATGGAGCGACACTGGAACACAGTGACGCGGCATCTTTCCGCGGCGGTCGTCTCCGATATCGCCGCCCTGATCGAGGTCTATAAGGGCTATCCGCAAGACAAGGACCGCGCGTTGCTCCGGCGGATCGCCCAGCAGCGGCTGGGGCTTGTGGTGGATTTCCTGCCCGTCGGCGATATGCCCCCGCCAGGGCCAAAGCCGTTCTTCTCGCTGCTCGACCAGACGCTTTCGGTTCAGCTCGGCCGGCAGATCGCCAAGCCGTTCTGGATCGACACCGTCGGCCGCTCCAATCTGGTCGAGATCCGCATTCAGCTCGACGACGCGGTGATGCGCGTCTTCGCCCAGCGCAGCGCGGCCTATGCCTCCAATTCCGAAATATTCCTGTTCTGGATGGTCGGCACTTCCTCGATCCTGTTGATCGTCGCGGTCTTGTTCCTGCGCAATCAGATTCGCCCCATTCTGCGGCTGGCGGATGCCGCCGAAAGTTTCGGCAAGGGCCGCGAGGTGCCGAATTTCCGCCCAAGAGGCGCGCGTGAAGTGCGCCGCGCCGCGCACGCCTTCCTGGAGATGAAATCGCGCATCGAGCGCTCGATCGAGCAACGCACCGCGATGCTGGCCGGCGTGTCGCACGATTTGCGCACCATCCTGACCCGCTTCAAGCTCGAACTCGCGCTGATCGGCGACAGCCCGGAAGTCGACGCCATGCGCAAGGACGTCGACGAGATGTCCGGCATGCTGGAGGATTATCTGGCGTTTGCGCGCGGTGATAGCGGCGAGCAGGCGCAGCCGACCGACATGACGGCCGCGCTGGAAGAGTTGCGCAGCGATGCCGAGCGCAACGGCCATACTGCAACGGTTGCCTTCCACGGCCTTCCGGTCGTGACGGTGAAGCCTGCCGCGTACAAGCGCTGCCTGGCCAACCTCGTCTCCAACGCGGCGCGGCACGCCAACGCGATTTCAATTACCGGCCAGCGCGACCACCGCTACCTGACGGTGACGGTCGATGACGACGGGCCGGGCATTCCACCCGGCATGCGCGAGGAAGTGTTCAAGCCGTTCCTCCGGCTCGATGACGCCCGCAACCAGGATGAGCGCGGTACCGGGCTTGGCCTTGCGATTGCCCGCGACATCGCGCGCTCGCATGGCGGCGACATCAGCTTGGGAGATAGCCCGATGGGCGGCTTGCGCGCCACCGTGCGGATTCCGGTGTAGCGACCCATTCACGACCGGAATTCGGCTTTCCGCTAAAGATCGTCATGCCCGGCCTTGTGCCGGGCATCCACGTCTTCCTTGGCGCGCTGAAGACATGGATGGCCGGGCAAAGGCGAGCGGAAGCGACGCCGTTCTTGGAACGGCTATGGCCGGCCATGACGAAAAAACGAATCGTTCGCCTGCGGTTGGCGAGGTCACTTCGGCAACAGGCCCTTGAGCTTTTCCGCGTCCTTGACGTTGAGCTTGAAGCCGCCGGGCATCACGATGTCGCCGGGCTTCTGATCGGGCTTGCAAGCCCCCAGCCACTTCGCCTCGACCGTCGTCGTGTTGTCCTTTGGCAGGCCGGAGACAGGACGCTCGCTATGCGATGTGCTCTTGACGGTATAAGCGGAATTGAAATCGCCCGCGATCTCCGCATGCGTCGTGACCGATACGCCCGCGACGCTACAGACGGAATCGGAGACGTAACCGGTTGCGGTCTGCTGCAGATCGTTTTTCGAGCAGATTTCCTTCGACAGTGGCGATGACACGGCCGCCATGTCCTTGTCGGTGGTCGCGTCCGTGCAATGCTGCATCGTCATCTCAGGCAGGGACGTGCCGCCGCGCACAAGCTTCATTTCCCAAAGACCCGGCTTGCGAAGCGGCAATTCCGCCGCATGCACATCCAGCGCCGGCCACAGCGTGATGAGGCATGCCCCCAACCACAATGAAACAAGCCGTCGCGTCATGCTTCACGCCCCCAAAAGGGAATGACCGGGCTCAGTACAGCGTGCGTATCGGCCGGTCATTGGCGCCATACGGCACCCAGCGGCAGGAGAACGAAACGTAGCCGCCATATTGTGCGTCGACCGCGAGGAATTTCGCCACTTTGCCATAGGACGCGCAGTGGTCGACCGCGAGCTGGCGGGCATCGACCCGCGAGGCCAGCGCATAGGCAATGATGCCCCCGGTATCGTTGCCCTGGAATGCCGGCACCGTGTCGGCCCAGGCGGGCGTCCACGAAAACATGGCGCCCGAGGCAATCAGAACTGCGGCCCTGATGATTCGCATCACTTACTCCGTTTGGCTCGACATTACCTTAGAGCGCATCGGCGGCCGTGAAAAGCACACGTCCCCTTGAGAAGCCGACTTATTGGCAGGTGTTGCCGCGCTGCACTTGACCTTGGCAGGGCTTTCGCGGCACGGTTCGCTCGTTCGATTATCCGGCGGACCGACCATGCGCGACATCGTTTCATTTGCCAGAAAAACAGGCCTCAGCGTGACGCTCGGGGCCGTATTCAGCCTGTTGGCACTAGGCCAAGGGGCCCAGGCGGCCAATCCGCTGGAGCTCAATTTCTGGCTGTCGGGCCCGAAATATGACGGCAAGCTCAAATCCTGTGAGGCCGCACTCGGGGTCATTGCATCGCAATTCCACGAGAAAGAAAGCACCTTCTGGAATTCGGCGCTCACGATCACAGGTTATGGCCGGATCCACGAAACCGCTTATCGGCCCTGGCAGTCGGACAATATTCCGCGCCGCTATTGCAGCGGCGACGTGATGCTGAGCGACGGGCACGTGCGCGGCCTGCACTACTCGATCATCGAGGATGGCGGCTTCGCGGGCTATGACGAGGGCGTCGAATGGTGTGTAACGGGCTTGGATCGCAACTGGGCCTATAGTCCCGCCTGCACGGCCGCCAAGCCCTGATCTCACAATAGTTTTTCCAAATATCAGGATGTAGCGCCCGCCCCGAGCGGGTGCTTTTCATTTTTGTTCTTGAAATGTTCCGGTCGCGTGTTACGGTTCCGGCACGGGATTTGGAATGAGGGCATCACATGTTTGGGTTTCCTTTGGGTCGGATGACGCGGATTTTCACTGGCCTCGGCCGGCTCTTTTTTGCAGCGGTAATCGGCTTTGCCGCGACCGCCCCGGCATCGGCGCAAGACCGCCGTCAAAACACCCCTGGCGAGTTTGATTTCTACGTCCTGTCGTTGTCCTGGTCGCCGTCCTTCTGCGAGGAAGCAGCCGAGCGCGGCAACAGCGGGCGTTCGCAGGCCCAATGCGGCGGACGGCCCTTTTCCTTCGTCGTCCACGGTCTATGGCCGCAATACGAGCGCGGCTTTCCCGAATATTGCGAGCGGCCCTCGCCGCGGCTCGAGCGCGGCATCATGACCTCGATGCTCGACCTGATGCCCGCGCCGGGCCTGATTTTCAGCGAGTGGGACAAGCACGGCACCTGTTCGGGACTGGGCCCTCGCGGCTATTTCGAGACCATCCGCAAGGCGCGTGCGGCCGTGAAGATTCCACCCGAATTCATCGAACTGGCCGACCCG
>Ga0210389_10001172_pt1 | contig 21484 bp, 22 predicted proteins | sample IncBWH28OmetaG_FD_160127 | JGI IMG/M metagenome (GOLD analysis project Ga0210389, IMG submission 160127) | Forest soil microbial communities from Barre Woods Harvard Forest LTER site, Petersham, Massachusetts, United States - Inc-BW-H-28-O ...
CCTTCTACACGACAAAGTCGGAGGGCATGGGCATGGGACTCTCGATCTGCCGGTCGATCATTGGCGCCCATGGCGGGTGCATCTCGGTGTCGCCGGGTGTACCGTACGGCGCCGTCTTTCGATTCACTGTGCCCGGAATACCGCCAATTTGAGTTTGACCGATTTTCGTTGCCTACAGTCAAGCCATCGTGTCGGGACAGAAATCGTGCCGCTCGTTTTGGCTGCAGCCGCCGACGGCCAATTCGTCTGGATGAAATCGCGGTGATCTCAAATGACGCCGATCAACGGAATTGCATGGCGGCTTAGGATCGGTATGCTAGATGGGCCTGATTCTCAAAAGTAAGGAAGGTCGATGTTTTCCCACATCATGATTGGTACCAATAACCTCGAGCGCGCAAAATCTTTCTATGATTCTCTGCTCGGTACGCTTGGCGTGCCACCGGCAAGAGTCGATGGGCACAGGATCTTTTATCGAACGCCGAGCGGCGTTTTCTCCGTCACCAAACCGATCAATGGCGAGCACGCGACATGTGCCAATGGTATGACGATCGGCTTTGCTGCCAAGTCACCCGCGGAGGCACTTGCCTGGCACGCGGCCGGCCTTGCGGCTGGCGGCACGACGTGTGAGGACCCTCCGGGCGTACGCGAAGGCAGCACGGGTAAGTTCTATCTGGCTTATCTTCGCGATCTTGATGGACACAAGCTCTGTGCCTTGCACAGACTCTAGAATTCCGTCCGGAGCCTTTACAAGGCCGTGCGGGGCTGGTTGATCTGGTAAGGGCGAAAAAGCAGCAAGAGTGCTTCGGACCCTAAGGCCTAAGTCAGGCCCGAGCAATGCCCCATCGCTGCCCCACGCGCTCAGTCGAACAGACTGAGAATGCTTTGATACTTTTCAATGTAGCCGCTATTTTCTCTGTTGTAACGCGGAATGCTGACCGCTTGCACCAAAGAGCCATCCTCGCGCCAGACACAGGGGCAGACGACTGCGGATCCCGGTGGCAGCTTGCCGGCGCGTCGCAGTTCAGCAAGTGGGACACCCATGCGGTTGAGCGCCCGATAAAGCTTGGCGACGTTGCGCCCACCACCATTGTAGGCAGCGACTGGAAAGATGCCGAGCACATCGGGTTTAGCGCGATAGGCGGCGCGGATTTCGCTGTTCATCTGCGACAGCTCAATGTCCAACAGGCAAACGGCTGCCTTCATGGCATTTTGCAGACGGGTCGAGCCACGCTCGAAGTTGGGGTCCAACTGCGCGCCGCGACAGCTGCGCACGACGAACGAATAGGTGCCATGGCCGCGCCGATCGGTGAACTGCATCGGGCCCAGCGCCTTCGCGCTCGAGACGCTATAGCGATAGGCTTCTTCGCGCTTGAGTCCGTACTGGCTGAGCACCTCGTCGAATGCATCTGTGCCCTTTTCGAGGAAGTCCTCGTCGTCGGTCTGTTCTATAACCGCGAGCGTCGCAATGACCTCCGCAGGTATCACGTCCGCGAGCAGCTCGCCCGGAAAGGCCTCGCTCGGCACGTTGGCGTCACGAAGTTCGTCCATGGCGCCGCGCGCGGTGGCGAGCAGGAAGTCCCTGCCGCCGGTAATGAGGCGCGGGTCGAGGGTGTCGCGGGTAAAGGGCAAGTAGACAATGGATCGTGCCGTCGCCGCCGCCTCGCGCCAGCGCTTCTTTTTGATGAGGGCGTTGTCGAACACCGGGAACTTGCGGCCGTACACCTTCAGCTCCTCGCCATCGCGCGAAAACGCGAACATGAGCCGCTCGGCCCCCGTTCCCTTGACGTGCCGCGCCTCAATTCCGGGAGTACGCACGGTGAAGGGCAATTCCCCGCGGCCAGGCTTCCATTTCACGGGTGGGCGGGGGATCTCCAGGTGGGCAATGGTCCAATTCTTCTGTGCCTCGCTCCACAACGCGAATGCGACCGGCCGGCCGCGCAGCACCTCATGTCCAGCCTTACCGGAAAGGACGTACTGAAGTTGCACGTCGCGCAGCTGCGCCTGGCCCTCGGCAACCAAGTCGCGGATGACGAGGTCGCGCGTGCGCCCCTTGACGATCAACTCAGTCAAGTCTCCAGGCTTAGGCGGCGCCTCGTGCTGCTCCGACTCGGCAACGGCCACCGGAACTTCACTGTCACCCTCGCTCTTTGCCTCGGTCGCAGCCTTCGGAACATCGTGCAACAGGGGTGCTGGAGCGGTATCTGAGACGAGCGGTGGGTCGTCCACCGGCTCGATTCGGCCCCCTGAGGAGATACATCCCGAGCAAATCGAGATGACCAGCAACGGCAGCGCAAATGAGGCAACACGGCGGACACCCGCAAAGGAACTCAACAATGCGGAAACGGGAGGTAGAAACGACATCATGACCATGATACTTGCGAACGGCGCATCGTACGACCTCAAAGAGCGCGTCGTGCTTCGCAGATTATCACTCGAGATGCGCGTGGAGGTCGGAAAACGGCAGTAAGGGCGTGAACGCGGAAGACTAATCGCTGACTTCGGCCCCAAGGTCCTGCCTCCAGAAGACTGCCATATGCATCATTGTCCGACGGCAACGATCGGTAGTTCGCCAAGCACCCGGTCCCAACGGCTAAACTGCTCAGGACTAGCTGCTCCCTGCAGTACTTCGTGCAGCATGGGCGGCGATCGAGCTAGACTACCGGATCCTCCACTTTCCGCTGCAAAGCAAAGGACGCCACATGCTCAAGCTCCTCTCCATCCCTGCTCTCGTCTGCGTCTTGGGCATCAGCATGTTTATCGTGCTCGCGCCTGCGCGTGCGGCCGATGCGCCTGGCCTGTACCGCGTCACTAAATCGATATCGCTCGGCGCGCCGGAGCGCTGGGACTATCTGACTTTTGAGCCCGTATCGAATCATGTTTTTGTAGCCCATGGCGACAGGATCGACGTAGTCGATGTATCCAGCGAAAAGGTGGTGGGTCAGGTGCCCGTCGACGGCGCCAACGGCGCCGCCATTGTGCCTGCCATCGGCAAAGGCTATGCCGGCAGTCGCCGCGGTAAGTCGGTGCTGGTATTCGACTTGAACACCTTGAAGGTCGTGAAGACGCTGCCGGCCGCGGAAGATACCGATGCCATCCTCTACGATCCGGCCAGCAAAAGGGTATTCCTGATGCAGGGGGATCCGCACAGCATAACGGTAGTCGATACCACCACCGATAGCGTGGTGACGACCATCCATCTCAGTGGCCAACCTGAATTCGCTGCGATTGACGGCGCCGGTAAGTTGTTCGTGAATATCGAAGACAAGCGTGAAATCGCCCGCGTGGACACCAAAACCGGCAAAGTCGATGCGACCTGGCCGATCCAGACTTGCGACAGCCCGCACGGGTTGGCGATTGACAATGAGTCGCATCGACTCTTCACATCTTGCGTCAATTCGAAGCTTCTGGTGGTGAATGCAATGAACGGCGCGATCGTCAGTACGCTGCCCATCGGCAAGTACACCGACGCGGCCGCCTATGATGGCCGACTGAAGCGTGTGTTCAGTTCGAACGGCGATGGCACGTTGTCCGTCATCCAGCAGGAAAGCGCCGATCAATATAAGTCGCTGGGCGAGGTTGCCACGCAGTTAGGAGCCCGCACGATGGCGCTTGACCCTAAAACAGGCCGCATTTTCTTGGTGACCGGCGACTATTCGGAAGTCGATCCGAATGCGAAGGATTTACGCAAGCGCTACGCGGTTAAACCGGGCTCGACGCGCATGCTGTTGCTGGATGCGCTGCCGTGAGTCAATAAAAGGAGCTGCGGCGGCTGGTCTCTATCTGGCGCCAGATGAGATGCGCTCTGCTATTGGTCGCTCAGTTTTAGACTGACCGGCGCCGACTTTAGCCGCTCAAGCGCGTGTTCTTGAAGCAGGCTTAAACAAGCTCGCGAAAGCCGGCACTGCGATGAATGCCGTCACGAGCCCTGCGCAGTATCTCCGTAACATTTGTACCATCCATTGTTGACTTCCGCGTTAAACCGCCCATCGCCACTCCAGCCCCAACGGCAGCTTCGGCGGCCCAAACACAAAATGCAGCACCCGCCGAGGGACGAGCGATGTGCCCTTTGACGACGCGTGCAGGAGCAACGGCCGCATAAGCAACACCCCGCCCTGCGCGACGGGAATTACAGTTTCACCATGGTGTTGGCGCAGCGCGTCGGCTTGGCTCGGATCGACTCGACCTTCCAAATGCGAATGCGGCACCACTCGCAATGCCCCACTCTCCGCGGGACAGTCATCAATATGGAGTCGAACCGCAACCAGCTGCTCGAGCACGCTGACCGGCGGCTGCACATACAGGTGCCCTTCTTTCTCGGACCATCCCGAGCACTCCGGACTATTCACGCGACTGCTTACCGGAATGCTCAAATCCTGATGAAACGCTATCAACCAGTTCTTGGTCGGCGACTTATCGAAAAGCGTGCACTGTACCGCCACGGCGTGACGAGGCAACAATGAACGAATTCTTGCGTCGCCACGCAATGCGCCAGCCAAATGTACGCACCATGCTTCATCCAGCAACCTTCGAGACCCGGCCCCGCCGGCGATCCCTCCGACGAATGCGCCCAACCTCCGATTCAATACGGCGTCGATTACGCCGGGAATCACAAAATAGCCGCTTTTCTTGAATTCAGAGACTACCTTAGCCGCCAGCATCCGGGCCCCTCAGATCATTCGGCAAGTGAAAATCCCTCGGCTTCCAAGCCTCCGCTATCCGCGCGCGAGACGCGGCTCTGGCGGTTCATCCCGTTGCCTTCTAGCCGACTCATATCATCCCGCCTTCACAGCCAGATAAGTTCCGTCAAAGCCCCGCACACCCAATCGGCCTCGGGTTCACTTCCACGACAGTCCTTCGTTCAACATCCGTCATTAGAATGACCCGTTGCACGCACGTGTACGGCAGCAAGCTCATTCGGTCACGCTCGCAACTCACTGCTGGAGCCCTGACGCGATCGTCACAAGAGAACCCCGCCTTAACCAAATGTTCGATCGCCGTCACAAACGGCATCCCCACCGACACATTCTTCGCGACAACCACTTGAAAGCGCTCATTGGCGCGTTTGCCCATACCTGGACAACCGGTGAGGAACACAACAGTCGCGATTATAGAGACACATCCCTGCAGCCGCATGTCACCCTCCCTGTCCCTTTGCGCCCCATTCTATGCATGCCAAACTAACTTGGGGGAAACATACCTAGACCGCCCAATTATCGCCCTAGCACCGGCCCTTCTGGGCGCCGATTCCAATTCTTTCCTCTCCCTATATATAGAGTGTTTCGTCCCTTTCCTCTACTCCGTCCAGGCCGTTCCAGACGCGCGAGCCCGACCGCAACGCCCCGCCGGCTACATGAGACTACCCGGTGAACAGCGACCGGTCATTCACCGGGAATTGCGGATCATTCGCCGAATATCGCGTGAGCGACTGCAGGATCGCGCTCAAGATTCCTTCATCGAAGGAAACCTGAGTCTCACCAACGGAGATAGTCATGAAGAACCTGAACACCGTCTCGTCCAAACTCACCGCCTTTGCAGCGGCTCTCGCTATGAACGGCTTGGTTTTGGGCGCCCTTGGATACCTCTTCGCGCTGCAGTCTCACCCGAACATATCAGCGATCTCTTTCGTCAAGGCAATCGTTGTGCATCAGGGGCTCAGCTAGTTCTGCGCGTTCTCCGTCGGCCGGGCTCTGTTCACACCGCAATGCCGCGCTGTCCTGCTTCGCTTGCGGACCTGCCGCGACTCCATGTCGCGGCGTTCGGCGCACACGCCTCACCCCGGTGCTCGCCGGGCACCTGCGAATCAAAGACCAAGAATCGAACGACTACCCGCACACGATCTCGATCGTGGCCGCAGCAAGCCTCTCCAATTCGCGGCGGGACTGTCCGGCTCTGGAGCGGACCGCGAGGGTATGTAGGGTCGCAGTCAATACGCGAGCCAGCGCCTCCGGGTCAGCCTTTGGCTGAATTTCGTTTTGGTCGATTGCCTTTCGGACGAGGGACGCAAAAAACGCATCGGTGTTTTGAATGCTATCCGCGAGAAATGCGCGTACCGCCGGGTCGACCGCCGACTCGGTGGTAGCCGTACCAATGGAGTAACAGCCCCGCCCTGCCCCGGAGCCGGTGAAATACACGTCTAGCGCGGCCCGGTAGAATCGCCCTAGATAAATACGAAGTGACGGCTCATCCGCAAGTAGCGCCCTGGCCCCATCTCGTATCCCGTCGCGGTACCGTTTTAGTGTCGCGAGATAAAGATCGCGCTTGTTCCCAAAGGCAGCGTAAAGACTGGGTCGGTTCATACCGGTAGCTGACGCCAGTTCGTCAAGCGAAGTGCCCGCGTAGCCGTGTTTCCAGAAACAATCCGCCGCGCGAGCAAGCGCCTTGTCGGCATCGTACTCTGGTGGCCGACCACGGGGGCGTTTCTTTGGCATTGGCATATTTATGTACCGATTCGCCCAAAAATAGTTGACAACGACTATATTTATGCGGATCATTACACAAATCAAGGATGGAGGATACGGTTGTGGACTTATTTTTCTCCCCGATGGCTTGCTCCTTGGCCTGCCGCATCGCGTCCTACGAGGCCGGCATTCATTTAAATTTCATCGAAGTGGACCCCGTCACCAAGCGATTGCCGGATGGCAGGGACTATCTTCAAATCTTTCCGCTGGGAGTTCTTCCGGCGCTGCGTCTGCACGATGGGTACTTCTTGAGCAAGGAAGCCGCCATTTTGCAGCACGTCGCTGCATCCTTGAACACATCGACTCTCACTCCCGAACGCAGCCTCGATCTGGATAGGGTGCATCAGTGGTTGTCGCTTGTTGGGTGCGACCTGCACGCGGCAGTCTCTCGTCCGCCCGTGTCTAACAAAACAGCGGGCGGCATAGGATATCAAACAAGGGAGTTCGTTGTTGCGAGTCTCGATTTCCTTGACGACCGACTCACGGAACGGCAGTTTCTCCTCGGTCGATTTAGCAGTGCTGACGCTTACCTGTGCGCCCTTCTGAACTGCGCGCCACCGACGAGAATTGATCTTTCCGCATGGCCGGCGATCAAGACCTATCGCGATCGACTGGCTCAAAGACCGAGTATCTCCAGAGCCATTGCAGAAGAATTGGCGCTCCATGAGGCCGCAATAGCGCGGCACCCATCATTTAGCGAACTTTCTTTCAGAGCATCTCTATGAGTGATATTGAAGAACTCGTTCAACGCTTCGTCAAAGTTTGGAACGAAAGCGATCCGAGCCGACGCGCGGAAGAAGTGCGGAATCTCTGGCGTATTGACGGCCGGCACGTGATGGGCGCCAACGACACGAGGGGCCACGAAGCTCTGGAGCAACGCGTGGCCGCGTCAAATCAGCGCAACGTCTTGGAGAAAAGCTATATGTTTCGACCAGCGACAGGAATCCAGACATTGCCAGGCGTCGTAAAGTTTCGATGGGATATGGTGAGCCGCGACACGAGTCAAGTTGTCTCGGCAGGCGTCGCCTTCCTAATGCTCGATGATAATCACCGAATAACCTGCGATTATCTGTTTGCGGAATCCTGATCGCGCTCGCTCGACGACGGGGAGTCAGGCGAGCGCGCCCGACCGCTATGCTCCGACATCCAGCCTCCGCGGCTTCGCGGCATAAAGTGAGAGCCCGGGCCGCTGGGACAGTCCCGTTCCCTTGAGGGACGAACGCGAGATGTCCGGAGAACGGACCGGCGCCCCGAAGCCTCTAATCACCGTTGTCATGACTTGAGAGGTCTTTGTGAGAAGGGTACTGCCAAATGACTCTTTCGCCACGAGTCTGCAACTGGCGCGGCCATTGCTGTGTTATTGAGGCAAGAGATAGATCACAACGAGTTACATAGGAGACGCACATGAACACCTTCACGTCAAAATTCAGCGCATTCGCTGCCGCTCTCGCCATGAACGGCCTGTTGATGGCCAGCGTCTTATATCTGTTTGCATTGCAGGCACAACCGCATTTGTCCGCGATCTCATTCGCTAGAGCGATTGTCGCGCATCAATGGTTGACCTAGTGTGCTTTTGACGCAGTGCCCTCAAGCGCCAGCGCTTGCACCCTACAGACCCTAGCGTTTCCCTCTTAGGGGCCCCCAAGGGCCCCGCTTTTTTTGAGGTATTGTTGCGGAGACGAGACTCCGGGTCAGTTAGGGGCCCCTGAAAGGCCGTCAATCCTGCTGAGTTCGTTGTGTCTCTCGATTTTTGCGAGGCCGCAGGCTGTCCTTGGCTTCGATCTCGAAGTGATCCGACTCCGCCCAAGCGGTCTCGCCAGGACGGTTGGCGTCGTATCGCACCATGGCCCCCCGCAGAATTCCGCTCTCGAGCCGGAATCGTATGTAATGAAAGTTCACCTCGGTATCGAGCTTGGAAAGCTCTCCAAACAGTCGAAGCACCGGGACGGGCTTTGCCCCTCCTCCGCCGCTAACCAAATAAGTGCAATCGTCGCGGCGAAATCTTTCGTAGTTGTGTATGTGGCTGCCTACGACGACGATCCGGGCGTGGAGCGAGCGCGTATGCTTGGATAGATAGCGCGCAATTTCCTTCTCGTCCTTTCCCCTCGGAAAGATAGGGTCCCGAACAGGCGGGTAATGCAGCACGAGCAAGACGAATTCCACTCGGGAACCCGTATGGGTGATCTGCTGTTCAAACCAACTCCGTTGTTCGCTTCCGGGCTTGAGGGATGAATCCGAGTCCAGTACAAGTACCAGGACCTTCGGCCCGACAGTCACGGAGTACCAGCGGAAGGACCGCACGCCGCTCGGGGCGGCCGCTCTCCACCAGTTCTCAAGACAAGGGCTCAAATCCTTGTCGCAGCCTCGAAACTCATGGTTACCGAGCGCCGGGAATATCGGGATCTTGGCCTGCGACCACGCGGCAGTTTCATTCTTGTAAGTTTCGTAGTCCTCAGGACTGCTACCCTCATAAACAAGATCGCCTCCGATAAAAATCGCTGCCGGGTTTTCGCTTGCCATCCTCGCGACCAGCGCACGGCGCGCGATGGCATTCGCCACGCCATCGCGTTGAGTAAAGCGCGTATCACCGTAGGCGATGAACGTCAGCGGCGCCCCTGGATCTGCGACAGGAACATCAAGTCGAGGCGGTTCATCGGCCAATGTCCGGATCGCGAGCAGTTGAAGAATGGCGAAGGCTGAAAACTTGATCGACAGGTTCATGGTCCTGAGCCTATCAGACCCCAACCGGGCCTGCGCGCCGAGCATTTCGATCTCACACGCGATCCGAGACTCGGGGCGGATGCGACGCGCTCATTACCTACAATCGCGATTTCTCCCGCCTGCGAGCGCTGCGCGTATTGCCACAAATACGCGGCTGCAGAGTCGATGAGTTATTGCGGAAACTTCAATTCCCGCGTCACCGCCTGAAACCGCGGCTCTTTGCGTATCGGATCCATGAGCGAGTCGGTCCGGAGGCTTTCCAAGCCCGCATCACGTAGCCGCAGAGCCGTTTCGAGCCACTCGAGGGCCTTCGGATGATCGCCCCGCTGCGCGTAGAACGCGGCGTACTGGTAGGCCATGACATCACCATAGGATGCTTTCAATTTCGAAGTCTCGGCTTCAGCATCGGCGTGCCGACCGAGCTTGTCATACGTCACTGAGAGGCACCATTGATTCCCTTGATAGTCCCGCTCGTTTTCGCATGAGGCGCGTGCGCTCTCAAAATCATTAAGTCCGTAGTACGCAAACCCGCGGTACGTGTAGAAGGCCTTGGCGCGGGGGTCGCGACTGATGGCTTCTGACAGCACTGCCACCGCCTCGTCATATCGGCGCGCCGCATACAGCGCCCGACCGAGTACGGAATGGCTGTCGCGCGCGAGGGGATCGAGCACGAGGGCACGGCGCGCGGCCGCAAGGCCGGCATCGATGTGCCCCATGTAAGTGGCGAAGAGTCCGCTTATTCGCAAAACTTGAGCATTCCCCGGCGCGAGGACAAGCGCTCGTTCGTACTCTTCATTCGCCCGCGTAAAATCGAGGGTACCCAATTCAAACACTGTCGCCAAGGCGAGGTGCGCTTGGGCCAGCTCCGGCGCGAGCGCGACCGCCCTCTGGGCATCCGCCTGCGCTTTGTCAAAGCCCTCGCGCTGCGCCGCGGGAGTCGCGGCTTCGGCGGCGCCATAGGACAGGACGATTGATCGGCTGGCTATTGCCAGCGCATAGTGTGGATCCAGACGGATCGCTTCCGTGTACGCGGCAAGCGCGGCTGGAGCGTTTTCGAGTTCGTGTCGAGAGACAAACTCTTTGGACCCCAACAGATACGCGTTGAAGGCGGCCGGAATGCGTGTTCCGCCGAGCTCGACTTTGGCCGCGACATCCCCCAGGAGAGTGACTTTCAGAGAGCTCGCCACTGCGGTGGCAATTTCGGTCTGAAGTTTGAGCACATCGCCTAAGTCCCGGTCATAGGACTTCGACCACAAATGAAACCCCGTGACCGCATTGATCAATTGCGCGGTGATGCGGATGGTGTGCGCCGAACGCCGCACGCTCCCCTCCAGGACCGCACCCACGTTCAGCTTGCGCGCGATCGTGCCGATGTCGTTGTCCTGTCCCTTGAAGGAGAACGCGGAGGTGCGCGCCGCAACCTGCAAGCCGTCGATCTCGGCCAGCGAATTGAGCAGCTCTTCCGTGAGGCCGTCCGAAAAGTATTCTTGATCCTTATCGCCGCTTAAGTTCACGAAAGGCAGCACCGCAATCGAGTGCGGAGGCGGATTGAAGGCCGCGACCGTGGCGGCAGAGTTCTGGACTGCAGGCGCGGTTGTCGCCGCCCACTCTGCGCTGCGCCTCGGCACCTGGAGCCGGTTCGCCATGACGAACCCCAGCGCGACGACCACCGCCACGATCACGGCCAGGAGTGCCGCCTTGGACCGCCACCATGGCACGACGGCTTGTCGAGTCGTCCTTGGAGCAGCCGCACGAGTGCCTATCGACTCGGACGGCTCGCCGGACAGCAGGCGCTTGACCAGTTCGACAAAAGCCGGTGACGCTTCGCCCCGAGGCACGCGGGTCCACTGCACCTCGCGAAAGCGCTCCGGCACTCGCTCATCACCTTTCTTTGTGTCGTCGATGACGACTGGCAAGAGGAAAGTTTGGTCGGAAGCGATAAGGTGAGAGCGATCGACCGCAAGCTTCCACTCGAGACGGAAATACCCCTCGACGCGATCATGCGTGGTCTGAGAAATCACGGGGATGAATAGTGCGCAGCTCTTGATCTGTTTGCGGATCGAGGCATCCCAAGCATCCCCGCCACGCAGCTCGCTCTGATCGAACCACACCTCAATGCCCGCCGCGCGCAGTGCTTCGCACAGCTGCAGCGCCGCCTGCGCATCCTGCGAGGCATAGCTTAAGAACACCGCTTTGCTGGAGTCGGTCACTTAACTGCAGGCTCGCGGTGGTGGATCGGGATTATTCTAATTGCTATCGTCCATCCGCGTTGGGATCGTCCGTAACCAAAGGATGGAGGAAGGCGAGTCGCCACGCAAGTTCCTCACCGGCTTGGGTTTTCGTCCCGATCCCTACCCTCCATGGCGGCGCTGCGACCGGCCGCCAGACTGACCGCATGCTTCACCCGCCTAACTAGCGCGAGGCCGGATTGGCCAAATAAATCCCCGCCACCTCATCCGCGATCAAATGCGGATCGCAATTACCCTGATTTGCCAGGACCGCGACGGTCAAACCATCATCCACATATCGCGATATCTGCGTCGAGAACCCCTGCCAACGCCCGTCATGCTGCACGACGCGATGCCCGTTTTGCGATTCAACAAACCACCCGAATCCATATTGAGCCCGATTAGGCTTGCCGTCGTTTAATGCCGCCACCGTCCACATCTCCCGCTTGCTCGAGTCTTTCAATACCTTTTCGGTATAAAGCGCCGCATCCCATTTCGCCAAATCCAGAATCGTGAAATACAAACTGCCATCCGCTGTCGAATTGGCTGATGGCGAGACCCACTCTTGATTCTTGACCTGCCCATTCTTGAGCACGTAACCGGCTGCTCGATTGGGGATAATGTCAGCTTCGGAAATAATCCGAGTCGCCGACATGCCCAACGGCTTGAAGACCCGCTCCTGCAGGAAATCCCCAAAGTACTGCCCGCTCACCTTGTGAATCAGAATCCCTAAAGTGACGTATCCCATATTGCTATAGGTCCAGTGCGTCCCCGGCGGATACGCCGGCGGAATGGCCTCGACGATTTTGAGCAGTTCCTCCTCGCTATAGTCCTTTCGTAAATCGAAGTCCTTTGGGTAATCCGTGAATCCCGCCGTATGGCTCAGCAACTCGCGGATGGTGACCTCCTTCCACCAACCTGGGCCCTCAGGTAAATACTTTGACAACGGATCATTGAGACCGATCTTCCCCTCCTCCACCAACAACATCACCGCCGTCGCAGTGAACTGCTTACCAATTGATCCGGACTGAAATACGGTTTCAGGCTTCACCGGGACGTTGAGCTCGAGACTCGCCACCCCAAAGCCTTGAGCGCGAATTGGTACGCCGTTGCGCGAAACCAGCAAGGCCAATCCCGGAATGTGCTGCTTCTCCATCTCGGCGCGCACGGTGCGCGCCACCTCGTCCGGCTCAGGGGCGGCTTGAGCAACCGAACCCGACAAAATGAAGTCAAGAATCAGGATCCCGGCAGCTGGATATTTCAACGTTAATCCTCGTCAAAGAAGCCCGCGCGCGAACATTCGGTTGTTAGATAAGATAGGGCACAGGCCCAATACGTCTAGGAATAGGAGTCCCATGAACCCGACGAATATAACTCAAGAAGGCGGCTGCCGTTGCGGGCAAGTGCGGATCAAAATGACTGCCTCACCCTTCCTCACCATGGCCTGTCATTGCACCGGCTGTCAGCGCATGACCGGCAGCGCCTTCTCCCTAAGCGCCGCATTCCCGAGTAGCGGCTTCGCGGTAACAAAAGGTGAGCCTGTCATCGGCGGCCTCCACGGCAGCCCCCGCCACTATTTCTGCCCGCACTGCATGAGCTGGATGTTTACGCGGCCCGACGGGTTCGATTTCGTAAACGTACGCGCAACGATGCTGGACGACCTCAGCGGCTTCTCCCCGTTCATGGAAACCTACACGAGTGAAAAGCTAGCCTGGGCTACTACACCGGCGCCCCACAAATTTACGAAGTTCCCGGCCATCGAGGAATACAAAGGATTGATGGAGAAATACGCGCATTGGACCGAAGCGCGATAAAGGGATCCTGCTACTCCGACTGCTGCGCCTTGCGCACAGGCTGTGCCGACCGTGGGATGCCCCGCAAAGTTAAGCTCCGCCCGGGGCGTGAAGATGCGCACCCGACACGAGTTCGCAGGATCGTTTTTGAGTAAGACGAAGGTCGTTTCGCCGAAATTGAATTCGCGGGCAATCTTCTGCATGCCGTTACTTCATGAGATCAGCCTCCGCGCGTCGCCTCAAGCCTTGACGACGAGGTCAATCTCAACGCAGGCCCCCAACGGCAGCGCCGCCACCGCGATCGTCGTGCGGGCGGGAAAGGGCTGACTGAAATGCTTTGCGTAGATGCCATTCATCACGGCGAAGTCATTCATGCTCGTGAGATACACGCCGGCGCGAGCAACGTGATCGAAACTCCTGCCGGCCGCTTTGAGAACCGCCGAGAGATTCCGAAAGACGCGCTCTGTCTCGGCCACAATACCCCCCTCGACCACCTTGCCGGTGGCCGGGTCTTGGCCGACCTGACCGCTGAAGTAGAGGAAACCACCGACTTCGATCGCCTGGGAAAACGGGCCGACCGGCGGCGCGAGTTCGGGCGCGGTAATTGCGGTCTTGCTCACGGCAAACTCCTTTTGGATATTGGGTTAGATGGTCAATATGGCGAAGCCCGAAGTTGCGCGCTCTCTTTGAACACGTCTAACAATTTCATTTTAAAATTATTTCACGGATCAATTCGGTGCCCAGAACTTTCCTGTATCCAGTCCGTTCCACTCTTTTCTTGTTCTGAAACTCGGTGCTGCCGATTATCTTTCTGGCAACATATTCCGCCTCGATGCCTTTATCGCCGATGTTCCCACCATAAGCCGCCATGTTTTTAAAAGTGAGATACAAAAATACATTGGGCTGATCCGTTGATTTTGGACTGGCCTGGAAGACTTTGTAATCGATGAGTAGCCCAGCTTTCTTCATGGCTTCCATGGTCGGCTTCCACGTCGAATTTAGCCAATCGATGTACTCTGGGAAATGCCCGTACTCAACTTGTAGGTAGTTCACCTCGGTGACCGGGCCGTCAGTATATTGGCGGTCATTCTGGGCAAGTGCATCTCGGGTAAGTGTCTCCTGGGCGCGTGCATCCTCGGCACGTGCAGTAAGCGAAAGTGAGGAAGCTGCGAGGCATAGGCATACGAGAATGGTCTTGATCATTTTCTGTTCACCTGTTGTGATACGTTGAATCAATGACGTTGTCCGAGTTCGCGAGGACGATAAGCCTGACGAGGAATGTTTTGAAATCCCCTGAAGTGCACTTTGCGCATGGCGGGAGACCCTGTGGGGACACATTTACTGCTTAGGCTTTCTGAATTTGAGGATGAATTGATCCGTCTTGCCGCGAATCGTCTGGTCGAACACTTTGGCCGTGCGAGGGTCCGCCGGATTGGCGAGAATCGAACTCTCGGAGTCGAACTTGAAGCCCGCGGCTTCGACCTCTCGGCGGACGGTTGAGGACTCGATGCGATGCAAGGTCTCGGTTACATTTGCGGGAGCGCCCAGAGCGGCGGAATGATCGAGAATTACATATACGCCACCAGGCTTCAGCGCGCTGTAGACGGCCTTGTTAAACGCGGCGGTGTCAACCGGCCCCATGAACTCGTCGTGCAGGTCGTGGTAATTTCGGGAAATCCAGAACAGGTCGAGCTTCTCAGGGAACTTTAGTCCTTCGAGCGCCGCGGCAGTCGTCACCGTTACATTGGGATGAGCGACGGCATAGCCCTGCAGTTCCGCGACTGCCTTAACGAAATGCTCGAACTTGGAGAATGCGGTGGGCTCCACGGCGTAAACGTGACCCGCCGGGCCGACGACGCTGGCGAAGAGACGCGTGAAATAGCCTGCGTCGGCGACATAGTCCGCAACCTTGTCCCCCGGTTTGATGCCGCTGAAGGCTAGAGTTTGCGCCGGTTTTCGGTCAGCGTCCCTTGTCGTGTCAGAGTCAGGGCGCGACGGATCGGCGACCGCCATGGTGACGGCGGTGGAACTACTTGCGTTGTCCAAGGCAAACGCCCCGGAAACAAGCGCGACGACTGCGATCAAGATAGCCATAATTTTCATATTGATTCCTCTCCTGGAACGACCCCCCAAGAGTGCTGTCTGCGCAGGACTTTGCGTCAAATCAGCAACGCCGGCGGGAGAGATGCCACAGTGCTGAAAAGTAATATGGGCGGAGCGAAGAACCGCGCGACCGTCCGTGTGCCGAATTTGCATCGTATGAGGCATACAGATTGTTGGGAAAACATGAATTCCCCAGCATTCTGATGTGAGACGGAAATTTACACAAATTCATTATTATCACGATTATAGTACCATCTGAGCACGATTCTATTATTCGTCGGGAAAGCGTTTTAGGAGAACTCCTTGCTCGAAGACTTACGCGCCCTCGTAGAGTTCGCCCATGCCGGGTCCATCGCCGGTGCAGCCGGTCGTCTGTTCCGGACGCCCTCTGCGATTACCCGGCAAGTGCAAAGGCTGGAGGCTGCGTTGGGTGCCGAGCTGCTCGACCGCTCCGTAAAGCCGCCGCGTCTGAACTCGCTTGGCTCCAGGGTACTCGAACAAGCGCGAGATTTGCTGCAGCGGACCGAGGCGCTGAAATCTCTCACCTCGAGCGACGCTGAACCTCACGGCCTATTGCGCATCGGGCTCGCGCATGCCCTGGCCGAGGGGACGCTCATCGAACCGATCCGGGCGCTGACTCAAGCATACCCCAAGGTTCGACTCCGGCTGTCGAGCGAACTGACCGGTGAATTAATTCACCGGCTGCTCGCGGGTGAACTCGACGTGGCTGCCGTGCTTTTGCCCGAAGGTAGAACTGCGCCTGCACCTCTTCTGACGAATATCATCGCTAGCGACCGCATGGAGATCGTTCAAGGCGCCGCAGGCAACGTTGCCGGTGATTGGAAAAGTTTGGCCCGAGCACCCTGGGTGCTCAATCCGCCCGGGTGCTTTCTTCGGGCGAGCCTCATCGATCGGATGGAGCGTGCCGGCTCCACCCCAATGATTGCGGCTGAAATCCACAACATGCACATGCAGCTGGCGTTCGTTCAGTCCGGTTATGGTCTCGGGCTGCTACCCGCTCGCTTTATTGCCAGGAATCATTCCATCGATCCTGTGAAAGTATTGCGTCCCCCATCGTTTGACCTGCACCGATCCGTCGCGATAGTCCGGGTTGGGCAACTCGGTGCCTTGGGGAAGGCCGTCGAACTGTTGGCACACGGGCTTCGGCAATTGTTTGAGGCCGCCGACACCACGAAGCCCGCGAAGCGGCACCGCAGAGATGCGCCCGCGAATCGGCGGGCGCCGCGACCGCCCAAGTAGTCAACGCCGCCGGAATAGCCGCGGCACCAGCATCCCGGTTCGTGCCGTGTAGGCCGTAAACCCCGCCTTGACCCTAGTTAAATTGCCGTCAGAGCAGCTTAGGCTTCGGGCACCACATGTTCTTTGACAAAACGAAAAGCAATGTAGTCAAGCCCCCGGTCACGCGGGCAGGCGCCAAGAGCAGCCCGATTGTGCGAGTCGTGACGCGCAGAGCGGTGTAGCCGGCAACGCACATGAAGGTACCCATTTGGGATCGGTACGAAGGAATCGCGGGCAGCAAGTGTCGCAGCTGTATTGCGATGAAGAAGATCATGAGATCAAGACCGATGTAATTGGCGACCAACAAGAAGGCCTGCAGCTCAGGATTCACGACAAGTAAAAGCATCACGAGAACGGCAACTGATCCATACCTGTTTATCCAGGGACGCTGGTTCATGCACCTAATTCCCTGGGCCACCGACGAATCCAAAAAAGTGACCGTTCAAGTGGCATTGGGAACCTGCGCCCGGGCTGCGCAGCACGGACCGCGCAGCGCAATAGGGCCGTTGCTACCGCGTCGCATTGCCGGCGCCTCCAACCATGGGCGCCAAGTTCGCTCCCTGCAACGCTTGTGAAAAGGGCGGAAAATCGCTCTGCAAGATCTTCTGGTAGTCCGCTTCGATGCTCGCCACCTCGGATTCGTAGGTCCGCAATAGATTCAATTGCGTTTCCGTGGGCGCGAAGTCGGCGCTTCCGGCGACATCACCTCCACCGGTCCCAACCTCGGCATTGAGCCAAATGAGATCGAGGTAAATGCCATAAGGCTCGACGAAGTATTTGTCATCGCTGTCGCGCAATGCCTGCGAGACCAGCCGCGTTTCGACCGCCTGCAGCTTCTTGTCGAGATCTTCGGCGGCCGTGAGCAACTGCTTTTTCTGTTGTTCTTGCGAATCGCTCAATGCGACGGGAGGCGCCTCGGGCGGTTCCGTGTCGGGTTCATCCCCCTCTTCGGCGATTTCGGCCTTCGGCTTGTCCCGTTTTTTGGCCGGCCGAAGCATCGTTTCCACAACCTCAATCTGCTTGCGCTGCCACTCGATTTGATTGACGGTATCGGACACTCGGCTGATATCGTCTCGTATTTGCAGCAGCGTCTTGACGGAAGAGTCGATATCCGCACTTGAGCCCGGTGCATTCGGGTCGCTCAACACTGAAAGAGGCTGCGTATAGGTATGTCCATCCACTTTCAGGCGCACCGAATAGCTGCCGGCAGCCGCGATAGGCCCCACTTCGCCGGGCTTCGATCCCCAGTGCGTAATGGGTCGCGAGTCGGCATCGCGGAAACGCGGCTCCTCCCAGATGTGCGAATTGTCGGGGGCCACCGTACGCAGGGCAATGACCCGCGGTGAGTCATAGCGCATATCCCACTTCACGCGGTTGATGCCGACGACTAAATCCTTCGATTCTTTCTTCTCGAGGACGCGCACTACGCCCCCGTGAGAGTCCAATATTTCGAGCTCCAGCGGATCTTTCGGGACAGCTTTCAGCGAAAAATTCAGCATCGCTTGCGCGCCGCGCACGAATCGGTACGACGGCCGCGGCTCAAACAGGACAACCGGTGCATCCGAATGATGCTTGACCATCTGCTCAAGGGGCGAGATGTCATCCAGGATGAACAGCCCGCGGCCATAGGTCGAAATCACGAGGTCATGAAACTTGGGCTGCACCACCACCCATGTCACCGGTGCGGCGGGCAATCCCGTCTGCATTGCCGTCCAATGCCCGCCGTCATCCAGTGAGTAATACAGGCCGTTTCCAGTGCCGGCAAACAGCAGTCCGGCGCAGTTAGGATCGTCTGTGACGCTGCGAACGTACGACAACTGATGCTTCGGCAAGTTGCCATTGATTCGTTTCCAGGTTTTGCCGAAATCCGTCGTCTTATAGATGAATGGCTCACGGTTGTCGGCGAGATGCAGATCCACGCTGACGTAGGCTGCCGCTGGTTCAAAACTCGACGGCGCGATGCTCGTAATCGTGCCGTGCGCGGGCAGTCCGGCCAGATGACTGGTGACGTTGGTCCAATGTGCCGCGGCATCTTGCGTGTACCAGAGTTGACCGTCATTGGTTCCGGCCCAGATAAGCCCCTTCTGAATCTTGGAGGGGGCGATTGCAAATACCACCTCCCCATAGAATTGACCGAGGTTGTCGCCCACGATTCCGCCCGACGGGACGATATGCGCCGGATCTTGTGTGGTCAGGTCCGGGCTGACTACCGCCCAGGTCTGACCTGCGTTCGTGGTCCTGAAAATCACCTGGCAACCGTAGTACACCGTATCGTGTTCGAAGGGATCGACTGCGAGCGGCGGAGTCCAATGGCAGCGATATTTAAGATCGCCTGGCGGCGAATCGAGGGTGTGCTTCCATGGACTGACGGAGTGCGGCTCTTTAAATCGAGCGTCCCACCGCGTCACCGTGTCACCGTAGCAGGTGGCCCACACGATCTTTGGGTCGGCGATATCGGGAACGGTAAAGCCCGATTCGCACCCTCCCATGTGGCGATCCCAGCCGGTTTCCTGGGAATCAAACGGCACACTCGGGCCGCGCATGTTCCCATCGTCCTGCATGTTGCTGTAAAAGTAGTATGGAATCTGCTCGTCCACGGCAACGTGGTACATCTGGCCAATGGGCAGCGTGACACGATGGAAACCGCGCCCGTGCACCGTGGTGATAATCATCCCGGCGTCGTCCGTGATCACGAAGCGATCGGGATTCCTTGGATCGACCCAGATATCGTGAGTGTCGCCGCCCCAACGGACTTCGTGGAAACTCTCGCCCGAATCCAATGATTGATGGAACGAGCTGTTGGCGACATAGACTTCATTGTCGCGTCCCGTCGACACCGCCAGGCGAATGTAGTAGCCGGCGCGGCCAATCAATGCTCGCTGCGAATTGACGGCCTTCCAATGCACTCCCGAGTCATCGGATCGCCACATCGAACCCTGGTCTTTGGTCTGCACCAGGGCATAGATTCGGTTTGAATTGGTGGGTGCAATGGCAACGTCTATTTTCCCCACAGGTGCGTGCGGCAGCCCCGCTTCATCAAGGCGCGTCCACTTCGTTCCGCCATCGTGCGAAATATAAATTCCGCTGCCGGGGCCACCGCTGAACTCACCCCAAGTGTGCATCTCGACCTGCCACATGCCGGCGATCAAGGTGTGGGGGTCGTGCGCATCCATGGACAATCCCGAACAACCGACGTTCTCACCCGCGAACAACACCCGCTCCCAATGCACCCCGCCATCGGTCGTGCGATAGACGCCGCGCTCCTGTTGCGGCCCGGTCGATCGTCCTAAGACACAAGCAAAGACGATATCTGGATTCGCGGGATGGATGACAATCCGGCCGATTCGGCCGGAATCCGGCAGTCCCGCATTGCGCCAGGTGGTGCCGGCGTCGGTCGACTTGTAGATACCGTTGCCCATGACATCGCTATCGCGAATCATCCAGGCCTCGCCCGTGCCGGCCCACACCGTGTTTGGCTCCGAGGGCGCGACTGCGAGAGCGCCGATAGCGGCAACCGGCTGCTTGTCGAAGATCGGCGCCCAGCGATTTCCGCCATCCACTGACTTCCAGATCCCACCCGAGGCTGCACCAGCGTAGTAAACGTTCGGGTCGCCCGCGATACCGGCTACTGCAGCAATACGATTGCCGACCTTCGGCCCTACGAAACGGAATCGAAACTCGCTTTCGTGTTCGGCGTCACTAGCCGGTTGATCCGCCCACGCCAGGCTGGCCAGAGTCGCCGCCACCCCACACCACACCCCGAGCGTTCGCTTGCCCATCCCGCACCCCTATGTTCTGTTGCTCTTGAGGATGATAGCGGCTGCCATCATCGTCGCGCCATGTTACTCCTCTGTGCTCCAGAGCACGGCATCTAAGATGCTCAGTCATCGAGGGTATTTCCAAATCGTCATTGACTCGAGATTGTGGCGGCTGCAATTCTCGTAGTAGTCGGCGATTTTTTGGACGGCGGAGTTTTAGCGGCGGCCTTTGAAGGGCTTCTTTAACAGGCGTGAACCCTAACGGGGGCGACTGCATCTTTCACTTTCGATGACTGTCGGCCTCAATCGGTATTACCAAAAACCATTGGCCGGGCTGTTCGGCCCCCGGGCAAATGGATGGCGTATGTGCCGTTCCACCCGCCGTGGATGAAACCCTGTAGCTCATCTGGGTGCGGACTGACGACCATAATGTGCGCGCCCACACGAAAGGGCTCGCCGGATGCGCCTGGAACCGTGTGACCCGTGTACATGTAGGCAACGCCAAGTCTCTCGACGTGCTGAGGCCGTCCGGCGAGAACATCCTTCACAAACTGAAAGAAGACTTTGTCGAAACATCCCGGATCGTCATGCTTGGAGCCGGGTGGTGGACCCGGCATGCAAGTCCATTCACTACTGCCCTTGCGGAGCACGCGCCACTCGTCGCCCTTGCTGACCGGATGATCCACGATAGTCGCATCGGCGGTTATGAAGGCGGGTGCGGCCCTGAGTGCGTCCGCAATTTTCTCGGCATCCGTTACGGGCAGATTTTCGGTCTTGTTCTGGGCGCTCGCTGTGAGCGCGGCGAAAAGAAACAATAGGGTCATCTTCACTTTGTACCTCGCGAATAATTCGAGCTTCCAATGGAGACCCGCGTGCCTTCGAACCAGGTGATCATCTGGCACTGAGCAGCCTTGGTGAACTCCGCGTTTGATGCGATCCATCGCGTTTCCTACGCAGCAACCTCCTCGAAGAACTTTGTCAACTTTTCATCAAGCAGAGCGGGCACCGGCGACGGCTTCATCTCCGGGAATTTGCTGAAGAATGACAACTGATGGTCCATGTCGATCCGCGTCTGTTCGCCGTCGCGCTGCGAAACGCAGACACGCACGGGAGCGCCCAGCCCG
>Ga0210389_10001173_pt1 | contig 21478 bp, 21 predicted proteins | sample IncBWH28OmetaG_FD_160127 | JGI IMG/M metagenome (GOLD analysis project Ga0210389, IMG submission 160127) | Forest soil microbial communities from Barre Woods Harvard Forest LTER site, Petersham, Massachusetts, United States - Inc-BW-H-28-O ...
CGCCCTCGCTCGCCGACCTGCGCCAGGAAATCGATACGATCGATGCCCAGATGCACAGCCTGTTGATGCAGCGCGGCGATATCATCGACCGGCTGATCCAGGTGAAGCAGACCCAGGAGGTGGGCTCGGCCTTCCGCCCGGCGCGCGAGGCCGACATGATGCGCCGCCTGGTGCAGCGTCATCGCGGCATCCTCCCGCTCGACACGGTGGAGAGCATCTGGCGGGTCATCATCTCGACCTTCACCTACGTCCAGGCGCCGTTCTCCGTGCATGCGGATATTTCGATCGGCGAGTCTCCGATGCGGGATTCAGCGCGGTTTCATTTCGGCTTCACCGTGCCTTACCTCTCGCATTTCAGCGCGCCGGCCGCCGTCGAGGCGGTCGCCAAATCCAAGGGCGACCTGGCGCTGGTGTCGGCGACGTCCAGTCACGAACCATGGTGGATCGCGCTGGAGACCGAAGGCGCGCCGAAGATCATTGCGCGGCTGCCCTTTGTGGAGCGCGCCGACCATCCGGCGGCATTGCCGGTTTTCGTGGTGTCGCGCGTTGCCGACAGCGCCATGGTGACCGAGGTCGAAATGTGGAGCGTGCGTGTCTCCGGCTGGAATGCCGACATCGCGCTGGCGCTGTCGCCGCTGGCCGAGATCGTCGCGGTGCCCGATACCGCCTTCGATGGCGCGGCCCTTCTGATGTCGGTCGCCGCAGGTCACCTTGAGAAGATCAAGGCAGCGCTGGTCGAGGCCGGCGCCTCGGTGCGCTCGTCGGCCCTCGTCGGCAGCCACGCAACGCGCTATACCGTCCCGAACGGATCAGCGGCCAAATAGCCGCCCCGCCATTCCGGAGCTAAAAATGTCCCGACCCGTGCCGAATCCCGGCATCCTCGATATTGCGCCCTACACGCCCGGCAAAAGCCCGAAGGCGGAGGCCGGCCGCAAGGTGTTCAAACTGTCGGCCAACGAGACGCCGTTCGGCCCGTCGCCGAAGGCGATCGAAGCCTACAAGAGCGTCGCCGCGCATCTGGAGGACTATCCGGAAGGCACCTCGCGTATTCTGCGCGAGGCGATCGGGCACGCCTTCGGGCTCGACCCCGACCGCATCATCTGCGGCGCGGGTTCCGATGAACTTCTCAACCTGCTGGCGCACGTCTATCTCGGCCGCGGCGACGAGGCGATTTCCACCACCCACGGCTTTCTGGTCTATCCGATCGCGACCATGGCGAGCGGCGCCACGATTTTGGTCGCGCCGGAGACCGATTACACGGCCGATGTCGATGCGATGCTCAAGCTCGTCACGCCGCGGACCAAGCTCGTCTGGCTCGCCAACCCGAACAACCCGACCGGAACCTACCTGCCGTTCGACGAGGTGAAGCGGCTGCGCGGCGGATTGCCGGGACATGTGCTGCTGGTGCTCGACGCGGCCTATGCGGACTATGTGTCGCGCAACGATTACGAGATGGGCATCGAACTGGTGGCGACCACCGAAAACACGGTGATGACGCACACGTTTTCGAAAATCCACGGCCTAGCGGCGTTGCGTGTGGGGTGGATGTTCGGGCCGGCTCACATTGTCGATGCGGTCAATCGGATTCGCGGGCCGTTCAACGTCTCGACGCCAGCGATGCTGGCGGCGATCGCGGCGATCGAAGACACCGCGCATCAGGAAATGTCGAGGGCCCACACCGTGACGTGGCGCAATTGGCTGACCGAAGAGCTGACCAAGCTCGGCCTGAAGGTGACGCCAAGCGTTGCCAATTTCGTGCTGATCCATTTCCCGCTTCAAGCGGGCAAGACGGCGGCCGAGGCGGACGCTTTCCTCACCGAACGAGGCCTCGTGCTGCGCGGTTTGAAAAATTACAAGCTGCCGCACGCCTTGCGGCTGACGATCGGCACCGAGGAAGCCAACCGGCTGGTGGTCGACGGCTTGCGCGATTTCATGAGGGCCAAGTGAACGCCTCACCGCATTTTGATCGGATCGCGCTGATCGGCTTTGGGCTGATCGGCGGCTCGATCGCGCGCGCCGCGCGTGAGCAGGGACTGGCGAAAGAGATCGTCACCACCGCGCGCTCGGCAAAGACCCGCGCCCGCGTGATGGAACTCGGCGTCGTCGATCGCGTCGTCGAAACCAATGTGGAAGCAGCCAGCGGCGCCGACCTCGTGATCCTGTGCATCCCCGTCGGGGCCTGCGGCCCGGTCGCGGCCGAGATATCAGGCCATCTCAAGCCGGGCGCGATCATCTCCGACGTCGGTTCGGTCAAGGCGTCAGTCGTCAAGGACATGGCGCCGCACTTGCCTGCGGGCGTGCATTTCGTCCCGGCGCACCCGGTTGCGGGCACTGAACATTCCGGACCTGACTCGGGCTTTGCCGAACTCTTCATCAACCGCTGGTGCATCCTCACCCCGCCGGAAGGCACCGAGATCAACGCAACCGAAAAACTGCGCGCGTTCTGGGCCGCGCTCGGCGCCAAGGTCGAGATCATGACGCCCGAGCATCATGACCTCGTGCTCGCGATCACGAGCCACCTGCCGCATTTGATCGCTTACACGATCGTCGGAACCGCCGACGAGCTCGCACAGGTGACTTCGTCCGAGGTGATCAAATTCTCGGCCGGCGGCTTCCGCGACTTCACCCGCATCGCCGCGTCCGACCCGACCATGTGGCGCGACGTGTTTCTTGCCAACAAGGACGCGGTGCTGGAAATGCTCGGCACCTTCAACGAGGATCTCTCGAAACTCACTCGCGCGATCCGGCGCAACGACGGCGAGGCGCTGTTCGAACATTTCACCCGCACCCGCGCGATCCGGCGCGGCATTGTCGAGACCGGCCAGGATTCCGCCGCGCCCGATTTCGGCCGCCCGCACGAGCAGCTGACGAAAAAGTAGTTCTCAGAACAACGGCGGGACTTGTCCGACTTTGATCGGCCCGAGATAGACCGCGCCATCGGCAAAGCGCAGCGGGAAGGTACGCGCCGGTTTACCTTCCAGCGTCGCTCCCTTGCCGAGCGAATTGATCGCGGCAGCGACGCCAACATTGGCGTTCTGTTTGACTACTTTGCCAAGACCAGGAATCGCCCTGTCGAGCGCCCCGAGCAGATTATTGACATCCTGCGTCTTGACGCCCGGCGCGACCCGATCGAGCGCTGACTGCGGCACGCCCTCCTCCAGCATCTTCTCGAGGCCAAGCGCGGGAATGATCTTCTCGATCCCGGTCACCGTCATCTCAAGCTCGCCGTCGATACGACCCTGCGCGTTCAGCGCAAGGGTGCCCGTGGCAACCGCGACCAGATCGTCCTGTTGGATACGCGACTGAACGATTTCGACATGACCGCCGATCGCCTGCAATTCGCGGAACCGCTCGGGCCAGGGCTTTGGCGCGAGGTCCTTGAGGCCGGTCAGCTTGGCACGGATCTCCGCGCCAAATGGGCGCGTCAGTACGGGATGAACGTCCTGCACGCTGCCGGATTCGATCCGCAACACGCTTTCAATCACGGGATCCGCAGGCGTCGAGCCCTCAGCCAAGCGGCCATGCAGCTCGACATGTTTGGCGCGCGCCACCGGCACCTGCACCGTGTTGTTGCTGCGATCAATCGCAATGTCGTCGAACACCATCGAGGCACGCTGCGGAATGGTCGGTAGCCCGACGACGCTCGCGCGCGCCGTGCTCCAGTTCACTTGCATGGCCGGCACATTCGACGTTTCGGAAATGGTTGCGGGCGCCTTGAATTCGGCGATCAGCAATTTCGGATCGTAGATCTGCGCGACCGCCAGGATCTCGCCGAGATTGATCGTGACCGGCATCGGCGCAGCGCCTGCCGTTTGCGAAGTCAGCGTGACGCGCGCGCCGTCGCAGCGGACCTCGAAACGGAACGGATAGCCTGACATCGACTGCTTCGCGCAATCGTAGCTTCGGCCCGATCTCGCCTCCTGCGCACGCCAAGCATCGGCCTTCACTTCGGCCTGCGAGACGGCATAAAACCAGAACGCGCTCCATGCCGCTGCGGCAATCAGGAGCAGGATCGGCATCACGAAGAGCGGCCAGCGCGAGCGGTGACGCGGAGTATCGGAGGGCAGGGTCATGGTGGTCATAGACCGACCATTGGCTGGCAATTTTGTCAAATATAAGCAGCCACTTGCCGGGTTATATATTGTGGAATTTCCGCTTCGTTTCGCAATTATGTTCTGGTAGCGACTGGGAGCATGGCTGACACAAAACCCCTTACACCTGCGCCCTCTCACGAAGACCTCTGGGTCTTCGGTTATGGCTCGCTGATGTGGCGGCAGGGATTTGCGTTCATCGAACAGGTGCCCGCGCGGCTGATCGGCGAACATCGCGCGTTGTGTGTCTACTCATTCGACCATCGCGGCACGCCGGAGAAGCCTGGCCTCGTGCTCGGCCTCGATCGTGGCGGCGCCTGCCGCGGCATCGCGTTCCGTGTCGCCGCAGCCCAACGCGACGAAGTCGTCGATTATCTGCGCGGTCGCGAACAAACCACCAACGTCTATCGCGAAGTCATGCGCTCGGTCTGGCTGGGAAATGAAACGCGCGAGCGGGTTTCGGCGCTGGCTTACGTGGTCGACCGCGGCCACGTTCAATATGCGGGGCGGCTTTCGCTGCATGAACAACTGCGTTACGTGCGGCAGGGCCACGGCCGCTCCGGTAACAATCGCGACTATGTGCTCGAGACGGTGAGATCAATCGAAGCGCAGGGTTTCCGCGATGCCCCGCTGCATCAACTCGCGCTGATGCTGCACGACGAGGCGCCGCTGCACCGCTGAAGCACTTTACGCTTTGGCGGAGGCCGAGTTCCGAATGCGGCCGAACAACTGTTCCTGTTCGCACCGCGCTACCTCGACGAGCCGCACCGTCGCATCCTCGATCACGGCGGAAATACGCGTCAGGAACTCATCGCGCGCCAGACCCGGCGGCACCGGATCGAGGAACTCGATCACGAGCGTGCCGGGATAACGCATGAAGGTCCGGCGCGGCCAGAACAATCCCGAATTGAGCGCCACCGGCAGACAGTTCACGCGGCAACTCGCATAAAGCTGCGCGACGCCGGGCTTGTATTGCGGCGGGGCACCGACCGGCCTGCGGGTGCCTTCTGGAAAGATGATCAACTGACGGCCGCGCCGGACTGCCTCGCTGGCCTGCCGCACCATCTTCAACAGTGCCCGGCCACCGGCGCGGCGGTCGACGGCGACCATGCCGGCCTTGATCAAATACCAGCCAAAAAACGGAATCAGCGTCAGCTCACGTTTGAGGATGTAAAGCGGCTGATCGAAAAATTGCAGCAGCGCGAAGGTTTCCCACATCGACTGATGCTTGGAGGCGACGAGCAACGGCCCGTTCGGAATTTTCTCAAGCCCGCGATATTCCACCTTCACGTTGCACACGACGCGCAGTAGCCAGATGCTGCTCCGTGCCCAGGCCCGCGCGATGCTCATGATGCTGGAGCGGGGCATCACAAATGTTGGAATCGCTACGATGATCCAGAACCCCAACATCAGATAGAACAGGACGTTGTAGACCAGCGAGCGCAGAAAAATGAGAAGCATCGGCAACCCGATCAATTGGCTTCGGCAGTCGCCGGCCGGCGCGGCACGACAAGCGGGGAGTCGTTGGCCTCGTGCGTCACATCGAAACCGGCATCCGCCAAGCGTACCCGTACCTCGGCGGCGACATATTTGACGTACTCCGATAGCAGCAGCCGCATCGTCGCGCCATTGCTCCACCAGGGTTCCTCGCGCCATTTGTCGCCGACCACCGCGTAGGGAATGAGGGTGATATCGGGCATCGCGTGGGACAATTCGACGATCGCCCGCGGCATATGGTAATTCGACGTGACGACGATCAGCGACTTGAAGCCGCGCTCATGCACCCAGCGCCGGGTCTCGGCGGCATTGCTGCGGGTATTGACCGCCGAACGGTCGAGATCGACGCAACAACTCAGCAGCGATTGATTGTCGGTCAGTGAGCGCGAAATGTCGCTGGCGCCGCTGGCCGGATGCACGCCGGAAATCAAAAGCCGCCGGCCATAACCGTCTGCCAGCAGTTCCATCGCATCGGACACCCGCGACGACCCGCCGGTGAGCACAACAATGCCGTCGGCCCGGCGCGACGGCTTGGCCTCGGTTCCGTGCAGCTGCGACAAAAATCCGACGAAGCCGGCCGCGAGCGCGACGAAAGCGATCGCAAGCACGCTCACGATCACAGCACGCCGCTTCTTCCGCGGCGCGGCGGAAGCGAAGGCGTTCGGTTGGTTGGCGGGCGTCCGGCTCATGACGGATGTCAAATCCACTCCACTAGCCCAATTCTAAGGCATGATCCGGAGAAACGGGAACCGGTTTTCGCGTCTCGGCGACGCTTCGCCGCCTCATTCGATATCGTTGAGGGTAGCAAACAACGTCCGCCGCGACGCCCAGGCGGTGATCGCAGCGATCACCACCGCCTGCACCGCCAGTATCAGGTAACCCGAGGGACGCAACGAAAACGTCCCCAGCAAAGCGGCGAATTGATCTCCGACCGGAGTGCCCGAGAACCAGTTCGCGATCGACTCCGAAAAGCCGAAAACCAGCATCGCGATGCCGCCGCCGATCACCCCGCCTTCGAGACCAAGCCTGAGGAAATGCCGAAGGAATCGGTTGGCGATGTAGCGGTCGCCGGCGCCGACAAAATGCAGCACTTCCACGATCGGGCGGTTCGCGGCCATCGCGCCGCGGGTGGCAAATGAAACCGAGATGATGGTGGCGACGATCACCAGCATCAGAATGCCGATACCCGCGACCACGGTGGCGCCGGTCATCGAACGCATCCGCTCGATCCAGGCCCGGTGATCGTCGACGCTTGCGGACGGCGCGGCCTGCGTCACGCGCCGGCGCAGCATTTCGAGATCGATGGCCGATCCCGGCTGGACGCGGGCGACAAGGACGCGCGGCACCGGCAAATCGTCGAGCGAAAGTCCGCTGCCGAGCCATGGCTCCAGCAGTTTGGCGGATTCTTCCCGCGAAAAAGGCCTGACGTCCAGAATACCGGACTGCGCCCGCACCGCATCGGCCACCGCCGTTGCGTCGCGATCGAGGTCACGGCCGGGCGTCGGGCGAACCTGGATCGTGATCTCGCTTGCGACCTCCGATTGCCATTCGGCCGCCGACGCGCTCACCAGCAACACGGTACCGGTCGTGATCGAGGCCAGGAAGGTCATGATGGCGACAACCGCGACCAGTGCGCTGCCGGCGATCGAACCGCGCGGCACGATCGGCGACATGTTGCGCGCCCGCGCCGGCACCTGCGGGCGCTCGCGCCCGAGATCAACCAACGGTCCGTGATCGATCCTACTCATAGATGTGCAGCCGTCCCTCGTGCAGCACCAGCCGCCGGGCGTCATACTGGTCCATCAAGGTCATATCATGGGTGGCGATCACGACCGCGGTCCCCGACTTGTTCAATTCGATGAACAGCCGCAGCAGGCGTCGCCCGAGCGTCGGATCGACGTTGCCGGTCGGCTCGTCGGCCAACAACAAAAGCGGCCGCGAGATGACCGCGCGCGCGATCGCGGCCCGCTGCTTTTCTCCGCCCGACAAAACCGGCGGCAGGGCGTCCATGCGTTCGCCCAGCCCGACCCATTTCAGGAGATCGATGACTTCCTTCCGGTAGCTCGATTCCTCCCGGCCCATCACCCGGAACGGCAACGCGACGTTCTCATAGGTGGTCATGTGATCCAGCAGGCGAAAGTCCTGCAGCACGATTCCGATCCGCTTGCGCAGGTCCGCGACCTGATCCTTGCTGAGCAGCGAAACGTCGTTGCCGAACAGATTGACCAGGCCACGGGTCGGCCGCAACGAAAGGAACAACAGCCTCAACAGCGAGGTCTTGCCGGCTCCTGAGGGGCCGGTGAGGAACTGGAAGGAATGGGCAGGAATGGCGAAACTAAGGTCGCGCAAAATCTCCGGGCCGAGCCCGTAGCGCAATCCGACATTTTCGAACCGAACCAAGTTCAGCTCCGTTCGGTGAAGGGCGCGACCGGAAACCCCCGAAAACCGGCGGCCTCAGCCCGTGGGCCCGGTTGCTGCCGGGAACCAAACGAAAGAAGTTTTGCTTCGTTTATGGTTTCCGATTCGTTAACGGTCGCCTTGTAGCATTCTGGGGCCCTGCTTCCGAAGTCAATTGCCCCGAGGCTTATTCCTTCAGGCATCGACCCCGGAAATGAGGGGCACCGGCAATCCCAGATTTCCGGAACCGTCTTTCGATTTGAGTATCCCCAGAGGGCGCGGGCGCGAACGGCCGGGGGCTTCAAATCAACGGCACCGGCCAGCGCTCTTGCGGAGACCTGCTCCATGCAGATCATTTGTCCTCATTGTTCGACCTCCTACGGTATTGATCCGGCAAAGCTGGGCGAGGCCGGCCGCAGCGTGCGTTGCTCCCGCTGCAAGGAAATCTGGCTGGCGCGGCCCGAGGATGCCGTCGAATTCGCACCGACGCCGGTGATGGCGGGCGCGGAAGGCGAAGGCCAGGACGCCGCCGCCGAATGGGAGGCGGCGCTGGCTCGCGAGCAGGATGATGCAGGCGGCGAAGCCCCCCACATCGACAGCCCCTCCATTGCCGGTGGCTGGCAGAACTCGGCCGACTGGCCGGCGGAGCGAAACGATCAGGACGGCGAGGAAGGCTCACACTCCGAACGCTTCCGATGGCTCGGCAGACTCGCCAATGCCATCCCTCGCGCGCCCCAATTCAGGGCGCCCGTCAGCCTTGCCACCGCAAGTGCTGCGATGGGCGCGCTGGTGCTGGCACTGGTAATCTGGCGCGCCGACCTGGTGCGCCTGCTGCCGCAAACGGCCGCCTTCTACAAACTGGTGGGTCTCGACGTCAATTTGCGCGGGCTCCGCTTCAAGGACGTCAAGGTCTCTTCCGAAATGGTCGAAGGCAAGCCGGTGCTGGTGATCGAAGGCTCGATCACCGGTGAATCCAATAAGCCGATGGAGATTCCCCGGCTGCGCTTCAGCGTGCGCGATGCACAAGGCGCCGAAATCTACGCCTGGAATGCCGTGCTGGAGCAATCCGTGTTGAGGCCGGGCGAGAGGGCCCAGTTCAAGTCGCGTCTCGCCTCTCCACCGCCTGAAGGCCGCAACATCGACGTGCGCTTCTTCAACAGACGGGATATCACCGGCGGCCACGCCTGAGCGGACCGGGCTAATCACTTTCGCAAGTTCAAGGGATTTCCAAGGGGTTTCGATGTCACGCGTGCTGATCGTCGACGATGAGGAGCCGATGCGCCTTTTGGTCGCGCGCGCGATCGCGATGGACGGTCACGAAATCACCACCGCCGCCGACGGCGCCGAGGCGCTCGACATCCTGAGCGGCACGCACAGCTCGTTCGATCTGCTGCTGACTGACATCCAGATGCCGGTGATGGACGGGATTGCGCTCGCGCTGACGGCCGCGCGCGATTTTCCGCAAGTGACTATCCTGCTGATGACCGGTTATGCCGCCCAACGCGAGCGTGCCTCGGGCCTCAATGCCATCGCTTACGATGTCATCAGCAAACCGTTTTCGGTGGCGGACATCCGCACCGCGGTGGCGGACGCGCTGGCGTCACGTAATGCAGGTTAGCAATAGACCTCAGTAGTCCTTCAACAGCCGCTCGATGTAATCGAGCTCGATCTGGGGACGCTGCGGATCGGCCAGGCGCCGGCGAAGCTCTTCGAGAATCCGGCGCACCCGTTGCACGTCGATCTCGCCGGGAATTTTCACCGTCAGGTCGTCGCCGAAATCCCGCCCGTGCAACGGCCGTCCCAAGGGATCGCTCTGGGTGCCGTCGCCCGCCTGACGGCCGGCGCGGGCGCCGCCGGGGCCATTGCCCTGGCCGTCGCCGTCCTGCTGCTGCATGGCCTGAAGGTCCTGCGCGCCCTTGCGCAACGCCTCCAGCGCCTTGCCCTGCGAATCGACCGCGCCATCGGCATTGCCCTCGCCGAGCTTGCTGCCGGCATCGCCCATCGCGTTATCGGCCGCGCCAAGCCCGTCCTCGCCGTCATCGCCGGCCTGCGGGTCGCCATCCTGACCCGGTTGCTGGCCCTGTTGACCCTGCTGGCCGCGCTGGTTTGGTCCCATGCCGCGCTTGGCCAGGTCTTCCTGCAACTTCTTCAGCCGGTCGCGCAGGCCCTGCTGGTCCTGCTGGAGATCGCCCATGGCCTGATCGCCCTGCTTGCCGCGCTGGCGATCGCGCCGCGAATCCTGGCCCTGCTTGAACGTCGTGTCGCGCAATTGCTGCTGCTTGCGGATCATGTCGCCAAGTTCGTTCAGCGCCTGCTCCATGTCGCCGTCGCCGGACTGGCCGGGCTGGGCGAGTTGCAGATTCTCGAGCATCTGCTGCAACTGGTCGAGCAATTGCTTCGCCGCATCCTTGTCGCCAGAGCGTGACAGCCGCTCCAGGCGATCGAGCATGTTGTTGAGGTCCTGCTGACGCATGACCTTGGCGTTGGGATCCAGCGGCCGGGCCAGGGCTTGCGGATTGTTGCGAAACTGCTCGACAAGCTGGCGCATGAAGTTATCGAGCGCCGCGCGCAAATCCTGGGTGAGCTTGCGGATTTCCTCGTCGCTGGCGCCTCGCTCCAGGGCTTCCTTGAGTGCGTCCTGCGCCGCACGAAGCGCCTTGTCGACATCGGTGATGTTGCCATCCTCGATCGTGACCGCGAGTGCCCACAGGCTTGCGACCGCCTCGCGCATCGTATCGTCGGTTCGCGCCAGTTCGATTTCCCGCGCCACGCTGCGCAGACCGAGATAGTGACCCGTCTGTTCCGCCATGAACAGTTCCGGCGCGATCATCAGCGCTTCCAGCGCCTCACTGACCTGCGGACGTTGATTGGCATCAAGCGCGAGCGCGCGGCGCTGCTCGATCAGCGCGCGCGCCAGCGGCTTGGTGAAGAGACGTTCCGGCAAACGCATATCGAACGGCTCGCTGCGTCCCTCATTGCCGGCCTGATCCTTGGCCGTCAGCGTGAGCGTGACGTCGGCGCCGGCATAGGGATCTTCGCTGAGATCCTTGACGGTCTGACCGACGCCATTGCGGGTCCGGACGTTCGGCAGCACCAGCGGGAATTGCGGCGGATCGAACAGCGGCCGTGCCTCGGATCCGTCGGCCGCCTTGCGCGGCGCAAACTGCGCACGCGCTTCGGTGACGCCGTAGTCATCCTCGATCTTGTAGGACAGTTGCAACGAACCGCGCGCCTGGCGTTCCGGATCCTTGGCCAGCGCAATGGTCGGGGGGTGGTCAGCCAGCGCGCTGAAGCGCCATTGTGGCTGTCCGGACGGCGCCCGGACATGCGCGGTGCCATCGCCAGTGATGATAAAATGCTTTTCGCTGGTGCCCTTGGGCGCCTGCTCGGCAGGCGCCGCCTCGCTGACCCCGGCGCCGACGACGACATCGAGCGCACCGCCGCTCGAACGCACGATCAGCTTGCTGCCGGCCGGCACCGCCAACGGTCCCGACGGCGGAAGCGCAGCCTCCTTGTTCGCCGCCGACAGGATGATCGGCGGCTTTCCAGTATAAAGCGGCGGCGTCACCCAGGCATCGACCCTGACATTTTCGGCCGCAAACACCCCGTTCCAGTCAAACGCGGCGGCGACGCGAATCCTTCTTTCGTCGCCGGCGGCGATATAGGTCGCCACCATCAGCACTACGATCAGCGCGCGGAGCGCCCAGGGATCGTGGATCGCCAACCGCGGCGAAGGCAGGCCAGCGCGGATGCGCTTGATCGAAGCCAGTGTGCGCTCGCGCTGCGCCTGCCACAGTGCCAGCGCAACCGGGTCCTGCGACTTCAGCGTGTCGGTCAGGGTTGTCGCCGGGCGGTGACGGATGCCGGTACCGCGATCGAGCCGCGTCAGTGCGTCCTGCCGGCTCGGCCAGCGAAACTGGAACAACGGGAACAGGGCCGCGAGCGCCACAGCCAGAAAAATGCCAAGCCCCACGGCGCGGGCGGCGAAGGGGAGGACCAGCCACAGGCCCGCCCAGGACAGCACCAGAAAGAGCCCGGCAACGGTCAGAAATCGCGCCAGATACGGCCAGCTTCGTTCCCAGGCGATCGCAAATTCAGCCCGCCGCACGGCTTGCGCGATCCGCAGCCGCGAGGCCGCGTCAGAACTGCGTTCCGGCTCCGGTGAATCGAGGGTGGGTCCGTTCAACAATCTCTCCAGGTTGCCCCGCAGCATTTGTAGCACGAAAGCGGCAGCAACGCACCCACGCAAGGGGGGTATCCCACACCCGGATTAGCGCATAGCACGAAGGCGTGACTGCAACGCCACGACCGCCTAACGTCGTTTTCAGAGCTACCTAAATCCTAAAAATCCCACCAGGAAACGCCATGGATAAGACAACATACGACAAGGGACTCGAGATCAGAAAAGCCGTGATGGGCGAGGCTTTTGTCACCAACGCGCTGAAAAACGCCGACGACTTCAACAAGCCGTTTCAGGAACTGGTCACCGAATATTGCTGGGGCGCGATCTGGGGCCGCGAAGAACTGCCGCACAAGACCCGCAGCATGCTCAATCTCGCGATGCTCTCGATCCTGAACCGGCCGAACGAATTGCGGGCCCATCTCAAGGGCGCGCTGACCAATGGCGTCACGCGCTCCGAAATCCGCGAAGTCCTCATGCAGGTCGCGATCTATGCCGGCGTTCCCGCAGGCGTCGACAGCTTCCGTATCGCGCGCGAAGTCTTCGCCGAACTCGACAAGGCGTAACAAGCATGGACATTGGATTTATCGGCCTCGGTAACATGGGCTTCCCGATGGCGCGGCGCCTGATCGAGGCCAAGCACCAGCTTTTCATCTTCGACCAGCGCAAGGAGGTCATGGACAGGCTGGTTGCGCTCGGCGCGAAGGCCAATTCCTCACCCAAGGACGTCGCCGACCACGCCGAGACCGTGATGGCAAGCCTGCCCTCGCTTCAGGCTTCGCTTGACGTTGCAACCGGCAAGGACGGCGTGATCGAAGGCAAACGCGTGAGGCGCTTTGTCGATCTTTCCACCGTCGGTTCGCAAATGGCGGTGCGGATTCACGACATTCTGGCCAAGCGCAACATTGTCCAGATCGACAGCCCCGTCTCCGGCGGGGTCGGCGGCGCCGAGAAGGGCACGCTGGCGGTGATGGTGTCGGGCCCGCGCGCCGATTTCGACGCGATCAAGCCGGCCTTGGACGTGATCGGCAAGGTGTTCTTCATCGGCGAAAAGCCCGGCTCCGGCCAGACCATGAAACTCGCCAATAACCTGCTATCGGCGACCGCCATGGTGGCGACGTCGGAAGCCGTGGTGATGGGCGTTAAAGCCGGGCTCGATCCAACCGTCATGGTTGACGTGCTCAATTCGGGCTCGGGCATGAACACCGCAAGCCGCGACAAGTTTCCCCGCGCGATCCTGCCGCGCAGCTTCGACTTCGGCTTTGCCACCGGCCTCATGGTCAAGGACGTGCGGCTGGCGCTGGATGAGATGAAGTCGCTCGGCCTGTCGATGGAAGTCGCCGAAGCGGTCGGACGGTTGTGGGAAGTGGTGATCCGCGAGACCGGCGCGGACTCCGACTTCACCTCCGCGATCAAACCGATCGAAAAGAAGGCCGGCGTCGTGGTCGGCGGGCCTAAGGGCGGGCTTGCGGGGAAGTAGCGTTGCGTGCCCCGGACGCGGTGCAGCGCGCAAGCGATGCATCGCAGATCCGGGGGCCTAGACGCCGTCTTTAGTACAGATGGATCCCGGATCAGCATTGCAACGCTGGCGTCGCAATGCGTCCGGGACACGAGCAATCACAACCACGGTGCCGGTCTATCCATCGCAATCAAGGCATCGACCTCGACGCGCGGGCGCACCACCGCGTATTGATCGTCCTTGACGAGAACTTCCGGCACCAGTGCGCGCGTGTTGTAAAATCCGGACTGCACCGCGCCATAGGCGCCGGCGGTCATGATGGCGAGCAAGTCGCCCGCCTTCGGCTCCGGTAGCTTACGGCCGAGCGCGAGATAGTCGCCGCTTTCACAGACCGGACCGACCACATCGGCGGTGATTTCCGGCACGCCTTTGGGAAACGCTCGCACCGGCAGGATGTCATGATGCGCTTCATACAGAGTGGGACGGATCAAGTCGTTCATCGCGGCATCGATGATGACGAACTTCTTGGCCTCACCCTGCTTCACATAAATGACGCGGGTGACGAGGATTCCGGCGTTGCCGACGATCATCCGGCCGGGCTCGAACAACAGCGTGCAGCCGAGATTGTGCGTCACGCGCTTGACCATCGCGGCATAGGCGGACGGCAATGGCGGCATGTCGCCGTCCATGTGATAGGGAATGCCAAGACCGCCGCCGAAATCGACATGCGAAATGGTGTGGCCGTCGGCGCGCAGCGTCTGCACGAATTCGGCGAGCAGGCGAAAAGCGGCCTCTAACGGCACCAGATCCGTGATCTGGCTGCCGATATGCATGTCGACGCCGGTCACGCGAATTCCTGGCAACTTGGCCGCCCGCGCATAAACCGCGCGCGCCTGCGCCAGCGGAATACCGAACTTGTTCTCGGACTTGCCGGTCGAGATCTTCGCATGCGAGCCGGAATCGACATCCGGATTGACGCGAACCGAAATCCGCGCCGTCTTGCCCTGCTCGCTCGCCAGCCGCGACAGCAGTTCCAGTTCCGGCTCGGACTCGACGTTGATGCAGAGGATGTCGGTGGCAAGCGCCGCGCGCAATTCGGCCTCGGTCTTGCCAACGCCTGAGAACACGATCCGCTCGGGCGGAATGCCGGCGGCAAGGGCGCGCTTCAACTCGCCGCCCGAGACCACGTCGGCGCCGGCACCAAGTTTGGCCAGCGTGCGCAGCACGGACTGGTTGGAGTTCGCCTTCATGGCGTAGCAGACGAGTGCCTTCTCGCCGGCGAAGGCGTCAGTGAACACCCGATAGTGGCGTTCCAAAGTGGCGGTCGAATAGCAATAAAACGGCGTGCCGACCGCGTCGGCGAGTTCCACCAGACTAACCGCCTCGGCGTGGAGCACGCCGTTGCGATAATCGAAGTGATTCATAGTTTGTGTTCCGGTAAAGCAGCGGCGGCGGATATCACCGCGCGACGCCTAGTTACTGTTGAGAAGCGGATCGAGGGTGAACGGCCGTTTTGGACCTTTGCCGGCGACCGGCAACTGGTCGCTGCCGTAGTTCGGATTGAACAGGCTCGGCTTGCTCGCATCGGCGGTTGCGGTGGGATCGGGCTGCACGGCGGCGGCCGGCGGCTGCCCCGAGGCGGTCGGCGGCAGATCGAGCGGCCCCTTGCGGCCGCAACCAGAAAGCGCCAGCGCGGCGGTCCCCAACAGGATGAGGGCCCATCGTTGATGGTTTCGGCTGATGTCGCGAGTCACGTCAAAGTCCCCAATGCGGGCGGCACCATACAAAGATTGATGTGTTCTGGCGAGTGTCGAATTTCCGTAAATGAATCCGCACTCAGCCTAACTTTCGCTCTTTTTCCAGCCGTTTAAGCCAAGCCTTGGCCTGCGCCGCCACATTCCTCGGCGCGGTTCCGCCAAAACTTGTGCGACTCTTCACCGATGCCTCGACCGATAGTACCGAAAGCGCGTCCTTGGTGATCTTCGGCTCGATCGCCTGCATCGCTTTCAACGGCATTTCGTGCAAGGCGACGCCATCCGCCGCTGCCTTCGCCACAATTCGCCCGGTGACATGATGGGCATCGCGGAACGGCATTTTCAGGGCCCGCACCAGCCAATCCGCAAGATCGGTCGCCGTGGCATAACCATCGCCAGCCGCGAGCCTCATGCGCGCCTCGTCCGGCACCATATCGAGGACCATGCCGGTCATCGCCCGGATCGCCAGCGACAGCGCGCCGAACGCCTCCATCGCACCCTGCTTGTCTTCCTGCATGTCCTTTTGATAGGCGAGCGGCAGGCCCTTCATGATAATCAACATCGCGCTCAGCGCACCGATCACCCGGCCGGTTTTGGCGCGCACCAGTTCGGCCGCGTCCGGATTGCGCTTCTGCGGCATGATCGATGAGCCAGTAGTGAACTTGTCGGAAAGCCGCACCAGTCCCACCAGCGGCGAGGTCCAGATCACGATCTCCTCGGCAAACCGCGACAGGTGAACGGAGGCGATCGACGCCGCCGACAAGGTCTCGATGACGAAGTCGCGGTCTGATACTGCGTCGAGCGAATTGGCCATCGGGCGGTCGAAACCAAGTGCCTTGGCGGTGGCCGCCCGGTCGATCGGAAACGAGGTGCCGGCCAACGCGGCCGCTCCCAGCGGCGATTCGTTGAGGCGCTTTCGCGCATCCGCGAACCGGTCCCGGTCACGCGCCGTCATCTCGACATAAGCGAGTAGATGGTGACCGAAGGTGACGGGCTGGGCGGTTTGCAGATGGGTAAAGCCCGGCATCACGGTTGCGGCGTGTTCCAGCGCGCGCTCGGCCAGCGCCTGCTGAAACAGAGCCAGCGCCCGATCGGTCTCATCGATGGTGTCGCGGACGAACAGCCGAAAATCGGTCGCCACCTGATCGTTGCGGGAACGCGCGGTATGCAGGCGCCCGGCGGCGGGGCCGATCAGTTCGCCAAGCCGGCTCTCGACGTTCATATGGATATCTTCGAGCGTGCGCTTGAAATCGAACGATCCCTTGCCGATTTCTGACAAAATCGTGTCTAGACCCTTGGCGATATTTTTCGCATCGTTTGCCGTGATAATGCCTTGCGCTGACAGCATCGCGGCATGGGCCTTGGACGCGGCGATATCCTGGGCGTAAAGGTGACGGTCGACGTCGATGGAGACGTTGATTTCCTCCATGATCGCGTCGGGGCGCTCGGTGAACCGGCCGCCCCACATCTTGTTGCTCATGACCATCTACTCATATTCGCCGCACCCAAAGCTTGTTGCGCGAAAGCGCTTGTTGCGCAGAATCCTTGGCGGGTGCAATCGGAGCCCCCAAATAGCCGTATCTGAACCAGGATGACAAACGATATGCCCGAAAGCCCACAGCCAGCGCCAGCCCCGACGCGCCGGATCCCCTACGTGATCGGAGCGGTGCTGATTGGCGTTGCGATCGGATTTACCGGGGTATACGGGCTTGGCGGGCTCAAGCGCAGCGCAGCGGGCGATTCCGCCTGCGCCCCCGCGGTTAACCTTTCGAAGAAGATCGCGCCGCTCGCCCATGGCGAGGTCGCCGCGCTGACCATGGCAACCACCCCGTTGCGGCTGCCGGATCTGACTTTTGAGGATGCCGACGGCAAGCCGAAGAAGCTCTCCGACTGGCGTGGCCGCACCGTGCTGGTGAATCTCTGGGCGACCTGGTGCGTCCCCTGCCGCAAGGAAATGCCGGCGCTCGACCGCCTTCAAACCAAGCTCGGCGGCAAGGATTTCGAGGTGGTGGCGATCAATATCGATACCCGCGACCCCGAAAAGCCGAAGAACTTCCTGAAACAGGCGAATCTTTCCCGGCTCGGTTACTTTACCGATGATAAAGCCAAGGTCTTTCAAGATCTTAAAGCTATAGGCCGGGCATTGGGCATGCCGACCTCGGTGCTGGTCGATGGTCAGGGCTGCGAGATCGCGACCATTGCGGGACCGGCCGAATGGGACAGCGACGACGCGGTGAAGCTGATCACGGCGGCAACTGCAACAGGGTCTTAAGTCCCCGCGCCGGCGCCGCAGTCCTGACGCTTACTTCTCGTCTGCGACGCTGTTACGCAACAGCCCAATCTGGTCGATCTCGACTTCGACCACATCGCCCGGCTTCATCCACAGAGGCGGGGTGCGGCGCGAGCCGACGCCGCCCGGCGTGCCCGTCGCAATCACGTCGCCCGGTTCGAGCCGGGTAAAGGCCGAGCAGTATTCGATCTGACGGGGGATATCGAAGATCATTTCGCTGATCGTCGTGTCCTGGACGACCTCACCGTTGAGGCGGGTTTGCAGCCGCAACGGGCCGAGATCGCCGGCTTCGTCCGGCGTGACCATCCAGGGCCCAAACGCGCCCGTATTGGGAAAATTCTTGCCCGGAGTGAACTGAGAGGTGTGGCGCTGATAATCGCGCACGCTGCCTTCATTGTAGCAGGCATAGCCGGCGATGTGGCCCCACGAATCCTTGCGCGAAATGTAGCGGCCCGGTTTGCCGATGATGAGCGCCAATTCGCCCTCGTAGTCGAGGTCGGTCGATACTTTCGGGCGGATGATGTTGGTGAGATGACCGGTCTGGCTGTTGGCGAAGCGCCCGAACACGGTCGGATTTTCGACCTCGGTGCGGCCGGTCTCCTTGCGGTGGTTCTCGTAGTTGAGACCGATGCAGAGGATCTTGTCGGGGTTGGGGATTACCGGCAACCAGGTGAGGCTGGCAAGCGGATGACGCGCGGCCTTGGCCGCGGCGCTCGCAGCCTCGGCCAAAGCGCCCGCGGCGATCGCCGATTTCAAATCGGGAAAACGGTCGCGCAAGACCGCACCGAGATCGACCGCCTCATTGCCGTCGATGAGGCCCCAGGTCCTGGCGCCGTTGATCTCAAAACTTGCGAATTTCATGGGATGTCCCTGGGAATAGCGTGAGGCTAGTGGCCTCCTCGCTATCGCATGCGGCGACAGCGGGCAATGCCGTGCAGCGCTCGAATTTGCGCAGCAGGCCCGCTGAGGCACAGGACGTCAGGTTGGGGAATCTCAGGCCGCTATGTTGAGATTGCCACCGACGCCGGCGCCGACATTGGCGAGCGACGGCTGCGATCCGGACCCCAGGATGGTCAGGACCGAGGATCTCTCGGCATCGATGTTCGATTTCAGGACCGAGGTCGCGATCTGCTGCTGGGTATTGCCGGCCTGCATCGAGATCAGGCTCATGGCCAAACTTGCTACATCCATACGCACGCTCCCCCAATCGCCGGCAGACTATCCGGGGAGACGTTAACAAATGCTGGAAATGGGCGCTGGCAATGCCGGGATTTAACGCGTCGGAACCGGCTTGTCGCCGCGATAGTCGTAGAAACCGCGCTGGGTTTTACGACCCAACCAGCCGGCCTCGACATACTTCACAAGCAGCGGGCACGGACGGTATTTGGAATCGGCAAGCCCCTCATGCAGAACCTGCATGATCGACAGGCAGGTATCGAGACCGATGAAATCGGCAAGCTCCAGCGGCCCCATCGGATGATGGGCGCCAAGCTTCATCGCCGCATCGATCGCCTCAACATTCCCGACGCCTTCATAGAGCGTATAGATCGCCTCATTGATCATCGGCAGCAGGATGCGGTTAACGATAAAGGCCGGAAAATCTTCCGACACCGCGATGTGCTTGCCGAGCTTGGCGACGAATTCCTTGGCGGCATCAAAGGTCGTGTCGTCGGTGGCGATGCCGCGGATCAATTCGACCAGTTCCATTAGCGGCACCGGATTCATGAAGTGAATGCCGATGAAACGCTCGGGCCGGTCGGTCGAGGCCGCCAACCGGGTGATCGAAATCGATGACGTATTGGAGGCGACGATGGCGCTGGGTTTCAGCAGCGCGCAGACTTCGTGAAAGATCTTGCGCTTGACGTCTTCCTTCTCGACCGCAGTCTCGATCACGAGATCGCAGTCGGCGAGACCCTCCATGGAATCGGCGAGCGCGATCCGCGCCACGGCCTGCTTGCGGGCATCCTCGGTGATGAAATTCTTCGCGACCTGGCGCGACAGGTTGCCATTGATGGTCGCCATGGCCGACTTCAGGCGGTCGGCGGTGACGTCGTTGAGCACCACGTCGAAACCGGCCAATGCCGCGACGTGAGCGATGCCATTGCCCATCTGGCCCGAACCGATCACGCCGACTTTTTTTATCATGACCGCCATCTCTTACCGGACTGAAACCCTATTTTCCGAGCTTGCCGAGCGCTTCGGTCAACTCCGGAACCGCCTGATACAAATCCGCGACCAGGCCATAATCGGCAACCTGGAAGATCGGCGCATCCTCGTCCTTGTTGATCGCCACGATGACCTTGGAGTCCTTCATACCCGCGAGATGCTGAATGGCACCTGAAATACCGATGGCGATATAAAGCTCGGGCGCCACCACCTTGCCGGTCTGGCCGACTTGCCAGTCGTTCGGTGCGTAGCCGGCGTCGACCGCGGCGCGCGAGGCGCCGACCGCGGCGCCCAGCTTGTCGGCGAGAGGCTCGATATATTTGGCGAAATTCTCGCGGCTCTGCATGGCGCGGCCGCCAGACACGATGATCTTGGCCGAGGTCAATTCGGGCCGATCGTTCTTGGCGACTTCCTCGCCGACAAAGCTGGAAAGACCGGGATCGCTGGCGGCCGCCGCATTCTCCACCGCCGCGCTACCACCATCGCCTGTTGCCGCAAAGGTCGAGGTCCGCACGGTGATGACCTTCTTGGCGTCCTTCGATTTCACGGTCTGGATGGCGTTGCCAGCATAAATCGGCCGCTCGAACGTGTCAGGCGAGACCACCTTGATGATCTCCGACACCTGCATCACGTCGAGCAGCGCGGCAACGCGCGGCATGACGTTCTTGAAGCGCGAGGTAGCCGGCGCAACGAAGGCGTCATAGCCCCCGGCAAGGCTGACAATCAGAGCCGCGAGAGGCTCGGCCAGATCATGCGCATAGGCGGCACCATCGGCGAGCAGGACTTTCTTGACGCCCGACAGCTTGGCGGCAGCGTCCGCGGCCGCCTTGGCGTTTTCACCGGCGACCAGCACATGCACATCACCGCCGAGCGCGGCGGCCGCGGTCAGCGCCTTGTGGGTGGCATCCTTGATCGATGCGTTATCGTGTTCGGCCATCAACAGCGTGGTCATTACAGAACCCCCGCTTCGGTCTTCAGCTTCGACACCAGCTCAGTGACATCCTTGACCTTGACGCCGCCCTTGCGGCCCGGCGGTTCGGAGGTCTTGAGAATCTCAAGGCGCGGCGTCAGATCGACACCATAGTCCGACGCGCCCTTATCGGCGATCGGCTTTTTCTTGGCCTTCATGATGTTCGGCAAGCTCGCATAACGCGGCTCGTTCAACCGCAGGTCGGTGGTGACGATCGCCGGCCCCTTGATTTTGACGGTCTGCAACCCGCCATCGACCTCGCGCGTCACCTTGAAGTCGGAACCGTCGACCTCGAGCTTGGAGGCAAACGTCGCCTGCGACCACCCGAGCAAAGCTGCCAGCATCTGTCCGGTCTGGTTTGAGTCGTCGTCGATCGCCTGCTTGCCGAGGATCACCAGCCCGGGCTTTTCCTCGTCGGCTACGGCCTTCAGAATCTTTGCCACCGCGAGCGGTTCGACATTGCCCTCGGCCTTGACCAGGATGCCGCGGTCGGCGCCCATGGCAAGACCGGTCCGGATGGTTTCGGCGGCCTGCGCCGGTCCGATCGAAACCACCACGACTTCGGTCGCCTTGCCGGCCTCTTTCAGGCGCAGGGCCTCCTCGACGGCGATTTCGTCAAACGGATTCATCGACATTTTCACGTTGGACAGTTCAACGCCGGTTCCATCGCTTTT
>Ga0210389_10001174_pt1 | contig 21476 bp, 19 predicted proteins | sample IncBWH28OmetaG_FD_160127 | JGI IMG/M metagenome (GOLD analysis project Ga0210389, IMG submission 160127) | Forest soil microbial communities from Barre Woods Harvard Forest LTER site, Petersham, Massachusetts, United States - Inc-BW-H-28-O ...
CGGCCTTAAAAGCAAACGGAATGTGAACGGTCACTACTTCAGATTGAGCGTTCAGGGCTACCGTGAACGCGAGCAGGCTGCTGAACAGCAGCATTAATTTCAGAAATCGGACAGTCATTGTGAATAATCCTTTCGATTGTGTTTTTTCGGTTTCAGTGGCGCAAGCCTCCGGCCTGCGAGGGCGTAGATACACGCCAGAATTTCAACCGGGAAAAAATGAAGTATGTCTTCGAGGACCGCAGATTGCCGGCAGTAACCTCTCACTGCCGGGCTATGAGACAAGAGTAACCGAGTTCCCTTCCCAGCGCCAATCAATCTTTTCTATCTGGTAGATATAGGGGCTATCTCTTATGGGAGCGCGAACACCACCACGCACAAGTTAAAATAATGAATAAGATGAGCGAGAAGGAATACCCACTGCCGCCGGCCACTTTCGACTTCCTGGTGCTTTCCCTGAAGACCCAGATCGAGGTCCATCTCGGGCTGCTGTATTTCGGCGACGAGAAGGAGCGGCCGGAGCCCGAGTTCCGCATGGCGCGCCACAGCATCGATCTGCTGGCGATGATCCAGGAAAAAACGCGCGGCAATCTCTCTATTGAGGAACAGCGGCTCATCGAGAACGCGCTCACTGAACTGCGCTTCCGCTTCGTCCAGGCCCTGGAACAACACCAGAAGAAGACCGCCGCCGGCGCCGCCGAAACGGTAGCTCCCGCCGATGAGCCCCCCAAGTCAGAAGGACAGGCCAGTTCTTAGATGCCCGTCGAATCGCTCAGCATAACGGTGCTCGGTTCGGGCACCAGCGTAGGGGTGCCTACCATCGGATGTCATTGTGCCGTTTGTAGCTCCGACGATCCGCGCGACAAACGCCTGCGGCCATCGATTTATGTTAAGTTCCAGGACCACGGCGTCCTCATCGACACCACGCCCGATTTCCGCCAGCAGGCCCTGCGGGCCCACATCGAGAGAATCGACGCGATTCTGTTCACTCACTCGCACGCCGATCATGTCATGGGCCTCGACGATGTTCGCCCTTTCAACTTCAAGCAGGGCGGGGTGATTCCCATTTACGGATCGGCCGAGACCTTGGACAATATCCGCCGCTGCTTCCAGTACATCTTCGACAATCACAAAACGGAATCCTCCCGGCCCCGGCTGGTCACTCACGTGTTCGATACAGCGCCCATCGACATCTTCGGCTTGCCGTTCACGCCCATCCGGCTTTGCCACGGCAAGGGGACTGTCTACGGTTTCCGGTTTGGCGCGGCAGCGTACCTGACCGATCACAGCGACATCCCGGACGAATCCATGGAGCTGCTGTGTGGGCTTGACGTGCTGTTCCTGGATGCCCTGCGCCACCGGCCGCACCCCACCCACTCCACCGTCGAGCGCTCACTCCAATCGGTCGAAAAACTCGCGCCGAAGCGGGCGTATTTTACGCACATCTGCCACGATCTCGCGCACGCGCCGACGGAAGAAAAACTGCCTCCCAACGTTCACCTGGCGTACGACGGACTCGAAATCCAGGTTGAAGGCAGGGCGCAATGATCTATCGCAATCTCGCGGAAGTGCTGTCCGACTTCGGCCCCTGTGCCATCACCATCGGGAATTTCGATGGCGTTCACAAAGGGCACCGGCAGATCATGCAGCGCGTCCGGGCCATTGCGCTGGAGCAAGGCTGGAAGTCCGCGGTCCTGACGTTTGATCCACATCCGAGCAAGTTGGTCGCGCCCGATCGCGCGCCGCGTCTTCTCACCACTCCCGAGCAACGCGCGCGCTTAATGCTGGAGCAGGGAATCGATGAGGTTCTAATTCTCCCGTTCACGCCCGAAATGGCCAAGCTCACTCCCGAAGAGTTCGTCCGCGAGATTTTGGCCGACAAGCTGAACGCTCGCGCTGTACTGGTTGGCGACAACTTCCGCTTCGGACACCGCGCGGCGGGCGACGCGGAAACAATGGCGGTGTTGGGTGACAAATACAGCTTCAGTACGGAAATTGTCGGGGCGATTTCGTGGCGCAGACGCATCATTTCGAGTAGTGAGATCCGGCGGCTGATTGAAGCCGGCAATGTTGCACTGGCTTGCAGATTACTCGGCCGGCCGTACGCGCTGCAGGGCCGCGTGGTCCACGGAGAAGGAAGAGGATCGAAACAAACGGTGCCGACCCTGAACCTCGACACTCAGGCCGAGGTGCTGCCTAAGACCGGCGTATACGTGACGCGCACGCGGGAGATTAATGGCGCTCGGAATTGGCCCTCCATCACCAACATCGGCTACCGTCCCACCTTCAATGGTCACGGGCTCACCATCGAAACATATTTATTATCCAGCCTCGACGGAGCGCCACCTGAAGAGATCTCGGTGGAGTTTCTCCGTTGGGTTCGCGAGGAACGCAAGTTCGAAAACGCCGAAGCGCTCAAAGCCCAGATCCTTAGCGATGTGGGCCATGCTCAAGCGTACTTCCGCCGGCTGCAACAAATGACCGCACCGGCGCGCTGAAGCTGAATGAGCGAGAATCAAGGAAGAAAGGCAACTACATGAGTCTATCCGAAGGCAAAGTGCGCCACATGACGAAGCTTTCCAATAAGGATGGCGTTATCGCTGCTGCCGCAATGGATCAGCGCGGAAGCCTGCAAAAGGCAATCGCGGGCGCCAAAGGAATTCCGACCGATCAGGTGACGCCCGAGATGATGACCGAGTTCAAAACTGCGGTGACGAAAATTCTCACCCCGCACGCCAGCGCGATCCTGCTGGATCCGGAATACGGACTTCCGGCCGCCAAAGCTCGCTCGTCCAACGCCGGCCTTCTGCTGGCCTATGAAGAGAGCGGCTACGATAACACCAAACCCGGCCGCTTGCCCGATCTGCTGCCGCACGTTTCTGCCAAGCGCATCCAGGACTGGGGCGCCAATGCGGTCAAGATTCTCCTTTACTACACGCCCTTCGACGACCCGCAGGTCAACGACATCAAACACGCCTTCATCGAGCGCATCGGCGCCGAGTGCGAGACCCACCAGATCCCGTTCTTTCTAGAATTCGTCGGTTACGACTCGAAAGGGGGGGACGAAAAAGGTCTCGAGTTCGCCAAACAGAAACCCCAGGTGGTGATGGGAGCGATGCAAGAATTTTCTAAGCCCCAATATCATGTGGACGTGCTCAAAGTGGAAGTTCCGATCAACGCGAACTTCGTGGAAGGCAGCAGCGTGTACAAGGGTCAGAAGGCCTATTCGCGAACTGAGGCGCTGGACTATTTCCGCCGCGCCGCCGCAGTAGCGAAGAAGCCGTTCATCTATCTGAGCGCCGGTGTCAGCAATGCTCAGTTTGTCGAGTCCTTGAAAATGGCGGCGGAAGCCGGAACCGATTACTCGGGCGTTCTGTGCGGCCGCGCGACCTGGAAGGATGGAATTCCGATCTACGCTACCAAGGGCGTAAAAGCGCTCGAAGATTGGCTGTCAACCGAGGGCGTCAAAAATATCGAGGCTGTAAATGCCGCGATCAAACCCGCGAAACCTTGGCACCTGAAGGCCGGGGTCGCGCAACCGGCTCTGGCGTAGCTAGCTTAGCTAAGTTAAGCTCCGCCGGCAGCGGCATCGGTGGCCGGCACTTCGTCGAGAGTAATCGGCGCTTTCTTGAAGTGGACGCCTTCCCAACGCGCCACCACCACTGTCGCCATGCAATTGCCCAGCAGGTTGACGGATGTTCGGGCCATGTCCATAAGCGCGTCGGCGCCCATAATCAAGGCCACGCCGGAAACCGGGAGGCCAAAAGTCGCCAGCGTTCCAGCCAGAATTACGAGCGATGCGCGCGGCACCGCGGCCACGCCCTTACTAGTGAGCATCAACGTCAGCATCATTAATAACTGCTGGCTGAGCGGCATGTGTATGCCGGCGGCCTGAGCGACGAAGACCGAGGCCAGCGAAAGGTAGAGCGTGCTGCCGTCGAGGTTGAAGCTGTAGCCGGTGGGCAGCACGAAGGCGACAATGTGTTTGGGCACGCCCATGAGCTCCAGATTTTCGAGCGCCAGCGGCAAGGCGGCTTCGCTTGCGGCTGTCGAAAAGGCGATGATGAACGGCTCCTGGACCGCTCGAACAAAGGGCCGCAGCGGGATTCGGGCAATCAGGGCGACCGCGCCCAGCACGACAACAATGAAGATCACCAGAGCGCCATAGAGAGTGAGCACCAGTTTCCCGAGGCCCAATAAAACGCCCAGGCCTTTGCTTCCGATGGTGTGGGCCATCGCCGCTCCGACGCCGAGCGGAGCCAGATACATGACGTACTTGGTGTAGCGGAACATCACTTCCGAGAGGGCCTTGCAGAAGGTCACTACCGGGCCTGCTTTCGAACCGATGGCCGCGCAGGCCGCGCCGAACAGGAAAGCGAAAACTACGATCTGCAGCACGTCGCCCCGCGCCATGGCATCGATCACGCTGGCGGGGAAGGTATGCTCCAAGGTTCCGGAAAATGTCGGGCTGACTTGCGGCAGGCCGGTCTCCGTGGCGGTCCGCTCCAGCGTCATCCCTTCGCCAGGGCGAACCAGGTTGACCGCGCCCAGGCCCAGGAACAGAGCGATGGTAGTCAGCACTTCGAAATAGATGATGGCTTTCAAACCGATCCGGCCCATGGTTTTCACACTGCCGGTGCCGGCGATACCGTAGACTAAAGTTCCGAAGATCAGGGGCGCGATGATGGACCTGATCAGGCGCAGAAACATATTGGCCAGCGCCGCCACCCAGTCGGCTTTGCCGACATCCGGAAATACGGCGCCGAGGACGACGCCCAGAATCATCGCGATAAAGATCCAAGCTGTGATTGAGAGTCTTTTCACCGCTCACCCCATTTAAGTTTTTGCCGGAGTACATCGAAGAAATACATTTTCGGCGGCCGGACCAGGTGGACGCAATGCTCCGAGCTGCGGCAGACAATGTGATCTTCGTGAAGAAGAGGCTCGCCCACCTGGCCATCCACGGTCAGGAACGCTTCGTGATCGGAGGCGCGGCAAATGATCCGAACCACCATATTATCGGGAACCAGCACCGGGCGATTAGTGAGCATGTGCGGGCAGACGGGCGTGATGCAAACCGCCGCGACGGCTGGATAAAGGATGGGGCCGCCGGCCGAAAGTGAATAGGCGGTAGAGCCGGTAGGCGTGCAGACGATCAGGCCGTCGGCTTTGAAGGTGCCGATGAATTGCTGGTCCACATAAGTCTCGAGATCGATCATGCGCGCGATCTGGGTCTTGTTAATAACGATGTCGTTGAGAGCTTCGTAAGAACGGATAGTTTGGCCGGCGCGCACCAGGTCGCCATGCAGCATGCGGCGCGGGACCACTCGCTGCTCGCCTTGCAACGCGCGCTCCAGTTCCGGATAAAGCTGATCGAGCGTGATGGCGGTCAGAAAACCCAGACCGCCGAAATTAACCGGAAAGATCGGAATCACCCGGCCGGCGACGGCTCGCGCGGCGGCGAGCAACGTACCATCGCCGCCCAACACGATCACCAGTTGCGCGCCCTCGGGGACCTTATCGCGCGGCAGGCCGTCCTTGTCGCCTATATAGCGAGCGGACTCTTCGTCCAGTTGCACACGAACGTGGCGTTCCTGTAACCAGCCGACGAGCTCGGGTACCAGAGTGGATGCCTCGGGGATGCCCGGCTTGGCCATGATGCCGGCAACTCTAATGTGTGGCATACAAGAGGAACTCCTGGTTACCTTCGGCGCCCAAGACGGGAGAAGGAATGATCGCGGTTCGAAAACCGAGCAGCCTCACGGCGTCATCCACGCGCCCGCAAGCCTGCTGATGCAACGCAGAGTCGCGAATAATTCCTCCTTTGCCGACCTGATGCCGTTCCAATTCGAACTGGGGCTTTACCAGGATAACCATTTCTCCGCTTTTCGCAAGCAAATTCGGCAGCACCGGTAAGATCATTGTGATGGAGATGAAGCTCACATCGCAAACTGCCAGATCGATCGGCTCCGGGACCTCATTGGCGCTCAGGTAGCGGGCGTTCATTTGTTCGCGTACTATGACTCGTGAATCGTTTCGCAGTTTCCAATCGAGCTGGCCGGTTCCGACATCGATGGCGTAGACGCGGGCAGCACCGCGCTGCAGCAGACAATCCGTGAATCCGCCGGTAGAGGAGCCGATATCGAGGCAGACTTTGCCGGCGACCAGAATGCGGAAATGATCGAGCGCCGCTTCCAGCTTCAGTCCGCCGCGTCCGACGTAGCGCGGCTGCTCGGCCAGCTCAATCTTCGAGTCTGAAGGGACGGCGTGGCCAGGTTTGTCTACTTTTTGGCCGTTGACGAGGACTTCGCCGGCGAGTATCAGCGCCTGGCCTTTTTCTCGGGATTCGACCAGACCGCGCTCGACCAAAAGCAGGTCCAGCCGGCGGCTTTGTTTCATGGCCGGGCTCAAGCGGTGCGGCGAACGATAAAGTCGGCCAACTCGCGAAGTCGCTCGGCGCGATCGTCAAAGGTGCGTAAAGCAAGGTGGGCGGCGATGCGCTCCTGCTCGGCCATCGCGCGCGATCGCTCTAAGCCGTAGACGGCCGGGAAGGTAATCTTCTGCTGCTTGGCATCCTTACCGGCGGTTTTGCCGAGAGCCTCGGAGGGCTGTTCGACATCGAGGACGTCGTCGACTATCTGAAACGCGAGCCCGATGTGCTCCCCGTAACAGGAGAGCGCCTGCAGTTGATCGTCATCGGCGCCGGCGTAGATCGCGCCCATCCGTAGGCTGGCTTTGAGCAGCGCGCCGGTCTTGGCACGATGAATCGCTTCAAGCAACGCCGCGGTAGGAGGTTGGCCCTCGCCTTCGAGGTCGTTTACCTGACCGCCGATCATTCCGCCGACAGTGCCGGAAGCGACGGCGAGTTCTTCGATGAGGCGCGTCTTGCGATCGGGTTCGCAATCGAGCTGCGCGAGCACTTGAAACGCGAAAGTGAGCAGAGCATCGCCGGCCAGGATCGCTATGGCTTCGCCAAACACTTTGTGGCAAGTGGGCTGGCCACGGCGCAGGTCGTCGTTATCGAGCGCGGGGAGATCGTCGTGGATCAATGAATAGGTATGGATCAGCTCCAGCGCGCAAGCGGCGGACTCAATTCCAAGGGGAGAATCGGAGAGGGCCTGTGCGGCTGCTATACAAAGGATGGGCCGGATGCGTTTTCCGCCCGCGAACAGGCTATATCGCATCGCTTTGTGAAGGGATTCAGGCGGCGTGGATGCCGGGGGGACCAAACGCCGCAGCGCGTCTTCAACCCGGATTTGCTGCTCGACAACATATTCGGCCAGCGTCATGCTTTGTCGGGCTGAAACGGCTCGGCCTGGATCTTATTGCCTTTGCGGACCAGCACCTCGATGCGCGTTTCGGCTTCTTCCAACTGTTTGCGGCAGGTCTCGCTCAGGCGCATGCCTTTTTCAAACAGCTCGAGTGCGCGCTCCAAGGGCAGGTCGGCGCCTTCCATTTCCTTGACGATCTTCTCGAGTTCCTGAAGGCCGTTCTCGAAGCTGGCGGCTGGTTTTTCGTCGCCGGGCATTTTTTCATTCTGGCACACGAGCGGGGAGGCACGGGTTCAGGTGGCGGAGGTTTATATCGGCCCCGTCTCGGCGGTCGAAAAAACGAACCCATCCTCGGCGGGGTTGTAGGGTTCGGAGATGCTCTCAATTCTTTAATAGCATACGGGTTTAACGGGGCCAGCAGGTGGATTGGGGGAAGTGATTGGATCAGAACGGGCGATTATCGGTGTGAGGGCTGTGACCGGGGTGTCAAGAGGCTAGACATCCTGCGAGACGAGAAATCGGTGATTGAGTGCACTGTCCCTAATTTCCAGTTACACTACCGGCATGGCTACGGATAATATTAGTCGGCGTTCCCTTCTGAGAGCCGCCGGATCGGCAGGGATCATAGCGCGATTGCCCGAGACGGCGCTGGCCTTCCAGACCGGCCAGACGACACATGAGGTGGCAACTGGCGCCACGCAGGAGCACCCGCCCGAACACACGATTAAGTTCGGGGTCATCGGGCTGGATCATAACCACATCAACGGGATTACGGATACGATCCGGCGCAGCGGCGGGGAACTGGTCTCGGTGCACTCCACCAATCCCCAGGCTCTCGCGGGATTTCAGAAGCGTTACGACGGCGCGAGGGTGGCCCGCAGCGAGGATGAAATCCTGAATGACTCGTCTATCCAGTTGGTGTGTTCCGCTGCCGTTCCCGATCAGCGGGCGGCGCTCGGGGTACGGGTGATGCGCCACGGCAAAGACTTCCTCAGCGATAAGCCCGCCATCACCACGCTGGAGCAGCTAGCCGAAGTGCGGCGGACGGTCCAGGAAACCGGTCGTATTTTCGGAATCATGTACGGGCGCCTGGAATCCAGAGCGACAAACCACGCGGCTGCGCTGTTGAAGGACGGCGCTATTGGCCGTGTGCTCCACACGGTCCAACTGGCTCCTCATCGCGTCAACGAGGATACCCGTCCCGATTGGTTCTGGGATCCGGTGCGCTACGGCGGTACTTTGTGCGATCTCGGCTCGCACCAGGCCGACGAGTTCGTTCACTTCACTGGATCCACCGTCGCGGAGGTGACGATGTCGCAGGTGGCGAATTTGAATTACCGCCATCGCCCGAAGTTCCAGGACTTCGGCGACATGCTGGTCCAGGGCAATGGCGGTCTGGGATACTTTCGCGTGGATTGGTTCACTCCGGATGGCCTGGGAGCGTTTGGCGACGAACGGACCTTCATTCTGGGAACCGAGGGGTATATAGAAATGCGGAAGACCATCGACATTACCGGACGTCCGGGTGGGGATCACGTGTTCATCGTCGATCGCAAGTCGGCCCGCTACATCGACTGCAAGAATCTGGCGTTGCCGTTCGGGCCGCAGTTCGTTGCAGACATTGTGAACCGCACGCAGTTGGCCCAGAATCAGGCCGCCGCGCTGTTGGCCACAGAACTGGTTCTCAAGGGGCAGAAGAACGCGCGGATGCTGTAGCTGCGGTGAGGTACAATAGCGCGGTGTGAATGCGGTGTCAATAAGGAGCGAATATGTGCGATCAGGATCATTTTGAGAGCGACCGTAAAGAGTACGAGGCGCTCGGTCTGGTGACACGAAAGCAATTCGGCATGATGTTGGGAGCAGGGGTGGCCATGCTGCTGCCGCAAACCGCGAACGCGGTTGCAGTGACCGAATCGGATGTGACCGTGACGACGCCGGACGGCACGGCGGATTGCTACTTCGTGCATCCGGCCAGCGGCACAGCCCCTGGCGTTCTGGTGTGGCCGGATATCTTCGGGCTGCGGCCGGCGCTGCGCCAGATGGGCAAAAGGCTCGCTGAATCGGGGTACTCCGTTCTGGTGGTGAATCCGTTCTACCGCGTCAAGAAAGCTCCGACCGCGGACGCCGGCGCCGCCACTCCAATCCCGCAGCTAATGCCGCTTGCGCAGAGTCTGAACGAGACGACGCAGATGACGGATGCGAAGGCGTTCATCGGCTGGCTCGACAAACAATCGCCGGTAGCCAAGAATCGAAAGGTGGGCACACAGGGTTATTGCATGGGCGGCCCGATCGCGTTTCGTACTGCGGCCGCGATGCCCGATCGCGTCGGAGCAGTCGCCTCATTCCATGGCGGCGGACTGGTCACAGACAAGCCGAACAGCCCACATCTGCAGGCCTCCAAGACCAAGGCGCAGTTCCTCATCGCGATCGCCGCCAATGACGATATGCGGTCGCCCGAGGAGAAGAACGTTCTGAAAGAGACGTTCGCCAAAGTGAACGTGCCCGCGGAAATTGAAGTGTACACGGGCGCCGCGCATGGCTGGTGCCCTCCCGATACGCAGGTCTACAACGAGGCACAGGCCGAGAAGGCATGGAGCCGATTGCTGGCGCTGTACGGAAAAGCTTTGGCCTGAAGACGAGTCGGTTGACTCGCACCGGGATTGTCCACGAGGATCCAGCGGGTGAGGGAGATTCGCCTTTTCTACTTCGCTTGCGCCATCACCTTGAGCCGCTGCGCCTCCGCGCATTCCGAGGTGACCGCGAAATAGCGCGCGACCGCCTTTTCTCCGAGCTCGAATGGATGTGGCTCGCCCGGCTTCCGAGCCGCGAGCATCTTGATCTTCGGAACCGCGTTATCGAATTCCGAGTGATTCGAGAGCAGGATAGTCGCGTGCGCGGCCGCAGCCGCGGCAGCCATCTTTTGTTGGGATTTGATGTAAGTATCGAAGTTACCCACGGTGCTCGGAAAGTTGAATGCGGTCCCGCCGGAATAGGCCACGGTGAGCGGCCTGCCGCTGTCCATGACGGTGAAGATCATGGACAATGTTCCGGGCGTGTGACCGGGCGTGGTAACGATTGTCACGGTGGCGTTTCCGAGTGTGATCTTCTGGCCATCGTCGGCGACAATGTCCCTTCGAGGCTTCCCGGCCGGATAACCATGCACGGACTTTTCAATTGAATCCCAATCCGGGCCGCCCATTACGATCCGGGAGGCGAACCGGTCCTGCATCAATTTGGCTCCGCCCACATGATCCGCGTGGGCATGGGTGATGATGACGTATTTGACCGTGGCCGGATCAAGGCCTAGTTTCTTCAAGCCGCCAACGATTTCTTCTTCCGAGTTGTACGTGAATAAAGTGTCTATAAGGATGATTCCCTGGCTGGTTGTCAGAGCCCAGGAATTATGAATCTTTGAGCCGACGAAGTAGAGGTTATCGAAAACCTTGGCCGGCTCGATGAACCATGTATCGCGCGCCGGCGGAGGGCCGGGCGCCACGTCTCGAACACCGCCGAGCACTATTGGCGGTGCAACGCACAAGCGCGCCAGCGTTCCAGTGAAGTCGAATCCAGCGGCAGTTCTGGCGGCGACCAAGTGGGCGTCGATGGTGTCGGTAGTGTTCTGTGCGAACGCTGCCGGCAGAGCCAACATGCTCAACCAAAAGGTCCAGGCGATGATATCGAAAACGCGATTCTTCGTGGCCATACGTCCTCCAGGACTTCCTCGATCTTACTGCAATGGGCATAGAGTGGTAACCTAACCGGGAGAATGACCAGCTCAGGATCTTATTTTGGAGAGACCTACAATGTCGAAAGTTTTCGCCACGCGCGGCGCTCGCTTTGCGCGCTTTGCGCTTTGCACTATCGGCTTGGCGCTGATGTCCTGGTGCCAGGCGCCACCGATGCGCACGCGCTATTTGACCAGTTTGACCAACACGGAGATCGAAGAGTATTTAAAACGGAATGATATTATTTTCATTCCCGTCGGCAACGTAGAAGTACACGGCGGATTCCCGACGGATTGCGAATACGTCGGGCCGCTGGCCTTCGCTCAAAAGATGGCCGAGGAGGCCGATGGGCTGGTATTGCCGAATCTGGCGTACTTTTTTCCCGGCGGGACAGTGGTGGGGAAGGGCACGGTTTACATCACGCCTTCCGAAGGCCTGCCGTATTTGAAGGCCATCGCTCGATCGCTGCTTCGCCAGGGATTTCGGCGACAGATCTATCTGACTGACCATGGTCCGTCGCCGCAAACCCTTAGTCCGCTAATCCGTGAATTTTTCGACGAGACCAAGGACCCTATTCTCTACATAGAAATGGGAACCCTGATGCGTAAAGCGCACGCGGATTTTAACAAGGTTCTGTTCGGCGCCTACTCTGTGGTTGGCCGGCTCGATGACATTCCTCTCAACGTAACTCAGGTGATGCCGGAACATCCGAGCGATCCAGGCTTGAACAAACTGCAGGCGCTGGGCCCGGGCAGCGGAGCCGTCGGATCCTATTTCGGCGATCCGGGTGAGCATGGAGGCTTGGCTAAGCCAATCACCGCGGAGCAGCGGGCACAATTCGCCAAAGAAGGAGTGGCGATGATCGACGCGACCCTAAAAGTCGCGGACGTGAAAGGCATCGTGCAGGCTATGCGAGACCACGACAAATTCACACAAGACGTGATTCTTCCCAAGTACGGCAACATTCTGCCGAAGGGAACAGGCCGTTGATTATTGCCCTCGGCCAGCACCACGCACTGTATTGTTCATGTTGATGAGTGGATAAGCACCCATTGCAAGGCGGACATTCGGCCCCGACGGGGCTTCCGCTCCCATTTGATGCCAAGTCATAGGCGCGGCGTAAAGGACGTCGCCTTCCACGGCGTGAAATTCGCCCATGTTTTCAAATTTGCCGCTGATTTGACCCACTTGGACGATCCACCATTCGGCTGGACCTGGATGTATGTGCCCGAAGATCGAATGCGGATCGAAAGGCGGGTCGCCAGGTTTATCCGGACCGCTTCCGATATTCCCCGTACCGTTGCCGCACTTGTTCTCGGCTGGATTCAAGTAGCCCAATAGCGGACTGGCATACAAGTGATCGTCCAGGACCGCCTCGCCCTTGGTGCATTTGGCGATGGCGTCATCGAAGGTATTGAACATCAGACGGTTGGGTGGCGTGTAGGGCGCCGGCACATGGTGGAACGATACTCTCACGATGGTACCGTCCTGGCTTGGAGCCGGAGCGGGTAGGTTGGCGGGATACACCGTCTTGTAATTGGTGGGATTCACCTCGACCCACAGTGCATTCTGGTTGCCCGTCACTTCATAGGAGAAGATCGTGGATTTCATGATGTTGATGATCGACCCGCGAGTAGCGGTCACGGGCTCCTGGCCTTCCACGTCGAAATGAATCTGACCGGCAATCACGACGAAGACCGCCGGTGTGTCGGGATGCATCCGGGCTGTTCCTACAGTTCGCGGAGCGCCGGAGTTGTAGGTTGCATCCTGCTCGGGGTCAAGGATGATCTGCTCGCTCCAGTTATTCTGACCGGCATGCATCTGCCGCAGATCGGCAAGTTTCCAAAGAGGGCGCAGGGGCGGTTTGTAAACGCCGCCGGGCGTCTTGTTTACCGACCACATCTCGGTTGGCCCGCGGCCACGGCCAGCGGCTTGGGGAGCTGTTGCCTGTGCAGAGACGGACGTTACCCCGGCCGCTGCAAGGAGGATCGCGGTTGCGATTTTCAATTTGATCCGCACTCTAATACTCCTGGATTTGATGCTGCCAGGGCACTGATTTTGACTCGTTCATGGGCCTCCTAGATCTTACTGCAAAGGCCAGGTTAGTAGCTTAGGCGGAAATGGGTGGGCTACTGAGTAATGGTAGTTGGGTCAGCATTTCGAGCGCCACGAATCAGGGAACAAAAACGTCGGTTACTCGGTTGCGGCCAATACGAGCACGAGTCCACGCAGCGGCTGGAAGTGCGGTCTCTGAAGCTGATGCCAATTCCACCAGGGCTCCACGCACGGCGACGGCCGTCATCGCGGGAGTGATGATGACGATCGCTGAATCGAAGGTAGCCGATAGATGTAACACAGGCAGGAACGTCTGCGCCATTAGAGGCCGAGGCGATCGAGCTTGGGCTTCTCGTACACGTCGTCTTCGCCGGGGTAGCGGAGGATGTCTTCGAATTTTCCAGTTTCCTTGGCGAGTGCCCACAGCAGCGACTCGCCGGCGGGAACCGTCTTCGGCGCGCGGAGAAAAACCGGATCGCGAAAGGCGTGCTCAGCACTGACGATCCGCCAGCCATGCCGGTGAAACATATTGAGCACGTCCGTCAGGAATAGCGAATTTAGAAGGTTCCAATGAATCAGGAGTGTGTGGGGTACGCTGCGGCTCAGCACTTGCATGGAAAGATCGTCATAGAATTGCGCGCGTTCCCAGAGGTGATCGAGGTAGGGCTGGCGGAAACGATTCACGTCGAACGCGGCATGAGTGGCCAGGCGCTGCCGCAGCCGGTTGTCGTAATACCAATCGGACGCGTCGATGGTGACGTAGCCGTTGCGATAGCGGTGGGTCACCAAAAATTCGCGCATGCGGTCGCGCTTGGCGGCTGTGTTGCCTTCCTTGAGCGCCGGAAATCGAAACAGGCGCGGCATGGAGAGGTCGGACGCGAGGACCTGGTCGGCGCGGATGACGTCGGCGGAGAACTCCTCGAAAGTCAGCGAATCGTAATTGCGATGGGCAAAGGTATGGTTGCCAATGAGGTGACCGGCCTGCTTCCAGGGCTGGATGAGCGCCTGACCGGTGGCGCTGTCGGCGTTGCGTCCAATGACGAACAAAGCTAGCCGGGCTTGATGACTTCGCATGGCAGCGAGAAGTCGCGTGTTGATCTCGGTGGGATTGGGGAGGGGCATCCAGTTGAGATCGTCCATAGTAATCGCTATGGACCGTTGAGTTTCCGCCGCGTGAGTGGCTGCGGCCGCGGCACCCAGGAAAAAGCTTCGGCGGGTCATGGCAGTGGCACACCTAGTTGCTGGGCGGCTTGGGCCAGGTTTTGCCAGACACCGTCCGAAAGCGGGATGCCGTCGCGGCGGCGAAGTTCTTCGGCGCGCCATTCCGGCTCGCCGGCCACCAGCACTTCGTCGTAGCCTTTGGCGGGGCGCGAGGACTTGACCATCGCGACCAATGATTGCATGCGCCGATAAAACTCGTCGAGCGGCATGAAGCGGGCCACATCGATGGCGAGGAAGAACTGGCTGGTGCGCATCGGTTGTCCCTGGATGCGAATGCCGCCGAGTTCGGTAGACATCGCGCCGCCGCTCAGCACGGCGCAAAGAATCTCGGCCATCATCGCCAGGCCGCTGCCTTTGTATCCGCCGAGCGGCATGAGCAGGCCATTGAGAGCAGTGTCGACATTCTCAGTTGGGACGCCTTCGGAGTCCATGGCCCAGCCGGGTGGAATTGTGGCCCGGCCGTGGAACTGCGCGTTCATGATTTTGCCCAGCGCAACCGTGGTAGTGGCCATGTCGAGCAGCCAAATATTCGGTCCGGGGACCGAGACGCAGATGGGATTGGTGCCGAAGCGCTGCTCGCATCCCTGCCATGGCGCGACCAGGGGTGAGGCGTTGCACATCACGATGCCGATGAGTCCAGCGGAGGACATGCGCTGCGCCCAAAACGCGGCTGCGCCGAAATGGTTTGATTCGCGCGCGACCACGATCCCGACACCATGCGCCCGGGCCAATCGTATGGCGTGCGCGCAGCAAGTTTCCGCGATCCATTGGCCGATTCCGTTTTGGGCATCGTAGGCAAGACACGCGCCGCTCTCACTGACGACACGGCCGTCGGTCTGGGCATCTATATTTCCCATCAGAATCAGCTCAATGTAAAAGGACAGGAGCTGGAGGCCATGAGAATCGACGCCTCGCAGGTTGGCGGCAACCAACGAGTGGGCCACCAATTCAGCTTTGGGGCGAGGCACTTTGGCGGCGATCAGAAGTTGGTACGCGAAGCGAGTGAGGACGTCGGAAGAGAGCGTCATGATGGAGACATCTCGATTGTAAGTGGTTGGCGGGGCAAACACAGATATGTCAGAAACTTGACACGGTAAAAAACGACATACTACAATCCACGGCAGGTTTCGCGAGTCGAAACGGGAGGCTTCGGGTGAAAAACTCAGTTCGTTTTTTAGCCTGTTGTTCAATTACCTGCGCCATGCTTTGGGGCCAGGCGGTATCCACATCGCAGATTAAAGGAGTTGTCCAGGACGCCAGCGGGCTGGCCGTGCCCGGCGCCGAGGTGAAGGCGACACAGACCGACACCGGCCTGGTGCGAATCACGGTTACCGGGACGGACGGAGGCTACGTGCTTCCCGATCTGCCGGTGGGGCCGTATCAACTGGAGGTTAGTAAGTCGGGCTTTTCGAGGTATGTGCAAACTGGGATTGTGCTGCAAGTGGCGAGCAATCCGACCGTCGATGTCGCGTTGAAGGTGGGGACGGTGAGCGAGCAGGTGCAGGTGCAAGCCAACGCGTCGATGGTGGAGACGCAGAGCACGGGCATCGGACAAGTGATCGATACCCAGCGGGTGCAGGATTTGCCGCTGGTAGGACGGCAGGTGACAGATCTGATCATCCTGGCTGGTGGCGCATCGCAGGGCGGCGACTTCAATTTGAACACGAGCCGTAATTACCCGGAAGCCGCAATATCGGTGGCGGGAGGCCTCGCTTCGGGACTGACCTATGTGCTGGATGGAGCGATGCACAACGATGTGTACAACGGCCTGGGTTTGCCGCTGCCGTTCCCGGACGCCCTGCAGGAGTTCAAGGTAGAAACCAGCGCACTGCCGGCGCAGTACGGGATGCACTCAGCGGCGGCGGTGAACGCGGTTACGCGGTCGGGCAGTAATGCTTTTCACGGCGACGCGTTTGAGTATATTCGCAATGGCGATGTCAACGCGCGGGACTTTTTTGCGACCTCGCGCGATACGCTGAAGCGCAACCAGTTCGGCGGAACATTCGGCGGTCCGATCCGCAAGGACAAACTTTTCTTCTTTGGCGCATACCAGGGCACGACTACGCGTTCCGATCCGCCGAGCACGCTGGGCGTGGTTCCAACCGCCGCCGAACTGCAGGGAAATTTCAGCACCTTCGCCTCGGGCGCCTGTCAAAGGGCCCCGGTCCAATTGAAGGATCCGTTCACCGGTGCTCCCTTGCCGAACAACCAGATACCGCTGTCGGAGCTTAGCGCTCCCGCTCTGGCTATCGCGGCCAAGCTTCCGACGTCGAACGATCCTTGCGGCAAGGTTACCTACGGAATTTTGAACGACTCCAACGATCGCCAGGGAGTGGGCAAGGTGGATTACCAGTTAAGCGATAAGCATTCCATTTTCGCCCGTTATCTGGCCGCGAATCTGGTGGCGCCGGTGCCTTACACGGTCGGGCATAATCTGCTGTCAACCGGGCAAGCCAACAGCTCGGGCGCGGATGATTTGGACGAAGCGTTTGCATTGGGCGACACCTATTTAATATCGCCAAACCTGGTGAGTACCTTTCGGGCCACGCTGGAAAGAACCGGCGTCGCGCGCGTGGGGGCACAGTTTTTCGGGCCGCAGGCTGTAGGCATCAATATCTTCAGTTACCTGCCCAATTACACCAGCATTACGGTGGGTTCGCCGCCGGGAAACCTGGCGATCGGCAACTTCACATCCACCGACGCCCGTTATCTGACCACAACTCTACAGTTCGGCGAAGACATCGGAATGGTGCGAGGCGCACACCAGATGTCGTTTGGCGCGAACGTGGCGCACTGGAACTCGAACACCTACGCGGAAGTGCTGGGAATGGGGATGATGACGTTTAGCGGACAGTCGACCGGATTGCCGATGGCGGACTTCCTGACCGGCCGGGTGGCGAGTCTGACACAGGCTCCCCCGAACGTGCTGTTCGTGAGGCAGTGGTATACGGGCTTCTATGCGCAGGACGCATGGAAGATTCGGCAAAATCTTACTTTCAGTTATGGCTTGCGGTGGGAACCTTATTTCCCGATGCGTTTCCCGAACGGTTACATCTATCACTTCGATCAGACCGCGTTCAATGACAACGTGCACAGCACCGTGTTCGCGAAAGCGCCAGCCGGTATCTTTTATCCCGGCGATGCGGGCTTTCCCGACAAAACGGGCATGAACAAACAGTGGAACGATTTTATGCCCCGCGTGGGAATCGCGTGGGATCCGAAGGGCGACGGGCGGATGTCGATCCGGGCGTCTTACGGGATTTTTTATGATTTGATTCCAGTGCAATATCAACTCAACACCGAGACCGCGCCACCCTTCTTCGTGCGGACCGGGTTGATATTCCCGCCGGGCGGCTTGGCCAATCCATACCTGAATATCCCGGGTGGAAATCCATTTCCGGTGTCGCTCAGCGCCAATGCTCCGTTTCCGACGTTCGGAACGTTTAACACATTCAATTACAATACGCACACGACCTATGTCGAGCAATGGAATCTGAGCGTGCAGAGGCAATTCGGTTCCAGTTGGCTCGCTTCGCTGAGCTATTTGGGAACTCAAATGGTCCACTTATTTACCGAGCGGGAACTCAATCCAGCCGTTTATATACCCGGCAATTGCACAGTGGGCGGGGTCACGAGTCCGTGCTCGACCACCACCAACACGAATCAGCGCCGGCAATTGTATTTACAAGATCCAGTCAACGGGCAGGCCTACGGATTCCTCGATCTGTGGGATGACGGCGGCACGGGCACATATAACGGTTTGCTGCTCTCGCTGCAAAAGCGGCTCAGCCAGGGATTTACGCTCAGCGCGAATTATGCGTGGTCGCACTGCATCAGCGACTTGGTCAACAGCGTACCCAACGGAGGGGCCGGCGGCAGCGGCGTCTACGCGTATCCCAATAACCGCGAGGCGGATCGCGGAAATTGCTGGGATTCGTCCGTGGATCATCGGCACATCGCGAACCTGACCCTGGTGGCGGAAACGCCGCGTTTTGCGGACCGCACGATGAGAATGCTTGGAACCGGCTGGCGAGTGTCGATGTCGGTGACGATGCTCTCGGGCAGTTATTTTACGGTGTACACGGGCGTGGATAATGCGTTGACGGGAGAGAATGGAACGACGCAGCGGGCGAATTTACTATCGCCGAATTTGTATGGAACACGGGATCCGAACGACTACCTGGCGCGGCCGGCGTTCGGGAGTCCCGCTGCGGGCACCTACGGGAACCTGGGGAATGCCGCCATCGAGGGGCCCGGATTGTTGCAGGTGAACACGAGTTTGTCGAGAGCGTTCCGCATCAAGGAGAGGCAGGCGGTGGAACTGCGAGCGGATGCATCGAATCTGTTAAATCGGGTGAATCTGTCGCTGCCGAACAACACGCTTAGCAGTCCGACGTTCGGCCAGATTTCCAGTGATGTAAGCCCGACGCTGAACCAAACTGGGGATCCGAGGATCCTGCAGTTTTCAATGAAGTATATTTTCTGACTAGCGGCTGGTGGTTGTGGTGGGCTCCTGTTTCGGCCCGTTGTCACTGGCTGAACCGCTGAAGACTTTTCGGCCGTCGGCGAATGTGACGACCCGCGCGCTCACCGTGTTCGTGCTGTCCTTGGCGCGGTAGGCTTCCACAGTCACCTGATCGCCGGTCTTGAGGTCGTTCTTTCTCCAGCCCCGTCGAAGCAGTTCTATAGGAGCGCCGGTCTCGCACTGCCAATGCTCGAGTTTACCGTCGGCGGTGGTGACGTCGATGTAGAACCAGGCGTGTGGGTTCATCCATTCGACCTTGGTGACCACACCTTTCAGCGTCACCGGCTTGCTGGTATCGAACTCGGCTTGGAAAGAATGGTGCGCAAGGACGGGGACGCCGGCGATGAGCGAGAGAGCTGCAACGAACCATGCGATGGTCTTCATTTGGGATTCCCTTGTCGACCATCAATTTACAACGTGACTCAGTGATATGTCAATTTGACGCAATATCAATTTCGCGCAGAAGGCGTGCGCCGGCGGCCATGGCTTGCATCTTGGCGAAAGCGACGTCGCGAGGAAGATACTTCATGCCGCAGTCGGGCGCTACGATGATTCTGTCCGCGCTGACGTAGGGAAGAGCGCGGCGGATGCGAGCGGCGACGGTCTCGGACGTTTCGATCTCGTTGGTCGAGAGATCCAGGACGCCGAGGATGATTGCCTTGCCTGGGACGTGGGCGAGGACGGAGCAGTCGAGCAAGGATTGCGCGGTTTCGATGGAGATGGCGTCGACCGGCGAGCCGGCGAGCTCGGTCAAAAACGAATAGGCGGCGGGACGGCCGGGCACCATAGCGGCATAGCCGAAACAGAGATGGATAGCGGTTTCGCCGGGCACTCCGTCGAGCGCGAGCCGAAGCGCGGTCAAGCCGAACAGGCGGGCTTTCTCGGGGCGCGCCTGCATCCAAGGCTCGTCGATTTGGACGATGTCGGCGCCGGCGGCAAACAGATCCCTGATCTCGGCGTTCACAGCGGCGGCATAATCCAGCGCCATTTCATCTTCCGTCGCGTAGAAATCGTTTTGCGCTTGTTGGGACATTGTAAATGGCCCGGGGACAGTGGCCTTAATGCGGCGAGTGGTGTTGGCGCGCAAAAACTGGACATCGCGGACTTCGACCGGATGCCTGCGGCGGATTTTGCCAGTGACGCGAGGGACGATTGTTGTTTCGCCGGAGCGGCTCACGATGCTGGCGGGATGATCGAGGTCGATGCCTTCGAGCGCGGTAGCAAAGCGGTTGGAGTAGCTTTCGCGGCGAATCTCGCCGTCGGTGATGATATCGAGGCCGGCAAGCTCCTGATCGCGAATAGCCAGGATTGTCGCGTCATCTTGAGCTTGATCGAGCCACTCGGGCGCGACGCGCCAAAGTTCCTGAGCGCGCACACGCGGAGGCAGGCGATGGGCCAGTTTGGCGCGATCGATTAGCCAGTCCGGTTGGGGATAAGATCCGACCAGGCAAGTCGGGAACAAAACTGGAGAGGCCGGGTTACTTGCTCGTGTCACCGGACGCCGGCTTCACAGTCGGGTATTTGATGCCGAGCTGTTCCAGGTAGGTATTATATTTCGAAGGATCGTAGTAGAACGCCTTCATGCGCTGCCGATAAATCTCCATCGTTTTCTGATTGAGCCAGGTGGCGGGCTGATCGGTTGGCCGCAGAAAACTGGTGTACTTCGTTTCTTTGGTCTGAACATTTTTGAAATAATCCCAGGCCTTGTCGACCAGTTCGGGATGGAGCAGAATGTCGAGCATGGTCATAGCCTGCACTTTGGCGCCGGCGATCACGCCCTTATGCGCGATGGGCGTGGCCATGGAAATCGCGTTCGCCCAGTTGTGGCCAGGACCGCCCGGAATGTTGGACGGGTAGCGCAGCGTGACGGTGGGAACGTTCCAGGACACGTCGCCGATGTCATCGGAGCCGCCGCCGGTGGGACCGATGCCCTGACCTTCTTCACCGCTGAAGTCTTGGGTCTGCTCGCGGGGCGCGCGCAGCTCGGGAACTTTAGTGGCAAGCCCTCGGACAGGAACTTTCAATTCGCGCTGGAAGGCTTTCGCAAGAGTCTGATCGTCATCCGACCATTGCGGCAGCCCGACCTTCTTGATGTTTTCGTACATGTCCTCGGCGATGGGCTTATTGAAATAGCCGGGCCACGCGGTTCCGAGCAGACGCGATGTGTAGGTGGTGTCGGTCATTAAGGTGGCAGCCTGCGCCATGTTGTCGCCGATGTGCCAGAGGTTCATGATGTGGTCGTAATCGGCTTCACGGAAGTAATACCAGACGGCCGCGTTGGGCGGAACGACGTTGGGTTGGTCGCCACCGTTGGTGATGACGTAATGCAGGCGCGTGGCCAGGCGGAGATGCTCGCGGCGGAAGTTCCAGCCGACATCCATAAGCTCGACGGCATCGAGTGCGCTTCTGCCGCGCCAGGGAGCGCCCGCGGCGTGAGCACTTTCGCCTTTGAACATGTACTCGACCGAGACGAGGCCGTTTTGCGGACTGGGTCCGTAGGAGACCGCGAGGTTGTTGGCGACGTGCGTGAAGAGCACGATGTCGACGTCCTTGAACATTCCGGCGCGAACGTAGTAAGCCTTGGTGCCGACCAGTTCTTCGGCCACGCCGGGCCATAGGCGGATAGTGCCCTTCAGATGCTCGCGCTCCATCACCTTCTTCACAGCCAGTGCGGCCATGATA
>Ga0210389_10001175_pt1 | contig 21443 bp, 12 predicted proteins | sample IncBWH28OmetaG_FD_160127 | JGI IMG/M metagenome (GOLD analysis project Ga0210389, IMG submission 160127) | Forest soil microbial communities from Barre Woods Harvard Forest LTER site, Petersham, Massachusetts, United States - Inc-BW-H-28-O ...
TCGTTTTTGATTGTGCGGGCGTTACCGGGTTTGCATGCTTTTCAGGTCCGCGCAAACCTCCTCGAATGACATTCCTTTGTGCCGCTGCCATTGGCCGGACAAATTTATTTCCAGTCCTTTAAGCAGCTGGATACAGAGGTACTTCTCGTCCTCGGTCATATCGTTCAGCAGAAGGACCCCGAGACGTACGAGATTCTGCCTGCACGCCACCAACACTTTTTCACCTTTTTCGGTCAGGCTTATCCGCTTAGACCTTTTGTCTTCATCGTCATTGGATTCGACGATATATCCTTCCGTCAGCAATTTGTTCAGGATATTGGTGCCGGTGGACAGTTCCAGGATGGCGGCATAGACCAGTTCCGTCTTTCGGGGATTGCCAAAATTGATATTGCTCAGCAGCATGAATTCTTCAATCTGGTTCAACCCCGTCTGTTCGACCGCGATCTCTTCATATACTTTCAGCATCTGGGAAAGGCGACCAAACAACTTCAAAAAAAAAGCTTCCGGGCTTCGTGGGATGATGCCGCCTACGGCGCTTCCCTGTGGGTCCTTTTCCTTGCCCCGGGCCAGGCAGAAACGATAAAAATCTTCCAGGGAGGCCTCGGGGTGCGTCTCTTCATAAGCTGCCCAGGCATTGACCAATTCTACAGTTTTGTTCATTATTGAAACATTATTGCAATAAAAATAGGAAAATTATTCGAATTTGGTTGTATTTAATACAATTTGGTTATACTTTTGACATAAATACCACTAAAATGAAATTGCGTCTGCTATTAAACCTTATCTTTTTTTCGCTTATTACGGGAATCCCCGGCTTTTCTCAGTCCAAAGGGGCCATAAAAGGCAGAATTATCGGTCAGTCCACTAAACGCCCGATACCCGGGGCCTCCGTCCTCATCTATTCCAATGGACAAGCGCCTTCCGGCAAAGGCGTCGCGACGGATTCCGCCGGCCGGTTTGTTCTTGCCAATGTACCCGAAGGCAGCTATACCTTGTTAATTTCCTCCGTCGGATACCAGGAGAAGACCCTGAGGGATGTCCTCGTCGCCCCGAACAAGACCTTCTTTGTCGAAACCGAACTCGCTGCCGGTGCAGATAGCATGCGGGAGGCAGTGGTGAAGACCTTTAAAAGCGAATATACCCCCCTGGCTCCCGTCTCCACCTACACTTTTTCGCGCGAAGAGATCTTCCGCATCCCGGGTTCACAGGGCGACATCTTCCGTGCGATCGGTATTTTGCCGGGGGTTTCCAGTAGTGGGGGGCAGTTCTCGGCCATTTCGGTTCGCGGACAGGGCACCAGCGATAATGTATATATGGTAGACGATATCCCTATGTTCGAGGTTTCGCACCTCGAAGGCAATGGCGCATTCAATGATCCAAACGGGGGCCGGTTCAGCATATTTGCGCCCAGGACCATCGACAACGCACAATTCCAGGGCGGCGGTTTTGCCGCGCAGTATGGAAGAAAAAGCTCCTCTTACCTCGGCCTGGGAATCAAAGAAGGCAACACGGAAAGCCCCTCCCTGACGGGCCAGTTCGACCTGCTGGGCTTCACGCTGCTTTATGACGGACCATCCGGCTTCGACAAACGCACGGGCATTTTCGCAACGGCCCGCTACCAGAATTTCAGCTTGCTTGAAAAAGTAGTTGGGCTCAAGGGTATCGGCCTTCCCGAATACGGCGATTATATGATCAAAACCACCACGCAATTAAATGCCCGAAACAAGCTCAGCGTGATCGCCATGTACAATCCCGAGAGTTATGTCAATACCGCGAAAGACGTCGGACAGGTGGAACCTATCCAAGGTACGGATATCGTAAACACCAGCAACAATAAAGCACTGATCGGGCTGAATCTCCGCACCCTCACCGGCAGACGGAGCTACTGGAGAAATATCGTTTATTATCGCAGCCTGGACGGAAGGGCCGACCTCGGCACGACTACCCCGCAGATCAACGCCGCCGGTGACATCGTCAACAAAGATGCCATTCCCTTTGAGGCGGACCTGCAACAAGTGAAGAACAACCAAAGGGAGTTAGGCTACCGCTCCGTTTTCACCGGGAACTTCCGAAAATCTTCACTCACCGTGGGGATCGACCTGGCAAGGGTCGCACTGGATTATTCCCGTTACCTGAAACACACCGATACGCTGTATACCTTTAGCCCCGACGACTACCGACCCGATCCCACGAAATACTACCTTATTCTGCAGCCCTCCCAGTTCAATTCCGTTGATCACAGTTCCGCTATCAACGCGTCCGCTTACGCGGATCTGTCTTTTGTCCTCTTCAAGGCTCTCCGTCTGAACATGGGCGCCCGGATGGACCAAACCGGTTTCACGCAGCAAGCCACTGTCTCGCCGAGGCTAAGCGGAAGCCTGCCCATTGGCGGCCAGGGCACACTCAATTTCGCAACAGGGATCTTTTATCAGGACCCTGAATACGATGATGTTGGGGACCAACCGGCCGGTCACCGGCTGAGACAGCAGAAAACAGTGCAATATATATTCGGCTATAAGAAGTATTTTTCCCAGGACCTGAAATTCATTGCCGAGGGTTGGTACAAAGAGTTCAGCGACCAGATTACCCGCCCTCAAAGCGACCAGCCCTTCCTGACGAATGCCGGTACGGGATATGCGTATGGACTGGACCTTAGCATCACCAAGCGCTTGTCCGAAAAATATTATGGTCAGGCCAGCTATTCTTATATGTTGTCCAAAAGAGACGACCATGATGGATTGGGCCTCTATAATTACGCGTTCAGTCAGCCTCATGTTTTCAGCCTGCTGGCGAGCTACAAGCCAAACGATAAATGGGTATTCTCCACGAAATTCCGTTATGCCACCGGCAGGCCGAAGGATAATTTCATCATTCATGCCAACGTCTTCCAGACTTCCGCCTTCGTGCGGTATTCCCAGGAGATAGTCGGGCATAATGAGAGCCGCCTCGGCGATTACATCAGTTGGGATATCCGGTCGGATTATCATGTGCAATTCAGGAAGCTTTCTCTGACTGCTTTTGTCGATATCGTCGATGTGCTTGGTCGTAATAACCAAAGCGGAGAAGACTTTCAACCGTTGAATGGGAGTACCTATTACCAGGGGTTGGCGATTTTCCCTACATTCGGGGTAATACTTGGGCTTTGAAAAATTAAATGCGATTGCCACTGCCTCCAATACAATGATTGAAATGAGTAAGCCGATTATCGACAAAGCGTTCGGTCGACAGGCCTTTGGCCTTGACCCAGCCAATTATCATACTGCGAGGCCTGTTTATCCCGATTGGGTTTATGAAGTGCTTCGTGAATGTTGTGGCCTGCAGCAAAACGTGGCCGCATTTGAAATCGGATCAGGAACAGGGATCGCTACGCGCAGGCTACTTGAGCTTGGTGCTAATCCGTTGACGGCTATTGAGCCGGACGATCGCCTTGCTGATTTTCTTTGTGCGCACTTACAGTCCGATGCTTTGACGGTGATCCGCTCCTCTTTCGAAGACGCCGTGTTGCCGGGTGCGGGTTTTGACCTCGGGTTTAGCGCCACTGCATTTCACTGGCTGGATGAAGAGACAGCGTTAACAAAGGTGGCCGCTCTTCTCAGGCCTGGTGGCTGGTGGGTCATGGTCTGGAATGATTTTGGTGATCCGGATCGCGCCGACCCTTTCCACGAGGCGACTAAATTGTTGCTTGACGGTCCGTCGAGTCCCTCAATGGGTGATCGTGACATCTCCTTTGCACTAGACAAGGGTGCACGGTTGGATGCACTCGAGCATACCCATGCCTTCGATTGTATTGAGCACCGAGCCAGTGCGTGGTCGCTGGTTCTCGATCCTGATCAGGTTGTCAACCTTTATGCGACCTATTCCAATATTAATATCCGGCCTGATCGGGAAGCCATCCTCGCGGAGCTGCGCTGCATTGCCCGCGACAAATTTCAAGGCCGGGTGACACGAAATATGACCACCAGCCTTTATAAGGCGCGACGCATTTGATTGAATACCTCTGAAGGAGGCAGCCGGGTAGCTAGCTGCAGTTCGACCGTTCCGTGCGGTATCATTGCGGGGAAACGTTAAATAAAGGGTATTTGTATTGCTGATATACTGCGTAAGTGGTTAAAAAACAGTTTTGTACGTAATAGGAGTAAGGCTTTTCTATTAACTAAAAATAAAAAGATATTAAAAAAGCCTCATTTTTACTAGCAAACATACAAAAACTGCTATATGTCCGAAATAAGACCTGGTTTTCATCCGGCCGTAGATTTAGGCAAATCCAGCAATACCGCTATAGAAATCCGGCTGATCAGAAAGATAGCAGAAGAATTCTTTGTTACCAATGGCGGCGGGCCAATTACATTTGGTCAGAACGTCACTTATCGCTATATACTCGTAAAGCCTACAGACAAATTCAAAGAAGGGTTTAATCTGGATCGGGAGATCATCGTGATTTTCAGCGATTACCCGGATGTACAGCCTAGAATGCTAGATGCCATCGACCGGGCACATCAGATGTTTCCTGACTTGCGACTAGAGAAGATATGTACGATAATTTTCTCCTCTGATCCGAAGTGCGAAGCCAAGATTCGTGATTTGCTAAAGAGCGATAAGGAATCCCAGATCATTATCCCAGTCGGTTACCAGGAGTATCTCCTATCGAAGGATATCTGTTTTATGGAAAACAAGTTTAGAGCAAATTTTTATTCCCGCGACTTATATGCTTTCCAGTCTCCGTTGAAAAAAGATCTTTATTTTTTCGGTCGTACAGACATTATTCAGAAGATTGTTAATCGCCACACGTCGAATGAAAATTCTGCATTATTTGGCCTTCGGAAAACCGGGAAAACGTCTGTAATTTTTAAAGTGGAACGGACATTGGAAATGGCCGGCCAAAAGTCTATTTGGATTGACTGCTTGAACACCTCGTTCAATAAAAGAAGATGGAACGAGGCGCTTTATTACATAATCCATTTGGTGAGAGAAAAATATAAGCGGGAAATCGATGACTATGCGACCAAAATACGAGCCAATAGACTCAAATTCAAGCCTGAAGATCAGTATACTGAAAAGGACGCAGCGATTATTTTTGAAGACGAAATATTGAGACTTTATGCAATTTTTGACAATAAGAGCATATTGTTGATTTTCGATGAAATCGAACGAATAACATATGGCGTTGGAGAAAACTCACACTGGGCGAGTGGCTTGGATTTTATCTTTTTCTGGCAAGCGCTGCGATCCATTTTTCAGAAACTTAATAATGTCTTCTCATACCTGATTGTGGGGACAAACCCTAAATGCGTTGAAGAAGCTCTGGTTAATGGGAAGGATAATCCTTTATTTAATTCAGTGCCTTCGACCTATATTGAGCGATTTGCACTCCCACAAGTCAAAGAGATGGTTGGATCCTTAGGTAAGTTTATGGGATTGGTATTCGACGATGTAGTCTATTCAAAACTGTATGAGGATTTTGGCGGACATCCATTTTTAATAAGGTATGTTTGCAGTTCTATCAATGGAATTGTCCGCTCGCAACGTCCTTATTACATTGATAGAACGACCTATGAGACCGGGAAGGCGAAGTTTATCGAAACCTCTAGCGGATACTTCGATTTGATGCTCGGAATTCTTCGCGAGTATTACCCGGACGAATATATCATGCTAGCTAACCTTGCGACCGGAAATATCGCCGAATTCCAGGAATTTGCGGAGCTTTCACCGGAGTACACACAGCATTTGCTCGGGTATGGCATAATTTCGAAAACGAACGGGACTTATGATTTCAAAATCGATTCGATCAAAAACTATCTAAGTACTAAGAACAGATATGCCAAACTGAATCAAACGCCGGAGGAAATGCACCGAGAAACTGAGGAACGGCGTAATAAACTCGAACCGAAGCTAAGATCCCTTATAAGAATTATCCTTAAGGCGAAATATGGCGAACCTGAAGCGAAGAAATTAGTGCTTCAGTTATTTCCGACCGAAGCGCGACCTAAGATCGATTCGCTTACCGTGTCTGAACTCCTTTCGGGCGATTCAAATAAACTTCTGATGTTCCTTCACCTGAAGGAGATTATTTACAAGAACTGGTCAGATTTTCAATTTATATTTGACAAGGACCAAAAAGGTTTTGATTTTAGAATGGAAATTGTCAATACGATTGGAAGGCGGGACGCACATTTCCGGTCGATCACTGCTGATGAAATGCAAGAGTATCGTACTTCAATTGGATGGCTCGAAACCAAGATTAAGGAATATGAATCGTGAGGGGGTGAACATAAAAATATATGTCGGTGCGAATCAAGCAAAAAACTCCCCAAATGTGAATAGAACAGCATTAGTCTTACCTTTGTACTCACCGCGGCATATGCAATATTCTTACGGCCATATGAATCTCTGCACATAACCAAGTAAATGAGGATTTTCCCATAGTCTCTTATTATTTTATTTCTGTCCTACATTAGGATGTAATGATAAGTACCAGCATAATGGCGAATTCTAATTTGTTAATTTAAAAGTTAGGCTTCATGTCAGCAACATTTTCAAAACGATTTCTTTCCAAAAGCAAACTGTCAACTTTTTTACGAACACAATGCGACAGGCAGTTATATTTATCGTTGTTTAGTAACGATCCAAAATCTTTGGCAAAGGACAATCTTCCAATTCCCATTAAAACAAGAACAAGCGTTCAATTGATAACGCAATCTGGAAGAGAGTTTGAGATCGATCAATTTGATAGATTAGTTGCAGCAATTCCCGGTCATATAGTTGCTGGAAATAATTATGGGCCTATTGCCCTAGAAACCACACTAACAAATCCTCCTGATCCAGCTTTTATATTGCAACCATCGTTTGATCCTGAGAAGTTTCGGAATAAATCTTTTGATAATCTAGGATTAAACCAAGCAGAAAAGAATACTATTCCAACTCTAGATGGCCTGAGGCCTGATATTTTATTTGTCCATGATCCAATAGAAAATGATTACGAAGTTTTACCTAATGGTAACAGAAATTGGATTGATAGATCCAAAGAAAAACGAAAAGCGATCAGCGTCATTGATCTAAAGAATGTGACAGAAGCCAATGCAAGCTATGCTGCGGAAGTCTGTCTATATGCATTTTTCTTATCTAATTGGCTTGATTCAAATGCAACTGGCTTAAAATCTCAATACTATGTTTCCCACAGAGTATATCTGTGGAAAAACATTGAAATGCCAAATTTTGAGCAAATGATTAGCACTCGACAAGGTGCTGACCCTAAAAAGCGAATTGAGGCAATACTCCATGATTTAGAAGATGGCTTAGTCGAGTTTTTAATCTATATGCCAAGTGTAAAAAAATTTTTCAAAGAAGATATTCCTAGAGTTGTTACTAAAGGGGATAACGAAGGCTGGCAAGCAGTTAATTATCATGTAAATCCAAAATGTGGAAGTTGCGATTGGCTAGGCAATAAAGATTGGTTGTGGGGCGACAGTTTAGCAATTTACAATGCCCACCCTGACCACTATTGCTTCTATGCTGCTGAGGTTGAAGATCATTTAAGCAAAATGGCCGGTTTAAGCAAGGGGGCTTCTCACATACTTACAAGTGAGGGAAAGACACAATTGGCTCATTTGGTTGATATACCATCAGCAACTCCTGTATTAAAGCGACATACTTTCTTAAAAAAGGATCGATCACAGATCGGAAGCCGAGCAAGAGCCATTGTAGACGGAATTTCAACTGTTGACGATAGTGTTAGGATTGGAGGATTGGCTAGATTTAGAAATGCTGAATATTCTATCATTGTGAATTTTGATGCTGGTGCGGGTCTTTTGACGGGAGCCTCAATTAGAGGCATAGTTTTTTTCCCTCCTGGACAGCAAGCAGATGTTAATGGATCTCCTGCAAAGTATTTGAATTTTCATGAGGAAGCTTTTGTAATTGTAAAAGATAATCATATCGCAGAAGGAGCAAGCTTACTCAGTTTTATAAATCGGTTTGCAAGTTGGATTGCTCAAGCGGAGGAAATATTTTCATCAAATGGTTGGGGCCTAATTCATACACAAATACATTTTTGGGAGAAAAGACAATACCAAGAACTTTGTAATGCATTTGGGCGACATTTACTAGAAATTCTAAATCTAAGCGAAAGAAATCAACGTGCATTAGCTTGGATTTTTCCCGCTGAGGAATTAATTGAAAAAGATCAGCAAATTGCTCCTGGCATTGTATTTATCCAAGATGTTGTTGAAGCTAGCGTTCGTCCCGCGGTTAAATTTTGCAATACGCTTCTTGGTATTGCTTCTGTTTATCACTACGGAAGCATGCCGCCGCGCAATATCGATAAGTATTACGTAGAGCCTCTTGGTAACGCGATACCCCGTGAAAGAATATTTGAAATTTGGAAATCTCCTAGCGGTGTTGTCCGTATGCATGGTAAGAATGCCCCTATTTCTGAAGCAATAACTAGATATGGAGACGTATTAAAAGCACACACGTGGGCTCTTTCAAGCGTCGCTGCAAAATTAAGAGAAGATTTAGGTAATCGTTTGCAGGCCCAGGCCCCTGCTTTAAAATTAAGCATACCACAAGGCGCTCGGCAAATTGCTTATGATTCTAAGCTTTGGCTGCAATGGGATTACGTTGAATCTTCTACTGCTCAAACAGAGGGGAAATTGAATTTAATCACAAAAGCAGAAAGATTAGAAGCTTCCTACAAAGCAATTGTTTTAGGAGCCCTAATTCTAGATTTAGGTAATAATCGCTATATGTTTCAAGTCAGCGACGAATCTACAGAATCAAAATTGGAGGAAGGATCGGCATACTTTGTCTTAGGATATGTCAACGATCCCGGATTTCCTTTGCAAACGGCTGCAAGTTTGGGTATTCACGCTAATTCACAAATAGAGAGTTCATCTTTATGGATTCCCCTACATAAGGTTATAAGCGTTACTGTTCATCGTTTTGATAGGGCTAATAAAAGAATTGAGATTTCCATTGCCCCATCGTGGTTTCGTATGGAAGTGCTTTTTGAAGAATTAGTTGACCAAGGACATTTGTCTGTAACAGACAGGCAAATTTATATTTTGGAGGGATTACCATGGAATGATACATCGACTACCGAAAGAATTTTGAGATCAATAGGAAACCCATCTAACGCAAATATTTCACAAGAGACCCTTACTGCTTTAGGAGTGCCGAGAAGGAGAGTTGCTCCCGGGACCGATGCAGTAACCCCTATTTCTAGAATTCTTTGGGAGGCGGATGCTCTATCAATCAGTGACAAGAGAACTGATGCACAAGCCAAAGCTTTAGCGAGCTTCGCAAGAGGCTCTAATAAACATGGCTTAAATGAGAGTCAGGAATCCGCGATTTACAACTGTACGAGAAAGCAACTGTCTGTTATTTGGGGCCCTCCAGGCACAGGCAAAACAGATACTTTGGCCTCATTAGTCCACTCAATTGTTAACGAATCTCAAACCCTTTCAATTACTAAAAAAATATTAATAACAGGGCCGAACTATCGCGCTGTAGAAGAGCTTGCAGAAAGAATTATTCGTAATGTGAATCGCGACGAAAAGTGCATCTGTGATATGTTTATGGTGTATAGCCAAAGCAGAGAACCTAAGATTTTTTCTGAAACGAGTGTTCATTTCAATCTGAGAAGTTTTAGCCTCAGAAATAATACAGAAGCCGAACAGGAATTAATATCAAGTCTAAGAGATCCTAATCGAATAACTATTGTTGCAACCACTGCACATGCTATATCTAATATTACAAGGTTGCTGCATGGTGGCAAAGATGCTGAATTAATTCAGAGCCTTTACGATCTAATTATTATCGACGAGAGTTCACAAGTTCCTGTAAACTTGGCATTAAGGCCTTTTGCTGCTTTGAAACAAGAGGGCCAGATAATTATTGCTGGCGACCATTTACAGATGCCACCAATTACAAGCTTAGAACCACCCAAGAATGCGGAATATTTAGTTGGAAGCATACAAACTTACCTGATTAGGAGATTCCCTCGAATACATACACAAAAATTATTGATTAATTATAGATCAAATCAAGACTTGGTTGATTTTGCTAAAACTCTCGGCTACCCAAGCGACCTTAAAGCTCATGAGCGGGATAGGCGCATCGAATTAATCTCTGATCCGAGGGAAAGCATTGAGAACTTACGGACTGACCTTCCTGTAACAGATGCCTATGAAGATATCTTGAATCCCAATAAAAAAGTTATTACTCTGATTCATGAAGATATTGTATCCTCCCAGGCTAATGAACTTGAAGCAAAACTTGTCGCAAGCATTGCCTTCTGCTTAAGGCATTCAGCATCCAGCGATTTATATCCTTCAGAATCTGGATTTGCCCCTTTTTCCGACGATCTTTTTTTCAAAAGGGGATTAGGCGTTGTAACTCCACATAAGGCTCAAAAAGCTTTAGTCTTAAGAGAACTGCGTAAGCTTTTCCCAAGCGTGTTGCCAGAATTAATTTTTGAGGCCGTTGATACTGTTGAAAGGTTTCAAGGAGGAGAACGCCATACAGTAATTGTTTCATTTGGTGTCGGCGATACTGATATAATCTCAGGAGAAGAAGCATTCTTATTACAGATGGAACGAACAAATGTAGCCGTATCACGAGCGAAGGCAAAGTGCATTGTAATCATGCCTAAGGCATTAGCCTATCACTTGCCAAGTGATGAAAAAGTGGCTCAAGCTTCAAAGGCAATCAAATCTTATATAGAGGAGTTTTGTCACAACCGGCGTGACATAGATATAATTGATCATTTGGGAGAAATTAGAAAAGGAGAAGTTAGATGGCATTAAGCGCGAACAACATGAAAATCAAATTCATCAACGGGCTTTGAATTGGGCGTCATTTGATCGGCCTGCCTTTTTCCTGTTCGTGAATCTGAAGCGTTTCTGACAGATAGAATTTTCCATCCCTGAGCATCTTCTAATGAGGAACGTAGAATGCCTTTTGCATCTTTTTTTGTAGATGGCAAGCTTCCAAACCGAATGTACAAATCCAAAACTTCTGATTTTGATTTGTATATATTCTTCCACACAGTCGACAGGTCTCTTATGAAAGCATCAACACCACAATGCTTAATTTGAGCATCCGTATTATAGTCCACGGTTTCCGGCCCTCCTAGAAACCACATGCGTAACCATTGATCTTGTATGTAGGTTGTCATACCGTAATAAGGTGGAGACGTTACAACTGTAGAAATATTTTTTGGCAACTTTTTGAATGAGTTGTTTTCACAAGAATTTGTGCAAATAATTTGATCTGGTGAGCCCTCAATCTCTTCATTCAGGTCAGTTATACGTTCCAGCTTTTTACTAAGCACGTTTATGACCGTAACTTTTGGTGCTTTTAAGTTTCGTTTTTTCCAGTATTGAACTGAATAGTCTGGTTTTGTTGCAAAGGTGCGGGGCATTTGATTAGAGAAATAGCCTGCACCTTCGATTGTTTTACTTATAGGGCCATGTAAACAGCCTAACGCGGCGGCTCTTAATAATATGCTAGTGCCTGTTTCTTTTCTTATTCGCAGCAAACCTTCTCTTATTGAACACAGCTCTTTAAGGGTCTCTGATGAATATGCAAATTTAAAAAATTGCGTCTGAGGAATATGTTTTGGTTCTATGGTGATGAACTTTTTTGCTAATGAAATAACGGCTTGTTGGGTGGCGGTTGCGAGCTTGGCTTTGGCAATTGCGATTGCTATGGGTGAAGTATCAAATCCCCATGCTTCAATACCGAGATTTCGGGCTGCGTAAATGGTTGTTCCTCGACCGCAAAATGGATCAAAAACAATGGGAGCATCCTTTTTATGTTTTTTGAGCGCCTTAAGAGGAAACTCTAAGGGAAACATGGTAAAATACGGACAAATGGCATTAAGTGCGTATTTGGGGTCATATGCCAATGATTTATACATACAAGTTTCTTACTACGAGTTTATTTGTTTATAAATATGTGACAATTTTAGCCTCAGTAAAATGCTAATTTAATGATATATAGCCAGAGTGGTAAAACACTAAAAGCAGTACATCAATGGAAGCAACACGACTTGTTGTTGGGCATCGAAGAGTAAAGGATAAAGCTTTTACAAATGAGCGTACTTTACAGGTTATTCTAACTCTAGATCAGCTATTTTTTTTACCTCTAGGCAAATTACTTGCATCAAATGGTTATTGATTTTTGAGTAATATGTTTGTAAGGGTTTTCCATTCTTCGCCACTCAACTTGCTATTTTGTGGTACAATAGAATCCCAACCTTTGACGTTTAACTCACTAATCCTTTTTCGAATTTCTGTGTATGTTCTTGGTTCATCGCCATGAAAATAGTCCGAAATATTATTTGAAATTCTTCTTGGGACACCAATCATTCTATAACCAACAGCAGGTTTTGAATTAACTCCAAAATATAGATATGATGGAATATGAGAGTTTTCAGCAATGTCTTCATTTGTTGTTCTAAGTACACCTTCAAGAGCACTCATGCCCCAGGATGATTTGAAGGTAGCACTGGAAAGATAATTAACAAATTCAGATATTCTTTCTCCGTTCTCTTTGCTATTGTAATACGGATGAAGCATTGATAAATTTGATAAATTTTCTCCATTTACCCATTTAGCCAGAATTTCTGCAAGTAAACTTGGATCGAATTGACCGGAATGTGAATCAGTTCCTAAGTGCGCCTCCCTTAATTGACTAATGATTGCAATTTTTTTTGCTAGGTATCCGGTAGAATAATCAAAAAGATTCTTGGGTTCCCAGGATTCAGAAGATGATACGTCGGGGTCTTCGGATTTAGACCCCATTATTTTGAGAATCGATGGAACAGAAAATCCGGTCTTGTCTGAAAACTTTAATATTCCAATATTCTTTTTATATCTTGATTGGAGATCAAAGTAAATGGTCTCGCAAATGGCTAGAAACTTCTTTCTTTTTTCTTCGTCTAACGTAAAATAGCCAAAACTATCTTTAAATAGGTTCTGAATTTTATCCTTGTATTGATATTCCTCTGAAACTGTCAGAAGATGCACTAAATATTGAACTAATGCACCTAGAGATTCAAAATTGTCGAAGATTTTCCCTTTTTGTTGCGGATCATCTTCTTCATAAGATTGAATTATTTTATCAGCACCTAAAATTAATTCGGTTAAAGCACTCCCAATTTCTAAAGAACTTTTTACAATTAGTTCCTTTGCATGTTTGATGTTGGTAGCTGAATTATAAGGGAAAACTATTTTACCAATATTATCTACTAGTGTTCTGCCAGCTCTACCTGCAATATTTAGAAATTCATTCGATGTTAACCGTTTACTTGTGCCTTTTAATGTTGAATCTACAAACACTGTTGATATTGGAAAATTGATTCCTTGTGCAATAGTTGTAGTAGCGCAAACGAAATCAATTTCTTGATTTCTAATTAGATGCTCGATTAGAATTTTTGTGTCTTCTGTTAGACCTGCATGATGAATTGCAATCCGGTTATTTAAGGCTTCCGATAAAACCGTCGATTCGCCAATTTCATCATCTATGAATTTTGAAATTAATTCTGACATTTCACTTTTGGCACTCTTTTTTGGAGCTTTTCTCAAAAGAAGCTTAGCCATGGAGTGTGCAGTACCTTTTCCTTGGCAAAGGAAAAGCATCGTATTATTTTTCCCTCCGAATAGCTGAGCACTTGCCTCTGCCAGTCTTTCCCGTTTTTTAGTTTCAGTCAGAACTAAATTCGAGTTAACTATTACTGTTTTTTGTGTATCTAAAGACAAGAAACTATGCGGGGAAGGCTCGAAAGTTATCTCTAATTCAGATGCCTTATTCTCTTTGATTCCTAAAAAAACTCTATCAGAAGGTCGCCAATCTACTTCAATAGGTTTGATTGAAGTTTTGCCACCTGTTAGCCAATCTCGAAGTATTGCCGCGTTAGGTAGAAAAGGAGATAACAATAAGAATTTGGCCGATGGTTTTTCCCGTTTAAGTATTGCCAATAACAGTTCTAGTTTAGCACCTCTATCTCCTTCGCGTATATTGTGTGCTTCGTCGATTACAACAAGATCAACTATTTCAACGGCCTTATGCCGTCTCCGGATCATTAAATCAAACTTTTCTGGTGTTGAGACTAAGATATCGATTTCTTCTGTCAGAAACATGTTTTCCGAAGGATCGATATCATTTACCTTACTTGTTTTTTCAATTTTTAAATCCAATCCTTCAAAATCACTCCTAAGATCTGAAACCACCTGATTTACTAAGGCCCTGGTAGGGACAAGATATATAACCTTCGTATTTTTGTTTAGAGCTTTTGCTTGTAGTATTCTAAATTCAGCAAGTAAGGTTTTACCAGCGCTGGTTGGCATTTGTACAATCGTAGTGTTTGAAGCAATATCTAAAAGACTGCCAGATAACGCTTCTCGCTGAGAAGGCAATAAGTCTATTTTATCAAGGCTTACAAGTTTCTGACAAAGTTTTTCTATCGCAAGCCCTAACCCAGTAGTTGAATACCATATGGAATTTCTTTGAACCTCATAACAAGTCCACATGATCAATGAAACCAAAGGAATGAATTCAGGATTGCTTATTAAAGATTCTTTTGCATACCGGCAATGTCTTGCTATGGTAGTTTGTAGATTCCCTTTATATCGATAACCTTGAGTTAGATACGTGGCTGTCTCAACAAGAATCTTTGAAATATGATAAAGTCCCAACAGCTCTAAGGCGGCTGAAATTTTCTCATTCGGCATTAGTTTTTCAATATGACCCTCTTCGAATGACTTTTGTTCCTTTATCAAATTATCTATAATGGTCAAAACTTCAGAGGCATCTTTAAGCCCTCCTTGCTTCCTTACAAGTAAAATGACGGCGCGAATAATTTGAGTTGCAACTCTTGTGCCCCAGCTATCTGAAAGCTCTCCTGTATATTCATATTCTTTAAGGTCAATTCTTACCTTAATATTGTTTTCAGAAAGAAGTCCCGAAGTAGCTAAGTAAAAATAATAACTGTCGGAATAACTAATTCCGGTAATGCCCCAAATTATTGAGAATTCTTCGAGATGATGCGTATCTTTTATATCGACAGATCGCAATAAATAATACACCTCTTTAAGCTTTTCTTTAAGATTTACATTGATCCCATCTACAAATTCTTTTGTTTCAAGTTCTTCGAGAAGATTGTTTAATAAAAAAAAAGAATATCGGATGCTTTTAGCGGGATTAAAACTTAAAAGAGAAGATACATTTACTGTTTTGCTGAGATAATTTAAACGACTTTCCATTTCCACTTCTCTCAAAAGTGGATTATTAGAAATTTCAGTCAAGAAGTCGCTTTGTTGTGCCATATTTATGCGGTCTCAATTTTATCGTAAAACAACTCAACAATTTCGGAAAGCGTCTTATCAAAGGAGTAAATAATAAAGTGAACTATTCCAGGCAAAAATGTTTTTTCGTCAGTTTTCATTTTTCCGTAGTCAGTATCATTATAACATGTATTATCTCGTACCAAGCAACAGCCATAAACTATCTCATATTTATCATGAAAACCCATAGCTAAAGAGAGTAGAACAGCAGATAAAATACCTTTATGCTCGACCCCTACCTTTTTAACATAATTTGATATTCTTTGTTCTAAATATCTAACATCTGATTTAGATCGCGAATGATTGTTGTAAATGGAATCAGTTGTTTGATCTACGACAGGGGGAGGGCTTTTCAAGTCTCCTGATACCTTTGCCTCTCCTAAAAGCAATGTATGTTTCCCTTTGGATGATTTATAACCAATCGCATCAAAACCTCTGCCTGGCGAATTATCGAGTTCTCTATCCCATAGATTTTTAATGGGAATAATGTAGCGATCTCGTGCGTCTGAACAGCATTCTTTTTCAAAATAATCAACCATTAAAAGCTCGCCTAAATCACTTCTATAAATATCATTAAATGGCTTTCTTTTTTCTTTAGGTATTCTTGTCGGTTTAGCATTTTTTCTAATTATTTCTATTAAGATTTCCGGAGAGAATCCTGTGATAGATGTAAATGCCGGATTGTCTGCGGAAAGCAGGTTTTCGACACCCCCCACAATTTCAGACCTTATTTCCAAATATCTACTGGCAAGGGAATCAATACGCTTTGAACTATCAAGTTCAATATGCTCAAAGCGTGAGACTAATGGGGTCATGGCAAGATTTTGGGGGTATGGGGTACTTAATCATATAAAAGTAAGATATCTAATTAATCTTTACCAGCAAAGCACATTTTACCCAATTTGCCTGGTGTATATTGGTTCGACCGAAAAAAAAAGCGACTACAACAATTCTGTCATAATCGCTTGATTTTCTGTGGTGTGGGGCGGGATCGAACCGCCGACACAAGGATTTTCAGTCCTTTGCTCTACCGACTGAGCTACCGCACCTCCTTCCCGATTTACATCGGGGTGGCAAAAATAGGCTTTCCGGGGAAAATTCCGAAATTATAGAGCGGAAATCCTTAAAATTCATGCTCAAATGTTGAGCCAACCAGGGGAAAACCCGGCCACCTCCGCTTCATTGCGGAGGCGCGCGGGATCATCCTACATCCCATACTCGCTCAAAAACTTGATCCGCATGATTTTTAGCTGTTCCCAGGTGAAGTTACCTTCCGACAGTTCCTGTTGCGCTACCTGGAGACTGCTGGTCTCGCAGCTTTTGAAATAGTCGATGATATCGTCCTGTTCCTGCTCGTCGAGCATTTCGTCGACGGCGTAATTGAGATTGAGCTTGGTGCCGCTGGCGGCGATGGTTTCCATATCCTCCAGTAAGGCATCCAACCGCAGGTCTTTGTTCCGCGCGATGGTCTCGAGGGGGATCTTTTTATCCACCTGCTGGATGATATATACTTTATTGACGCTCTTGTTGACGACGCTTTTCATGATGAAATCGTCGGGCTTTTCGATGTCGTTCTCCTCCACGTATTTGGCGATGAGCTCGATAAAGGGTTTGCCGTAACGGATCGCCTTGCCCTTGCTCACGCCCTGGCACTTTTCCAGGTCCTGGATCGTGGTGGGATACAGCGTCGCCATATCCTGTAAGGAGTTTTCCAGGAAGATGACAAACGGAGGCAGGGCCTTTTTCTTGGCTTCTTTCTGCCGCAGCTCTTTCAGCAGCTCGAAAAGCTTCTCGTCGGTGGCGGCAGCGCCGGAGGCATCTGCATTCTCTTCTTCGTCATCGGCATCGGCGCCCTCGAAGAGATTGTTGAGAACGATCCTGAACGACCGGGGTTTCTTCATGAACTCCTCCCCTTTCTTCGTGATCTTCAGCACGCCGTATTCTTCGATATCCTTTTTCAACAGGTCTTCCAGCAGCAGCTGGCGGAGCAGCGAATTCCAGAAATGTTCCGGATCTTCCTTCCCAATCCCGAACTCGGAAATCCCCTCGTGACGGAACATTTGGATCTGCGGAGTAAGCTTACCCGTGAGGATATTGATGACATAGCCCGTGGCGAAGCGCTCATCCAGGGCTTTGACGGCCTTCAGGGCCTTGACGGCGTTTTCCCTGGCCTCCACCCACTCTTTGGGGTGCCGGCAGTTATCACATTCCCCGCAATTTTCCGTTTCGTATCCTTCCCCGAAATAGCTCATCAGCACCTTGCGGCGGCAGACGCCGGTCTCCGCAAAGCCGACCATCTCGTTGATAAGCTGCGCCCCGACCTCCCGCTCGCTGAGCGGCTTGTCCTTCATCAGGTGCTCCAGCTTGGCGACATCCTTGTGGGAATAATATAATATACAGTTCCCTTCCAGCCCATCGCGACCGGCGCGGCCGGTCTCCTGGTAATAATTCTCTATGGACTTGGGTATGTTGAAATGAATTACAAAACGAATGTCCGGCTTATCGATGCCCATCCCGAAAGCGATGGTCGCAACGATCACCTGTACGTCCTCGTTGAGGAAAAGGTCCTGGCGCTCGGCACGCAGCTTGCTGTCCAGACCGGCATGATAGGCAACCGCCTTTATGCCATTGGCGACCAGCATGTCCGCCAGCTCTTCCGTCGTTTTACGGTTCAGCGTATAGATAATACCGCTCTTCCCCTTATGCTGTACGATATAACGGACGATGCTTTTCAGGGTTTGATCCTTTTTTATCTTGGGCTGGATCTCGTAATAGAGATTGGCGCGGTTAAAGGAGGAGTTGAAGATATTGGGGTCCCGCAATCCCAGGTTCTTTACAATATCGCTTTTTACCTTGGGGGTCGCGGTCGCCGTCAGCGCGATGACAGGGACATCGGGACTGATCTGGTCCATCATCTCCCGCAGCCTCCGGTATTCGGGACGGAAGTCATGCCCCCATTCCGAGATACAGTGCGCCTCATCGACCGCGAAGAAGGAGATCTTCAGATCGCTGAAAAACTCCATGTTCTCCTGCTTGGTCAGGGTCTCGGGTGCGACGTACAACATCTTGGTATGCCCGTTCAGCAGGTCCTCGTGGACCTCCCGGATCTGTTTCTTATTAAGGGTGGAATTCAGGAAATGGGCTACGCTGTCCTTGCTGCTATAACTCCGGACCAGGTCTACCTGGTTCTTCATCAGGGCGATCAGGGGGCTGACGATGATCGCTACCCCTTCGCTGATGATCGCCGGCAGCTGGTAACAAAGGCTTTTGCCTCCACCGGTCGGCATGATTACGAAGGTGTCCTTTCCGGCCAATACGCTCTGGATGATGGCGTCCTGGTTGTCTTTAAAGGCATCAAAACCAAAGTGCTCTTGTAATTGGGACAGCAGCAGATTGGATGATGGTGCTTTTTCCTTGCCGTTCTTGCTACTAACGGGCTTTGATTTTCTGGTAGCAGTTTTTTTTGTTTCGGTTTTTGCCATGCTCAAATATTTTCTTCCTCACTTGTTATCTGATGGGGAGGGGGCCTTATCAAAATACCCAGAACAGCCGGAAGTAATTATCCATAAGTTCGGATTAACAGGTGAACTAGGGCGTTCTGTAGTTTAAGGGATGGCGAAGTTACAATAAAACGAAGTAAGGAACTAGCTGATTCTGTTAAAACTTCCCCCGTATCGTATAAATATAAACAAAATAAATATATAATCAAACGAGAAGAATTGGGCCGAAAAACATTGATATACAATTGCTTAAATTGCAACGACGATAAGGGAGGGGAAGAAAGTGCAGATTAAATTTCCAAAGGGCCGGCCTGGATCGATGAAAGGTAGATTGCCGAAGGGACGAAAATGGATCGCGGGGCGAAAACGCGAAAAGTGGGACGGGTGGGTGGACATTTACCCACGGGCCTGCGTCAATCCGCACTTTATTGTCTATTTCTCATTTTAGCTTAGGTTTGCCAAATCTTTTATGAGCAGGGTCAAAAACATCATTGAGATCGGAAAGAATACCATCCGGATGGAGGCCGCCTCCGTCGCCGCACTGGAAGGACTATTAGACGAACAATTTGAGAAAGCCGTCCGGCTCCTCTTCGAATGTAAGGGCCGTGTCGTCGTCAGCGGGATCGGCAAGAGCGCCATTATCGCACAAAAGATCGTTGCCACGCTGAACTCTACCGGCACCCCCTCTATTTTTCTGCATGCGGCAGACGCCATCCACGGCGACCTGGGAATGGTCCAGGAGAGTGACGTGGTTATGATCATCAGCAAGAGCGGGGAAAGCCCCGAGGTCAAGATGCTCCTGTCCTTTATCAGGAGCTTTGGGAACCCGCTGATCGGTATAGTGGGCAATCTCCAGTCCGTGCTGGCACAACAATCCACCATCGTCCTGAACACCTCCATTACACAGGAGGCCTGTCTTAACAACCTCGCCCCGACCAGCAGTACGACGGTACAGATGGTGATGGGGGACGCACTGGCCGTAACCCTGATGGAAATGCGCGGTTTTGACAGCGAGGACTTTGCGCGTTACCACCCCGGCGGAACGCTCGGGAAAAAACTTTATCTCCGGGTACAGGATTTGTATGTCCTCAACGACAAGCCGCGTGTCGACGCGGAGACCAGCCTCCGGGAATTGATCATCGAGATCACCTCCAAACGGCTGGGCGCGACCGCGGTGACCGATAAGGATGGCGCCCTGTTGGGAGTCATCACCGACGGGGATCTCCGGCGGATGCTGGAGAAAAGGGGACTGCCGGAGGCCGTGACGGCAAAAGACATCATGACCCTTCATCCGAAGACCGTAGAAGCGGAGGCCCTGGCCATCGAAGCCCTCGATCTGATGCGGGTCCATGATATTACCCGGCTTGTGGTTACCAGCGGACGGCAGTACTTAGGCTTTATAGACTTAAACAACCTTATTCGCGAAGGAATTATTTAAATGAATTATGAATAGACATAACTACGTCGTAATTATGGCCGGGGGTATCGGCAGCCGCTTCTGGCCGAAAAGCCGTCAGGATTTCCCCAAACAATTCCTGGACATCCTAAATACCGGAAAAACGCTTATCCAATGGACCTATGAACGATTTGCAAACTTTATCCCCCCTGAGAACATTTATGTGGTCACTTCGCAGGAATATTCCGGGATCGTCGCCCAACAACTTCCCGAACTGCCCCTCGCGAATATCCTGGGAGAGCCGTCCCGGAAAAATACGGCCCCCTGTATCGCCTATATCTCCTTCAAATTACAGCAGTCGGACCCGCTTGCCTCGCTGATCGTGGCGCCGGCGGACCACCTGATCCTGGATACAAAGGCCTTTAATAAAGTCTGCCTGGAGGCGCTCAGCTTTGTAAACAAGCACAATGCCTTTATCACCCTTGGCATTAAACCAACCTACCCCAATACGGGCTACGGGTATATCCAGCATGAACAACAGTCGGTGACGGACAACGTATATAAGGTGAAGACCTTTACCGAAAAGCCAAACCTGGAACTGGCAAAAACCTTTCTTGCCAGCGGGGACTTTCTTTGGAATGCGGGGATCTTCGTTTGGCAGGTCAAGAATATCATCCTTGCCTTTGAAAAATACCTGCCGGAGATGTATGAGGTCTTTGCCGCCGATAAGGACAAGTTCAATACTCCCGGCGAAAAAGCCGCGCTGGAGCATATCTATCCGCTCTGTACCAATATCTCCATCGATTTTGGGATCATGGAAAAGGCGAATAATGTCTATGTCATCCCCTCCTCCTTTGGATGGAGCGATCTGGGAACCTGGAATAGCGCTTATGAAAACCTCCCCAAGGACTATCTTGGCAATGCTGTCGCCGGGAACAATGTGGTGGTGATCGATTCCACCCGTTGTATGGTGCATGCCCCCAATAACAAGCTGCTCCTGCTGCAGGGTCTGGATGATTTTATCGTCGTGGACTCGGAGGATGTATTGCTGATCTGCAAAAGGGAAAAAGAACAGGAGATCAAAGAATATGTGGCCGAGGTCAAAAGAAATAAGGGAGATCAGTATCTTTAAGACCCAAACGATCTTCCTGCCTATGCCTGCCCATCTGCTCCATACGATCCTTTTCCTGGATATCGAGACGG
>Ga0210389_10001176_pt1 | contig 21433 bp, 23 predicted proteins | sample IncBWH28OmetaG_FD_160127 | JGI IMG/M metagenome (GOLD analysis project Ga0210389, IMG submission 160127) | Forest soil microbial communities from Barre Woods Harvard Forest LTER site, Petersham, Massachusetts, United States - Inc-BW-H-28-O ...
GGCCGGTTCTGCAACAGATTTCCCGGGCTGCGGTGCTCGTGGCTGGTAGTGGGAACGCAGCGTGCCCATCGAGGTCCAGGCCAGATATGTGTTCACTCCGTCTTGCCGCCGGGCGTCGATCCTGGGCGCCCGCAGGGGGCAACGAATACGACGGAATCGAATATGCGGGGTTACCGGTAGAAGTCTCCATATTGCATCAGATGAATCAACTGACACGTCCTCGGTCATACCCGGCCGGCTGAGTGCATCACGCGAAACATGTTGTCCTCGTGGCGATTCTGGCCTGATGCCAGATTGCTCGCATGCGCCAAGCCGGACAAATTGATCACCGCCGGGAACGACTTAACTTCGCCGGGTATCCGATCCGGCACTTCTTGACGGTCGGGTTCAATCAGGCTCGATCACCCCGAGCCCGGTGGTTCGATCAGCATCGCGATGGTCGTCCCCACCGCCGCCAGCGTGCGCTTGTCACGTGTCGAGAGCGCGAGTACGAACGCGCCCTGGATCAGCGAAAGCACCGCATCGGCAAGGTCCTCGGCGGTTCGGTCGCGCCGGACATCCCCGTTGGCCTGGCCCTGTTGCAGCAGCTCGACAATGTCCTGCTTCCATGCCTGGATCTGCTCGCGGAGTTGCGCGCGGAAGGGGTCGGATGCGGCGGCCACCTCGGTGGAGAACTTGCCGACCAGGCATGCCCGTTGGTATCCGGACTTGACGAATATCTGCGACATCTCCTTGAAGTAGCCGGTGAGCCGCTCTGACGTCGTCAAGCCTTGCTTGCTGGCCCAGTTGTGAAACAGGTCGACCTGGAACTGCATGTAGCGGTCGAGAACCGCCTGGCCGAACACGCCTTTGGAGCCGAAGTGATGGTAGAAGGACCCCTTGGGCACTCCGGCGGAGGCGAGTACGGCGTCGACGGTGGTGCCGTGGAATCCCTGGGCATAGAACAGCTTCATGCCGTGCCGAAGCAGACGTTCCTTGTGCGACAGGGTATCTGATTCGCGGGTAGTCATGATGGCCAACCTTCAATGTGTGCTGACGTGCGGGGTTTCGAGTATATGTCCGCGGTATCGATGACGACCTCGGATTCTTGACTATTTAGTCTAGTCGATTTAGTCTAATCGGACCCGGTTCGGCTCTCAACGAGAAGAGGAACGTACGTGACTTCAGTCAAAATAGAGACGACCGACGATGTCGCCGTCGTCACGATGGCCAACCCACCCGCGAACCTGTTCAGCCGGGAGCTGATGACCGACCTGTTCGACGCGATCAGCGGCGCCGAAAGCGACGGTGTGCGCGCGATGGTCCTGCGCAGCGAGGGCCCGCTGTTCTCCGGGGGCGCCGATGTAGCGATGTTCAAGGGCACCTCGCCCGCCGCGGCCCGCGCCATGTTCGTCGAGGGCTTTCGGCTCATCGACGCGATCGAGCAGGCACCGTTTCCGGTCATCGCGGCGGTGCATGGGATGTGTCTGGCCGCCGGCTTGGAGATTGCCCTCGCCTGCGACCTGATCATTGCCGCCGAAGGCACGCAGTTCGCCCAGGTCGAAGCCAAGATTGGCGCGGCCACCTTCCTCGGCGGCGTGTATCGGATCGCGCAACGGGCCGGAACGGCCAGGGCATTCGAAATCACGTTCAGCGGAGACTATTTCGACGCTGCGACATTCGAACGCTGGAACATCGTCAATCGCGTGGTCCCGGCCGACGAACTCGAAGCCAAGGCGCTGCAATGGGCGCGCTCGCTTGCCACTGGACCCACGGCTGCCCATGCGGTCACCAAGAAGCTGGTCCATCACGCCACCGACCACGGCCTGCGCGACACCGACCGCTACCTACTCGACACGGCGACGCCACTATTTGACACCCACGACATGCAGCACGCCGTGAACCTTCTGCTGACCCACGGGGCCCGCAAGTTCATCTCCGGCCACGACACATTGGTTTCCTTTGCAGGCAACTGATCAGCACCGGTGACTGGCAGCCCACGGTATGCGTCCGATGCGAATGCAACCGCGGCATCGTCGCGCAACCCGGCGATCGCAAGCCCGCACACACCCAACCGAGTTGAGGAGAACGCAATGACCGCTGCCAAACCGTACGGGCAGCTGCAGTACAAGCAGATCCGCGGTAAGCGGATGGCCTATCTCGACGAGGGCGTCGGCAACCCGATCGTGTTCGCTCACGGCAACCCCACGTCGTCGTACCTGTGGCGCAACGTCATGCCGCATCTGGAGGGGCTGGGACGCCTCGTCGCGTGCGACTTGATCGGGATGGGCGCATCGGACAAGCTCAGTCCGTCGGGACCCGACCGCTACCACTACGCCGAGCAGCGTGATTTCCTCTTCGAGCTCTGGGATGGGCTCGATCTCGGTGACCGGGTGGTGCTGGTGCTGCACGACTGGGGTTCGGCCCTGTGGCGCCCACCTCGTGATGTGGTCCAAGAATCAGACAACACGGTCTGTGACGTGCTCACCGTCGGCAACGATGAACTGCGGCTGATCGTCTACACCGCTCTCCGACGTAGCGAGACCGCAGACCGGATCCAGCAGAGTGGCGCTGCTGGCCGACCCGCGGCGAAGGCCTCCCGATCATCGACCCCTGACCACACCGAGCCGATTCATCTGGTGAATCAACGGCGACGTGTGTGTTAATGGCGGATTCAAATCGAAAATGGTTGCACGAGTGCACAGTACCGATACGCAAAAGTTATCGGCAAGCAGCCAAATGACAAAATGCGCTGCAGCACAGCGTGATAACGAATACGGCTGAGTTAACCTTACATGATAAGATATTACAGTAGATATTCTAAGTAGCTGACTGGCCATGTAACCGTGAGCGGAGCCCTCGGTTCTGCCCGAATCGAAACATTTGCACTCATAGACGTCAGCCGTAGGTGAAGGAGTAGGCCTGCAATCCCCGGGACAGCCCTACCTCAACATGACCGGTCGCGCCGGTGTCGTTGGAGACGACCTTGCGCATGTTGGGTGGCCCAGTGACGGAGATGCGGGTGGTCTCACCGCCTCTCGTCACACTTAGTGTGCCGGTACCGCCGACCACTAGGTATACGTTGCGGGCGTGGTAGTTCAGCGCGATGGTGTCGTCGTCGCCGTCTGCCGTCGCGGCCTGCGGGTCCAGGGTCCACCGGCCACGAAGGGCGAACGCGTCGGCCGGGAGTTGGGCGGGATAGTCGAACGTGGCGGTGCCCTGCTTGTAGGCTCCCCGGCCACCGTAGTTGACTGCCGTTCGGGTGCCAACGTAGGTCTCCGTGGTCAGGCTTGACGTCGGTGTTGCGTCGGGCGCATCGACAGCCGGTGGCAGGTTGGCATTCTTGTCCGCCTGCGAAAGCAGCTGCCGGATCAGGTGTTCGGTGACGTCGTAGTCGCCTTCGCCGAACTTGATATGACGAACTGTGCCGTTGGCATCGATGAGGTAGTGGGCCGGCCAATACTGGTTGCGGTAGTTGGTCCAGGTCGCATAGTCGTTGTCCATCGCGACGGGATAGGTGATGCCGAGCTTGGCGGCGGCGGTCGCGACGTTACCTTTGTCGTGCTCGAAGGCGTATTCCGGCGTGTGGACGCCGATAACGTCGAATCCCTTATCGTGGTAGGCGTTGTACCAGCCGACGACGTGGGGGATGCTGCGCTGGCAGTTGATACACGAGTAGGCCCAGAAGTCGATCAGGACCACCTTGCCGTGCAGCGATCTCAGGTCGACCGGCGCTCCGCCCGGCGTATTGAGCCATTGGGCGATCCCTTTGATATCCGGCGCGGTGCCGCAGTTTTCGAGTTCGGTCGCGCCATCCGTGCAATTGGACAACGCAGCGTTTTGGTCATTGGCCGCGCCGCCCAGGTTGAGCTGTCGACGGACTTCGTCCCCGCCGCCAAGTTTTCGCTGGAAGGACATGGTGTAGTCGGGAATTGCCCGTTGCAGGGTTGCGGGCAGGTTGAACACCAGCGCCACGGCTAACAGGATGGTGACGACGCCTGCGGCGATTCGGATCTCGCGTTGGCGGCGGCGGAACGCGCGCACTCGCTCGGCGACCCGGCGGCCAGCGAGTGCGAAGACCAGCAGCGGCACCACCGCACCCACAGCGAAAGACGACGTCAAAGCGATCGTGGGCAACCCGATTGAGCCGGTTGCGCCTGCCAGGACGATGGCGGCCAGCACCGGTCCTGCGCACGGCGCATACAGCACACCGAGCGCGAGCCCCAGCCCGAAACCGCTGCTGCCCGAGCCGAACTGTTTCTGTGGCAGCCAGGAGAACGGCTTCTCCAGCAGTGCCTCAAAAGGTGGGAAGATCAATCCCAAGCCAATCGCAACGAGGGCGGCTAATCCCAACCACCGGATGGCGTCCTGCGGCAGGTTCAGCAGCGACAGCAACGCCGATCCGGCCACGGTGACCGCGCTGAAGCTGATCACTAGACCCGCGATCACCAGATATGGCCGCAGCGACTCGGCGCGTGAGGGTTTGGCCGGCGGCGGGCCCACTGACCCCGCGGCAGCGGGTATTCCGGCTGCGGCCCGGGCGCTCTGCGCGCCCGACATGAGGATCACCGGCAGGACCGGCAAGATGCACGGTGAGATGCCGGTGATCAGCCCGCCGACAAGGCCGATAGCGATGAGTGTCAACATCTCGGTCGGTGAACCCCTCCCCAGCTAGGTCGATCTGAACCACATTGACTGACAGCGTCGTTGACTTGTCGCCGATCCCATACGACTGGGACTTCGCGTGCTGCCGTTGCAACGTTGCGGTGAACGGTGCCCACCTCAGCTGCTACCCACGCCGACGAGGACCGGTTGTTCGCGATACAGATCCGGGTATTGACGCATGAGGTTGTCGAGCTTGGGCATGTCGTTGATGGCGATATACGGATAGGTCGGGTTGGAGTTCAAGAAATCTTGATGATGTGCCTCGGCGGGAACGAATTCGGTTGCATTCTCGATGCGGGTGACGATCGGGGCACCGAAGACTTTGGCATCGTTGAGCTGACCGATGTAGGACTCGGCGACCTTTTTCTGCGTTTCATTCTGCGCGAAGATGGCCGACCGGTATTGGGTTCCCGCGTCGGGCCCCTGCCTGTCGAGTTGGGTCGGGTCGTGCACGACGGAGAAGTAGATCTGCAATAGTTGTCCGTAGGTGATCTGGGAAGGGTCGTAGGTGATCTCCACCGACTCCGCATGCCCGGTCGTGCCCGTGCTCACTATGTCGTAGTGTGCGGTCGGTTCGCTGCCGCCCGCGTACCCCGACACCGCCCGTTGGACTCCTTTGACGTGCTCAAAGACGCCCTGCACACCCCAAAAGCACCCACCGGCCAGCACCGCGGTCTCGTGGGTGCCCGGGGTACCCACGGGCTCATCCACCGCGGGCCCGGGAATGTTCACTGCGGGCGCGGCACTGCCCAGATCAGAGAACAGGCCCGTGCAGGCAGTGATTTGGAGGCTGACCGCGCACAGGACAGCGGCCAGCAACAGCAGGTTGGTTCTCAGCGATCTGCGCACGATGCTCCCCACAATCAGTGTCGATACCGGCTCTACTACCTTCAGGTTAATCGCGATCGGCGGTCCCAATTCTTACGAATCAATGGCGCCCCAATCCCAGCCCCACGTTCGGAGCTTTCTTACCGAACCATGACGAAACGGCGTTGAGGACGGCCCGGCACCGCGCGTGGCGTTACGGTGATTGGGCTGGATCGCCCTGTCGGTCAGAGGTGTTGGTGAGATGGATGTGACGAGACGGCGGTTTCTCGCCGCTGGAAGTGTGACCGTGCTGTCGATGGTGACGGTAAGTGCCTGTGCCGCGAGCGCGATGTCGTCACCGTCCGACACGCACTTTGCTGTCACCCACACCGACGCCGAGTGGCGAAGACTTCTGACCGCAGCCCAATACAGCGTGCTGCGCGAAGCAGGCACCGAAGCTCCCTACAGTAGTCCGCTCAACGACGAACACCGTCACGGCGTGTTCAGTTGCGCTGGCTGCGCGCTACACCTGTACTCCTCGGATACCAAGTTCGATAGCGGCACCGGCTGGCCGAGTTTCTGGAAGACCCTGGACAACGCGGTGCTAGAGCGCCCAGACACCGGCCTGGCCATGACACGTACCGAAGTTCTCTGCAACCGGTGCGGAAGTCACCTCGGTCACGTGTTCGACGACGGGCCGCCGCCGACCGGCCTGCGGTACTGCATGAACGGCGTCGCCATGACCTTCGCCGCGCTTTGATCGCACGGCGCCGACAACCGAGTGACAGCGCGGGATGGACCGTCGATGGCGCAGCTGACAGGCAATACCGCGCGTTACGGGCCCTCTTCCACCTACTCCACCAACAGCGTTAACTAGCAATACTTTTGGTGAGCACGCCGCATCAGATGCGGTGAACGGAGGTGCTCGACGAAGAAGTCGCGCCGCGAGCTGAGCTGAGTCGCCGGAATCAACGCAGTAGCCATCGAAAGTCGCCGTCCGCCTGCGTTTTGCGACCTCGACCGGTGTTGAACGGCCGGTCCAGGGCATGGCCGGCGAACAATTAATTACTGCCGCGCGTGATCGGACTGGAATCGGAGAAACGCACACAAGGACTGCTTCTTGCAGTGCCCCAACGCATCCCATGCGGCCCGATTAGCCGGAGCACCGGATCTGATCGATCACTGGGAACCAGCATGGGGGATTGGAGGAACCCGCCGGGAAGTCAGCCAACGCAATTATGACGGAGCTGTGACGAAGCCGTCGAGCGTCACCAACTTCTCCAATTGCTTTGTAACGTGTGCACTACCAACCACAGAACGCGCGATCCCGCGCGAAGCGAAAGGTAAACCACATGCGATCCACAGCGCTAAAGGGCGCGGGTCTGCTCACGATTGCTTTGGCCCTCGCGGCCTGTAGCAGCTCAAAGGAGGCGCATCCCGGGCCCGCGATGTCGCAGTCGACGCCGGCCCCGGCGATGTCGAAGTCGACGCCGGCCCCGGCGATGTCGCAGTCGGCGGGTTCAGGTTCGGCAAGCGCGCGCACGGGGACCTTCGGGGGTCTCAACGGCAAGCACGTTGCGGGAACCGCCGCTGCGACAGACGCCCAGATCGTCTTGTCGGGCTTCTCCTCCGACGCGGGGCCGGACCTGCACATCTACCTCACCAACGGCACGGACGAGAACGCTGTGGCTGCGGGCAAGGAGCTCGGTACCGTCGCGTTTGACAAAGCGTCTCAGACGTTTTCGACCAACGGGGCGGATACGTCGAAATACAGCACCGTCGTGATCCGCTGCGATAAGGCAAAGGCCGTGTTCGGCGACGCCACCCTGACATGAAGCCCCCGGCCAACCCCGCTGCCCTTGCCGCGTCGATCATTTTCGGCGCGGCGAGGGTCGCTCTGGGCATCCTGTGGTTGCATGAGGGCATTTTCAAGTACACCGCACACTTCGGCCGGCCATCCTGCTAGTGGCGGACAGCGCGAAATCCAACAGCCGGGTACCTGAGTACTTCGGCGCGTTCGCCGGGCGCATACTCGGCAGCTGGCCGGGCCTGTTCGGTTTCGTAATTCCGCTACTCGAAACTGCGCTGGGCGTCGCACTGATAATCGGGGCACTGAGCCTCCCCGCGGCACTGGCATCCCTACTGACGCTGATGACCTACTGGAGTTCTGACCAGCTCATCGCCCAATACCCGATCATGGGAATTTTGTCCGCGGTCGTGATCGCCTGGTCGGCTTGGGCCGCGCGCCTCTCGGCGACATCGCTCGTCGTGGCGGTTCTGAACCGAAAACACCTTGCTGCACAACTGATCTCGGGGCCAGTTCGACGCTGGCTGTAGCGAGCCGGACCCGTGGCACCGTGCGCCGCGCCGCGCAGGCGATCCCGGAAAAGCGCTGCAACCGATTGGTGACGCGGCTCTCAGCACGACAACAACGAGGTCATGCGAGGTGCGGGGTGTTGAACGGTACGAGCCAGACACCAGGTGATCAAGATCCCAGCACCGCACCAAGCGCAACCTGACACTGACGGTGGGCTCGCCCGGCCTGGCGGCCAAGGGGTCAATCCTGACAAGTTCATGACATGACGGCTGGTGAGATGTCTGGGGTCTAGTGTGAGGTGGTGTGAGCCGGATCTTGATCGCCGACGACGACCCCATCGTCCGGGATGTGGTGCGAAGGTATCTGGAACGCGACGGGCACGACGTCTCGATCGCGCACGACGGCAACGAGGCGCTGCGGCTGCTGGGAACCGAACGCATCGACGCCGCCGTCCTCGACGTGATGATGCCAGGCCCGGATGGAATGACGTTGTGCCGCAGTATGCGGTGCGGGCACAGATATGCGGTGCCGGTGATCCTGCTGACAGCGCTGGGCGAAGAGGACGACCGCATCGCCGGATTGGAGGCCGGAGCCGACGACTATGTGACGAAGCCGTTCAGTCCGCGTGAACTGGCGCTTCGGGTCCGATCAGTATTGCGCCGCGCCCCGTCGACGGCCGATGAACTGCCGTTGGAACTGGGCGCCGGCTCGCTGCGCGTCTTGACGGCGGCTCGCGCGGTGACCGTCGATGACCGACCCGTTAGTCTGACCAGCCGGGAGTTCGACCTGCTGACCTTCCTACTGACCCACACTGACACCGTGTACTCCCGCCAGGAACTGCTGAAACTGGTGTGGCGGTGGGATTTCGGTGATCTGTCGACCGTCACCGTGCACATCAAGCGGCTGCGCTCCAAGCTGGGCGACGCCCACCGGGTGCAGACCGTCTGGGGCCGCGGCTACCTGTGGCGAGAAGGGCAGACATCCCATGCCGACGAGTGACCTGTGGGAGATCGCCGGTTGGGCGCTGGCCTGTTCAATTCCTGTGGTGTTGGCCGGCGCGCTGACCATCCGGCTCGCCCGGTCATGGTCACTGGCGGTGAGCATGGTGGCGCTGGTGTTGATTCCCACCCTGGCCACCTTCACTGGGGTGCTCGGCGCCAGCGGCTTCATGATCACCGAAACGTTCGAGCGCACCGCACTCGTGCTGGTCATCGTTTCGGTCGTGACCATACCCGCCGCGGTGCTGCTGGCGCGCTACCAGGCCCGTAGAACGGTGTGGGAACAGCAGATCCGGGACTCCGAACGGGCAGCCGAGCAGTCCCGGCGCCGTCTGGTGGCATTCGTCAGTCACGATCTGCGCACCCCGCTGGCCGGTATCCGCGCTGTCGCCGAGGCGATCGCCGACGGCGTGGTGAACGAGGACGAAGCCCGCGAGCAGGCCAAACATATCGAGCAGGAATCAATCCGGCTGTCGGCGATGGTGGACGACTTGTTCGAGATGTCGAAGATCAACGCCGGCGCGGTGCAACCCGCACACGACACGGTGGCGCTGGACGAGGTGGTCGACGATGTGGTGGCCGTTCATCGGATCGTCGCCGAACGGGCCGGGGTGGCACTGCAGGTCAATCTGCCCGATGAACCCGTGCGGGTGATCGGCAGCGACCGGGCCCTGGTGCGGGTGTTGTCGAATCTGGTGGCCAACGCGATCGCGCACACCCCGCACGGCGGACAAGTGAAGCTAGCACTCGGCCACGACGAGCAGGGGGCGTGGGCGCGGGTGGATGACACCGGCGTCGGTATCGACGAAGACGATCTGCCCAGGGTGTTCGACGTCGCTTACCGCGGTTCCAACGGCCGTGTACCGCGGGCTGATTCGTCGCTGCCCAGTGGGTCCGGTCTGGGGCTCGCTATCGCGGCGGGACTGGTGCAGGCACACCGCGGCACGCTGTCGGCATGCAACCTGGCCACTGGTGCGCGCTTCGAGGTTCGATTGCCATTGGCCGCCGACTCCTGACAGCGTTTCACGAGTTGCGATCGTCGCGGGCCTCACACACGTGGGTCAGGAACCCACGGGCAAGAACGCCAACTCACGCAGGCCGTCGCGCAGGTCGATCATCGCGGTGAACCCGAGTTCCCGCGCAGCCCGTGCCCAGTCGACGACGAGGTGTCGAACATCGCCACTTCGATGCTGCCGTTAACGATCGGCTATCCCGAGCAGTTCGCTGACTTGCTGGTAACTCCAACAGCCGAATGGCGCCAGTGATCACGCCAGAGCGGTCTGGCCGCAGCGGGTGCAGTTGGTGCAGCAGGGTCGATTGATTCATCAGATGAAAACGGCGACGTCTGTTCGACATAAACGAGTCGCCAGCCCGTCTCCGCCAGGCACTGGTGGAGCTGTTCCATTGAGTCGTGATAGATATCCGTGCCGGCACCTCCCATTGCGAGAGGATGGCCTTTTCGCGGCTGGCGAAACTCATGTCGCAGGCGAGCGTGATCTCGCTGCCGTTGCCCGTCGCACGGCCGCGGATGAGGGCGATGGAGGCGACCGGCACGCCGGTCAGACGCACGAGAAAGTCGGGCCAAGGCGGCAAGCCTGTCGGACCAGCCGGCAGTGCGGTCAGGTCCTCGAACTGGCCAGGAAATCGGAGTGATTCAGGAAGTAGTCGTCGACCGCGCTGTCGAAGACGACCCTAACATGCTCGTCGGCCTCTAGAGCATTGATGACTTCCTGAAACTGCTGGACCATCTCCGGGCCCATAACATTGATCGGCGGGTTGTCGATTGTGACACGCCAATAGGCAGGCGACCGTCGGGTCAGGCGGATCTGTGTGGGTTTCGTAGGTGGGTTCACTGTGGTCATTGGATTCTCCTCTGTATTTGTTAGTCTCGTGAACTGGTTGATCGCCCTTAACGGCTTTCTCGTGATCCGGATTATTTGTTCGTCGCCGGGAGTCGGTTAATTGTCGCACCGCCGGTAGCCCGGCTGTCCGACAACCGAATTCACGAAGATGTTGCCGTGGATCGACGAGGACACTGCCGCCCGCCCGTGGCCGACGCTGGGGTTGCGAACCGACTGTACTGATCGGTACGGTCATGCCGTGGCGGCGCGCAGCCGCCCCGGGTCCAACGACGCAAGGAGTCCCTAGATGACCACCAAAGCACTGCTCGTCCGCCTCGAAGCTAAGCCCGGCAAAGAAGACGCGGTGACTGAGTTTCTCCGCTCGGCGCTTCCCCTCGTGGAACAGGAACCCGGCACCAGCCCATGGTTCGCCATCCACTTCGGCGCGAGCAGCTTCGGCATATTCGACGCGTTTCCCGACGACGATGCGCGCCGAACCCATCTCAACGGCCCGGTGGCCAAAGCGTTGAGCGAACGCGCCAACGAACTGTTCAGTAGCCCACCGGAGATCATGTCGGTCGACGTTGTGGCGCATAAGCCTTAACCGGCCACGCTGCACCACCGGCGGACGGCGTGTACCCACCGTGCGCCGGGCAGCGCAGGCCTCGACGAATCTCACCAACTCACCTGTGCGGCGAAGTGGTCGAGCAGCGACGGCGCGAGACCCTTCACTGAACCGCCGGCGCGAAGTGGGCCCGACGACGGACACCACCGGATATCGCACGCGTTAGGCCAGAAGTGTCAGCACTTCCCGGGCTAGGCGTTCCCCGCGGTCTTCTTGAAGGAAGTGGGACGCACCCTCGATCTTGACCTGGGCGCCCGCGGTCGGGATGAGGTCGCAAAAGACCTGCCCGGCTTGCGGGTAGGGAAAAACCGGGTCCATGTCGGAGAAGGCGATGAGCGCGGGCTTTTTCCAGCGCGACAACTCATTGCTGATCGCCAGCATCTGCTTCGCCCCGACCGCGTCCTCGCTGGTAGGCACCAGCAGTGGGAACTGCGCGGCACCGGCCTTGGACTCGGCGGTGGGAAATGGGGCCTCGTAAGCGGCGACAACGTCGCCCGGGAGATCCGTCGCGGTGGCGCCCTGAATCACTAATCCGACAGGCAAATCGGGATTCCTCTCGGCGAAGTCGCGCCACGCGAGGAACCCTTTGGACACCCGGCCGGTGAACAGCCCGGTATTGAAGATCGCCAGCGCCGCAACGCGATCGGGGTTCTCGACCGCCCAGCGCAGCCCGATCGGGCCACCCCAGTCCTGCACGACGACAGTCGCCTCGCGCACATCAAGCGTACCAAGCACGTCGATCATTAGCGCGCTGTGGCGGTCATATGTGTACCAGCGGCGGTCGGCCGGCTTGTCCGACCGACCGAAGCCCGCGTAGTCGGGGACGATGACGCGGTGCCCACCCTCCACGAGCGGGCCAATCATCTTGCGGTACAGGTAAGCCCAGCTCGGCTCGCCGTGAAAACACACCACCGGCGCGCCGTCGCGTGGCCCTTCATCCAGGTAGTGCATCCGCAGCCCGTCGACGTCGAGGTAGTTCGGCGCGAAGCCGTATCCGGGTAGATTGTCGAAACGGGCGTCGGCTGTCCGATACACCTCAGGGGTTTGGGCACTCATCAGTCTCCGATCGGAATGGCGGGAAATGCCCGCGCGTAGTCGTGGTGGCGGCGACCAGCTCGTCATCCACGCCCCCGTCGTTTTCCGATATGGCTAGCCGATCTGGCGCCGTTGGGCGTACGCGCGAGCGTCATCATTGTACTTGAGAGTACAGTAGGTGGACAGGGCTTCAAGCGTTTAGGCGATCGACGTGGGAAGACGGTCATGAAGGTCCGGCCAGGAGACGCCATCCGGATACGGGAGTTGGTTATCATCGAGGGCGACGCCGTCGCGGTTCCCGATCCCTACCGGTTGACCCCTGCAGTTCCGGCGCTTCGCGGTCTGCCCAATCTGCAGTGTGCATCTGCAGTCGGTGGTTGCCAGGCACGGCGAGATCACGGCGGCCGCCATTCACGAGGTGGTGTTGTTTCACTCCACGCCGCACGAATTGCGGTCCTACGCTGGTGATCTGCCGCTCGATGTGGTGGCGGACCCTAATAAGCAGCTGTAAGAAGTTCGGGGTGGACGCCTCGCCGCGCGCGGTGCTGGACCCGCGGGCGTTGGCGCCGGTGCTCGGGCGGTGTTGCCGGGTGCCGCGGGCCCGAGACCTTCGGCCGGGATGCCGGCCCGTCCCACCGGCGGGCGCCTCGGGTTTACGGCGGACATCTTGATCGACCAGGGCGGGAAGGTGCTGGCCGGCAGGTACGGCATCCACGCCTTCGACCAGTGGTCGGTCGATGAACTGCTCCGGTTCGCCGCGCCGGCGTAACGGGTGCCCTTCGCGATACACCAGATGCGCCGCGGCTCTCTACGCTTGGCCCGGATGCCGGATCAGGCGCCGCACACCGCGCCGCGCCGCGTCCGGGCAGTAACGCTGAGGCTGGCCGTCTCCGGTGGCAGGCGGCAAATACGTTGCGGCAGCGGCGCCGGCTGCGGGTCCGGCGGCCAGGGGCTTCTGGCGCGCGCCGTGGCCGCGCCAGCGCCCAGTTCCCAACCCCCGTAGAGAGATGTCTTATACAGTGGTTTTCGTGCCCGCGTCGCAAACTGCCGCCACTGCGCGCCCGTTACCGGTGACCGAGCGGGGTCGGCGTACCCGCGCGTCGATCATCGACGCCGCGGCGACGCTGATGTATCAGCGCGGCGTGAGCATGACCAGCCTTGATGACGTGCTGGCGGCGGCCGGCTCCGGTAAGTCGCAGCTGTATCACTACTTTGACAGCAAAGCGGAGCTGGTCGCCGCGGTTATCGAGCGGCAACTGCAACTGGTGCTGGCGCAGCAGCCCAGGTTGCATAACATCGACTCCTGGGACGGGATCGACGCGTGGGCGGCGGAGATCTTGCGGGTGCACTCCGCGCCCGGAGGACCGTTCGCGTGTCCGCTGGGAACGATGGCCGCCGAGCTGAAAAACGACGAAACGTTTCGACCGCTTCTCGACGACGCCTTCCGCCGTTGGGAAGCGCCGCTCGCGCGCGGGCTGCAACGGATGCAGGACCGCGGCGAGCTGGTCGCCGACGCGGACCCGGCCCGGCTAGCGACCGCCGTGATCGCCGCGCTGCAGGGCGGGATGCTGCTGGCCCGGGTGCGCGGGGACGTCACACCACTGCGGGACGCGCTCGACAGCGCGGTGGCACAACTGCATCAGTGGGAAGCAACAACCCCGCGGCGACCGCGCCGGGCACGCCGACCCGCCCGCGACCACCGCGCCAGCTGAGATTATCACCAGTGCAACGCCTCGGGCGCTCGTCGCAGAACGCCTCGTCCAGGTATGTTGTCACGGGCTCGACGAGTTCTGGTCGCACCAATTGTTTTCTCGTGCACCGATTCTGGCGTATCCCCGGCGACCCGAGCACGGTGGCTGCAGGCTGGGGCCGACAACGGTCGGTAGGGCGGCTTGACGGTTGCGCGTTTCCCGCGGACGTCGTCGCGGCGCCCGCTACGGATCAAGGCGGCATTACCGGCATCCGGCATCCGTGTCGAGTAAACGCCAAAGCACGGGCGAGCTGTCAAAACGCCGCAGACACAACTCATCCACCGAACCTGCGGCCTCACGAGGGCCGATCTGACGCAATCCGACAGCAAAGCATGTCGCCGCAGCCCGGCGATCCCTGATGATGACCTACCATCGGCGCCCGGTTGCCTCACTGTACCGCTAAGTACATAGCTGCGCCACGATCTCGTCGCGGCAGTCGCCCGATCAACCGCGCTGCCAGGCAAAGCCGTCTTCCTGGCGCGTGACGCACCCTCGGCGCCGCGCCGAGCTGACGCACCGCTATAGTACTTGACAGTACAGTGCGTGGTTGGCACCCTTGGTGCCAACATCAACGAACGCAGCGTCGACTTTCAGGATATGGCGCTGGCGCTGGTGGTACGCGTGGAAGACGGGGATCGACATGACGCGCTTTAGCCGGCCGCTGAACGCAACGACCCCTGCCGAGCCACCGGTATCCAAAGCCGCGGCCACTGATTCTGTTTGCGACGCTGAGGTGCCCGGCTCGGCGCCGGTGGGCCGCTACGGGTTTCCGGACCCGATGTGGCGGGCCCTCGCCGATCATCCGCCGCCGGGGCTGTCGAGGATCCGGTGGCGCAGTCCGCTGCGCGGGCCGTGGCTTACGTCGGTGTTCGGGGCGGCGCTGCTGGTTGTGCTGCCCATCGTGATCATCACCGGCCTGCTGTCCTACATCGCCTACGGGCCCCGGTTCGGGCAGGCCATTCCCTTTGGTGTGGGGTGGCTCAAACTGCCCACCTTCGACTGGCCCACCACCCCGTCGTGGCTGTACCGGTTGACCCAGGGCCTGCACGTCGGGTTGGGGCTGGTGGTGATACCGGTGGTGCTGGCCAAGTTGTGGTCGGTGGTTCCGCGGCTGTTCGGGTGGCCGCCGGCGCGGTCGGTGGCCCAGATTCTCGAGCGGGTCACGCTGCTGATGCTGGTGGGCGGGATCCTCTTCGAGATCGTCACCGGTGTGCTCAACATCCAGTACGACTACATTTTCGGGTTCAGTTTCTACACCGCGCACTATTTCGGGGCGTGGGTGTTCATCGTGGCATTCGTTTCCCATATCTGTTTGAAGCTGCCCACCATGGTGCGCGCCCTGCGGTCGCGGTCAATGCGCAGCGTTCTTGCCACCTCGCGCGCCGACACGCTGCCCGAAGAGCCCGACCCGGACGGGCTGGTCGCACCCGACCCGGATCCGGCCACGCTGAGCCGGCGCGGCACGCTCGCCGTCGTCGGCGGTGGTGCGCTGCTGGTGGCGGTGCTCACCGCCGGGCAGACCCTGGGCGGGTTCACCCGGGGCGCGGCCCTGTTGCTGCCCCGGGGACGCAGTTACGGCAAGGGACCCAATGACTTTCAGATCAACCGCACCGCCGTCGCGGCCGGTATCGACCCCGCCGTCACCGGGCCCGGGTGGCGCCTGCAGCTGCGCGGCGGTCCGCAGCCGGTGCTGCTGGACCGCGCCGCGCTGGCCGCGATGGCGCGCCACACCGTGGAGTTGCCGATCGCCTGCGTCGAGGGGTGGTCGACCACCCAGACCTGGACCGGTGTGCGGCTGGCCGATCTGGCCGCCGCCGCCGGGCGCCCGCACCCCGGCTCGGCGGTGGTGTTCTCGCTGGAGGCCTTCGGCGCGTTCAACCATGCGATCCTGCAGACCAACCAGATCCTCGACCCCGACGCGCTGCTGGCGTTGCAGGTCAACGGCGCCGACCTGTCGCTGGATCACGGCTATCCGGCGCGGATCATCGTGCCCGCGCTGCCCGGCGTGCACAACACGAAATGGGTGTCGAGCATTGAATTCCGGGACATCTGATGGCCGCCGTGGCCCGACTGGCGGCGCACCTGTACGGCGAGCGGATGTTTCATCTCATCGTTGTCCTGGCCGCGCTGGCCCTGGGCGGCTACGTGGTCGTGGTGCTCGGCGTGCGAAACCTGTTCAACCCCACCGTGTGGTGGCAATCGATTGCGGTGTGGTTCGCCGTGGCGGTGATCGCCCACGACCTCATCCTCTTCCCGCTCTACGCGCTGGCTGACCGGCTGCTGGCCAGGCCCCGCCACCACCATGGCGGTGCGCCCCGACATCCGTCTAGGCGTATACCGCTGACCAACTATCTCCGGATGCCCACCTTGGCCGCGGGGTTGCTGCTGGTGATGTTTCTGCCCGGCATCATCAAGCAGGGCGCACCCACCTACCACGCCGCGACCGGGCTGAGTCAGGCCCCCTACCTGTCCCGCTGGCTGCTGCTCACCGCCACCTTCTACCTCACCAGCGCAATCTGGTATGCGGTCAAGACCCTATTCGCCCAACGCCGTTCCGCTGACGGCGCTGCGACGTCGGCGCCGGCGACCACACCGCCGGCCCAGCAATCTGCCGACCCACACCCCGGCGGGCCTACACCGTCGCCTCGCATCACCGCGGCAGTCGTCAGTCACCAAGAAGCCAGCGCGATCAACACTGGGCAACGACCCGACCGTCAGGCCGGAGCCGGGTTAGCGGACACCGAGCAGGACGAAGGGATAGCCGATCAGGGCGGGGCTCGGAAATAGCTGGCACCCAATGTAACGAGAGCCAACGTCGTTGTTGCCAATCATAATCCAGGAACCCCGAACCGCCCTGGTGAGTCCGGAGACTCTGATGTGCCCCGGGTTTCCTGGAGCCGGGTCTTAGTCGTCTTGGCCTGGATCGGGTAAGTACGTGAGGATGGAAGCCCGCGTGCTCATCGAACACAGCCCACTGATGAGCTGGACCCTCCGCAACCAGAAGTTCAAACGCTAACTTGGAGGCGCCACGTGGTGTCACCGCGAAATCGATCGCCACGGTGGATAACTCAGCGGGTCTCGGCCCCGACATCGATTCGACGCCGTGTCAGGTGCGCAGGTCTTGGGTGCATCGGATGGCTCGGCCTGCCGATGCGAGAACTGACCTGCGCGCATCGCAAACTGGCTTGGGCGCTGATGGCGCGCAACGTAGCTTGGCTATGGGCGGCGGCGGGCCGCGCGCTGACGCCGATTCGATGCGAAGGAGCACACAGTGGCAGAAGAAGGCGCGATGCAGTGGTCGCAGCTCGCGAATCTAAACGCAGCGAATGGTTTGCTTGGCTTGCGTTTGTTCGTCGTCTCGTCGAAGCCGACGAACGGCGTCGGGCCGATCTTGGCCAACACCGAGAAGCACCTTGCCTATCAGGCGAAGCTTGAGCGCGATGGCATTATGTTCGCCGCCGGCCCGTTCGCGAGCGAGGATGGCACCGAGTGGCTTGGCGAGGGCCTGTTCGTGTACCGAGCCGAATCCCTCGCCGACGCGCGCAAGATAGCCGAAGATGATCCGATGCACAGCAGTGGTGCGCGTACTTTCGCGGTGCGCGAGTGGATGGTGAACGAAGGAAGCTATTCGGTTCAGGTCTACTTTTCCCCCGGGAATCCTCCGAAGATCGCGTAGGTCCGGCGGTGAAGCTCGCCGCTTGTGATTATCGGTGCATGAAATGCGTTGGAGTACAGGGCTGTTTGGCTCTAGCGGTAACCCGCCATATTCAAATCGATCGTATTCGACGCCTGGCAGTCCCCACAGCGCAGGGGAGTGGGCCTGTGTTGTTGGGCACACCGTTCGTTGGATAGCGCTCCAGTCAGGGCCAAGGCAGTGCCACCGAGGCCTAAGCTCCGTCCGTGCGCACAGCGCGGGGAAGGGAATTCTGCGCCGTTGTTGTGGGAAGCCAGGGACGAACATAACCGCATGTGCCTGAATCGGTCCCGGTGCGGGCCGCTTAGCGTGGGAACATGGTTTCATCGTGGATTAGCCCGAAAGCGTATAAGGGCGTCAGCAGTCGCATAGCGGGACGCGGACTCTTCGCGACCGAGCAAATCAGCGCCGGTGAGATCGTCGCTGTTAAGGGCGGCCACATCGTGACTACCACGCAACTGCGTGAACTACCGGATCCGCTACCAAGCTCGGAAATTCAGATCGCCGATGGGCTACACCTCGTGGCGGTATCGCCGGAGGAGTACGAGCCGGTGATGCTGTTCATCAACCACTCCTGTGAACCCAACGTCGGTTTCGCCGGCAACATCGTGATCGTCGCGATGCGCGAAGTGATCGCCGGCGAAGAACTCACGACGGACTATGCGCTGTTCGACGATTACGACGGACAAATGACCTGCCGCTGCAACACCGCTTCCTGCCGGCGCGTGATCGACGGGCACGACTGGCGGCGACGCGACCTACAGCTGAGATACCACGGGTACTTCTCGTGGTACCTCGAAGGCAAAATCACCGAAACGCACGCTGACGGCGACACAGCGTAATTTCGGGCAGCATCCGCGGGTATGTGTTCGTGGCCGTTCAGACTGTGGCCTCCTCTGTGGTGCGCCGCCGGCGTCAGTCCCCCGGCGGGGAGCGGCGCGCTGGCCGGCCCGCGGCGAAGGCCTCCGAATCATCGACCCTCCTGCCCGCACCGAGCCGATCCATCTGATGCGTCATCGCCGACATATCTGCATCTCGAGCGGCGACCTGAAAACCGCTGGGCCAGCACGTACTCCATCGAAGGCCAAGTTATCGGCGCGGTAGTGCATCCCGAAATACGTTGTTGCACGCCCTAATAACGAAAACCGGAGTACGTTACTGGTAACTCTGCATATTCGAAACCGTCGTATTCCTCGCCTCGTCGCCAAGGATCGACTAGCGTCGCACCATGTCTCGTAGCACCGGTGCCCGTCGGCGACGACGGCGATAACGGACGTCTTACAACTTGTACAACACTTGCTGTATCGTGTAGTGGTCCGGCCGGTCAGAATCGAAAGCCCTAAGGCAGAACAACATTCGGCTCGATCCGTAGGGTCGGGCCAGCGCGGGCGCCGTCAGGCGCATCGGTGCAACGTGCGCGGAATGCGGGGGTGGGGCCAGAGCCTAAACTCTGACCCCACCCCGGCTCGCGCTAATCCTTGGCCGCGTCGGCCAAATACTGGTTGTAGACCTCTTCAGCATCTTTGGCTCCGGTCACGATCTCCTCCACAGCCGCTAGGAGATACCCGTTGTCGGCCAACCAGCGCAGGTAGTCGCCGCTGGGAACTCAACGCCCGACCTAAATGTCTAGACCGAGCGCTGCAGCAACACCTGGCTGTTGTCGGCGAAAACCACTTGCACTGCAGCGATCCGGTTGATCGGCGTCGAAATGCTGCCCGTGGGCATCGCAGTATGGCCCGGGATCGCCACCCAAGTCGCCAACCGGGTTTGGCTCCCGTCGCGACCCACCACGACCAGCGCCACCGTGTCGTGGTGGGCATCCAGCGGAGCCAAACACACGAAGTTAAGCGCGATGTATGTTCCCCACTGCTGGCCGCTGAGCGCCACCGTCGAAGCCAGCATTGTCGTCCCGACCTGGGCCATCGGCAGCGCCGACACCGTGGTCGTCTGCGGCGGCGGAGACGTCGGGAAACGTCCCTGAATCCCGACTACCACTGCGATCGTCAGCACAACCGCCGCAGCGGCCGACATCGTCCAGGTCATCAGGCGGGTGCGGCGGCGGCGCCAACGCACCATGGCTAGCAATGACCGCAGCAACTGCGACGACATCGCCGGCACCTCGGATGCGTGGCCGGACCCGTTGATCGCGGCGATGTCATTACCGTCGAACTGCGACAGCATCGCCGGCAGGCCGCTGATTTCGACGACGGCCTGTCGGCATGCCGAACAGTCGGCCATGTGCGTCTCGAATTCGCGCCGATCGCCAGAAGACAGCGATCCCAGCACGTAGGCGGCGTCCCACATCGCGTAGCGGTGGTGACCATCCATGAAGACTTCTCTGTCGCCGGGTGGGCCGAGACCCCATAGCGACGTCATCATGGCACTCCGTCTCCTGTAGCCATCAACGAGCCGGGACCGACGCCCGCGGGGATGGGTTGTAGCGCGGTGGTCTAAGCGTCGAGCCAATTACCCGTCGCCATTTGGCATCCGGATGCTGCCAGGCTCGCACCAGCGTCTCCTCGACGACGTCCTCGGCTTGGCTCGCGTCGCCCGCCAGCCGGAGCGCGTGGCGCCACAAACCCACGGCATACTCGTCATAGGGTCGCTTCATCAGATCATAGGGTCGCTTCATCAGAAGGGCTTTCGTATCCGCTCTGTCGGCGCCTTCGGGCACTCGATCACCTCCCGCTATTGAACACGAGTTGACCACCTGGCAAGTTCACAAGTCGATTGATGGCTTGCTCTAAGAGTGCTAAGGACAGCGCCGTACGCAGCGAACCACGATCGGCTCGCCGACGCGCAGGTACTCAGGTGCTGTTCGCAGCGCCCAACCCTGGACTTAGGTTGCGGCCCGCTGCGTTTCACCGCTTTCCTACAGCAACGCGGGTTTCCTGCGCTTGGGGTCGACACGTCGCGCGCTGCGGTCGAGCTGACCCGTCAGCGCGGCGGAACTGCGATCCACGCTGACCTTTTCGCGCCGTTGCCCGCCCGAAGTGGTTGGCCACACGTCGGACTGGCCCCCGATCCCGGTGGGTGCGCTGGTAAAGCGCGTCTGCGTCAGGCGTTGGCCCCGCGCGACGAGCCGGACTTCTTGATGGGAGTCGGCGCGCCGGTGGCCGACTTCGGGTCCGGCGTGAGGGCCTCGGAGATCCTCGTATGGAAGTCGAGCCAAGCTTGCGTCGACTCCTTGTTGCTTTGGGCGATCGACCGGAACAACTCGGCCGGGCTGCCGACGGCGGACTCGACGGGCTCGACCAGCTTCTGGCGGTTGCCGTGACTGTACATATCGCTCTCCTAGCGGTGGGCTTTATCGGCCCGGGCACGGTTCCTGCGCCGGCAGATCCCTTTGCTTCCTAAGACGTCCAACTGCGCGTTGCCGACTCGACGATGCGTGCCTCAGGGGGTCAGCGGCATACTCGGCGCACGCTTCGCAACCGGCCTGTTTCGCGAGTCCAACCTCCCCATCCGCGACGACCAATACCTCAACGAACGGACCGCAGTCCTCGCCGCCCGCATCGAACGCACCCTTGACGTGCGATCTCCACCACCTTGATCGCGCCGAGCAGGCTATAGGCCACAGTCGTTGACGACGCCACGGCGGCACCCATCGGCATGGCCCACGCCGGCGATCAGTCCCCCGGCGGGGGAGCGGCACCGTTGGCCTGATCGTGGCGAGTCCGTCCCCGGACCATCGACTTGCCTGAGCGCGCCTAGCCGATTC
>Ga0210389_10001177_pt1 | contig 21432 bp, 15 predicted proteins | sample IncBWH28OmetaG_FD_160127 | JGI IMG/M metagenome (GOLD analysis project Ga0210389, IMG submission 160127) | Forest soil microbial communities from Barre Woods Harvard Forest LTER site, Petersham, Massachusetts, United States - Inc-BW-H-28-O ...
GGAGGAGCCGCATCCGTTTGATTCGGGGCAGAAGATCCTAGCAGCGATGCTCAATCACTGGAAAATTTCCGGCGTAATGACGTATGGATCGGGGCGGCCAGCGAACGCTGAGGTCTCGGGCGATCCGAATCAGGATGGCAATAGCGGCAACGACCGCCTGGCTGGATATGGCCGAAATGCTTTCACGGGCCCCGACTACGCGACCATGAATTTACGGTTAGGGAAAAGGATCAAGCTCAGCAAACTCTGCAAGTTAGATCTTAATGCCGAGTCATTCAACCTGTTTAACCGTGATAACAAAACCTATGTAATTTCGGCCAGTTGGTTTTATAACTCGGCGGGCCAGTTTATTAAGTATCCACAATACGCGGCCGGGACTTACTTTCCGGCGTATTACCAGCAGCCCACGAATTTGCTGAAGTTGAACAGTGCGTACGCCCCGCGGCAGATGCAGTTCTCGATGCGACTGAATTTCTAGTATGCGGAATTGCGGGATGAGATTGTGAAGCGGGGAAGGTGAAGACGCACGTAATTCCGTAGGCGCTCGCTACGGACGCTCGGCAGACAGCAACCGGGTCGATTTCAATTCGCCGATGTGATTCAGACTTACTCGAATCGCATTGAGTTCATCGGCATGCCCGTTGCTGGTCGCCAGGGCATCGCGGCACAACAAAAGCGTGGGCTCAACCTTTTCGAGCAGTTTGAATAGTGCGTTGAGAGCGTCGCGGCCGGAAGATTCGCGTATGCTCGATACATTCCTCGCGTCTTCCAATTGAACAGCGAGAGTCAGTGCCGGTTGCGCTGTCATCTTGAACTCCATGGTGTTAGAAAGTTCGCGGGTGTTAGAAACTGCGCGCGACTATTAGTCAATTTGAAGACTACGCGCGTTTACTGCCGCCCGGTGTACGCCAAGGTACGCCACAAAAAAGCTTGCGAAAATTGCCGAAAATCTGGAAAAGAAGAAAATTGTTGCACATTCCACTTGACTTACTCGGCAAGGCTTGCCATAACTGAGTGGTCCCGTCAGGGCGAATAGGGCATCATCCGATTGGCTGAATCGCCTTCGGGTCTCTTACTCGCAGTTTCACGGTTTGTTTCTGGCAGGTCGCTTATCAGTATCCACGCGGTGCACACCGCATGGCGGGCCGAATCCTAGGGGTGTCAATTAAGAGGGGGATCGTAAATCTCCTGCCCACGTTGTGAACCGGATCCTTCCCATTCGGGTCTCCCGTGCTGCGCAGGGTCGGGGAATGGGAGCGCCTCTTGCAATGGAATTCCAGGACAAGATTCTGAAATGTGTGGATTGTGGTACGGATTTTGTGTTCACGGCGGGAGAGCAGTTGTTCTTCCACGACAAGCAGTTCAAGAACGAACCCAAGCGCTGCAAGAACTGTAAAGGCAAACGGGTGGCTAGCCCGGGATTCGGTTCACACGGGCACTCGTTTGCAAAAACGGAAACTCGCACGAACTGCTCGCAGTGCGGCAAAGAAACGACAGTGCCGTTTCGCCCAACCCAAGGGCGGCCGGTTCTATGTCGCGAATGCTTCCAGCAGGGGCGACGCGTGGCCAGTGCCTAGAATTTTCTGAAACAGACTTAACGCGGGTCCGCGATCACTTAACTGGCGGGCCGTTTGGGCGTTCGTGTCTGCGGATCGCGCGTTCGTTGGCGATCTTGCTGCGGGTCGGCACTGCGAAGATCGGCGTTGCGAATGAGCAGAGCCTCGATCTGGCGCACCAGGTCGCGCGTGCCGAGAGGCTTGACTAATAGGGAATCGGGATGGGCGGTGCCGTCATGCCCGTCCGCCCAATACTCGTCGGAGGGTGGGAAAGCAGTAAGCAGGGCGGTGGCCGGCGCGTAGCTTTGCCGGTGGGCGGCGCGGATAACTTCAAGACCAGCCTGTTCGGTTTCCATGCGCAGGTCGCTGATTACCATGTGATAGACACCCGTATCCATGCGGGTGAAAGCCTCGGCTGTGCTTTCCGCGATTTCCACTTCAAAATCGTGCAACTCCAGGACAGCTTTCAGCGTGAGTAGCACGGCGAGATCGTCGTCGACGAGAAGAATGCGTCGTTTCATTTTGCAGCTCTCAACGGCATTGAGATGCAGAACAGGGAACTAACGGCCAGCCAATCCGCGCTGCCTGTGCCAACCCACTCAGTTAGTATATGAACGTGCCGCGTTTCTACATAGAGAATTTTGGCTGTCGCGCGACCCAGGCGGATGGAGCGGCGCTGGAGCGCCAGTTTCTGGAGCGGGGACTGGAGCGCGCGCAGGTAGCGCGAGACGCCGAAATAGTGGTGCTCAACACTTGCACAGTGACAGCGGGCGCGGATAAAGATGCCCGCGCGTCGATCCGGCGTTTGCGGCGGGTGAATCCAGACTGCAAGATTCTGGTAACCGGGTGCTACGCGCAACGGGCGCCGGAGGAACTGGCGGCGCTGCCGGGCGTGACCTGGGTGGTGGGGAATTCGCACAAGCACCAGGCGGCGGAGATTGCGACGGCTTCTTTTTCCCGATCAGCATCTGCTACTCCCTTAGGAGTGGCCGGATTCGTTTCTCTTGCTCAACTTGCGGAGTCTGCGCAGAGCCCGTACATCGCACAAAACGGGATGCGTGAGGCAACCTCGGATATCGGACACGCCGAGGTCGTGGTCGGGGACATTTTCGCGCACACCGAGTTGATGGCGGCTCCGGTGTTCGAGGCGGCGAATGAACGTACGCGGCCGAATCTGAAAGTACAGGATGGATGCGATAACCGCTGCTCGTTCTGCGTGATTCCTTACGTGCGCGGGCAGAGCCGCTCGCTGCCCATGGAGCGCGTGCTTGCGGAAGTGCGGATTCTGGTGGAGGCCGGTTATCGCGAGGTGGTGATTTCGGGGATTAATCTTGGCCGATGGGGAAGAGACCTGGAAGGCAGTTCTCAGTTCTCAGTTGTCAGTTCTCAGTCAAGCCCCAATCGCGGGCTGGATGATTTGATCCGCGCCATTCTCGCGCAAACTTCGCTCGAGAAATTGCGTATCAGTTCGGTCGAACCGATGGATTGGAGCGACGAATTGATTGAGCTGGTCGCATCCTCTTCGCGGATTGCCAAGCATGCTCATGTGCCGATGCAGTCTGGAAGCGATGCGGTGTTACGGCGCATGCATCGTAAATATCGGCCTTGGCACTACCGGGAAAAGATTCTGAAAATCCGGCAGGCAATGCCGCACGCCGCTATCGGAGCCGACGTAATGGTGGGATTTCCGGGCGAGACCGAGGCAGAGTTTGCAGAGACGCGCCGCATGATTGAGGAGCTGCCGTTTACTTATTTGCACGTCTTTACTTATTCGGCGCGGCCGGGTACTCCCGCCGCGGAACAGAACGAACAAGTTCCGGTAAAACGCGCGCGCGACAGAAACAGAGTGCTGCGCGAGATCGCATCCACTAAGAAGGCTGCGTTTTTGCAGTCACTGGTGGGTATGGAAGTCGAAGCGATCACGTTGCAATCTGGACGCAGCGCAGGTTTCACTGAGACGCTGACGGACAACTACCTGAAAGCTCGGGTTGCCGGAAACATCAATCCGAACCAGTGGCTGCGATTAGACGTCGAGGCGGTGGATGGTGAGTGGTTGGTCGGACGTCCCGCGGCGTCCTTGCAAGAACGGGCGGGCCTCCAGTTTCTCCATGACGCTAGTTACTCTGAAGTTCCCTGAAGCGCACAAACTCATTGACCCGTAACCCTTTGCCACCTTACGATGAGCTCACCTTAAACATGCGGGAGCCTTTCTCAGCCATGTCAACGTCAGCGTTCCGATCAGCTTTGTGTTGTTTGCTGGCCTTTTTGTTCCCGGCGCGAATGCTGGGAGATGAGGCGGCTTCCGCAATGTTGTATACGGCGGGGTCGGCTTGGCTGAATGGCAGCGCCGTGCCGAAGACCGCGGCTGTGTATTCCGGCGACTTGCTCCAGACGCGTTCGGATTCGACGGCCAGTATTCAAGCCAATGGTTCAAGCGTGATGGTGATGGCCGATTCACTGGTGAAGTTCGAGGGGCCAGCGGTCGAACTCGAGCACGGTGGAGTGCGGGTCACTACTTCGAAGGCACTCGCGGCGCATGCGGGCGACGTGACCATCAAACCCGCCGGGAATTCGTGGACCGAGTTCCAGGTCGTCGACGTGGATGGGCGGGTGCAGATTGCGGCCAACAAGGGCGACGTGACCGTACAAGACGGCCAAGGGACAACGACTGTATCTCAAGGCCAGCAGACGACCCGCGACGACACCAGCAGCACTGACACCGATAAGAAGAAAAAGAAAAAGCGCAAAGCTGGAGCGGCGGCGCCGGGGTCGGGTGGGATTATGAGTTCGCCGTGGGTGGTCTATGGAGCAACCGGCGTGGTAGTCGGGGGCGCCATTTGGGTATTGCTGCAAAATAGTCCGCCGGCCAGTCCATCGTGTCCGACGAATCCCTGTCAATGAATTTTTCCCAGAGTTCTTGCCAGAGTATGATTTGATGAGTCCTGTGGTGGGCGACTGAATTTATGTCGCGCTACGTTTCCTTCCGAGATTTCGACTGGGTCCTGCTGAGCTTCGTGCTGGCGATCTGTACGCTGGGTGTCTTCCAGATTCACAGCGCGACTGAGCACACCAAGTTTGCCGGCGCTCATCTTCGACAAATCTACTGGATCGCCGGCGGAGTCGGCGCCATGTTCCTCGTGAGCCTGGTTAACTATCAAGCGCTACTTGAACAAGTGCACTGGATGTATGTGGTATCGCTGGCTTCCCTTATTGCTGTCCTGCTCTTTGGACAAAGATACCTGGGCGCAAAGCGCTGGATCAAAATGCCCGCCGGCGTGCATTTCCAACCTTCGGAGTGGGTCAAACTGATCCTGATTCTTGCGGTTGCCAAATACTTTGCCGATTTGCAGCAGCGGGAGCTTTCGTGGCCTGACTTTCTAAAAGCGGGCGCGATTGTCAGCATTCCCATGCTTCTGGTTTTGAAGCAGCCGGATCTCGGGACCGCGCTGACCTACCTGCCGGTGGCCATCATGGGACTGTTTCTGGGAGGGATGCGCTGGAAGCAGGCGCTGGTCATTTTGACGATTCTCGCACTATTGCTGCCGGTGGCGTGGATAAAAGTTTTAAAGCCATATCAGAAGGAGCGTTTGAGTAGCTTTCGAGATCCGGATGCGGACGCCAAAGGATCCGGGTATCAGGTGAATCAAAGTTTAATCGCGGTCGGTTCGGGCGGGATCTGGGGTAGCAGCCAGGGATCGCAGACGCATCTGGCGTTTCTGCCGGTGCCGCAAACGGACTTTATTTTTGCCGCGTTCGCCGAGGAGCACGGGTTTGTAGGAGCCCTGGGGGTACTGCTGTTATACTTTATAGTGCTGATGCGTCTGACACAGAATGCGCAGACGGCGCCTGATCGCGCTGGGGCATTTCTGGTAATGGGTGTGGTGGCTGTGCTTAGCTTTCACATCCTGGTCAATGTCGGCATGGTGGTCGGCTTTATGCCCGTCACCGGAATACCTCTGCCGCTCATGAGTTACGGTGGGTCTTCCGTTCTTTTCATGTTTTTGGCGCTGGGGATTGTAATGAACGTCAGGATGCGCCGATTTGTGAACTGAACCGGAAATTGAGCCGGGGAAGGCAGAGCATGGACGCCTCGCTCTTCAACGAGGATGGCGCCGCGAAGCAGGATATTGCAGGAAACATTTAGCAGGAAACAAAGATTAGCTGGAACAGATTAGCTGGAAAAAAGATTAGCTAGAAACAAGTACGAGCCGCCCTCGCGAAAGGTAGGGCAGATAACCGGCGAAGCAAAAGCCGGACAGGATTAAAGCCAGCCAGGCGGGGAACGGCCCCCTCGATACGAGTGAGTGGCCACAGGCCTGGCAGAACGGCTTAACGCGATCAGTGCAGAGACTTAGAAAAATTCACTGCGATGCAGCTTCCGGCAAGAATACCGGAACCGCGCCCGTTCCCACCCGGAACGGCGCTGAACGCCACCAATCCCTCCGTCCGCCTTGTGCTTCCAGTCCGGTGAGCAGTAACCGGAGCAGCAATGAACAAAGAATTGTTTGTATCAGCCACACCCCATGAAACCAAAGTTGGGATCACAGAAGACGATCAACTAGCGGAAATTTACCTTGAGCGGGAAAACGAATATACCTTAGCGGGATCGATTTATAAGGGCCGCGTGACGCGCGTGCTGCCAGGCATGCAGTCGGCCTTTGTGGATATCGGACTGGAACGCGACGCGTTCCTCTACGTCTCCGATTTCATGGATCTCGAACAACAGGATGAAGATCTGGATGAGGCGATCCCTGCGAACCGCCCGGCACAGGGGCAGCGCGGGGATGCGCAGTCTCGACGCGCGAGTGGCGATGAGGCTGGTGGTTCGGGCGCTGAAGTGCCACGTGACGCTCAATTTGCCGACGGGGGGCGTGAGTCGGGCAACGGAATTGACGCTGCTGCCGCCGAGCCTGGGAGTGCAGAGTCGAGCCGCGACAACCGCGATTTCCGCGGACGCCGACGCCGTCGCGGGCGTCGCCCGGAAGGCGGAGACCGCGGACGACCCTCTTCCGGAGATCGGGTGTCTGGCGATCGGGCTTCTGGCGATCGCACTTCTGGGGATCGGGGTTCGGACCGGAGTGAAAGCCGCTCGGATTCGCGGAGCGTTGATTCTAGAAGCAGTGACTCTCGAGGCGCTGACTCGAGGAGCAGCGAGTCCCGAAGCAGCGAATCTCGAAACGAAGTCGGCGGCAGAAATGAAGCCGGCGGCGAGCGTCCTGGACGTTACGACTCGCGCGGTGGGTCGGGATCGCGTTTTCAGCGGCCCGCATCAACGAGCCGACCTGGCCGCGACTACGATTACGGACCACCTCCCGGCTATCAGCCGATCATTCTTCCCGGGGAATCGATCTCGAAGTATCAGCGGCAGGCGCGGAACGCGGCTCCCGCTGCGGCAGAGGCAGCAGCCGAGTCGGCTGATATCTCGATTACGTCGAGTTTTCCGGACGACGAACCGATTTTTGCAACCGCAGCTACCGAGCCCCTTCACGAGGAGCATGACTCCGCTCCGCAGACTGAGGTTTATGAAGAACCGTCTACCGCCGAAAGAGCGCGTTCGGCAGTCGTGAACGCCGCGCCTCAGATCGCGGAGATGCGCAGCGAAGTGCGATCCGCGGTTGCGAAGACGCAATCGCTGGACGAGGCTGATCTCGCGGTTGTCAGCGGGGCACATGAGATGGCGCCCGAATCCGATTTTGAGACCGCGCATGAACCGGATGCCACGACACACGTCACCGAAGAGCAGCATGTAATGGAACAGGAAGCTGCGGAAGAAACACGCTACAAATCGCAGCAGGGCAACGTCGAAGAGCAGGAGATCGAGGAGGAAGAAGCCGATTTGGTCGCATACGGCGAAGAGGCCAGCGATGACTACAGCTTCGAAGAGGTGGAAGAGGAAACGCGCGGAGCCGGTGGAGAGTTGCTGTCGGCAACGGTTGGAGAGACGACTGCCGCGACTGAGCCAGCGGTAGCAGGCGAGAACGGCGAAGTTCCCGAGGCGGTCCTCGAGGCCGAAGAGCGCGAGGCCGAAGAACTTGAGCTGGAGGAAGCACAGGCCGAAGCCGAGGCGCTGCTTGAGGCCGAAGCGATCGGCGATGGCACCGTCGATGCCAGTGCGCAGGTTCGCAGCGCGGCGCCTGAGGCGAGGTTGCTGCAACGCACGCAGCGCCGTGGCTTTGAGCGCGGTGGCGATACCGACCGGCAACGGCGCGGTGGACGGCGCGGCGGGCAACGCAGGCGCTTCCGCAGCCGTGAAAATCAGGTTGTCCCGCAAATCAGCGAATTACTGAAAGAAGGACAAGAGATTCTGGTTCAGATTGCCAAAGAACCGATCGGAAAGAAAGGCGCGCGCATCACCAGTCATATCGCGCTCCCGGGACGTTTTCTCGTATTCATGCCGACAGTGAACCATACGGGCGTCTCGCGCAAGATTTCATCCGAGGACGAGCGGCAGCGGTTGAAACACATCATTCAGAGTGAACGCGAAAATGGCGGCGGTGGATTCATCGTGCGCACGGCGGCGGCAGGTGCGAGCGACGAGGAACTGCGCGCGGACATTCGCTTCCTGAAGAATCTGTGGAACGAGATCAAGTCGCGCTCGGAGTCGAGCAAGCCGCCGGCGCTGATCTATCACGATTTGAACGTGGTCGAGCGTGTGCTCCGCGATCAGGTGAGCTCGGACTTCTCGGTAATTTGGGTCGATACCGAAACCGAATACGAACGCATCTTGCGTTTTGCCAACCGGTTTCAGCCGGCTCTGGTCAAGCGCGTAAAGCTCTATACCAAAGAGACGCCGCTCTACGAGCAATTCGGCTTGAACGAAGAACTCAACAAAGCGTTAAAGTCTAAAGTCTGGCTGAAGAGCGGAGGCTACATCGTCATCAACCAGACCGAAGCGCTGGTCGCGATCGACGTGAACACGGGCAAGTATGTCGGCAAGACTACGCGACTGGAAGACACGATCGTAAAAACGAACGTCGATGCGATTCGCGAGATTGTCCGGCAGATTCGGCTGCGCGATCTGGGCGGGATCATCATCATCGACTTCATCGACATGGACGAGCGACGCAACCGGCAAAAGGTGATGCAGGCGCTGGAAGAGGCGCTGCGCGCGGATCGAGCGCCCTCGAAGGTGCTGCAGTTTAACGATTTCGGATTGGTGGCGATTACGCGGAAACGCGTGAAGCAATCGCTCGAGCGCACTATTGGATCACCTTGTCCCTATTGCCAGGCCACCGGATTTGTGAAGGCAGTGAATACGGTTTGTAACGAGATCTACGTGGAGATGCGGAAGATTTCGCAGCACCTGGAGCACAGCGACGTAATGCTGCGGGTGAATCCGGAGGTTGCGAAGGCTCTGAAGGTGGGCAATGCAAAGCTCCTGAATGAAATGGAAGAGCTGACGAAGAAGACGATTATTGTGAAATCGGATCCGGCGTTGCATCAGGAGCAGTTCGACATTCACTAAGAGGGCATTTTCAAGACACACAGCAAAAGGGACGAGCGCATCGCTCGTCCCTTTTGTGTTGACTGAATCCCTACAGCGCCACCAGCACTTTTTCCGCTTCCGCAGCCCGTGCGCGCAATTTGTCGAGCGTGTGCCTGATCGAGCCGTCGCTATCCTTTACCGCAGTCCATCGGTTCGGAGTCGGGGTAAGGCTCGCCACTCCTTCAGGCACACGCTTCGTCATATCGAGCAGGACCGTTAGAGAATCGGCGTGCAGCTTCCAAAGCGTGCTGTAACGAGGCGCTCGCTTCAGTTCTTCCATCTCCGTCGTCATGCGCGCGGACATCGCAACCAGGCGGAGAAGTGCGCGTGCAACATCGGCTCGCGCGCTGTTTTGCCCGATAAAATCCGCGGTGCAGGCGTCGATTTCCGCCGGGCTAAGCATCAGGTTGAAGTAGCGCATGGGTACGATCTGGCGGAATTTCGGGTCGGCGACGCGCACGAAAACGCGAATCGATTCCTCCACGCGCTGCACCTTGGCTTCCTCTATCGATACTGCTTGAGGAGTAATAGAGGCAGGCACATATTTGAGGGCGCGCGCGGTAGCGGCAGCTGCTCCGCCCCCGCCGTTTCCGCCGGCGCTTTGTGACCGTGCGGCCGAAGATCCGAATGGAGTCTGCGAGCGGCGGATGGGCGGCCGGCGTTCCAGTTCTTTTTTCAGCTGCGCGAAGCGGCGGAACTTTTCGAGAGCCGCAGAATAATCAATTTGCAGCAAAGCCTCTTCGTTGAGTGACGCGACGTGATCGACGGTAACTTCAAATCCGTCGACGGTCGTCAGGATGCTGCCACCCAGCTCCTCGAGTTGTCGCGCGAAGTCCCTGATCTCACGCGCAGCGGTTGAGAACAACACGTCGAATCGCCGCCCGAAGGCGGCATTGTAGGGAGCGAGCGTCGCCAGTACCCCAGGATGATAGATCGATTCTCCAAGCGAAGACTTTAGCTCGCGAACGCGCGAGATGATGCCCGAATCCATGAGCGTATTGAAATCCTGAAAACGATTTGCCTGGTCCAGCAGCGGTCCGAATTCACGCAACAATTGAACGTGCTCTTCCGGAAGCGCGGGTACGTCGGATTCGGACAGAATTTCGAGAAGCGCGATTTCAAGCGGAGATAGAGGGATGGAGCCGTCGAGTCCGTAGCCGCGGCGCTCCCACTGGCCGGGAACGCGCGGATGACGATAAAGAAATGTTGAGACAAGGTCGGTTTTGTCGCGATTGGCAGCCGAGTCGTCGCGATGGCGAGCGAAGTAGCGGAGCAGCGCCTCGGCAACTTCCGCATCGAGATCAGGCTTCATCCCCACGCGCAACATGGCAGGGGAAATTGCCATGTCGAGGAGCTGAACCCACAGATACATTTTCAGCAGGGTGGGTCGCGCGTCGTCGGTTTGTCCGATGGCGTCGGGGGCGAGCTCGGCCGGGGCAGGCAACTCTCCACCAAGCTGTTCGCTCAGCAGGCGCTGGTAAAAGGCCTGAACCGTGGCCAGAAGCGCAAGCTCCCAGTTGGGATCCTCAACCAACAGTCAACTCCTTTGAGATGTGAAGCCAAATCGACAGGGAACTCCCTCAAGTAAAACCGAAAGCGACGGGCGGCGCAATTGGTTAGGTGGTTACGGAGGTCACCGTCCGGTTTCGCAAGCGGCCTCGCAGGCCAGATACGGCCTATTGGAAGACGACGGTCTTGTTTCCGTAGAGCAGGACGCGATTCTCGACGTGCCAGCGGACGGCACGCGAGAGCACGATTTTTTCGATGTCACGGCCTTTCTGGATGAGATCGTCCACGGTGTCGCGGTGATAGATGCGGACGACGTCCTGCTCGATGATAGGGCCATCGTCGAGCACCTGCGTGACGTAATGCGAGGTTGCGCCGATCAGTTTGACTCCGCGGTGAAACGCCTGATGGTAAGGCTTGGAGCCGACGAACGCCGGTAGAAACGAATGGTGAATGTTGATAAGGTTCCGCGAGCCGAGCGCGGAAATGAACTCATTCGAGAGGACCTGCATGTAGCGAGCTAGCACAACCAGATTGCAATTATGTTGGTGGATGAGAGCGAGTTGCTTCTGCTCGACTTCGTGTTTGTTCTCCTTCGTTACCGGCGTAAAGAAATACGGGATGCGGTGAAAGTCCGCCATGCGCTGGCTGTCTGGGTGATTGGAGATGATCAACGGAATCTCACATTGCAGTTCGCCACTCTGGTGGCGGTAGAGCAAGTCCTGCAGGCAGTGATCGTACTTGGAAACGAAGATCGCGATGCGGTGACGCTCGGAAGAGCGCGCGATGCGCCAGTCCATCTTGTAATCGCGAGCCATGGGTGAGAACCGCTCAGTAAACTCCGAGAAATCGAAGGAGAGGCCTTCGAGATCGAATTCGACGCGGGTGAGGAAGAGGTTCGATTCCTCGTCGGCATGCTCGTCGTTGGAGAGGATGTTGCCGTTGTGGCGGAAGATGAAATCGGCAATCGAAGCGACTACACCTTTGCGGTCAGGACAGGAGACGAGAAGAATGGCGGAATTGTGCATTGTCCAGAGTTTAGCTTCTCCGCGGGTTCCTTGGTGGCTCGGCGAAAGGCGTGAACCACGGAGGACACAGAGGTGCACAGAGGAGACTTGGCCGGCTACTTTTTCAGCGCTTTGATGATTTCTCGCGCTGCGTTCGCACCGGAGCCGCCGGTAAGGCCCGTCCCGGGATGCGTACCGCTTCCGCAGAGGAACAGGCGCTCGATGGGCGTTTTGTAGCGTGCCCAGTCGAGAAGAGGCCGCATGGTGAAGAATTGGTCGAGCGCGAGCTCACCATGGAAAATGTGGCCGCCGGTTAGGCCGTAGGTTTCTTCGAGATCCTTGGGCGTGATTATCTGGTGGCGCAGAATTGTTTGCGGAAGATTCGGCGCGTACCGGGCAATCGTCTTCACGACCGTTTCGCCGAGGGCTTTGCGCTGGCTCTCCCAATCGCTATCTTTCAGTTTGTAGGGAGCGTATTGCATATAGATCGACATGACGTGCTGTCCTGCGGGCGCGAGCGACGGATCGGAGAGGGAAGGGAAAGTAATTTCCAGGTACGGCTTGCGCGAGAAATCCCCGTACTTCGATTCGTCGAAGGCGCGTTCCAGGTAATCGATCTCGGGGCTGATCTGGAGACGGCCTTGCAGGAGATTGTTTTCGGTTCTCGATTTGAGCGCGCTGAATTCCGGAAGGGAAGAGAGTGCGAGGTTGATTTTTGCGACCGTTCCGAAAGAGCGGTAGTTCTTGATCTTTTGTACAAAATCGGGCGGCAGATGAATTGGGTCAACTAGTCGCATCAAGGTGCGCTTGGGATCGGCGTTGGAGATGATTGCTTTGGCGGCAATTTCCTCGCCGGAGCTCAACACGACTCCGGTGGCGACGCCATCTCTTATGCGAATTTCAGAGACTGCTGCGTCCGTGCGAATTTCTGCTCCCGCCTCTTTGGCAGCGGCGGCCATGGCTGCGGTGATCGCGCCTGCACCACCGATTGGGAATTGAACGCTGCCGCTTGGCGTGGGGTCGGCTGCGGCACGCAACAGAAGAACTAACGCGCTGCCTGCCGACCACGGGCCGAGGAAGGTTCCGAAAATTCCACGGGCGGCGATTGTTGCGCGCAGAGGTTCAGTGTCGAAAAACTCCGCAACTAAATCCGCGACCGCCATCGGTCCCCAGCGCAATACGCGATATAAGTCTTTCTTACCGAGATTGCGGATGGAGCGGCCTGTCTTCAACATCCCCCACAAATCGCCGCTCGATGGATCGTCGATATTTGGCGGCGTGAGCAGAAGAGCTTCGCCGATGACCTTGCCGATTTTGCCGAGCGCCGCTCCAAGATCGCCATACGCGGCCGCGTCTTTCGCGGACCACTGCGCGATTTCCTGCGCGGCTTTCTTCGCGTCGGAGTAAAGAACGAGCGAGCGGCCGTCCGGCAAGAGAGACACGGTGCTCACGTCGGGAGTGACTAGCTTCAGACCGTGACGTGCAAGTTGCATGTCGCGGACGACATCGGCGCGTAAAGGACCCGTGGAATGGGTGAGAGTTGAGCAGCGGAATCCGGGGTGAAATTCTTCGGTGATGGCCGCCCCGCCTACCTGCGACCGGCGTTCGAGGACGAGCGGCTTAAATCCGGCTTTGGCCAGATAAAACGCGGCGACCAGGCCATTGTGTCCGCCACCGACGATGATGATGTCGCGCGCGTCGGCCATCGGTTATGCGGCCTTCCCGTCTTTGAGAATTTCCAGCGCCGCGAGGCGGCCGGGTGCGCCCATGATTCCTCCACCGGGATGGGTGGCTGAACCGCACATGTAGAGATTTTTTATGGGCGAGCGGAATTGCGCCCATCCAGCTACTGGGCGTAGAAAAAATAATTGTTCGAGGGAGAGTTCGCCCTGAAAGATGTTGCCCTCGGTTAGGCCCCATTCGCGCTCCAGATCGAGCGGCGTTACGACCTGGCGATGCAGGATGATGTCTTTTATGTTCGGCGCGTATTCGGCGATGGTATTGACTACGTTGTCGCCAAATTTCTCTTTCTCAGTATCCCAGTCGAGGCCGGGCGCGAGCTTGTAGGGCGCGTATTGCACGAAGCACGACAGAATGTGTTTCCCCGGCGGCGCGAGCGATGTGTCGGTGAGCGTCGGGATCACCATGTCAATGTATGGGTGCGAGGACCAGTGACCGTACTTCGCTTCATCGTAGGCCTTCTCCATGTACTCGACGCTGGGCGAGATGGACATTGCGCCCCGTAGATGTGCGCCGATACCGGGCAGACATTTGAAATTTGGCAGACCGTCGAGTGCCATATTTACTTTGCCGGACGAGCCGCGGAACTTGTAGCGCCTGACGCCGTCCATGAACTCGTCGGGCAGATGGCCGGGCTCGATCATCTTCGTGAAGGTGAGGCGAGGATCGACGCTGGATGAAATTACGTCGGCAAGAATCTCGTCGCCGTTTGCCATCGCTACTCCGTAGGCGCGGCCGTTCTTGACTAGAATCTGTGCGATTGGTGCTTCGGTGCGAATTTCGACTCCGGCTTCGCGGGCCGCGTCGGCAATCGCGTTCGAAATGGCGCCCGTGCCCCCACGCGCAAATCCCCAGGCCCGGAATGCGCCGTCGATTTCGCCCATGTAGTGATGGAGTAAAACGTAGGCTGTACCGGGCGAGCGCACGCCAAGAAAAGTTCCGATAATGCCCGACGCCGACATCGTGGCCTTGAGCACGTCCGTTTCGAACCACTGATCGAGAAAATCGATCGCGCTCATGGTCATGAGCTGGACCTGATTGTATTTGTCTTCGCTCGACATGCCCTGAAAGCGGCGGCCGATGAAGAGCAGCTTCATCAGTTCGCGCGGATTGAGCGTCGACGGGTCGGGCGGAATCATGCTGAGAATCGGCTTCACGAAGCGGCACATGGCCTGCATGGCCTTGCCGAATTCGTCATAGGCCTCGGCGTCGACGCGCGAGTGGCGGGCGATCTCGCGATGCGTCTTGCCGTGATCGTTTACTCGCCAGAGATAATCGCCGCTGGGCATGGGCGTGAAGGTGCCGTCGAGCGGAAGGATTTCGAGGCCGTGACGGGGGAGATCGAGGTCGCGAATAATCTCCGGCCGCAACAGCGAGACGACGTACGAGCACACCGAGAACTTGAAACCGGGAAAAACTTCTTCGGTGCAGGCCGCACCCCCGAGAACGTGGCGACGTTCGAGCACGAGCACTTTCTTACCCGCCTTGGCGAGATAGGCGGCGTTGGTGAGGCCGTTGTGGCCTCCGCCGATCACGATCACGTCGTATTTAGAACCGGCCACTGGCTTCTAGCTCCTGGCTTTTAGCTGTCAGCTATCAGCTTTTAGTTGAATCTCACTTTTCGGCGAGGCTGAGTGCGAATCGTTCCTTAACTGTCTTGAATATCTTCAGGAATGCAGACGTACGATACCACTGAGGCGGCTCAGAGGCCACTTGGGAGGACGGTCCATTGGATGAGGCGACTCATGGAAATTAGGCTCCCATTCTATTTGAGAAGTACGAACTTGTCGCGCTGAATCGCAGTTCCTTGCTCGAAGCGGCAATTGCTGCATATAATCCGGCTTCGGGATTTCCAAACTCTGAACTCCTCTTCGACCTCTAGAAAGAGCTTCTACCACGGAGTACACAGAGGCTCACAGAGGAAACCCGACAGCGAGGTTGCGTTGCCTATCGGAACCGCATTTCACGAGAGAACGTTTGCGCTTTGCCAGAGCTTGAACTACCGCGAGTGGTCGGGCTTCTACACGGTGAGCGTGTATGAGGTGCATCATGAGCACGAGTACAACGCCATCCGCAATGCCTGCGCGCTGATTGATATTTCACCGCTCTATAAATATTTGATTACCGGCAAGGACGCGACCAAGCTCGTCAATCGTGTGATCACGCGCGACATCAATAAGGTTGCGATTGGGCAGGTGATCTACGCCTGCTGGTGCGATGAAGAGGGCAAGGTTATTGACGATGGCACGATCACGCGCCTCGAAGAGAATAAGTATCGCTGGACGGCGGCCGACCCTAGCCTGCGCTGGTTCCGGCAGAACGGCCTGAACATGGATGTTCAGATCGAGGACATCTCGGAGCAGACCGCTGCGCTGGCGCTACAGGGGCCGGCGTCGGCCAAGTTACTGAAAAGTGTTGCTGAAGCGGATATCACGAACCTGAAATATTTCCGCAAGACGAGCGGCAAGATTGCGGGCGTACCAGTTGATATTTCGCGCACCGGGTATACCGGCGATCTAGGCTATGAAGTTTGGATTCCGTGGAATGACGCGCTGAGGGTCTGGGATGCACTGATGGAGAAAGGCAAGCAATTCGATATTCATGCGGCAGGAATGCTGGCGCTTGACGTGGCGCGCGTCGAAGCAGGGCTCTTGCTGATTGAAGTCGACTACCTCAGCTCGAAAAAGGCGCTCATCCCATCGCAGAAGTATTCTCCGTACGAGCTCGGCTTTGGCAAGATGGTGCACTTGGAGAAAGAGAATTTCATCGGCAAGCGTGCGCTTGAACACGACCAAAAAGACGGCGTGGCGCGCCAACTGGTCGGACTGGAAGTCGATTGGGTAGAAGTCGAAGCGCAATTTGACAAGTTCGGTTTGTCACCGGCCGCGCCGAGCCAGGCCTCGCGCGTGGCCGTGCCCGTGTATGCGGGAGACAGACAGATCGGTAAGGCCACGACGACGGCGTTTTCTCCGCTGCTGAAGAAGTTGATTGCCTTGGCAAGCGTGAGCAGCGAGCACGCGAAGACGGGAACGAAGCTCCAGATGGAACTGACGATTGAGGCGCAGCGCATGAAGACCACCGCGACCGTGGTGAACCTGCCCTTCTTCAATCCCAAGCGGAAGACGGCGACGCCGGTTTAATCCCTTCTACTTCGTAAACGCGTCGTAAGGCCGCAAGAACTTCGCTGGCTTGTAGGTCTCGAACGCCGGCGCCGCGGCAACTGCTTTGCCGTTCACCTCAATCACGTTATAGGTCGATCCGAGCGCGTTCGCTTCGTTGTTTAAATCTGCCGGCGTATAGTCCATCCATTTGCCTTTTGTCAGCCTGAGCAGCAGCGTTTGCAGGGCGGCAATCGTTTCCGCAGGACTGAATTCACAGTGGCCTGCGCGATGAACAAAGACTTCTTTCAATTCGGCTTTGTCTTTCGCTTTGGTGACTGTCGACGAGTAGGCTTGCTCGTCCTGCACAGATACGAGTCCGTCACCCGTTGTGTGCATAGTCAACACCGGGATCGGCAGTTCGCCGTTGTAGATGACGTTCTCGGTCAGGTACGTCAAGGCTCCTGGATCGGCTGTGACCCTCGAGGCCTTCTTTAGCGTTGCAAGATCGGCTGCCAAGTCCAATCCGGCGGCGGTGTAGAGCGCCTGCACCTCGTCATAGTCGACCGATTTTTTCAGTTGCGACATATAGTTGACGCCATTATTAAACGACGGATTGCCACCGGCGCGACCTTCCAGTTCGGCACGGAAATCAAACACGAAGGGGAAGTCGACGTTCTGCATCCACGAAAACTGATTGGCTTCGCGGTCGGTGTAGTCGGTTGCGGCGGGTTCGGGAGAAGTGGGATCGTACCAGCCTGGAGTATCGGCAAGGGCAGCGGTCAGAGCGATCCGGGCTTGTCCTTGCGGGGTGGCTTGCGCTTCGTTGAGAAACACCTCGGCGGCGGTAACGTTCGCGGTTGGGTTGCTGATATGCACGACTTGAAGCGCGCCACCGGCGACCAGCGTATTAAACGCAAACTCAGCATCCAGAGCCTGATTCCAAGTGCCTACGCCGCCGGCTACGACTCCGCACATCGGGAGCGCCGCCTGGAATTGCGTTGGGTACTCCTGCACCAGGGCGGCGGTGATCATGCCTCCCAGGGAATGTCCCCACGCGATGGTGGTGGTCGGAGTGCCGACATCCGACTGAAATATTGCGAGCGTCGAAATTTGATCGGGTACCGCTTGCTGAACTGCCCAGCCGGTCGACGCATAGGACGAGCCTGCAAGCGCGTATCCGGCCGCCAGCAAGTAAGCGCCAGTGAGCGGATCGCCTACGTCTTCGGCAGGGTTGGAGCTGCCGGGCGCCACGTATCCATGACTGTAAAGGAGTAGAGTGCCGTTCCAACTAGCCGGGACGTCAATCACGTAGGTTGCGCCATCCGAGAGCGTGCCGGTGATGTGTTTTTGCGCGGCCGCGCTTCCGGTCAACAGAATTACGAAAGCCGTGACGAAGGCGGACAGGAGTGTTCCTCTAGCAATCTGGGACATAAGAATTTTCCTTCATTTTGCGGAGTGACAAACGGGCCCGGCCGAGGTCAGACAAAGTTGCCGTCCAAACGGCGTAAAAAGTCTGTACCGTTCCCAGCGACCTGTCAACCCAAAACCACGGGGAAGACGTTCTGGGCGGCAGGTTTGCTGTGTTCTGGACCGGGTACGTCGGGCGGCGAAGGAGCTCGCGGCAAATAGTCACCGCGGGCGGCATCGCCCCAGCGGCTAGAAGCCGCTTCTGATTTCGCGGCATTTACGGCACGAGTGGAACTCGTGCCCTTCCCGATTCGGTCGGGGATCATGAGTTTTTCTGCGTCCTAGTAATGGCAGCCACAATGGAAGCGCTGTTCGAGATCCCTATTTGCTGAAGTCGTCAAATGGCCGGAGAAACTTCAGCGACTTGTAATTCTCAAACGCCGGGGACGTGTAAACATAATCGTTGTTCAGATACAGGTAGTTATAGTCAGGGCCGAGTTTGATCGCGGCATTGTCCAGCGCATTAACGGTGGATCCCTTCCATTTGCCCGTGTTTAGGCGAGTGAAAAGTGCTTCTACCGCGGCGACGGTCTCCGCGGGAGTGAAGGTGCAATGGCCGGCGCGATGCACGAACACATCGTGCACCAGCGACTTGTTACCGGCTTCGGTCACGGTGGCGATATAAGCCTGCTCGTCTTCAACCGGCACCAGGCCATCGCCGTCGGTGTGCAGGGCGAGCATGGGCCCAGGAATCTGACCGTTGAAGATGATGTTCTGGATCAAATAATTCTCGGCATCCGTGTCTTGCGTGATCCTCGGAGCCTTCGCCAGTGTGTTGAGATCTGCGGTAAGGCTGAGTCCGGCGGCTTTGTACAAAGCCTGCACCTGCGTATTGTCAAGCGAGCGCTGCAACTGCTTGGAATAATTCACGCCCGTATTCCATGAAGGGTTTCCGCCTGCGCGTCCTTCGAGTTCCGCGCGATAGTAAAAGGCGAATGGAAAAACGTCATAAGCGAGCCAGTAAAACTGATTGACCTCCTGGGTGGCATAGTCGGTTGAAGCGGGCGGCGGAGAGCCCGGATCCCACCATCCCGGGACGTCGACCATGGCGGCCGTCAGAGCGATGCGAGCCTGCCCTTGTGCGGAGCCCTGGGCGTAGCCGAGCCATCCTTCTGCGTTGTTATAGTCGGTAAGTGGATCGCTCAGATTGACAAGCTGCAGGCTATTGCCCGCCACCAGCGTATTGAACGCGAATGCCGCGTCGAGCATTTCATTGAAGAATCCAACGCCGCCGGCGACTACTCCACACATCGGCATGCCTGCGGCAAAGCGATCGGGATATTGCTGTACCAGTCCGGCGGTAATGATTCCGCCCATGGAGTGTCCCCAGGCGATGGTCGTCTTGGGAGTGCCGAATAGAGACACAAAAACGTCGAGCGTTGCCACTTGATCCGGCAGAGCTTCATGCACGGCCCACCCGGTGGTTGAGTAGGACGAACCGGCTAGCGCGTATCCATTCTGGAGCAAGAAAGTTGCCGTGGAGCCGTCGCCGGCATCGTAGGCAGGGTTGCCCGGGCCTGCGTTGTAGCCATGGCTGTAGAGCAGCAGGACACCGTTCCAGGGGGCGGGCACGTCCATTACGTAAGTGGCACCATCCGGCAACGTTCCGGTGATGTGCGACTGGGCCCAAGCGCTACAGGAAAACGCCGCCACCACCATCCACATCAAGAAAGAGAAGAGGGCGCGAGTTCCGAGATTGGGCATGAGGGCCTTTCGCTACCGGCGAATGGCACCTGGTCATTCGCCGATGTTCTGCGTTCGAGAGGTTGCTACGGCGTGACTGCAAAAACCAAACCTTGACCGTTTGCACCACCCACGGGCGTGGTGCCGTAAAGGTTGCCCGCCGCATCAAACGTCAAGCCGTAAATCGGATAAGAACCATCGCGGCCGACTCCGAAATGATGCAGGAGTTTTTCTTTCCAATGCCCGCGCGAAAGTTTCAGGCTGAAGATCGTCCCGCAGTCGCATGATGGACGGCCCCCGGTGGATGTTGTTCCGTAGAGTGTGAATGCCGAATCGAAGAGGAGCGTGGTGGTCGGGAAACTTCCGTCGGTCCCGCCCTGAAAGGTGTACAGAGTATTCTCCTGCCATGTTCCGTTCGGGCCGGGCGTTAGTTGGAAGACTGTGCCCATTCCGCTCGCACCGCCGAAATAAGTGGTCCCGTAGAGATTGCCCGCGGTGTCGGCAATCAACCCGCCATAGGGGTTCGCGCCATCGGGCATACCTTGGAAGTCATATAGCACCGTCGATTTGAATGCTCCGTGGCCGTTGGGTGAGAGCCTGTATATTGAGCCGGCGCCCGCCGGGCCGCCGCCCAGTTCTGTCGTTCCATAAAGATTGCCTGCGGCGTCGAGCAACAGCGCGCCGAGCGATCCGACGGCGCCATCCTTGCCGCCAGTGAAAGCGTGGATTACTTTCTGCTTCCAACCGTCGCTGGTTGGCGAGAGTTCAAAAACCACGCCCGCGCCGTGAGCGCCGCCGTCGGGCGCTGTGCCATACAGATTCCCAGTGCTGTCAAAGATCAGTGGACTGCCCGGACCAAAGCCGTCATTGAGGCCTGTGAAGCTGTAGAGCGTGACGAGGCTCCAGTTGCCGCCTGAGTTCTGCAACTCAAAAACGACTCCGCAGCCATCGCCTGCACAAATGCCGCCGAAACCGCCGGCAACGGCTGTGCCATAGAGGTTGCCCGCTGAGTCCAGGATGACACCGCCGTGAGGATCGGAGCCATCTCCGCCGCCCTCGAAGCTGTAGAGCACCTGTTCCTGGCCGGAAGGTGTGATCATGAAAATGGTGCCGAGGTCGGAATCGCCACCGGCGGCGGTGGTTCCATAGGCATTTCCCGCGCTGTCGAACGTTAAAGGAGACGCCGGATCGCTGCCGTCGAAACCGCCGGTGAAGCTGTAGACCTTCTTGTACTCTGCGCCATGGGAAACGGCGCTGAGAATTATCGCGGCAGCAAAAGCGAAGACAAACCGGGCTTTCTGAGACGAAGCCCTAGACCGATGGAGAATCATAGTGAACCTTCCTTGCGGGGGACCGATTCCAGAGGGGAATGGTGGCAGAACTATAGCACCAAACAGCATGTGCGAAGCTGTCCTTTTCGGACTTCGCACGCCAAGGGGGAGAACGACTGCACTCTTTGAGCAGGAATTTTCACCGGACTCTGATATCCGGAGAGGCAGGGCGAAGTAATCGAGGCCGCGCAAGAACTTCTCGTCAACTACTTCGATGCAGCTGTTTTACGCCTCTGCCTTTTCCAGTAAAGGTAGCCGGGGATCCCGAGCAGAATGATCACGCTGCCGCCCAGCGCTTCCACGGGGCGCGTGATGATCGTGTTCAGGGTCCATGCGCCGCCAACGAGAATATAAATCGCCGGCAGCCAGGGATATCCAGTGCATCGGTAGGGGCGGGGAATATCTGGTTTTTTCCAGCGAAGAATGAAGAGACCGATCACCGTAAGCGTGTAGGAGAGCACCATGCCAAAAATCACGTATGTGTAAAGCTGATCGTAGCGGCCGCTCAGGGTCAGAATCGCTCCCCAGACGCCCTGGCCAATCAGGCTGAAAGCG
>Ga0210389_10001178_pt1 | contig 21430 bp, 18 predicted proteins | sample IncBWH28OmetaG_FD_160127 | JGI IMG/M metagenome (GOLD analysis project Ga0210389, IMG submission 160127) | Forest soil microbial communities from Barre Woods Harvard Forest LTER site, Petersham, Massachusetts, United States - Inc-BW-H-28-O ...
CGGATTAGCCGACTGGCTAATATGGAAAAATTTTTGTTGAGCTTCGTCGAGAGCAACGTGCACATCTTCGGGCTCTTCAAGGGCCGACTTTTCGACATCTTGAGCGGCGGTCACCATCTTTCTCAGAAGGGATTTATTTTTTACCAGCTCGATGTACTCTTCGATATAAGCCGAAGTTCCCGCGTATTGGGCCAGCGTCGTCAAATAGCCGATTCCACCAGCGGCTTTGAGCTTTTCGATCCGTTTTAGCTCCTCGGCAACCAGGTGGACATCGGCCGGCTTATCTTGGCGGTAACAATTTTTTAGAGCTTCGAAGACGGCTTTGTGTTCGGTGTAGTAAAAATCGGCCTCTTCTAAGCCGTCGGCCCCAGCATTTAAGCTGCTCACAGATGTGAGCATGCAGCCGAGGACCATCATCTCAGACTCTTTCGAATTAGGAGGAATTCGCGACGCACCACTCATAAAGAATTACATTAACGCGAACCTGGTTCTTCTCTCAAGTACAAAAGGTGGCTTTTTTGTCTTTTTGGGCCCAAAATGCTCGTGCATAGGACCCTTCGGGCTATGCAGCTGCGCTTTTGTCCCCAAAAATCCTAAAAAATCCACTCTTTTCCCCTATGAGTTAAAAACCGAGTTCGCGTTACATTAAAAAAAGCTGCAGTTTGAATGCAATTAGATTCAGAAACATTCGGAAAGAGTGGGATTTCCCTCCGGGCCGGTTCGCTCGCAAGCTCTCTCACTTCAAATCCACACCCGCGAGCCAAACCATTGGCTCGCTTCTTCCCTCATTGCATTCGGAAAGAGTGGGATTTGAACCCACGGTACCCATTTAGGGGGTACGCGTCCTTAGCAGGGACGTGCCTTCGGCCACTCAGCCATCTTTCCAGGATCTAAAACTCACGTTAAAAGGGATCAGTTTACAGGTTTGGAGAGGTATTCGTCAATAAGGAGAGAGGCGTTTGCCGTTGAGGGCGTTCCAGTGGCTGATATGGACAGACCCGTCTGGGTTTTGGATGACAATGCTGTGCACAGGAAGGTAGACGTCGGTTGTTTTGCGGATCGCAAAATTTTGCCCGAAAGCTGCCGCAGCTGTCCTCTCAATCTGCGAAGAGGAAAAGCGACGAGGCAGCCGGATCGCATTTTTGTACGGCTTGGTGACTAGCCACTCTTCGACCCGTGTCTCTGGAACTGTGCGCAATTTGGGATTTTGTAGGTGAAGACGGAGGTTGTTGCCCGACTGGACAATGAGCTTTTTACGACGACAACTTTCAATCCAGCCATCCAGAATCTCGTGCTCGACGTTGAGGGCTTTCGACAAGTTATCCAGATCGACAATCCCCCCCTTTCGGGAAAGGATGTTCAAAATCTTAAATTCGTGAGAGGAAGTATCAGCAAAGATGCAATCCCCAAAGCCGTGCGTCTTTTCCCAATCTTTGGTGTCAATCACCATCTCCCCGTCCGATAAATCCCATAAAACGACACTTTCGTGAGTTTTATCATCTTGAATGGTGTATTTGACCTCCATCAAGAGATAGGGGTAAAATTCTAGAACCGGGTCGAGAAATCGGTGTCTACTGTCTTTTAAAAGCTCTCGACGGTGCCGTTCCATAATTTGGTTGGCTGTATGACGGACTTCCAGGGTGTGGAAATGGCCCACATCCAAGATCTCTTCGACTTTGGTTTTCATGTCGGGATGGCGGTTCACCATCCACCAGGCACTATATCCTGCCGTACACAGTAAAAGAACGCTAAAAAGGGTTCGCATAGGCTTCTAAATTTCCATATAACAGTTTCCTAGTTTTCTAAAAATAAACTTCTTATTATTATCCTTTTTCGCAGAAGGTATTTTCCCAAACGCGAGTTTACCAACTCTACCCCTGTCAAACTTTAAATGAGGATACAATGTACAGATTGTTTTTGTTGCTTGGCTTATCGATCTCTTCTCTTTTTGGCATAGAAGATGTGCATCGATTTTACGGAAAACACTTTTTTGCGAGCTATCTCGAATGTGATGCAGAAGTTTTATCAGACGTAGAGACTCTTTCTAAAGTCATGAAAGCTGCTGTGGGTCAAAGTGGAGCGACCATTTTAAGCTCAGACCAGTATGTATTTCCAGGGAATGGGTTGACAATGACGTTTCTGCTCTCTGAAAGCCATGCGAGCATTCATACATATCCCGAATGTGGAAAGTGTTTTGTCGACATCTTCACATGCGGCGATCATTGCTCCTATGAGAAGTTCGATGCAGCTCTGCGACACTATCTTCAGCCAAAAAAAGTGAACCAAAAAGTTTTTCTCCGAGGCGAAGAGATTCGAGAAGCTCAACCCTAAGAGGGTGTTTGCAAACACCCTCTAAAACTGTTGGATTTTTTCTTGGTAATAGGTGTAGAGCTCAGGGGAATGTTTTGCTAAAAAGTCGCTCAGCTTCTGGGTGATGCGGACGACTTCTTCTTTGGTTTTTTCTGAGCTTTTGATGGTAGCATCGGGGACAAAACGGCCTACATCGATGTGGATCGCTTTCCCCTCAAGCCATCCGTAGTTGTTGTGGTCCATATTGTCGAGATCGCGAATGCCTTTTTGGCATCGCGTGCAGATCAGCTGGATCACAGAGTCGACAACCTTTTTCCCCAGCATTGTGTCGTTTTTCTCCAATAGAGCAGTTAAGAAAGGAAAGAGAGAGGTCGCTTTTTTCTGTAAGATAAAGCCGCACTGGTCTAGGCCGAGCTTGTAAGGGGTTCCCAGTTTGTCGACTAACATCACATTTCTGTGAAGGAAATGGGAGGGATTGAGGTGGGTGTAGACAACTCCGGTCTCTTCCAACAGTTCTTTGTGGGCCAGCGCGTAGCTGTCATAAGAGAGTTGGAACTTTTTTTCGTTGTGGGCTTTAATCTTGCGCCGCTTCTCTCCAAGACGGTAAGAAAAAGGGTGTTTTAGCCATCCAACCCTTCGCATATGGGAGGGGAATTTGTAAAATTTGAGCACATGTTTTTGATCTTCACTTTCGAAGACATAGGTTTGTGATCCCTTTCCAAGGTAGAAAAACTTTTGATTCAAAATGTGCTCAGGAACTGTCGTCGCAGTCTCCCACTTTGACTGGTGGGAAAGGGGGCCGTGAATAAAATGGAGGCAAAAGCCGTGGTTCTTTTTCAGAAAAAACCGATCGAGTTTAATAAGAGAGAGGGTGAAGAGAAGGATAGAGAAAGAAAATAGATATTTATTTAGCTTCATTTTCCCAGTTAAGCATGGCTTGTTCTACAGCATTATAGAACAAAGCACATTGTTTAGAATCTTCACATTTATAAATATAGCCCAAACAGTGAGTTTCATAGGCTGTTACAAAGGTCAAAGAGAGGTCGGCAAGGGAGAGGTTGAGCGTACTCAGCGCTTGACATACGGCCGATTTAAATAATTTTTTCTGTGTTGCCACCAGGAGCAGAAAGTATTCAGCATCACGCTCTGCCTTTAAGAAGACAGGTTTTTCTTTAAAGTTGTGCTCTACAGCCTCCATCATCAACAAATACAGCTTTTTCAATGTAGGGACCGGAAGAATGCTTTGCATCAAAGAGGGCGTGATTGAGTAGAAGAAATTTTCTAGAAGGTAGTCGGTGTTTTGAGGGGAAGTGGGCAGGGCTTGGCGTAGCTCGTCGAAGAGTTCTTGTTGCTTGGAGAGAATGCCACCGTTGAAATCGCGCACATCTCCCAGCAGCCGGGCCAACTCTGAGGAGACGGCCTGTCGCGCCTTAAAAAGGTCGAGAGAAAAATCTTTTCTTAAAAAGTATTTTTTGTCGACTTTGACCGTAAAGGTGTTGGCTTCTTTGATATATTTTTTGCGCAATAAGCTGACCTGTTTGACGTCAAAATCTTGGAACTCGAAAGTTGAGTTTTGGAAAATCTCGGAAAGCGGAGGGGCATCCTTTTGCAGAATGCGCAGTAAGATAACAGTGAAGCGAAGGTCCGACTCAGTTTGGGTATCGAAAGAGATGACCATTTGCGGAATATCTCGTAAATATTTTAGCTCTTGGCTGAGTAAGACAATGTTGCGCATCACCTCTTCTTCGTTTCTCGGCATGAAGATCGGATGGGCTGTGCTTTCGACGCTGGCTTTTAGCTCGCGAGGGAGTTGTTTTTTGAGCTCTTTAAGTTCTGCTAGGGTAAAAGAGGAGGCATCTGTTTTTTCGATTTCGATATAAAAAAGACGAATTTTGCCGTGGTCTCGGCGATCAGAGATATACGAATCTTTGATGATTTGAATATAGGGGAAACATTGCAAAATCGCTTCCAGAGCGTGTCTGGGCTCGAACATCTCGTTGTCGTGCAAGATATTCATACCGACCAAAATGCCTACAACGTGTTTGGTGCCGGAAGACAAAACGAGTTTTGTAGGAAGGAGTTTGAGGGCCAAGTGCCGTTCCGTAGGAGAGGAAGAGCTCTCTTGCTTTAACGATTTGCGGAACAGGTATTGCAGAGCGATCATGCGGGTGATGTGGCGCAGAGTGCGAATGGCCGTAAACCAGTCACGAAAGAGGAAGACAAAGTGTTGGATCTCGGGAAAAATATCGAATTCAAAAACATTCGGTCGCCGTTTGATCAAGGGCGTCACTTGAGCGTTGATTTGGTTGATCTTCTCTTCGGCCGACGCTTTGATGAGCACTTGATGGATCTGATCAAAGAGAGGTTGGTCGACTTCTTTTCCAGGACGATCGAAGAGCGATTCGAAATTCTCTTGAAAAACGGCTGCTTGTTGATTTGAGGTCAAATCTTTTAGAGAGGTGATATGGCGCGCATACTTTACGGCCATGAGGGTCAACTTGGCCTCCTGCGCCAGCGTCGGAAGGTTGTTTTTGATGCCGTTTAATTCTTGGGTGTCTGCCACTTGTAGGATGTTTTGCTGGATAAAGTAGCGGGCATTGTCATAATCGACAAATCGGAAGTTGAGAGAGGGAGAGCAGAAAATTGCCAAGATCTTTCCCGGCAGTAGCCACCGACTCAAGACATCGGGTAAGAATCGGCCAACACCATGCGTATACTCTGCGCTGCAGAGCAAGTTGACGAAGAGCAGACCCGGAGCCTCTTCAGGAAGCGTATAGCTTAAGATCGGAAGTTGGTCGTCGAATTTTTGAAACACTTTTCTTAGCAGAGAGGGAGAAGAGGCCTCTTTATAATCAAGAAGGAGCTCGCGCGGAAAGATCTTCTCAATCATATGCTCGATGTAGGCAACATAGAGGTTAAACTCGAAGTCGCCATTGAGATATTTGTGGAAGGAAGGCTTAATCCGAATGGGCCTTCCGACCTTAGAGGTGCGACCAGCCTTAAAGGAGGAGAGGTTCTGAAAAGGTATTAAAGTTTCATGGCTGTTGGGCATAACAAATACGGGAATAGTTAAAAGCGCCGTTGGGCAAAAATTCGGTATTTGTCAGGTGAGGCTTCAGCATAAAAGCCGTGCGCCAGTGGTAGATAGGGGCCAAGGGCATCTCTTCAATAAAAAGGGTTTCTGCTTGTTCTAAAATTTTAAAGCGAGCTTCGGCTGTCGTAGCAAAGGCAGATTGGTCCAATAGGCGGATGAATTCGGAATTTTCCCAGCCGGGGTAATTTTTTGGGTTATGTTTGTATTTGAACCTCTCTAGAATGTTCATCTGGTCATTGTATTGAGCAACCCAAAGCGATTGCGCAATCTCGTAGCTACGACTTCCTAGTTTGTCGAGCAAAACTTTATGCTCGCTGTTTTGTATTTTAATCTTAACGCCAAGAGTTTGCATCCATTGGTTTTGCAACGCTTGAGCCAACTTGTGATTCGCTTCTGATGTCGAGTAGCTATATGTGATTTCGGGGAAATTTTTGGGGTCGATGCCAAGTTCTTGACATCCTTGCTTAAAGAGGGCGTGTGCCGACTCGATATCGTGATCTTTAAAGAAGGCAATTTGAGTATTGTTTTTAAGCAGCGGAGGGATGACGCTGGTCGCTACTTCTTCCCCAAGCTGAGTGATATTCTCAATGATCTCTTGTCGGTTGATGGCATAAGCAAAAGCTTTGCGGATATTTTTATTGCTAAAAGGTGGTCGATTGAGATTAAAGCAGATGATCGTCGTACCTGGAGAGGCCCGAGTTTCTAACATTCCTTTTTTTTGAAATTGGGCCAGAGCGTCGGTCGGAATTGGAGAGATCCCTAAGCCAATGATGTCGAGTTCCCCATTTTCATACATTCTTAGAGCTGTATTTTCATCAGGAATCATACTCACATGGATCTGGTCAAGCAAAACTTGATGAGCTTCCCAATAATGAGGATTTTTTTCGAATACAATACCGTCGTTATGCTTCCAAGACTTGAGGGTGAACGGTCCATTCGAGACAAAGTGATCTCCAGCTTCGTAAGCCCAGTCGGGTGTTGCCGCGTCGATTTTGCTGTTCACAGGAAAGAAAACACAGAAGGCGATCAAATCTAAAAAGTAAGGAGTGGCATTTTCAAGATCGACGCGAAGAGTAAGATCGTTCACAGAAGTGATTCCGACGGCATCTAAAGAGACGACACCTTTTTTGGCAGCTTCGGCATTTTTGATTGGGTAGAGGAGATGAGCATTGGCAGCAGGAAAGTTGGGAGAGAGAATTTTTTTCCAGGCGTATTCAAAGTCGTGTGCCGTCACAGGAGTTCCATCAGACCAGAGCGTCCCTTTCAGGTGGAAAGTGTACGTCTTTCGATTGTCAGAGATTTCGACCGACTGGGCTTGAGCACAAGAGACCGATCCATCGGGATTGAGGCGCACCAACCCTTCGAACAAAATGAAATGCATCGCCGATCCGATGAGCTCGCTTCCTTTGCGAGGATCCATCGTCGGAGGTTCCCGATTAATGTTCATGCGAAAAACAGCTGTTTTCTGAGGAGTGACCTCTTTTTTACCGCACGCTGTTAGTAGTGAGAGCACCAAGGTTAACACTCCGAGTCCATATCGATGAACTTTCATATCGCCACCTCTCTTCCTCTAGCGATAGTAAAGATCGCGTGAATTTAGAGCAAAACAAAAGTCGTTGTAGAAATCTGAAAAAGTGAAGTAAAGTTAATTTTCAAAATCATTAAACCAGGAGAGATATATGAGTACGGTTTCAGATAAACCTCTTCTTCCCCAAGAGATCCCAGCAAGCTCATATTGCCCGTGTGGAGGCGTGGATGATCGTTCTGCTTATGACGTGTTTCTTATAGCCTATGTAGTAGCACTGGTTTTTAAAAAACAGCACCCCGATTTAGGAAGAGCTCAAATAAATGCCTTTTTAGGCGATGATATTTCTCAAAGGATAGATCAGCTTGTTCCCACATATCCAGAATTTGATTTTCCGGTAAATTTCTGGAACGTGAAAAAAGATTACGTACTTTCCTTGGGAAAATGTGTTCAATTGCGAGATTTTGTAACGACTCACAGCCAGAGTTGTCTTATTAGAGATAGGGAACAAATGCCTGCCTCTTCGAGTGCTAGTGGACATAGTTGGGAAGTTCAGAGGTATGTAGGAGCGAATGGGGTAGGAGTTTGTATCGAGCGCAACATTTGGGATTCTTTAGAAAGAGCCATACAAGCAGGGGGACAAGTACGCGGGTGTGTCATTCTCTAAGAGTCGAGTTGGCGTCTCTTCCAAGGAGAGAAGTCTTGAAAGAGTTCGAGGAGTTCTCGGTTTTTGAAAAGAGAGGCGTAGAGCCACAGCCCTGCCAGGAAAGCACAGGAAGAGGCGATGACAGGCAAGAGTTGGTCTCCTAAGTTGCGGGCGAAAACAATGTTTCCTCCGAAAAGAAGGGGAAGTGTTGTCGGCATGAAGAAGAGGTGCTCGACACAGAGGGAGCAGGCCAAGCCGCAGAGGGCCGCGCAAGTGAGGTGGAGGGTTTTGAAAGAGTTCCAGGTCGGAACAAAGCCAGATTTTTGCGCCAGCTTTTGAAGGATGAAAAAGTTGACCCAGGCGCTGAAGCTGGTGGCTAAGGCCGTACTGATCGCTCCGAGGTTTAAACCAAAGACAAACAGAGTGTTTAAAGCGATGTTGCAAAGCACACTTCCCACAGAGATCAGCGTCGGCGTTTTGAAATCTCCACGCGCATAAAAGAGGGACGAGAAAAGGATCACCATTGTCGATGGAATGAGACCCAATGTGTACGACCATAGGCAGAGTGTCGTTTGCCCTACAGCGAGGTCGGAGAAGTGACCTCTACCGTAGATCAGGTTGACCGACCCGCTTCCTAAGACAAAAAGAGCTAAAGAGCAAGGAATCATGACGGCCAAGATCCGTTTGAAGCTAAAAGAAAAATAAGCTTGAGCGCTGTCCAAGTCGCCGCTTTTGATTGCGCGCGATAGGCGAGGGACGATCGTGCTCACACACGCGATCCCAAAGATGGCCAGAGCGAGCTGCTCCAAGCGGATCGAGTACCAGAGATAGACAGGTCCTCTTAAGTCGGCACTTCTGGCAAAGATCGCATCGATAAAAGCGTTGATTTGCACAGCTCCCACTCCGATAGCACCAAAAGCAAACGATTTAGCCAGCCCCTTCACTTCAGGAGGGATGCTCCAGTGAAACCAATCTTTCCACCGAAACGAAGTATGCTTGAGGGTGGGTGGCAGAGTCAGAAGCCATTGCCCCGCAAAGCCAATCACGATAAGCCAAGAGAGGGTTGGCATAGCGATCGTTGCCTCCTGGGAGCGTAAAAACAGAGCTCCCAAAATCCAGATGAGATTGCAAACAAATGGAGCAAAGCTTGGGATGAAAAAAGTGTCGTGGCAGTGGAGCAAAGAGATGTTAAGTCCGTATAGGCAGATAAACAAAAGGCCTGGAAGCAAGAGAGAGGTGAGTTTAGCAATCTCTTGGTTTCCCTCGGACAACCAAAAAAAGGAGCTCCAAAGCGCTCCCTCTCCGAGGATAATGAGGATCACAAGGAGCGCTGCGATAAGAAGTGTAAGCTGGCGAAAGAAGAGAGTTGCTTTGGCGCTATCTTGCACGCGCAGCCCTTCAAAATAAGGAATAAAGGCCGACTGGAAAGGCCCCTCTCCCAACAGGCGACGGAACAAATTGGAGAAGCGGAAGGCGACCATAAAAGCGGCGACAGAGGGGTGGTCTCCAAAGGAGAAGGCCATCACCAAGTCGCGGATCATCCCGCTGATGCGGCTGAGCAAAGTACCCGAGAAAAATCGCTTTGCGTACAACGAAAGGGCACGCATACCGAAGCTACTCCTTCATCGATAGCAAGAACTCGATATTGTTGTTGGTCTTCTTCAATCGGCTGATCAGCAAATTCATCGCATCAATAGGTGCGAGATCAGAGAGCGCTTGGCGCAAGAGATAGATCTTTTCCAACTCTTCGGGATGATAGAGAAGCTCTTCTTTCCTAGTTCCTGATTTGATCAGATCGATGGCTGGCCACATGCGCCTGTCGGCCAGACGCCGATCGAGGACGAGCTCCATGTTGCCCGTTCCTTTAAACTCTTCAAAGATGACCTCATCCATTCTCGAGCCTGTATCGATCAGGGCCGTTGCCATGATTGTGAGCGAGCCACCCTCTTCGATATTACGTGCAGCTCCGAAGAACCGTTTGGGCTTGTGGAGGGCATTGGCGTCGATACCACCGGTTAAGATTTTTCCAGAATGGGGCTGGACGGTGTTGTAAGCTCTGGCAAGACGGGTCAGAGAGTCGAGGAGAATGACGACATCTTTTCTGTATTCGACAAGACGGCGAGCTTTTTCAATCGCCATCTCGGCGACTTGAACGTGACGCTCAGGAGGTTCGTCGAAGGTCGAAGAGATCACCTCTCCTCTGACGCTCCGGATCATGTCGGTGACTTCTTCTGGCCTCTCGTCAATGAGAAGGACAATGAGCACAACATCGGGGCTATTGACTGCAATCGCGTTGGCAATGTTTTGCAGAATAACCGTTTTACCGGATCTAGGTGGAGCAACGATGATTCCCCGTTGACCTTTCCCTACAGGAGAGGTGAGGTCCAGAACCCGGGTTGTCATCTTCTCTTTGGTAGTCTCCATGACAAGACGTGTGTTGGGATAAAGAGCTGTGAGGTTTTCAAATAGGATCCGTTCGCGTGCCTCTTCAGGAGGTTTTCCGTTGATTCTGTCGACCTTTAAAAGGGCGAAGTATTTTTCTTTCTCTTTAGGTTGGCGGATAGCACCGTAGACCGTATCTCCTTTTTTCAAGTCGAAGCGACGGATTTGTGCGGGAGAGACATAAATATCTTCTGCAGAAGGGAGGTAGTTGTAGTTAGGAGAGCGGAGAAATCCAAACCCATCGGGAAGAACTTCTAAAACACCTTCACCCACTAAAACTTCATTGGGACGCTCCGACTTTGTTCTGACAATCTCAAAAACCATCTGAGATTTTGTGAGAGATCCCAAATGTTTCAGCCCCATGTTTTTTGCAAACTGGTTGAGCTGATCGATATTCATCCGTTGCAGATCTGAGATCTTGGTGATCTCTTCTTGCCCCGTGAGAGGTGGTCCTTCGAGGTCGTTTTGGTTTTCTGTGGACGAAGTATCTTCTTTCATTCGTGAGCGTGCTCCTTCAATGTTTCGGCGAGCTTGATGACTTGGCTTTTGAGTGCCGCTAGATCGCCGTTGTTAAAAATCGTAAAATCAGCCTTTTCAGCCTTCTCTTTTTCGTGCATTTGACATGCCATGCGTTGGTCAAACTCTTCATCTTTGCCATACCTTTTGCGGGCAATCGCCTCTTCCGTCACGACAGCGATGACAGTATCGAACAGATCTTCCATCTTTGCCTCATAAAGAAGAGGAACTTCAGCCACAAAGAAAGCATAAGGCTGATGTTGAACGCGTTTGTATTCCCGTTCGATTTCTCGCCTGACTTCAGGATGTAAAATCTGCTGCAGAGAGTTGAGTTTTTGAGAGTTGGAAAACACAATTTTAGCAATTTTTGTTCGATCGATTTGATTTCCGGTAATGATAGATGTTCCTAATAAACTGACGACTTGTTGACCTATAACAGTTGCAAGGGATAATTGCTCATGCACAATCGCATCAGCATAGATAACGTAGCCACCGCAAGCTTTTAAAATTTGACATACAGTTGTCTTGCCTGAAGCTAAGCTGCCCGTTACAGCAATTTTCTTCAAATTTAACACTCCCCCCAATTTTTACCAATCGAAATATTGACTTCGAGGGGGACTTTGAGCTGAAAGACGCTCTCCATGATATGCTTAACTTTATTTGACAATTTCTCAACTTCGTCATCCGGGGCTTCGAAAAGAAGCTCGTCGTGGATCTGCAACAACATGTAGCCTGCATGGGGATGCGCTCTTAAAAAGGCGTCGATCTCGATCATGCCGATCTTGATCAGGTCGGCCGCCGTTCCTTGAAGGGGCGTATTAATTGCAAGTCTCTCTGCTGCAGAGCGGATCATCGGGTTTCTATTCTCGATCTCGGGAATCGGCCGCTGCCTTCCTGTCAAAGTCACCACGCGTCCCGTTTTTCGTGCACCCTCTTTGCAGAACTCAAGAAACTCTTTTACGCGCTTATACCGCTTAAAATAGGCGTCGATGAAAGTTGCTGCCTCTTTGTAGCCGATCCCAAGACCTTGAGAGAGGCCAAAGGCTTGCTGCCCATATAAGATGCCGAAATTGACCGCCTTGGCTTTTTGACGCATTTCGGCCGTCACTTCTTTGAGAGGAACTTCAAAAACCAGCGAGGCCGTGTAGGTATGGATATCTTCACCCTCATTAAACGCTTTGAGTAAGATGGGGTCTTCGCTGAGATGGGCCAGCAGACGGAGTTCAATTTGAGAGTAGTCGGCCGAAATAAAGCTCCAATGCGCCTTTTCTGGCTTAAAAGCAGAGCGAATCTGTTTTCCAATTGGACTGCGAATAGGAATGTTTTGGAGGTTGGGGTTTTGACACGAAAGCCTTCCTGTTGCGGCGACCGATTGGTTGAAGGTGCAGTGGATTCTTCCCGTTTTGGGATGGATGAATTCGGGAAGGGCGTCGGCATAGGTTGAAAGGAGCTTGTCGAGGGTGCGGTATTCTAAGATTTTTCTTGCGATTGGAGCCTCTTCTTGCAGCTCTTCTAACACCTCGGCACTGGTGGAAAATCCCGTCTGGGTTTTTTTTGGGGGCTTAAGCCCCATTTTCTCAAACAAGATTTTCCCGACTTGCTTGGGAGAGCTAACGTTAAACTCTTCTCCCGCTAGCGCGTGGATCTCCAGCTCTAGAGCCTTTGCCGCTTTTCCTACCTCATGCGAAGTCGTTTTCAGCTGGTAGCGGTCGACATAAATGCCGCGCCGCTCCATCGCAAACAAGACAGAGATTAAAGGGATTTCGATCTCTTTTAAAACAGAGGCCAAAGAAGTTCCTGTCAGTTCTTTTTCAAAGAGGTGTTTTAGGCGCACGGTGTAGTCGGCATCTTCACAGCAGTAGGTCGAGATTTTATTCAGAGGAACATCGGCCATCGAGAGTTGATTTTTCCCTTTGCCGATGAGGTCTTCGATAGGAATTTTCACCTTGTGGAATTTTTCCAGAGTCAATTGGTCGAGGTTGTGTCTGGGGATTTCAGAGTTTAAGACGTAAGAGGCCAAAATGGTGTCGAACTCTATTCGAGGGAGAGAGAGTTCTGAGTTGGCCAAAACATGAAGATCGTACTTAATATTGTGCCCAAAAAAGGAGGCCTTCGTCGTAAAAACCTCTTCCAATTTTTTCAACACTACCTTCCGCGGCAGCGTGCCATTTAGAGGAATGTACCACGCTTGGCCAGATTGGATCGCAAACCCAATTCCCACCATCTCTGCCCACATCGGCCGAACATCGGTCGTCTCTGTATCGACACAGATTTCGCTCTCTGATTTGAGCTTTTCGACAAGTTGGTCCAGGGCTTCTTCATCGTTGACGAGCTGGTAGTGGGTACTTTCTGTACTAGAGGAGGAAGATCCGGCGTCTAACTCTTTCAAAAGAGAGAGGAAATGGTTTTCATGGTAGAACGTTTTGACTTTTTCAAGATCAGGAGTCCGAATGCGGAAAAATTGTTCCTCTCTTGGAAAGTCGATATCGATATCGATGGTTGCCAGTCGCCTGCTCAAAAGAGCGATCTCTTTTCCATGACGTACGATCTCCTGCTTTTTTTCTCCGGGAATTTTTTCGGGGTGTGCCAAGATCGCATCGAGAGAGCCAAGCTCGCTTAAAAGTTGGGCCGCACTCTTCGGGCCAAACCCTTCTAAACCTGGGATGTTGTCCGAACTGTCTCCTACAATGGCCAGGTAGTCGACCATTTGCTCTGGCGTTACTCCAAAAAGTTCGTGCACCTTCTTGGAATCGATGGCAAGGTTACCTTTCTGAGGGTTGATGAGCGTGATTTTATCGGTGACGAGCTGGCACAAATCTTTGTCGCTGCTGCACAAAAAGACCCGAATCCCCTCTTTAGCTGCCCAGACAGCGATGCTGCCCATCACATCGTCGGCTTCAACCCCTGGAATCGATAGGTAAGGAATGCCAGCCATCGAACACCACTGCAGAGATTTTGTCAGCTGTGGCACCAGATCTTCGGGCATCCCGGCGCGGTGACTTTTGTAGTCGGCATACATCTCTATCCGTGACCGTTTGTTGTCGGGCCCATCGAAAACAGCCACCAAAAAATCGGGAGAGAAGTCGGCCATTAACTTGTAGATCGAGCGGATATATCCAAAGAGAGCGTTGGTCGACTCTCCTTGGAGATTGGTCATTTTTCCAATCGCGTAATACGATCGGAAAAGGAAGTTGACCGCATCAATGATATAAATCGAACGCATGTATCATGGTTGGTACAGATAAAGCATCTTGCCGCTGAGCTCTGAGCTCAAGTGTTGGCCCATATCCAATGTATGTTTGACTTTCCCATGAGAGAAGAGCGAGTTGGCAAAGTCGGGGAAGAGCGGTTTTGGAGCATAGAGTTGGACAACTTGGTAGTTTTGCTTCTCATCGATGCCCGCAGCTTGCGTAAGGGCTGTCAGAGTTTGACTATAGTTGGCTCCGGCACCATCGATATATCCGATCTGTTCGGCCTCTTTGGCCAAAAAGACATGAGCTCCGTAATCGTTGACGAGCTTTTCTTTGCTCACCTTGGGACGTGCACTTATGACCAGATCAACAAACCGTTCATAGAGATTAGCGATGATTGTACGGATCGACTGATCTTCTCCTGGTTTCCAAGGACGGAAAGGGTTGAGCATATCTTTGTCCTTACCCTCTGTAATCGTCAAAGAAGAGACCCCGATTTTGGACAGCGCATCCGAAAAGTTAAAGCTAGGACCCATGATCACGCCGATTGAGCCGATCGTGCTCACCGAAGTTGCATACACTTTGTCAGCAGCAGAGATGATGTACATTCCCCCCGAAGCACAAAGGCCATCAATATAGGCGTAGATGGGGACGTTGTACTTAGCTTTGTAATCTAAAAGAGCGCGGTAGATCGTATCGGCATCGGTGACTGTCCCTCCTGGAGTGTCCATATGGAGCAAGATCCCTTTGACGCGGCCACTAGCTAAAAAATCTTCGCGAGAATCGAGCAAGATGTTTTGGATTTTCTCTCCGGTCAGATCTCCAAGACCAATCACCCCGTGGATGTCGATACGGAGAATAGCGGGAGACGTTGCCGAGAGCAATTCTCGATGCCCTTGGGCATCGGGCATGATCATCGGGTTGGCTTTGTCGGGTAAATAGTTAGGCCCCATCACCATCATGGCAACGAAGGCGATCACACAAACGCCAATCAAAATTCCGATGACAGAAGCTAGCGATTTGCAAAAAGAACGAATAGCTCCAACAAAAACCGACTCTCGCGTAAATTCCATGTTCTCCTTAGATTAATATAATCCCAATATAGGAGAGCGGGTGATTTAGCGCCAAGAATTGTTGGAATGTGGGGGAATTTCTCATCGAATCTTTTGAGGCTTTTTGGTATCTTTACAATGAAACAATTAACTAACGCGAGTTTGGGATCACCGCTCGTATGGAAGGAGCTAAGATTTTGGATGAATTTTCTGACAAACTGAGCGCCGCTGGCGTCGAAGACGCCGCCAGCCAGCGAGGTTTGGGAAAAAAGACGCCAAAAGATAGCTCATTCCTAGGGTGCTGATCCCAAACTCGCGTTAACTAGCTTAGGACTATGCTTCAAACTGATTTGTGGATCGAAGCTCTTGTTGGCATAACACTCTTGTTGATAGTCGGTTATGGAATCAAGCAGACCGCTTGCCTGATCGAAAAGCATAGCCACGGCTCCGTCCAAAAAAAGCTCTATCAGATCGTTCGTCTCCCCTTGAAAGTGCTTCTATGGTTTATAGGAATAACATATATCATTGATATTGTAGGGCATAGAATCGGGTTTTGGGTCGCCGTAGACTATATTCAGCTATTGCGGCGTGCCGTTGTTGTAGGGTGTATTGCTTGGCTTTTGTTTCGTTGGAAAGACGAGCTTCAAAAGAGCATTCTCTCAAGCCCCACACGGAAAATCGACCCAACGACGTTGCAAATGCTTGGGCGTCTTTCGACGATTGCCATTGTGATTTTATCTGCGCTCATTGTTTTGCAAATTTTTGGGTTCAACATTGCACCTCTTTTGGCTTTTGGAAGTATTGGTGCGGCGTCGCTCGGATTTGCGAGCAAAGACGTGATGGCCAATTTGTGTAGTAGTGTGATGCTTCAGATTTCGCGGCCGTTTGTTGTGGGAGATGAGATCTTGCTCCCAGAAAAAAATTTGCAAGGCCACATCGAGGAGATTGGATGGTTTAAAACGCTGATCCGCGACAAAGAGAAGAGATCGGTCTACTTGCCCAATAACCTGTTTGCAACCACGCTTGTTGTCAACATCTCGCGTATGACGCACCGGCGTATTCGGCACATTCTAAAACTTCCATTAGAAGCCCAAGACCAAATTCAAAAAGTGATCGCCGATATTCACTCTCTTTTGAAGCAGAGCACCAAAATCGATCACCGACTTCCCTGCACCGTCCATTTCCACACTTTTGGAGAGTACTCTTTAGAGTTAGAAATCGAGGCATACAGTATGGAAATCGACATCCACTCCTTTCACGCCTTTCAGGAACAGCTTCTTCTCGACATCTTTACCATCCTCAAAACCCACCAGATCTCCCCGGCCATCCCTTCCTTCAAACTCCTCCAAGGATAATAGGGACGTGTTCCCGTCATGTCTATTGGGTATTTCCAAAGCGGTTATTTACTTAGATAGTAAGCTTTTATACTGAAGGAGTTCGTGGAGGGCAAGGAGGCCGAAAAGGACGAAGGTGGTGTAGAGGTACCAGGGGAAGGTTGTTCCGAGGGTGAGCCCAATGAGGACGGTGAATTGTAGCGCCGTCGTGATTTTCCCCCACCGGATCGCACGGAAGGCAAAACTCTGCCAATGTCCCGACCAGCTGAGATACATCCCAAACAGACAGAGAGCAAAATCTCTCGAAAGCATCGTTGCGGCTTGCCAAGCCTCGAGACGGTTTTCGAGCGAAAAAATAATCAGCGCAAACAGGACAAAGAATTTGTCCATGGCGGGGTCTAAGATCGCACCGAGGCGGGTGGCTGTCCGGTTGCGCCGTGCCAGATAACCGTCGACAATGTCGGTGACCATGGCAAGAACAATTGCAGTTAAGCGCAAAGCTGTGCTTTCAAATAAAAATAAACAAGCCAGCGGCGCACGAAGAAGAGAGAGGCTATTCGACAGGTTCCACATGGGGTAGTGTTTTTTTCCTTCGCTTATACCAAATCGTTCCAATTAGCGTCACACCGAAAATACCAAAAACGACGAGGTTGAAAACTTTAAAATGGTCATAGACGAATTGGTAATTCTGCCCCAATTTGTAAAAAATGTAAAAAGAAATAGAGCTCCAGACCGAACAAGCAATGAAATCCCAGAGAGCAAATTTACTAAAAGAGAGACGGCTGATGCCCGAGCTCATGAAAATACAATTTCGAACCCCGAAAGGAATGAAGCGTCCTAGCAGTAAGGCCCAAAGGCCGTGCTTTTCATAAAATTTTTGAGTTTTTTCTAGTCGCTGGGGAGGGAGAAATTTTTGAAACCACCGGTAACGGAGCAGCTTCTTTCCAGCAAGTCGTCCGACCCAATAAGCAATCCAGGCCGAAAAGTAACACCCCCCAAAGATGGCAAAATAGAGGTGGAGCGTGTGTTCAGGAACGAGCGTTGCAGCCAAGACGGCACTTGTAATAATTAAAATATCGACACTGATAGGAATGTTGAACCCTGCCAGCAAAACAGCGGCAAAAATGAACCAATGGGCGTGGTGGGCATGCTGCGAGATCCAGTCAATAAAAGCGTCCATAACCTCTATTTTACACATTTTGCCAAAATAATAATTTTTTTAAAAATCAAACTTTGTAAACATAAAGGTATGAAACATATCACGGTTTCAAACCGTATATATTTTTTTTCTTCTCTAATAGTTTCTATATTTTTATGGGGGGCTGCTATAGGTAAAATTATCGCTCCTCACCCTTTTTGGCCCGATCTTGATTTAACAGTGGCCGCATTTGAGATTATTTTTACCCTTTTGTTGCTGGCTTTCTATCACCGTTTAGAGATGTGGGCTATGACTGCCCTCCTCTTTGCTGCGTGGAGCGGCTATTCGCTTTTTTGGACCTCGTGGGGCCTTACCTGTAGCTGTTTTGGTCAAATGGTTCATCTTCCCCCAGGTTTTTCTCTGGTTGTCGATATCATCTTTTCCAGTGCTGCCTTTTTTCTTTCTTATCTTCTTGGAATACAAAGAGTTAAACTGTTTTTATGTTCGACTTTGGCGATGGCGGTCTTTGGTTTCGTTATTGCTCACCTTCTCTATTTTAATGTTCTTTTTCTTGAAAATTAAAATAATTAATACTATATTCAGGGTATACAGGGGGAAGTATGGGAAGCAAAAATCTTTCAATCGAAGCTAATCTAGCTGCAGCTAAAGCAGCAGCTCGTCAAATGCAAGCAGAGTGGATCCGTTGGAAAGGGGCGAAAGATTTAACCATTCGCGACCAATGTCTAGCAAAGTATGCCGCGGCCTACACAAGCTGTAAGGTTTACATTGAGAACTTCTTAAAGCACCTCTATCCAGCGCAAAAACTGCCTCCCAAAATAACCCAGGATATTCGCAGTATTGTCTCGGATATGGAGCCGATCGAAAAAATGAACGAACAGCTCCTACAAAAAGTATTTAAAGATATCGACCAACTCAGCCGCGACGCTGCTTAAAAGACAGTTTCTAAGTAGAGGGTTCGAGGGTGGGGGATTTTTCTTCTTCGGGAATAGAGACGGTTTGATGCTCCGTCGTCAGACTTTGGAATTGTTTTCCAAGGGCACGAACAGCGAGAATCCATCCGCCGAGAGCAAATAACAAAATCGCAGAGATGATCGGCGTCGATGCAGCAAGGGATCCAAAGCCGATAATCAATCCTTGCTGAATCAGAGAACCTCCCGACTTTCCAATCCGTGAACCGACTCCATCAATCGCAGCTTTTCCCTTAAGCTTTGACTCTTGACTTAAGGGAATAAAGGCAAGTTCTTTAGTCGCATCCACCAGGCTATATTTAGTTCCACGCACAACACTATTTTGCAGAGAACCTAAAAAGACGGCTAAAGCGAGAGGTGTCAATCCTAAGAGTGTGCCGACATGGATCATGAACGATTCGGGAAGGAGGAGGCAGGCAAAGAAAAAGATGCCTGTGACTAAGGTCAGAAGAGGTGCGATCATCGCGCTTGTTGTCCAGCTAAAGAGGCGGATCAAATTCCCTGAAATCAAGAGGGAGACAACGGTGGCAATCGTTCCAATCCAAGAGACGACACCTCCCATATAAGCGTTGTAGTCGGCAGGCGTGGGGTAGAGGTTTCTTACTTGGTCTTTCCATACCACTTCGCAAAGGTTAATCGCGATGTTGATGGCCAGAACGAGAAGAGCAATCAGCATCAGATATTTCGATTTGGCAAGGTAGGAAAAATTTTTCCGAATGCCCATCTTGATGGGCTCTTCTTTATGGGCCGCAATCGTCTCCGCGGTATATCCTAACCCATTTCGGTTGAGCCATCTATAAATCGCGAGCGATAAAATTCCTGTTACAATGATCAGCAAGTTGAGCAACATCACCGACTGATCCCATCCATCTTTCCCAAAAGGAAGAGAGGGGTTAAAGGCATTTTTTGAAAGAGTGGCGCAAAACCATCCAGCAAAAATTCCGGAGACGTTGGTAGCGACACCAAATAAGCCGTAAAACCGTTTGGCATCCTTGAGAGGGGTCACGTCGTTGGCAAAGCCCCAAAACAAGACGGTAACGATCATTGTGCTCCACATCTCGGCCATAATGTAAAACGTCGTGTAAGTCCAATATCGGAAAATCGCGACCAATCCTCGGCATCCCTCGGGTAGGAAAGCTTGAAGGCGATCTGCTAGGGCATGGGGATGGAGAGTGTCTCGATTCGGATAAAGGAAGAAGGTGAAGGCGATAAAATAAAGAATGTAAAAGCCGAGCATCGCGTAAAAAACATTTTGACGGCTTAGGTAGTTAGAAAAGCGGGTAAAAATAAAGGTCATGATCAGCGCCATCGGCAGGATCGCCCAAACTTTCAAGAAAGGAATCACTTCGGCACCCGATTCCGGGGCTGTCACAATTAAAGAATCTTTGAAAGCGCGTAAAATATAATAGTTGAAACAGATGAAAAAGCTGAGAAGAAGCATCGGAATAAATTTTCGATATTCTTCTCGATGCACTGGCCATAAGAAAGCACGAATCGTGCCAAATTTCTTACTCGTCATGCGCCCTTGGTTTTTATAAATATTATACTTAATCTAGTTTAAGACACAATCTAAACAAATCTTTATCTCCCAGGCGAAAGGGCATCGATGCCGGGGAGGTGGCCCATTTCTAGAAATTCTAGGGAGGCGCCGCCTCCGGTCGAAATGTGGGAAAATTTTTTTGAAAGACCTAGGGATTGGATGGCTGCGACCGAATCCCCTCCTCCCACGATCGTGGTGGCTGAAAGAGAGGCTAAGGCTTGAGCGAGGGCATGTGTGCCCCGCGCGAATAAGGGGATTTCGAACACTCCGAAGGGGCCGTTCCAAAAAAGGGTTGCAGCTTGGGAGAGCTGCTGGGTCCATGCAGCAACGGTCTTGGGGCCGATGTCGACACTCTGCCACCCTGGAGGAACTCCTTCAGGGACATCGATAATTTTAAACGTCGCATCGGGCCGAAGATCTTGCGCGATGACAAGATCGATCGGGAGCACAATTTTGTGATTTAAAAGCTCTTTAGCAACACTCACAAAACTCTCTTCGCAAAGGGAGTTTCCCATGGAGATTCCCTGCGCTTTCAAGAACACCGTACTCATTGCACCACCAATAAAGACGCGGTCAACCTTTGTCATGAGAGCTTTCAAGATGCCGATTTTTGTAGAGACTTTGGCTCCTCCTATCAGAGCGTAGAAAGGGCGTTTGGGGTTGTGGAGGAGGGGTTCGAAGAAGGCGAGCTCTTTTTGTATCAAGAGGCCTAAAGCGGCTTTCCCAGGAAAGTATTGGGCAATGGTGGCCGTTGATGTGTGAGCTCTGTGGGCGGTGCCAAAAGCGTCGTTCACATAAAAGTCGGCCAGGCTCGCCAATTGCTTGGCAAAGGTAGGATCGGTCTCAGGCTCTTCTTCTGCAGGATAAAAGCGTAGATTCTCGAGTAAAAGAACTTCTCCTCCTTTGAGATCGTGCGCCATTTTCTCGACCTCTTTTCCAACACAGTCTGTAGCAAAAAAGACGGGCGCTGACAAAAACTGTGAGAGCTTCTTTGCGACGATACCGAGCGAAAGGGTCGGATCTTTTTTAGCCTTGGGCCTCCCCAGATGACTCATCAAGATGACACCGGCTCCTTGGTTGAGAGCATATTGGATCGAGGGAAGGGCTTCTTGAATGCGGGTGTCGTCGAGAATCGTTCCATCTTTGTTGAGAGGAACATTGAAATCTACCCGCATCAAAACCTTTTTTCCTTTCAGCGGAAGGTCTTGAAGAGTCAGCTTATGCATCATTCTTGAATTTAAGTAGCGTCCCTGAATTTTTCAATGAGTTTATTCGAGCTTAGAGAAAGGATTGGAAGCTTGGGTAAACCGGTCCCCTTTTTTCCGTTTTTGAAGCTCAGTGCGAACAGAGAAGAGGAGATCTTGGTCAAAGTCGGCGTGGGCTGCCCATTGAAGGTATTCGATAGGGATTTCGCCAAAGGGGCGCCCTTTGTATTTGCCAAGAGGCATCATTTTGAGCAGGATGGGTTTTGTGAGGCGCTCTAACATCTGCTCGAGAGTTTTAAAAGAGGAGGCAAGGTGTTTAAAGACGGCGATGTTAACAGTGACGTCACTCATGGCACGATGAGCACCTTCTGCTGCGATGTTAAAATGCTGGCGCAGTTTTTCTAAAGAGTTAGTCGGGCTTTCGCCATAAAGACGAGCGAGTCGCAGG